>Ga0209813_10000086_pt1 | contig 34481 bp, 36 predicted proteins | sample EndMethybrTD3033_FD_187596 | JGI IMG/M metagenome (GOLD analysis project Ga0209813, IMG submission 187596) | Populus endosphere microbial communities from Tennessee, USA - Endosphere MetaG P. TD hybrid TD303-3 (SPAdes) (version 2) | ecosystem: Host-associated > Plants > Roots > Endosphere... | reverse complement strand
GGGGTGAAACGGGGGTGGGCGGCGCGATGCCGCCATCCATCTTTGCCCTTGATGCTGGCGGGCTTTGGTCGCTAGGTCAGGGGCTTGGGGCAATGATGATCCGGCCATATGCGGCCCGGACATCGATCGCCTAGGGGGATTTGCATCGCATGTTGAAGACTGTCCGGGCATCGGCCATGGCCGCCACCATCCTGTTGTCGCTGGCCGCCGCGCCGGCGCTTGCCGAGCAGGTGGTCGTCACCGCGGACCATATGGTCGATGTGCTGGCCGGCAAGACGGTCGATCATCCGGCCATCTTCATCACCGATGGTCGCATTACCGGCATCGCCGACGCCCGGACCGTGCGCTGGGGCAGTGATGTCCGCCATATCGACCTGTCGGGCAAGACCATCCTGCCGGGCCTGATCGACATGCACGTCCATTTGACCAGCCTGGCGGAAGTCGGCGGCTATCAGGGGCTGCGTTACACCGACAGTTTCTGGACGGCGGTGGGCGTCAAGAATGCCCGGATCACACTGAAGGCCGGTTTTACCACGGTGCGCAATGTCGGGTCGGCGGACTTCGCCGACGTCGGACTCAAACAGGCGATCGAGGAGGGGCAGATTGTCGGGCCGCGGATCATCCCGGCCGGCTATGCGATCGGTGCGACCGGCGGCCATTGCGATGGCGGTGGCCTGCCGCCATCGATGGATCGCAAGGAGCCTTCGGTGGTCGACAGCCCGCAGGAGGGCCGCGCCAAGGTGCGCTGGCTGCACAAATATGGCGCGCGCGTCATCAAGATTTGCGCGACCGGGGGCGTCTTCTCGCTGGGCGACGCGGTCGGCGCGCAGCAGCTGAGCTTTGACGAGATGAAGGCGATCGTCGACGAGGCGCATATGCTGGGACTCAAGGTCGCGGCCCATGCCCATGGCAATGACGGTATCCGCACCGCGATCGAGGCGGGGATCGACACGATCGAACATTGCAGCCTGGCCGATGACGAGACGATCAAGCTGGCGGCCAGCAAGAAGACCTGGTTCGACATGGATATCTATAATGACGATTATATCCTGGCGACCGGCACGGCCAATGGCACCGAGCAGGAAAGCCTAGACAAGGAAAAGCTGATCGGGCGGTTGCAGCGCGAAACCTTCCGCAAGGCGGTGAAGGCGGGCGTGCCGATGCTGTTCGGGACCGATGCCGGCGTCTATCCCCATGGCGACAATGGCAAGCAGTTCGCCAAGATGGTAGAATGGGGCATGACGCCGATGCAGGCGATCCAGGCGGCGACCGTCAGCGGCGCCAAGGCGCTGGGTTGGGAAGCCGATGTCGGTGCGATCGCGGTCGGCCGCTATGGGGACATCGTTGCGGTGCAGGGCGATCCGCTCAAGGACGTCACCTTGCTGCAGCATGTCAGCGACGTGGTGAAGGGCGGCGAACTGGTCGAATGAGCGTGAAGGTCATATTGTCGGTGGAGGCGCTGGAGCCGCGTCTCTCGGGTATTGGTCGCTATAGTTGGGAACTGGCGCAACGCATTGGTGCAGCGCCCGAGGTGGATGGCGTTCGTTTCTATCGCAATGGCGAGTGGATCGCGGATCCGGCGAAGCTGCTGGACGAGCCTGTGACGCCTAAGCAGCGTCACAAGGTTCATCGCTGGCTGCGCAAGCGCACCACCGGATTGCGCAAGTGGAGCAGGGACGTGCGCGATGCTGCGGTCATGCGGTCGCACCTGTTCCATGGTCCCAATTATTTCCTGCCGGCAGCGGCTGAGGGCGGGGTCATCACCGTTCACGACCTGTCGGTATTCCGCTATCCCGAAACCCATCCCGAGGCGCGGTTGCGCCAGTTCGAGTGGAATTTTGAAGCGTCGGTTGCCCGCGCCGCCCATATCATCACCGACAGTGCGACCACGCGGAGCGAGGTGATCGATTTTCTTTCGCTTTCGCCCGAGCAGGTTACGGCAGTGCCATTGGCGGCCAGCCCGGCTTTCATGCCACGGGATCGCGATCAATTGCGCCCCGCATTGTCGCGCTATGATCTGGCGCCGCGGGGCTATGCGCTGTGCGTGTCGACAGTGGAGCCGCGCAAGCGCATCCCGCAACTGCTGCAGGCATGGGAAATGCTGCCGCCGGCTGTGCGAAGCCGCTGGCCGTTGATGGTGACAGGCGGGGCCGGCTGGCTGAGTGATGACATCCAGGCATTGATGGATCGCGGCGCACGAGAGGGCTGGGTGCGCTATCTGGGGTTCGTGCCGGAGGAAGATCTGCCGCTGCTCTATGCCGGTGCAGCGCTGTTCGTCTATCCATCGGTTTATGAGGGCTTTGGCCTGCCGCCGGTCGAGGCGATGGCGAGCGGCGTGCCGACCGTCGTCGCCAATGCCTCCTGCCTCCCGGAAGTTACAGGCGGCGCGGCCATGCTGGTCGAACCCGAAGATATCGACGATTTTGCGCATCGACTGGAGCAGGCGCTGGTCGATGGTGAATGGCGGGAGACAGCGCGCGCTGCCGGACTGGCCATCGCCGGTGGCTATAGCTGGGACCGGTGCGCGCGCGAAACTGTGGCGCTTTATGACCAGGTGGCAGGCCGTTAACGCACGGCCTTCAGGCCTGCCACGATCATCTGGGCGGCGCGTCGGGCCGACGCCTCCGGGCTGAGATTGGGGCGCGACAGGCTGCGATGGCCCAGGCCGAACATGCAGGCCAGGATCATCTCCTCCGCGCCGTCCAGCGCTTCGCCTGAAAGCTCCGGATTGGCGGCGCAGGCAAAGTCGCGAATATCGTCGCGGAAACGGCCGCACATGGTCCCGATCATCTCGCCGACCGTCGGATTGCGGAAGCTTTCGGCCAAGATGTCGAACGACAGCGCCTCATCCTTTTCGTCAATGACGTGCAGCATCAGTTGCTCGAACGTATCGTCGATGCTCAATTCGCCACTGTCGAGTCGTTTGCGCAGGATATCGACGTCCTCCGCCCACTGATCGGCGTCGGCATGGACGATAGCCTCGATGATATCTTCCTTTCCTTTGAAAAGCCGATATATTTGTCCCACTGATACCTGTGCGGCGGAAGCGAGTTCGGCCATGGACGTCTGGTGGAAACCATGGCTGTTGAACAGGTCTCGCGCCGCTGCAAGAACACGGTCGCGACTGCTTTTTTCATGCTGCGCTGCAACCATTTTACCCTCGGAAAATTGTTTTTCTCTTGAATTCCCTCTGACAGCTTCTTAGGTGCGCGGCAAGCGGAATGAACGTTCATTCCGGTCCTGCGATATTTATCGGATTGGGAAAATTGATGCAAAAGGGGAACTTCTTCGGATTGCTGGCCTGCGTTTCGGCCCTTGCGCTGAGCGCTTGCGGTCAGGAAGCGCCGCCCGCACCGCCGCCGCCGAGCGTGGGCGTGGTGACGCTCAAGACCGAGTCGGCGCCGTTGCTGAACGAACTGCCGGGCCGCATCTCGGCCTTTGAAACGGCTGAAGTCCGGCCGCAGATCAGCGGCATCATTCGTCGCCGTCTGTTTACCGAGGGCGGTAACGTCCAGGCCGGACAAGTGCTGTACGAGATCGAGGACGCGCCCTACCGGGCCGCGCTCGCCCAGGCGCAGGGTTCGCTCGCCAACGCGCAAGCGGCGATCCGCTCGACCGGGCTTCAGGCTCAGCGCTACAAGGATCTGGTCGGCATCAATGCGGTGTCGAAGCAGGAATATGATGACGCGGCGGCTGCGGCCCAGCAGGCCCGTGCCAATGTTGCGGCGCAACAGGGCGCGGTGCAGGCGGCGCAGGTGAACCAGAATTTCACCCGCATCCGCGCGCCCATCTCGGGCCGTATCAGCCGTTCGCTGCTGACCCCGGGTGCGCTGGTCCAGACCGGTCAGGCCGATCCGCTGACGACGATCCAGCGCACCGATCGCGTCTATGTCGACGTGACCCAGTCGGCTGCGCAGATCATCGACCTCAAGCAGGCGATGAAGGCTGGCGGCATCAGCGAGGCGCAGGGCGCCCGCATCCAGCTGATCCTGCCCAATGGCAGTGTCTATCCGGGTGAAGGCCGCTTGCAATTTGCCGATGTGACGGTGGATTCCAGCTCGGGCGCGGTCACGCTGCGCGCAATCTTCCCCAACGCTGACGGGCTGTTGCTGCCGGGCATGTATGTCCGCGCCAAGCTGATCGAGGGTGAGCGCACCCAGGCGATCCTGGCCCCGCAACAGGGCATTTCGCGCGACGCGCGCGGCCGGGCGACGGCGATGGTCGTGGGCAAGGACAACAAGGTCGAGGTCCGCCAAGTCGAGGTCGATCGTGCGATCGGCGACAAGTGGATCGTCACCAGCGGCCTGAAGCCGGGCGACAAGCTGATCGTCGAGGGGCTGGTCAATCTGCGTCCCGGCACGGTGGTCAAGCCCGGCGCGCCGCAGCAGGTGACCGCCCCCGAAGCTGGTGTGGCAGCCCAGGGCGGGGCGCACTAAGCCATGGCCCGCTATTTTATCGACAGGCCCATCTTCGCATGGGTCATCGCCATCGTCATCATGCTGGCAGGCCTGCTCGCGATCCGGTCGCTGCCGGTCGCGCAGTTCCCGGAAATCGCCCCGCCGGCGGTGACGATCCAGACCACCTATCCCGGTGCCAACGCCCAGACGCTGGAAAGCACGACGACGCAGATCATCGAGCAGCAGCTCAAGGGTATCGACAATCTGCGTTATTTTGCTTCCACCAGCGACGGTTCGGGCAATCTGAGCATCACCCTGACCTTTGAGCAGGGCACTGATCCTGACATCGCGCAGGTGCAGGTGCAGAACAAGCTGTCGCAGGCGACCCCGCTGTTGCCGCAGGAAGTGCAGCAGCAGGGCCTGCGCGTGGGCAAGTCCACGTCCAGCTTCCTGCTGATCATGGCGGCCTATTCGGACGATGGCATTCATGACCAGGAGGACGCGGCGGACTTCATCGCGTCCAGCCTGCAGGATCCGCTGAGCCGTGTGACCGGCGTCGGCGATACCCAGCTGTTCGGTTCGCAATATGCGATGCGCATCTGGCTCGATCCGTACAAGATGGCCAATCTGGGTGTGACCACCGGCGACGTGAAGTCGGCGATCACCGCGCAGAATGCCCAGGTGTCGGCCGGCCAGATCGGTGGTTCGCCCTCGCCCAAGGGGCAAGCGCTCAACGCCACCGTCACCGCCCAGTCGCGCCTGCGCACGCCGGAGGAATTCGAGAATATCCGTCTGCGCAGCAACAGCGACGGTTCGGTCGTGCTGATGAAGGATGTCGCCAAAGTCGAGCTGGGCGCGGAAACCTATGGTTTTGGCGTGAAGTTCAACGGCCATCCGGCGTCGGGCTTCGGCATCAAGCTGGCACCGGGCGCCAACGCGCTCGACACTGTGGAAGCCGTCAAGGCGCGCGTCGACCAGCTGTCGAAGAATTTTCCGAGCTGGGTCAAATATGACTTCCCGGTCGACAACTCGACCTTCGTCAAGCTGTCGGTGGAGCAGGTGGTCCATACCCTGTTCGAAGCCGTGCTGCTGGTGTTCGTCGTCATGTTCCTGTTCCTGCAGAACTGGCGCGCCACGCTGATCCCGACGATCGCGGTGCCGGTGGTTCTGCTGGGCGCGCTGGCGATCCTCAGCGCAGCTGGCTTCACCATCAACACCCTGACCCTGTTCGGCATGGTGCTGGCGATCGGCCTGCTGGTCGACGACGCGATCGTCGTCGTCGAGAATGTCGAACGTCTGATCCAGGATGAAGGGCTCAGCCCCAAGGAAGCGGCCAAGAAGTCGATGGACGAGATCAGCGGCGCGCTGATCGGCATCGGCCTGGTGCTGTCTGCGGTTTTCCTGCCGATGGCCTTCTTCGGCGGGTCCACCGGCGTCATCTTCCGGCAATTCTCGATCACCATCGTGTCGTCGATGATCCTGTCGGTGCTGGTCGCGTTGATCTTGACCCCGGCGCTGTGCGCCACCATCCTCAAGCCTGCTTCGCACGGGCATAGCTGGAACGGGCCGATCGGCTCGATCCTTGGCCGGTTCTTCGACTGGTTCAACCGGACCTTCGACAAGGGCGTGGTGCGCTATGGCGCGGGCGTCGAGAAGGTCGAGCGCAGTTGGGTGCGGACCATGCTGGTCTATGGCCTGGTCGTGGTCGGCATGGCGTTCATATTCCTGCGCCTGCCGAGCGGCTTCCTGCCGGACGAGGACCAGGGCATCATCATCAACCAGGTGTCGCTGCCCGCGGGCACGACGCTGGAAGAAACCGAACGTGCGCTGGCGCGGATGCGCGACCATTATCTGGTCGACGAGAAGAAGAATGTCTCGGCAGTGTTCACGGTCGCCGGCTTCGGCTTCGTGGGCCAGGGCCAAAATGTCGGCATCGTCTTTGCCCGCATGAAGGATTGGCATGAACGCAAGGGCGCCGACAGCCGCGTCCCCGCGATCGCTCTGCGCGCCAATATGGCGTTCCAGAAGATCTCGTCGGGCATGGCCTTCGCCTTCGTGCCGCCGGCCGTGCAGGAACTGGGTAACGCCTCCGGTTTCGACTTCCAACTGCTCGATCAGGCCAATCTGGGCCATGACAAGCTGCTGGCGGCGCGCAACCAGTTGCTGGGCATGGCGATGGGCGACAAGCGCCTGGCGCAGGTCCGTCCCAATGGCTTGGAAGATACGCCGCAATTGAAGCTGAACGTCGATCAGGCTGCGGCCGGTGCGCTGGGTATCGCCCAGGCGGACGTCAACGACACGATCAGCACCAATCTGGGCGGTACCTATGTCAACGACTTCATCGACCGTGACCGCGTGAAGCGCGTGTTCGTCCAGGCCGATGCACCGTTCCGGACTTCGCCCGATGCAATCAATGCCTTCCATGTCCGTGGCAGCACGGGCGTGATGGCACCGCTCTCGTCCTTCTCCACCACGGAATGGGTCCAGGGTCCGGCCCGTCTGGAACGCTATAATGGCGTGCCGTCGATGAACATTCAGGGTGCCCCGGCACCTGGCGTGTCCAGCGGCACCGCGATGCAAGCGATGGAGGAGTTTGCCGCCAAGCTGCCGGCCGGCATCGGCTTTGCCTGGAACGGCATTTCCTATGAGGAACAGACCTCCGGTGGTCAGGCGCCCTATGTCTATGCGCTCTCGATGCTGATCGTCTTCCTCTGCCTGGCTGCGCTTTATGAGAGCTGGTCGGTGCCGATCGCGGTCATGCTGGTCGTGCCGCTGGGCGTGCTCGGTGCGGTGATCGCGGCGACGCTGGCGGGCCTCAACAACGACATCTATTTGCAGGTGGGTCTGATCACGACCATCGGCGTGTCGGCGAAGAACGCGATCCTGATCGTGGAATTTGCCGAAGAGAAGATGCGTGAGGGGCTGCCGCCCGCCAAGGCGGCGCTCGAAGCGGGCAAGCTGCGTCTGCGGCCGATCCTGATGACCAGCTTCGCCTTCATCTTCGGCGTGCTGCCGCTGGCCGTGTCCAAGGGCGCAGGCGCGGGTGGTCAGAACGCCATCGGCTGGGCCGTGGTAGGCGGCATGCTGTCCGCCACAGTCCTCGCCATCTTCTTCGTGCCGGTCTTCTTCACCGTGGTGAAGCGGTTGTTCCGCGAACATCATGAAGGGGAAGAACAGCGTAACGCCGACGGCGAAACGCCGAACGCACCGCAGGAGGCATAAGAATGTTGCGTAATATCAAAGCAATGTCGGTCGCCTCTCTGGCGCTGACGCTGGCCGCCTGTGACATGGCGCCCAAATATGCCCGCCCCGAACTGCCGGTGCCGCAGGCCAGCCCCCAGGGGCCGGCCTATGCGACCGCGGCGGACGGTGGCGCGGCGATCGTGCCGGCCGATACCGCCTGGCGCGATTTCTTCACCGACCCGCGCCTCGTGCGGGTGATCGAGACGAGCCTCGCCAACAATCGCGATCTGCGCATTGCGGTCGCCAATGTCGAACAGGCGCGGGCACAATATAAGGTGCAGCGGGCCGACCTGTTGCCGACCGTCGGTGCCACCGGCACGGCGACCTATTCGGAACAGCCGCTGGTCCAGTTCGGCCAGAGCCAGCGCCTCAACACCGACGTCTATCAGGCACAGGTCGGCATCTCGTCCTGGGAAATCGACCTGTTCGGCCGGGTGCGCAACCTGACCAAGGCGGCGCAGGAGCAATATTTCGCCTCGGTCGAAAACCGCAATGCGGCGCAGACCGCACTGGTGGCGGAAGTGGCGACAGCCTGGGTGAACATGGCCGCCGATCAGGAATTGCTGTCGATCTCGCGCACGCTGGCGACCGCGTTCAAGGAGACGCTGGACCTCAACAAGGCCCGCTTCGACAAGGGGATCGCGTCCGAACTGGAAGTGCGCGAGGCACAGACCAGCTATGATCAGGCGCGCGCCGCCATCGCCAGCGCCACCACGCTGGTCGCGCAGGACCAGAATGCGCTGAACCTGCTGGCGGGCACGACGCTCGGCAGCGAGGATCTGCCCTCGGCCCTGCCGGAAGGCCATGTCACGCTCGACAATCTGCCGGCGGAACTGCCCTCGACCCTGTTGCTGCGCCGGCCCGACATCGCGTCGGCCGAGCATCAGCTGATCGCGGCCAACGCCAATATCGGTGCGGCGCGGGCGGCCTTCTTCCCGCAGCTGTCGCTGACGGCGGCACTGGGCACGGTCAGTCTCGGCCTGTCCGGCCTGTTCGCGTCGGGCAGCGATAGCTGGTCGGTGGCGCCCAGTGCCACGCTGCCGATTTTCGACTTCGGCAGGAATAAGGGTAATCTGCGTTACGCCAGGGCGACCTATGACGCGATGCTCGCCACTTACGAAAAGAGCGTACAGACCGGCTTCCGCGAAGTCGCCGATGCGCTCGCCCGACGCGGCACGATGACCGAACAGGTCGAGGCGCAGACCTCGCAGCGCGATGCAGCGCGCAAGGCCTATGACCTGACGCAGGCCCGCTTCCGCGCGGGTGTCGACGGCTTCCTGCCGACCCTGGTGTCGCAGCGGACCCTGTCGAGTGCGGAGCAGAGCCTGGTGACGACGCGCCTGGCGCGGCTCACCAACATGATCGAGCTGTATCGCGCCATGGGCGGTGGCCTGAAATGAAGCGGCCTGCCGCTTGCGGATTTTGACCGCAAGCGGCAGGAAGCGGGGGCGGGGATCATCGCCTATCTCCAGCGATGACGCATGGAGGATGACGATGACCCTGGCCTATATGACGATGACGTCGCCGGTGGGCGACCTGACGCTGGTCGCAAGCGACGAAGGGTTGAGGGCAGTACTGTGGCCCGACGATGATCCCGCCCGCGTCCACCTGGGCGCCCGGTCCGAAGCGACCGACCATCCGGTCCTGCGCGACGCGGCCTCCCAGCTATCGGAATATTTCGCCGGCCAGCGGCAGCATTTCTCCGTCCTGCTGCATTTCCAGGGCACGGATTTCCAGCGCCAGGTCTGGGCCGCGCTGCTCGACATCCCGTTCGGTGAGACGCGCAGCTACGCCGACATCGCGCGCGCTATCGGTCGCCCGACCGCGACCCGTGCCGTCGGCGCCGCCAATGGCCGCAACCCGATCTCGATCATTGCGCCCTGCCACCGGGTAGTGGGCAGCAACGGCGCGCTCACCGGCTTTGCCGGCGGGGTGGAAACCAAGAAATATCTGCTCGATCTGGAGCGGGGTGGGGATGACCTTTTTTCGTTCGCACCAGCGCCGCTTGTCGATGCCGGAGCGGGGTAGTGCCAGACTAGGCCGTGAACTCATAAATGGCGGCATGGCTAACGTTCGCCTATAGCTCATGCTCGTTCGTGATTTGGGGGTGGAATGGGCTTTCACATAACGCATCGGCTGGGGAATATGGAGAAGGCGTCGCATTCGGCGTTTCCCGACCTGCTGCATGAGCTTAATGCCGACCCCGAGGACGAAGAGCACACGTCGGTCAGTGTGACCCACGAGAGCGAATGGTGCCTTGGCGCCTACCGAGGCGGGTACGTCGTCTTTGAGAATCTGGAATAGGGTGATCCTCGACATATGGCCGACGTACCGCCTGAGAGGATCGTAGCGCTATGGCGGCTTTGGCTGATGGCGATCTTGTTTTGCTCGAAAACGAGCCGTGGAAGCCGGGATATTGATCGAACGCCGCAGATCTGATTCAGCGTTGGCATGAGCCGATATGACCTGACCGACTTCGAGTGGCGCGTGATTGGACCGCTGCTGCCCAACAAGCCCAGAGGCGTGCCGCGGGTCGATGACCGGCGCGTGCTGAACGGTATCTTCTGGGTACTGCGCTCCGGTGCACCATGGCGCGATCTGCCGGAGCGCTATGGGCCGCGCACCACCTGCTACAACCGCTTCGTGCGATGACGGAAGGCGGGCGTCTGGGATCGAATGATGGATGCCATCACCGCCACGTATGACGGTAACATACAGATGATCGACAGCACTTCCGTTCGCGCTCATCAGCAAGCTGCGACGGCAAAAAGGGGGATCGAGATCATTGTCTCGGTCGTTCCCGAGGCGGGCTCACGACAAAAATCCACGCGGTAGTTGACGCGCATGGGCTCCCCATCCGGCTCGGGCTGACGGCAGGACAGGCGCACGACGGCCGGGTCGCAGACACGCTACTCGACCTCTCGGCCCGCACACCATCGTGCTTGCCGACAAAGCCTACGACGCTGACCGCATCCGTGAACTGATCGAGCAGCAAGGAGCCACGCCGAACATCCCCGCCAAATCCAATCGGAAGTGGAAACCCTGCTTCAGCAAACGGCTCTACCGCGAGCGCAATCTGATCGAGCGCTTCTTCTCCAAATTGAAGCACTTCCGCCGTGTCGCCATGCGTTACGACAAGCTGGCCGAAAACTTCCTCGCCATGGTCCAACTCGCCTCAATGCGGCTGTGGCTTCGCGCTTATGAGTCTACGGCCTAGCCTCATGTCATTGCTCATCACGCCCCCCATTGATGCTCGGCGTCAGTGCATCATGCCGAAGCTGGCCTTCAAAAAGAGGCCGAGAATCAGATCATCCTTGTCGGACGCATAGCCGATCTTGAAACCGGGCAGCAGGGGTGATTTGGCAGATGGCAGGAAGTAGACAGGCAGTTCCGCACCGAAATCATCGTTCAGACTGTCATAGGTGAATTTGGGCGACGTCGCGATATTCGCTCCAAAAATATTGAGGCCCGTCGCATAGCGATATTCCAAGGACAGGTTCAGTGAATCCTCGCGATCGGGGCCTGTTGATGCCGCCTTGGTGCAATCCTTGTCCGGATCGGTGACGACGGGCTTACATAGGATTTTCTCCTCCGCCGCCTCATAGCTGGACTGATAGTCGATGCCGAAACTTACCATGCTCCTGCGATCGTTGGGGTAGAAGGCGAGGAAGCCGCCAATGCCCAGTTGCGGCTTCCAGTCGCTATGCTTCGCCAAGCTGACCGGGTCGCGATAATGAAATTGGCTCATGCCGATCGAGATTTCGCCGCCGAATTGCCAGGCGGTGCTCTGGAAGCCCTTTGGCGCATCGCGGCTGGTAGCGCTGTAACGGGACAGGTTGAAAGACAGGGACGGGCCGTCCGACAGCCCGTCGAGCAATTGCGGGTCGATGAGGTCGGTGTCGTTGGCCAAGGGGATGGACAAAGTAAGCCCATAGCTGGTCTGACGGAAGCGGACGGCGCCATCGGCGTCCGAAGGACAAATGCGGGGCGGCAGCTTGCCGCCATAGCTGAGGCTGGTTCGGGCCTCGCCATTATTGACTTCCATCTCGCCGCCCAGACCCTGCAGCAGCGACGCGGTTCGGGCGGTAGGCGCTGCCATCTGTTGCAAGGACGGCGCCAGCCTTTGAGCTGTTGCCTTTTCATCCTGTGTCATTCCCGGCGCGCCTGGGCAGGAGGGCAAATCGGTTTGCGCGGCCGCGATGGCGGGAAAGGTCACCAGAGAAAGGCCTAGCAGGAGGTGGGCGCTCCGTTTCATACGGAGAACTTGGCGACGAGATGTTGGCCGGTCCGGTTGCCGGGAACTTCCAGCGTCAGCGGCCAGGTCGAGCCTTCGGGTAGCAACGTGGCCCCATCGATGGTGACAGTCACCGTCGCCCCGCTGCCATCGGCGTCGATCACCAGGCGGTGCTCGCCTTCTGCCAGCGTTACCAGCGATTCGAAGTCGCGATTGAAGTTGGTGATCGGCCGGCGGTCGATGAAAATTGCCCATGCCAAGACATCGTCGCTGGGTTCGACATGCAACAAATTCGCCATGCGTGCCTCCAAAACAGCAAATGTTTCGGATGGCGAACGTACAGGGGGAGGGGATATGCGCCAGTCGAACTGGATCGGAAATGGACCAATCAGTCCCAGCGTTACGCAACACTAAAATAGCGGGCATGCTGCGCGCCAGCCGATCTATGCGGCGTTTTGGTGCACCCAAGTGGATTCGAACCACTGGCCTTTGCCTTCGGAGGGCAACGCTCTATCCAGCTGAGCTATGGGTGCATGACGCTGGTCAGAAGGGGCGCTTAGCAAAGGGCTTCGAACCGCGCCAGCCACAAAATCACCTGTCCCCGAAACTTATTTCGGGGCCTTCACCATCGGCTGGAATTTGCCCAGACCACAGCTGGCACCCGGTTGCAGGCCCGGCCCGGCGTTGAACAGCACGGTGATGATGTCGACCGAACAAAGCTGGGACATGCTGGTGCGATAGGAAAAGCGCCGTTCGAAGCCCAGGCTGGGGCAGCTGTTGGGCAGGCTGTTGCGGTAGATCTTCTTGCCGCTCACCTCGAAATCGATGGTGCGATCGTCGCGCACGTTGCTCGACCGAATCTGGCTGATGGAAATACAGTCCACCGGATCGCCGCTGGGCACATAGGGATCCGGTTTGTCCTTGGTCTTGGCCAAAGCAGGCGTCAGGCCACAGGCCAGCAGCAGGCCGGCGGTGAGAATGGGGCGGATGGACATTGTCTCTCTCCTTCGCGCTGACAAGACGATTCGCGGAGCTGATTTCCGTACCGATCCTAGCATTGCTGTCCGGCGCGATCAGGCGGCTTTTGCGACGCTGCCGGGTTCCGGCGTCTTGGGTTTGAAGCGGCACAGGTCCGACACGATGCAGCGCCAGCATTCGGGCTTGCGCGCCTTGCAGGCATAGCGGCCATGCAGGATCAGCCAGTGATGCGCGTCGCGGCGAAAGGGCTGGGGCACGCGCCTTTCCAGCTTGTCCTCGACCGCCAGCACCGTCTTGCCTGGTGCCAGGCCGGTGCGGTTGCCGACGCGGAAGATATGGGTGTCGACCGCGAAGGTTTCCTGCCCGAAGGCGGTGTTGAGCACGACATTGGCGGTCTTGCGGCCGACGCCGGGCAGGGTGGTCAGCGCGTCGCGATCCTGCGGCACCTCACCACCGAAATCGCGTACCAAAATCTCGGACAGGGCGATGACATTCTTCGCCTTGGTATTGAACAGGCCGATCGTCTTGATGTGCTGCTTGAGCGCATCCTCGCCCAGATCGACCATCTGCTGCGGCGTTTCGACTTCGCGGAACAGGGCGCGGGTCGCCTTGTTGACGCCGACATCGGTGGCCTGTGCCGACAGGGTGACCGCGACGAGCAGTTGATAGGCATTGCCATATTCCAGCTCCGTCACCGGCGCCGGATTGGCCTCTGCCAGGCGGCTGAAAAAGTCGAAGATCTGCGCCTTGTTCATGGCATCAGAGCCCCAATACGCCCTTCATGTCATAGCGGCCGACCGGCTGGCCGGCGAGCCAGCTGGCGCCCTTGATCGCGCCGCGCGCGAAAATGCTGCGGTTCTCGGCGCGATGGCCCAGTTCGATCCGCTCGCCTTCGGTCGCCAGGATCAGCTGATGGTCGCCCGCGACCGATCCGCCCCGCAGCGCGGCAAAGCCGATCGCGCCCTTGGCGCGCGCGCCGGTGATGCCGTCGCGGCCACGCTCGCTATGGTCGGCCAGCGCGATGCCGCGCCCCTTCGCCGCTGCTTCGCCCAGCAGCAGCGCAGTGCCCGACGGCGCGTCCACCTTGTGGCGGTGATGCATCTCGACAATCTCGATATCCCAATCGTCGCCCAGGCTGGCGGCGGCCTTCTCCACCAGCGCGGCGAGCAGGTTGACGCCGAGCGACGTATTGCCGGTCTGCAGCACCGGGATGCGCGTGGCCGCCTGGTCGATCAGCGCATGATGCTCGCCCTCCAGTCCGGTCGTGCCGATCAGGATCGGCTTGTTCGCGGCGATGCAGGCGTCGAGATTGACGGAAAGCGCGGCTGGCACGGAAAAGTCGATCAGCACGTCGGCCGCCTGTGCCAATGCCAGCGGATCGCTGGTGATGGCGACGCCGGGCGCCAGTTCGCCGCTGCCGTCGCGATCGGTGCCGCCTGCCACGGTCAGTCCCGCTTCCGCCGCGGCCTGCGCGATGGCGCGGCCCATGCGCCCGGCGGCGCCGAAAATCCCGATGCTGGTCATGCCCTGATCCGTTCCTTGAAGATAAGTGAGCGGGCGATGCCAGAGCGGCGGCCCTTTGTCATCCGGCACCATGAATTTCTTGGGAAAGGCGACCGACCATGGCTAGGAGTTCGTTTGAGAAAGCCGGTACCGTACCGAAAAATCGCTCTTTCGCGATTTTTCGAACTGGTTCTAAGAGAGGGCCATGCTCGATCTTCCCCGACTCTCCGTTCCGACCCTGCCGATCGACGGCAGCGCCGATCGCTTTCCCGTCCGCCGCATCTTCTGCGTCGGGCAGAATTATGCCGAACATGCGCGCGAAATGGGCGGTGATCCCGATCGTGCGCCGCCCTTCTTCTTCACCAAGCCGGCCGATGCCGTGGTCGAGAATGGCGCGTCGCTGCCTTTCCCCGCGCGCACGCAGGATCTGCATCATGAGGTCGAACTGGTGGTCGCGCTCGGCGCGGGAGGCACGGATGTCGCGGTCGAGGATGCGCTGGCGCTGATCTATGGCTGGGCGGTCGGCATCGACCTCACCCGCCGCGACATGCAGGCGGTCGCGAAGAAGGCCGGTCGTCCCTGGGACATGGCCAAGGGCTTTGATCGCTCCGCGCCGATTGGCCCGATCCACCCCGGCACCCCACCGGCCAGCGGCGCCATCGCGCTCAGCATCGATGGCGACCCGCGCCAGTCGGGCGACCTGGCCGACATGATCTGGTCGGTGCCAGAAATCATCGCCAATCTCTCCACCTATGTGCAACTGGCGCCCGGCGACCTGATCTTCACCGGCACGCCTGCCGGCGTCGGACCGATCACGCCCGGCCAGGCGGTGCAGGCAACCATCGCCGGCCTGCCGCCGCTCGACATCGCCTTTCAGAACTGACCATCGGAACAAGGATAAACAGGATGGATATCGACATTCCCCATGACCTCGGCCGGGACGAAGCGAAGCGCCGGGTGGAGCAGGGCCTGCCCAAGCTGGAACAGCATATCCCCGGCGGCGGCACCATGACCGCGACCTGGCCGTCCGATTATGCGCTGGACATGGAAATCTCGGCCATGGCCCAGACCATCCCGGTCAAGCTGCTGATCGAGGAGGACAAGGTGCGCGGCACCGTATCGATCCCGATGTTCCTCAAGATGATGTCCGGGCCGATCTCCGACTTCATCAAGACCAGCGCCCAGAAGATGCTGACCAAGGCTTAAGGGGCAAAGTGCGCAGGATTGGCGCCTACATGCGATATGCACCGTGGATTGAGGTGGGGCGGTTCTGATGAATGTTCTTGGCGAGACTATGGGTGGGGACATCTATCTGGCGCCAGGCACGCGAGTGCGCCTCGATAGTTTGGTCAACGACGAAGGTGCCGTTACCACAGAGCTTGGCGTCGTGGTGCATTGTTGGCGCGACGACGAAATTGGAATGTTCGATTGCTATGTCGCTTTTTTCGGTGCCAGCTTTCCCCAAGGCAAGCCTGAGGAGAAGCCTTATGTGCTGCGATATGCAGCAACTTCTTTAAGGGTGATTGCATGATCGACATCCGCAATATCGTCATCCTTACCGGCGCGGGTATTTCGGCCGAGAGCGGGCTCGCGACCTTTCGCGGGCCGGATGGCTTGTGGGAGGGGCATCGGGTGGAGGATGTCTGCACCCCCGAAGCGCTGGCGCGCAATCCGGCCTTGGTGCATCGTTTCTATGACGAGCGGCGGGCGAAGCTGGCCGAGGTGGCGCCCAATCCCGCGCATGAGGCATTGGCCGCGCTCGACCGTGCCTGGCCGGGCGACCTGCTGATCGTCACCCAGAATGTCGATGACCTGCATGAGCGGGCAGGGGCGTCCCGGCTGCTCCACATGCATGGGGAATTGAAGTCCGCGCTCTGCGCCGCCTGCGGCAAGGCGGTGGGTTGGGCCGATCCGCTGCCGCCCGGCAGCGCCTGTACGGGCTGTGGCGCGCCCAGCCTGCGGCCCGACATCGTCTTCTTCGGCGAAATGCCCTATGATATAGAGCGGATCGAGGAAGCGCTGGCGCAGGCCGATCTGTTCGTGTCGATCGGCACGTCGGGCGCGGTCTATCCGGCCGCCGGTTTCGTCCAGATGGCGCGCCATTATGGCGTCCGCACGCTGGAGCTCAATCTCGATCCGTCGGCGGGCAGCAGCTATTTCGAGGAAAGCCGGCTTGGCCGGGCAAGCAAACTCGTGCCCGAACTGGTAAGCGACCTGCTCGGCTGACCGGGCTTATTCGCTGGGGGCTGCCATGATGTCGGCGCCATCGGGTTCATCGCGATAAAGCAGCATGACCGATCCATCCTCGCCATTCACCGCGCGGATCGGCAGGCTCAGTTGCAGCGCGGACAGGAATTCCTTGCTGTCGCTGACGCGGAAGCGACCGCCGACCCGCAGCGAGGAGACACGGGCGTCGCCGATCAGGATTGGCGCGCGGCGATAGCGGTTGAACTCGCTGGCCGCCTGCTCGATCGTTTCCCCGTCCAGCTCGACCATCTGGTCGCGCCAGGCGGTGCGCTGGTCGATCAGCTTTGGGCTGAGATGGGTGAGGTCGATGCTGCGCGACTGGATCACGGCGCCGCTGCCTGCGCTGACCTTTTCCAGTCCGCTATTGCCCGAATGGACCGTCACCGTACCTTGCGTGACGGTCAGTTCCACCACCGACGGGCGCATGCGGACGTTGAAGGCGGTGCCGACGGCGCGGATCTGGGCCGATCGTACCTCCACGTCGAACGGGCGGCCCTTGTCATGGGCCACGTCGAAGGAGGCTTCGCCCTTCAGCACGCGCACCTTGCGGCCGATGTCGGTGAAGCGGACTTCCGCCTCGCTGTTGCTGTTGAGGTGCAGGATGGAGCCGTCGGCCAGTGCGACGTCGCGGATCTGGCCGACCGCCGTCTCATAGCGGTCGACGCCGCTGAAGGTGCGGATGGTGACGATCGCGGCGACGATGAAGAAGGCGATGGCGACGCCGGCGGCGATCATGATGTTGCGCGACAGGCGGCGCTGCTGTTCCTCGCTGACGATCGCTTCGAGCGGAGGCAGATTGACTTCGGCGGCGGCGCTCTTCAGCCGCTCGGCCGCATCCCAGGCGGCTTCGGCGCGGGCAAAGGCCACGCCATGGCGCGGATCGGCCTCGATCCACGCACATATCTCGTCTTCGTCCTGGGGAGTAGGGTCGCTGTTAAGCCTGGCCAGCAGGCGCGCGGCTTCCAACGCGATCGCGTCCCTGTCCCCGCTGTTTGAACCTGGTCCCGACGCCTGCACGTTCGAAATCCGTTTCCTCACGTTCTGCCCAAGCCCGCATAACTATGCCGATCGCTTTGGCCAGATGTTTTTCAACAGTAGAAACGGACAGAGACATTTCCTCCGCTATTTCCAGCATCGATTTTTCGTGAATACGGCGAAGAATGAAGACGCGGCGGCACTGGATGGGCAACGAATCGACGATCGCCTCAACCTGGCGGAGCGCTTCGCGGGCGTGGAGCTGTGCCTCGATGGTGTTTTCGCCGCCCAGCAATTCCAGATCGGCGATCGTCTCGAAGCTCACCACCTTGTTGCGACGGGCGGTATCGATGACGAGGTTGCGGGCGATGGTGAAGAGATAGGCGCGCCCGGTGGTGACATTTTCCCAGTTCTCCGTGGCATAAGCACGGGCGAGAACTTCGGCGACCATATCCTCCAGTTCATGGGTAGAGGGGAGAATGCGACGCAGACGGCCTCGTAAGGCAGCTTCCTGCGGCAAAATCACGGTCTTGAACCACTCTAGCTTGGCGCGAACCCTATGCACGTCGACCCCCTTTTATGTCAGCGCGCCTCTCCTGAATTTCTTTTTGTTGTCACATTTCAATCATGGATTCCGGGGGGTGTCCAGCACGTGATTACGCATATTCCGTAATCCGCCATAAAAAGTTCCACCCTGTTGCAAAAAAGTTTTCAGGGACCTTCTTTTGTTGCGTGGTTACGAAATTATGTCAGGCGGAACCTCGTCCGGCGCGCGATCGGGCTGGTCATAGTCGGGTTCGCCAGGGATGATTTCGGGCGGCTCTTGGATCGGAGTCTCATCCGGAGTCGCGGGCGGCGGCGTTTCGGGCGGCGACTGCGGTTCGATCCGGTCGGGCGGGGGCAGGGTGTCGGGCGCTGGATCGGGCTGGGTGGCCATGCTATGCTCTCCTGCAAAGAAGAAGCTACGCGCGGGCAAGGATGCCGGTTCCATCAATGCATCCATATCCCTTGCTCTCGCCAATGCTTTTCTCTATGCCGCGCCGACCGGCGACCGATGCGGGCGTGGCGAAACTGGTAGACGCGCCAGATTTAGGTTCTGGTATCGCAAGATGTGGGGGTTCGAGTCCCTTCGCCCGCACCAGTGTCAGGCTTGGCTTGATCCGGCGCCAACGAGATTCAGCTAAGAAAGCGTTTGAGAGAAGAGATGCAGACTGTCGAGACGTTGAACGAGGGCCTGAAGCGCGCCTACACCGTGACCATCACGTCGAAGGATATCGACGCCCGCGTTGAGAAGGAAGTGCTGGCGATTGCGCCGCAGGTGCGCATGCCCGGCTTCCGCCCCGGCAAGGTGCCGGCGAACCTCGTCAAGAAGATGCATGGTGAAAGCCTGCAGCGTGACGCGCTCAACAATTCCATCCAGGAAAGCGTTCAGAAGCTGATCGCCGACCAAAAGCTGCGTCCCGCGATGCAGCCTTCGGTCGAACTGGACGAAGGCTTCGAGTTCGGCAAGGACGCGCAGGTCAAGGTGGAACTGGAAGTTCTGCCCGTGATCGAAGCCCCGAGCATCGACGGTCTGAAGCTGGAGCGCCTGACCGCCGAAGTCAGCGACGCGCAGGTCGAGGAGCAGGCCGGCCGCATCGCCACCCAGCAGGGCGCGCTGGAAGAATATGCCGCCAGCCATAAGGCGAAGGACGGCGACACGCTGGTCATCGACTTCGTCGGCAAGGTCGACGGTGAAGCGTTCGAGGGCGGTTCGGCCGAAGGCGTGAAGCTGAAGATCGGTTCGGGCCAGTTCATCCCCGGCTTTGAAGAGCAGCTCGGCGGCGTGAAGAAGGGCGAAGAAAAGACCATCGAAGTCACCTTCCCCGAAGATTATGGCGCCGCGCACCTCGCCGGCAAGGCCGCGACCTTCGACGTGACCGTGCAGTCGGTGCTGAACGCCGACAAGCCCAAGCTCGATGACGATTTCGCCAAGTCGCTGGGCCTGGAAGGTCTCGACCAGCTCAAGGATCTGCTCAAGGGCCAGATCGAGCAGGAGCATAACGGCCTGACCCGCACCTACATGAAGCGCAAGCTGCTCGACCAGCTCGCCGCTTCGCACGACTTCGACGTTCCGCCGAGCATGGTGGAAGCCGAATTCAACCAGATCTGGCAGCAGCTTCAGCATGAAGCGAGCCATGAAGCCGATCCGGAAGCGGCGCTGGCCGAAATGGAAGCCGAGAAGGAAGATTATCGCGGCATCGCCGTGCGCCGCGTGCGCCTGGGCCTGCTGCTGTCGGAAATCGGCCAGGCCAACAATGTCGTCGTTTCGGACAATGAAATGAACCGTCTCATCATGCAGGCTGCCCAGCAGTACAGCCCGCAGGATCGTGAGCGTTTCGTGCAGTATGTCCGCCAGGATCCGATGGCCGCCGCCCAGCTGCGCGCGCCGCTCTATGAGGACAAGGTCGTCGACTTCCTGTTCGAAAAGGCGGAAGTCAGCGACCGCGCTGTCAGCCGTGAGGAACTGGAAGCCGCGATCGAAGCCGAAGATGGCGATCTGAAGCCCCACGTCCACGGTCCGGGCTGCGGCCATGACCACGATCATGACGACAAGCCCAAGGCGAAGAAGGCCGCTGCCAAGAAGAAGGCCGAGCCCGCCGAGGCCGAAGCCGTAGCCGAGGAAGCGCCCGCCAAGAAGGCTCCGGCCAAGAAGGCAGCCGCCAAGAAGGACGAAGCCCCGGCTGAGGACGCTGCCGCCGAGGAAAAGCCCAAGGCGAAGAAGGCTCCCGCCAAGAAGGCTGCTGCCAAGGCTGAATAAGCCGGCAGGCTAGAGACGAGAAGGGCGCCCGGCTTCCAAATGGAGGTCCGGGCGCCTTTTCTTTATATCGTCGCCCGCATTCTTGGGGCAGGGCGGTCGAAATATTAACCATGGCTGGGCCATGGCAGGGGCAAGAGAGGCGCAGGAGCGTGCGGCAGATGAAGGAATTTCCGGCGGTGGCGAATGGCGAGGGCGTTGCGACCCCGCATATCGCGGTGATCCTGCCCTGCTATAATGAAGCGGGCGCGATCGTGCAGACGGTGCAGGATTTCCGCCGCGCGCTGCCCGAAGCCGACATCTATGTTTTCGACAATAACAGCACGGACGGCAGCCGCGAACTGGCTGCTGGGGCAGGGGCGATCGTCCGCCGTGTGACCCAACAGGGCAAGGGTCATGTCGTGCGCCGCATGTTCGCCGATGTGGATGCCGATATCTACATCATGGCCGATGGCGACGCGACTTATGAAGCCGCTGCCGCCCCGGCGATGGTCGCCGCCATGTTGGAAGATAATCTCGACATGGTGGTGGGCTGTCGTCGCGACCAGGTGGAGGAAGCCTATCGCCGCGGCCACCGCTTCGGCAACTGGGCGCTCACCAGCCTGTTGAAGCAGCTTTTCGGGCGCAGCTTCACCGATATCCTGTCGGGCTATCGCGTCTTCTCGCGTCGGTTCGTCAAGAGCTTCCCGGTGCTGTCCGCCGGCTTCGAGATCGAAACCGAGATCAGCGTTCATGCCCTCGAACTGGCGATGCCGGTGTCCGAAGTGATGACTGCCTATGGCGCGCGGCCCGAAGGGTCGGTCAGCAAGCTGTCCACCTATCGCGACGGCTGGCGCATCCTGCGCACGATCATCACCCTCTATCGCATCGAGCGGCCGATCCTGTTCTTCGGCATCATCGCGGCGTTCCTCGCGGCGCTGGGCCTTGGCCTCGCGGCGCCGTTGATCGTTACCTATGCCCATACCGGGCTGGTCCCGCGCTTTCCGACCGCGATCCTGGTCACCGGCCTCATGATCCTGGCGACCTTGAGCGGCATGTGCGGTCTCATCCTCGACACGGTCGTACGCGGCCGCCGCGAAGTGCGGCGGCTCGCCTATCTCGCCTTCCGGGCGCCCAGTGACTACGCCTTGAAGGACTGAACCCGCTGGCGCAGCCGCATCGCCAGGATCAGCAGGGTGACGCCCGTCACCAGCGCATAGAAGCCGATGCCCCAGCCCAGCATCGCCACCGACACATGCGGGTTGGCAAGGGCCAGATAGAGGACGAACAGGCCCAGCAGCAGCGAGAGCAGGCCGCTCAGCGCCAGCAGCCATTCGCCCTCTATCTCCTTGCGCAGCCGGATCGCGGCGATGATTTCCAGCCCGCCGGCGATGATCGCCCAGCCCGCGATCAGGAACACGGTCAGCAGCGCATAGGTGATCGTCATCGCGATCGGGGTGACGATGAAGATGATGCCAACGGCAATGCCCAGCAGCCCGCGCAGCAGCATCGCGCCCCAGTGGCGGCCATGCCCCATCCGGCGAAAGGCGCTGATCGCCGAGAATATGCCGTCGACGAGCGCATAGACCGCGAAGATCAGCGTCAGCGCGAACAGCGCGCTGAACGGGTAGGCCAGGGCGATGATGCCCAGGATGATCGAGACCACGCCACGCAGCGCCAGCGCCTTCCAACCGAAGGAGAAGGCGGCGATCAGCCCCGGTCCGGCCCGGCCGTCATGGGGCGGAATATCGGAATGCACGTCGGAAACCATCGGCTTGTTCCCCCTGTCGCGATTTGAAACGATTGTGGAACGAGAGGGGTGACACATGGTTCCCCCTTGAACCAGTCGGGTTTTGTGCCGATGTAGGGGGTCGGGCAAAAGCACCTGACTGAAAGAGCACAATGACCAACATCATGCATGATCCCATGGCCGCGCTGGTTCCCATCGTCATCGAGCAATCGAACCGTGGCGAGCGCAGCTTCGATATTTACTCGCGTCTTCTGCGCGAGCGGATCATCTTCGTGACCGGCCAGGTCGAGGACCATATGGCCTCGCTGATCGTCGCCCAGCTTCTGTTCCTCGAATCGGAAAATCCGAAGAAGGACATCTGGATGTACATCAACTCGCCGGGCGGCGTCGTCACGGCGGGCATGGCGATCCACGACACGATGAAATATATCCGTCCCCAGGTCGGCACCGTCTGCATCGGCCAGGCCGCCTCGATGGGCAGCTTCCTGCTGGCCGCCGGCGAACCGGGCAAGCGCATCGCGCTCAGCAACGCCCGCATCATGGTTCACCAGCCGTCGGGCGGCGCTCAGGGCATGGCGTCGGATATCGAGATCCAGGCCAAGGAAATCCTTCGGATTCGCCGCCGCCTCAACGATCTCTACGTGAAATATACCGGCCAGTCGCTGGAAGCGGTGGAGCGGGCAATGGACCGCGACACCTTCCTGGAGGCTGACGAAGCCAAGGCGTTCGGTCTGGTCGACGAAGTGTTCGATCGCCGCCCGGCCGCTGCGGAATCCGCGGACGCCTAAAGGCGATCTTTACCGGGGCGCGGTACATCACCTCTTGTGAAACCGCCGTGCCCCGGTCTAGGATGGCCTTTGGACCAGAATATCCCCGGCCAGATCCGGCATGGTGCCGACGGCGGGGAGGAAAGATTGGCGAATGACTAAGCTTACGGGCTCCGATTCTAAAAGCACGCTTTACTGCTCCTTCTGCGGCAAGTCGCAGCATGAGGTGCGCAAGCTGATCGCGGGGCCGACCGTCTTCATCTGCGATGAATGCGTGGAACTGTGCAACGACATCATCCGCGAGGAGACCAAGGGCGGTCTCGTCGGCAAGAAGGATGGCGGCGTGCCGACCCCGCAGGAAATCTGCGATGTGCTTGACGATTATGTGATCGGCCAGAAGCGCGCCAAGCGTGTCCTGTCGGTCGCGGTCCACAATCATTACAAGCGCCTCAACCATGGTTCCAAGCCAGGCGAGGTGGAACTGGCCAAGTCGAACATCCTGCTCGTCGGCCCGACCGGCTGCGGCAAGACGCTGCTGGCGCAGACGCTTGCCAAGACCTTCGATGTGCCCTTCACCATGGCCGATGCCACCACGCTGACCGAAGCCGGCTATGTCGGCGAGGACGTGGAGAACATCATCCTCAAGCTGCTCCAGGCGTCCGACTATAATGTCGAGAAGGCGCAGCGCGGCATCGTCTATATCGACGAGATCGACAAGATCAGCCGCAAGGCCGAAAACCCGTCGATCACGCGCGACGTGTCGGGCGAGGGCGTGCAGCAGGCGCTGCTGAAGCTGATGGAAGGCACGACCGCCTCGGTTCCGCCGCAGGGTGGGCGCAAGCATCCGCAGCAGGAATTCCTGCAGGTCGACACGACCAACATCCTGTTCATCTGCGGCGGCGCGTTCGCGGGCCTGGAAAAGATCATCGGCGACCGTCTGGAAGCCAAGTCGATCGGCTTCGGCGCTCATGTCGCGGCCCCAGAGGAGCGCAAGACCGGCGAACTGCTGCGTCAGAGCGAACCGGAAGATCTGCTCAAGTTCGGTCTGATCCCCGAATTTGTCGGCCGTCTGCCGGTGATCGCGACGCTGGAGGATCTGGACGTGACCGCACTGGTCAAGATCCTGGTTGAGCCGAAGAACGCGCTGGTCAAGCAATATGGCAAGCTGTTCGACATGGAGAATGTCGAGCTGAGCTTCACCGACGATGCTCTGACTGCGATCGCGAAGAAGGCGATCGAGCGCAAGACCGGTGCCCGCGGCCTGCGTTCGATTCTGGAAGCGATCCTGCTCGACACCATGTTCGACCTGCCCTCGATGGAGGGTGTGGGTGAAGTGGTGGTCGACAAGGATGTCGTCGCCGGGACCAAGGAACCGATTCGCGTGTTCAGCGAGAAGGACAAGCGCGCGGAAGACGCCGCCTAGTTCATTCGCCGTTCAGGCTGGAACAAAAGGGGCCGGTGGACCATCCACCGGCCCCTTTTTCGTGCAAGTCTTTCGCACTGCACAAAATTTCCTGCGCCGTTGCATAATTGCATCACCTATGAAATGTCCTGAAAACTTCAGAAATATTCTATATATTTCATTGCCTTACATATGATTTCAGCAATTGATGACGGCCTTGCCTGACAGGTTCGGCAGATATGTGACACCCCTGCGCTGACATTGTCACAAATGTGTAATCGACGCATCACAGTGGCGTCGTTACGCGCCACTAGGCGGTGGCGCACTCAAGATGAGTGGATGGTAAGAGACTGGTGATCGGGGTCAATGATCACTGGTTTCTCATGGGGAATAGATATGAGGGATCTGAAGATTTTTCTCGCCGCGAGCGCGGCGACGGCATGTGTTGCGGGCGCTCTCGTTGCGCCGGCCTATGCACAGGAAACCACGTCGGTTATTCGTGGCACCGTGAATTCGGACAACGGTCCGGTCGCGGGTGCGACCGTGACGGTTCGTCACCTGCCCACGGGCACGGTTTCGGTCGGCACGACCGGCGCGAACGGCACTTTCACGGTCAGCGGCCTTCGTGTTGGTGGTCCTTTCACCGTTACGGTCGATGCTCAGGGCTTTGACAGCACCCAGGTCACCGACATCAACACCGTTGTCGCCCAAGCCTATGAACTGCCGCTGACGTTGACGGAAACCGGCAGCGCCATCATCGTTACCGCGTCGCGCGTCGTAGGCGCCGGCACGAAGGCTTCGGGCCCGACCACGGTCCTGACCGCCGAGGACATCGCCAAGGTTGCATCGGTCAACCGCGACATTCGCGACCTGATGCGCCGCGATCCCTTTGCCCGCCTGGACTATGCTGAGGGCAGCGGCCGTGCTGTGTCATTCGCTGGCCAGAATGCGCGTTTCAACCGCTTCACCATCGACGGCGTTCCGGTAACCGACAATTTCGGTCTGAACCCCGATGGTCTGCCGACCCGTCGTTCGCCGGTTCCGCTGGACGCCATTGCGCAGTTCCAGACCCGCGTCGCTCCCTATGACGTGCGCGAAGGCAATTTCCAGGGCGGCACCATCAATGCCATCATGAAGTCGGGCACGAATGAATTTCATGGCACCGGCTTCTATGCCTATTCGTCGGACGAACTGACCGGCAAGAAGACCAAGGCCGGTCCGGGGGTTCCGACCGGTCGGGTGACCCTGCCAAACTTCAAATATGAAAATTATGGCGCGGAACTGTCGGGTCCGATCATCAAGGACCGCCTGTTCTTCATGGTCGCGGGCGAGCGCGTGCGCGCTGGCACGCCGATCGCCGAGGGCACGCCGGGCAACAACGCCGGTACGGTCATTCCGCTGATCACCGATGCACAGGTCGAGCAGATCCAGAATATCGCCCAGTCGAACTATGGCTATGACACGGGCGGCGTTCTGAACAATTCAGACGACCGTGATGACCGCTTGGTTGCCAAGCTGGACGCGAACCTGTCCGACACGCAGCGTGCGTCCTTGACCTACATGTACACCAAGGACTCGATCCAGTTTAACCAGAACACCTTCACGACCGGCACGCCCGGCCTCGGTCTGGCGTCGAACGGCTACAAGTCGTCGAACCGCCTGCATACCGGCGTGTTCCAGTTGAACTCGGATTGGAGCGACAATTTCTCGACCGAAGTCCGCGCTTTCTACAAGGACTATAAGCGCGGTCAGGATCCGGTCATGGGTCGGGGATTTGCCCAGTTCCAGGTTTGCACCGCGCCGACTTCGGATCGCTTGAACCCTGGTTCGGCCGGCACTGGTGCGTCCACCGCTTGCCAGCCCGGTTATGGCGTCGTCAGCTTTGGTCCGGACGTGTCGCGTCAGTCCAACTCGCTGACGAGCAGCACCTATGGCGGCATGCTTCAGGGCCGTTTGACGATGGGCGGGCATGACCTGCGCATCTTCGGCGAATATCAGGATACCAAGATTTTCAATCTGTTCCTGCAGCGTACGGCTGGCGATTATTATTTCGACTCGATCGAAGATTTCCAGGCGGGCAATGCCCAGCGCCTGCGCTATCAGAATGCCGTGCCTTCGTTCGATCCGAACGACGCGGCAGCCCAGTTCCGCTATCAGACCTACACCTTCGGTATCCAGGATACCTGGCAGATGGCTGATCAGTTGACGCTGGCTTATGGCGCGCGCCTTGATTTCTATGGTGGCGACAGCCGCCCGGCGCTGAACCAGAATTTCGTCAATCGCTATGGTTTCAGCAACACGGCCTTCGTCAATGGGCGCGGTATCTTCCAGCCGCGTATCGGTCTGGACTATAAGCCCACGAGCACGCTGACCCTGCGTGCGGGTGGTGGCATCTTCTCGGGTGGTTCGCCGGACGTCTATGTCTCGAACAGCTTCTCGAACACCGGCTATCTGTCGAACAGCATCGACATTCGTCGCAACAATGACGGCACGATCACCGGTGCGGACGCCGCCAGCGGCAATGCCGTGCTGAACAATGTGGACGGCACGACCATCAATCCGGCCGCCAACACGGTGCTGGGCAATGCGTCTTCGTCGGTCAATGCCCCGACCAACGCGCTTGACCACAAGTTCAAGATCCCGTCGCAGTGGCGTGCAACCTTGTCGGCTGACTGGGCGCCCGAATTTGGTGGTGGTGAACTGGGTCGTGGCTGGCACTTCGGCGCCGATCTCTTCTATTCGGACGTGCGCAACCAGGTGTTCTTCACCGACCTGCGCGTGACGCCGACGGCGCTGCGCACGCCCGATGGCCGCGTTCGCTATGCTGCGGTCACCAACTTCGCCGATACCAACAACGATCTGTATCTGACCAACACCAAGAAGGGCCGCAGCTATATTGCCGTCGCCCGTGTCGACAAGCATTTCGACTTTGGTCTGGACCTGAGCGCCAGCTATGCTTGGCAGGACGTGAAGGATCAGGCGCCGGCGACCTCGTCGACCGCCTCGTCCAACTATGGCAACGGCGCGTTCCTGGACGCCAATGGCGCGGCCTATGGCACGTCGAACGACGAAGTGAAGCACAACATCAAATATAGTGCCAACTTCGAGCATGCCTTCTTTGGTGATTACAAGTCGCGTCTGTCGATCTTCGGCGAAACCCGTATCGGCCGTCCGTACAGCTACACGATGCAGGATATCTCGACCGGCCGCAGCGGTATCTTCGGTACCACCGGCACGAACTCGCGCTACCTGCTGTACGTGCCGACCAGCGCGAACGATCCGCTGGTCTCCTATGACAGCGTCGCGACCCAGAATTATATGGAAGCGCTGATCAATGGTTCCGGCCTGTCGAAGTTCCGTGGTAAGATCGCGCCGCGTAACGCCTTCAACACCCGCTGGTTCACCAAGATCGACCTTCACGTCGACCAGGAAGTGCCGACCGGTCTGGGCAATTCGCGCATTACCCTGTTTGCGGACATCGAAAACTTCACTAACTTCCTGAACAAGAAGTGGGGCCAGATCCGCGAATATTCGTTCCCCTACAACGTCGTGGCTGTGCGCGCGCAATGCCTCCAGGCGCCGGTCGCCACGGGTACCGCGCCCGGTTCGGCCGCTACGGCCAATACCGGTCAGGCTTGCGCGCAATATCGTTACTCGGCACCTAACTCGACGCCGAGCGACACCATCTATTCGCGTCAGTCGCTCTACACCATCCGCGTCGGTGCACGTTTCACCTTCTAAGATGGATGCATGATCAAAAGAAAAGGGCGGGAGAAACTCCCGCCCTTTTTGTGTCTGGTTGCTGCGGATGTCTTCTCGCCTCAGTTCAGGCAGTCGTCCAGCCCGTCGCGCTGCACCACGGGGATGCGGGCGGAGATGCTGTTGCCATAGCGGCGGGTGAAGCCATGCGGGTCGATCGCTTCGCGCTTCTTGGGCAGCGGCAATACCGCCGCCAGCCGCGCCGCCTCGGCCCGGCTCAGCTTGCCGGCGCCATGGCCGAAATAGCGGATCGATCCGGCCTGCACGCCATAGGTGCCGATGCCGGTCTCCGCGACGTTCAGATAGACTTCCATGATCCGCCGCTTGCCCCAGATTGCCTCGATCAGCACGGTGAACCAGGCCTCGAACCCCTTGCGGACGAAGCCGCCACCCTGCCACAGGAAGACATTCTTCGCCGTCTGCTGGCTGATCGTGGAGCCGCCGCGAATGCGCCCGCCGCTGGCATTGTGGCGCATCGCCTGGGCAATCGCGACCGCGTCGAAGCCATGATGGCTGCAGAAGCGACTATCCTCCGCCGCGATCGCCGCGCGCGGCATGTCCGGGTCGATCGCGTCCAGGCGCTTCCATTCCTTGGTGATCCCATTGGGATCGAGCAGCATGGTGATCGTCACCGGCGGCGGCACGAAGCGATAGATGACCACGGTGCCGACCGACAGGCCGACAAAGCCGATGGCGACCTTGAGGGGGATGCTGATCCAGCGGGAGCGACGTTTCTGGGCGGAGGCAGGCTTGGGCGCGGCTTTGGCTTTTTTCATGGGCCGCAAACTAGCGTCCCCGCGCGCCGTCGTCATCGATTCCTTCAGGCAGTGGCGAGGCTCGGCGTGCGGCCCCGGTTGATCAGTAGCACTAGCGCCGCACCGATCAGGCACAATATACCTGCCGCGATGAAGGCGGGCATATAGCTTTGCCAGGCGGTGCGCGACAGGCCACCGGCCAGCGCCGCGCTCGCCGCGCCCAATTGATGCCCGGCAAAGATCCAGCCGAACACGATATTCGCCTTTTCCGGACCGAAGCGCTGCGCCGTCAGCTTCACTGTTGGCGGCACCGTCGCCACCCAGTCGAGGCCATAGAAGATGGCGAACAGCGACAGGCTGTAGATCGAGAAGTCGCTGAACGGGAGATAGAGCAGCGACAGGCCGCGCAGCCCATAATAGAAGAAGAGTAGCCAGCGATTGTCATAGCGATCGCTGAGCCAGCCCGATGCCAGCGTGCCGGCAAAGTCGAACAGCCCCATCATCGCCAGCATCGACGCCGCACCCACCGCCGCCAGCCCATAATCGCCGCACAGCGAGATGAAATGGGTTTGAATGAGGCCATTGGTGCTGGCACCGCAGATGTAGAAGGAGAAGAAGAGGATCCAGAAGGTCGGCACCTTTGCCACGTCGCGCAGCACAATCAGGGGTGTCGCCAGCAATGCGCCGAGGCTGGCCGGCTGGGCAGGGACGGGCTGGATCGCCTGCTCGCCATAGGGGGCAAGGTTTAGGTCCGACGGCCGGTCGCGCATCAACAGCATGACCGCGACGGCCGCGACCAGGATCGCGCCGCACACTAGCAGCATCGCCACGCGCCAGCCATAGCTGTCGGTCATGCTGGCCAGCAGCGGCAGGAAAGCGAGCTGGCCGGTCGCGGTGCTGGCCGACAGCAGCCCCATCACCAGTCCGCGCCGCTCGCTGAACCAGCGGGTGGCGACCGTCGCGCCCAGCACCATGGCGGTGAGGCCGGTGCCGACGCCGATCACAACGCCCCAGAGAAGGACGAGCTGCCACAATTGCGTCATGCCGAGCGACAGCAGCAGGCCGCCAATGACGATCGACAGTGAAATCAGCATCATGCGCCGCACGCCGAAGTGGTTCATGAAAGCGGCGGCAAAAGGCCCCATGCCCCCGAACAGCAGGAAACGGATCGCCAGCGCGCCGGAAATATCCGCTGCGCTCCAGCCAAATTCCTTCTGCAGCGGCACGATGAACACGCCCGGCGCGCCGACCGCGCCGGCCACCACCAGCATGGTGAGGAAGGTCGTGCCCGCGACGGCCCAGCCATAATGGACATTGCGCGCGGCCAGGCGGCGGGCGAACATGGTGGACAGCATCGACTTCCCCTGCGGAGCTGAAAACGGACTGGCGTTAAATGATAGGTATCATATATAAGGTCAAGAGGCCAACTGGAGATGCAGGATCATGAAAGTCAGCCGTGAACAGGCCGAACGCAATCGCGAGAAGGTGGTGGATGCCGCATCCCGCCTGTTCCGTGCCCGCGGTGTCGAGGGCGTCGGCATTGGCGAGGTGATGCGCGAATGCGGTCTTACCCATGGCGGTTTCTACAATCAGTTCGAATCGAAGGAGGCGCTCGCGGCCGAAGCTTGTGCCACGTCGCTGGCGCGGGGCGCGGCTAAGTGGCGTCGTCTGTCGGCCGAGGATGGGCCGGATGCGATCACCGCCGATTATCTGAGCGCCCGTAATCGCGACGCGCCCGAAACCGGCTGCGCCCTGATCGCGCTTGGCCCGGACGCTGCGCGCAAGGGTGGACCGCTCGCCACCGCCTTTCGCGAAGGGTTTGAGGATCTGACCGCCACGTTGCAAAATGCCGGTATCGCCGATCGCGACGCGGCGCTGGCACGCATGGCGCAATTGGTCGGCACGATGGTGCTGGCTCGCGCGGTCGACGATCCTGCGCTGTCTGAGGAATTGCTGGCGGCCAATCGCCGTGCCCTAGGTGTCGAGGCATGAGCGACAGCGCCCAGTGGAGACCGATGGGGCAGGGGGATGTGGACGCTGCGGCGGCCATTTCCGATCGAGTCCACGGCGCCTATACGGAGAAGCCTGCCATCTATGCGGAACGGCTGCACCTCTATCCGGCGGGTTGCTTCCTACTGGAGCGGGACGGGCAGGCGCTCGGCTATCTCGTAACCCATCCCTGGGCAGGCGACCGGCCGCCGGCGCTCGACCAGTTGATCGGCGCGCTGCCGGGCGCGCCTGACCGCTATTATCTTCACGACCTGGCGCTACTGCCCGAAGCGCGCGGCACCGGCGCTGCTGCGGCGGCCGTGGATCTGACCGTCGCGCAGGCCCGCGCCGCCAGCTTCGATCGCATCACCCTGACCGCCGTCAACGGCGCGGATGCCTTCTGGCGCCGACAGGGTTTCGTCGACGCGCCGGTTGCCGCCGGTAGCTATGGCGCGGACAGCGTCTCGATGGTGCGGATGCTCTAAGACGAAAAAAAAAGCCCCGGATCGCTCCGGGGCTTCTTCTTTTTTCCTGTGTGGCCGGATCAGGCGGCGGCGAAACGCGCCATCTTTTCCAGCTTGCCGCCGGCGATGCGCATCATCGCCTTCTGCAGCTTCTCGAAGGCGCGAACTTCGATCTGGCGGACGCGCTCGCGCGACACGCCATAGACCTGGCTCAGTTCCTCAAGGGTCTTGGGCTCCTCGGCCAGGCGACGCTCGGCCAGGATATGCTTTTCGCGATCGTTGAGGTCGGTCATCGCCTCGACCAGCATCTCATGACGCTGGGTGCGTTCCTGCTCCTCGGCAACCCGTTCGTCCTGCAGCGGATCGGTGTCTTGCAGCCAATCCTGCCACTGGCCGTCGCCATCCTCGCGCATCGGCACGTTGAGCGAGGTATCGCCGCCCATCGCCATGCGACGGTTCATCGACACCACATCATCTTCCGACACGCCCAGATCGGTCGCGATCTTGGTCACGTCCTCGGGGCGCAGATCGCCATCCTCGAACGCCTCGATATTGTTCTTCATCCGGCGCAGGTTGAAGAACAGCTTCTTCTGCGACGCGGTGGTGCCCATCTTGACCAGGCTCCAGCTGCGCAGGATGAATTCCTGGATCGACGCGCGGATCCACCACATGGCGTAGGTCGCCAGGCGGAAGCCACGTTCGGCCTCGAACTTCTTCACGCCCTGCATCAGGCCGATATTGCCTTCGCTGATCAGTTCGCTGACCGGCAGGCCATAGCCGCGATAGCCCATGGCGATCTTCGCCACGAGGCGCAGGTGAGAGGTGACGAGCTGGGCCGCCGCCTCGGGATCCTGATGTTCCTCGTAGCGCTTCGCGAGCATATACTCCTGCTCGGGGGTCAGCAGCGGAAACTTGCGAATTTCCGACAGATAGCGGTTGAGGCTGGCTTCACCGCCCAGCGCCGGAACCGCGGGGACATTGCTCCGATTGGCCATGTCACAATTCCTTCCCTTTACATGCGCGCCAGGCGAACCCGAAAGTGGCATCCGCTGGCCGCGCAAACTTGTCAGAACCTATACGTGAAGCTCGCTTAACAGTTCCTGCATATCTGCAGGCAGGGGACTGTCGAAAGCCAAGGGTTCCTCCGTCACAGGATGTATGAACCCCAGCCGTTTCGCGTGCAATGCCTGCCTTTTGAAACCCAGCGTTTCCAGTATTGATTTGAAACCTTTTCTGTCTCTACCGTAAACCGGGTCACCGATCAAGGGGTGACCCAGATGCGCCATATGCACACGAACCTGATGGGTGCGGCCGGTTTCGAGCCGGCATTCCACCATCGCCGCGCCGCGCAGGCGCTCCATCACGCGGTAATGGGTGACGGCATGCTTGCCGCGCCCTTCCCGATGAACCGCCATCTTCTTTCGATCAGCGTCGGACCGCCCGATCCAGGCATCGACCGTGCCGGACCCCGGCGTTGGAATGCCATAGACGATCGCGGCATAGAGCCGGTCGATACTGTGATCCTTGAACTGCCGGGCCAGGCCCTCATGGGCTTTGTCCGACTTGGCAACGACCAACAGACCGGAAGTATCCTTGTCGATGCGATGAACGATGCCGGGACGCGCCACGCCGCCAATACCGGATAACTGGCCATCGCAATGATGCAGCAGCGCATTGACCAGCGTGCCGTCCAGATTGCCGGCCGCCGGGTGGACCACCAGGCCCGCAGGCTTGTCGACCACGATCAGGTCGGCATCCTCATGCACGATGTCGAGCGGAATATCCTGCGCCACGGCGTCGAGCGCGACCGGGGCCGGCAGGGTGATGCTGTAATCCTGCCCCACCGCCACCTTCATCGAGGGGTTGAGCGACCGACCGCCCGAGACGATCTGTCCCTCGACGATCAACGCCTTGATCCGCTCGCGCGACAGGTCGGGCAGCAATTCGGCCAATGCGCGATCGAGGCGCAAACCCGCCTGGGCTTCGCCTATCGTCGTTTCAATGATGGAAACCCCCGGAACCATTGCCTAGGGATGTAGGAATGAAGGCCGAAATTTCAAGGGTGCTGCTGGAACAAATCATGGCCCTGGCCGCGGCCGAGCCGGGGGAGGTCTGTGGCCTGTTGCTCGGGCAGGGCGCACGCATCGACGCGATCCTGCCCGCAGCGAATGTCGCGCCTGATCCGGCCCGTCATTTCGAACTGGCTCCGGCGACCTTGCTGGCCGCGCATCGGGCCGCGCGCCGGGGCGGGCCGGCGGTGCTTGGTCATTATCATTCCCACCCATCGGGCGTGCCGATTCCGTCGGAAACGGACCGCGCCTGTGCTGTGCCGGACGGCGCCTTGTGGCTGATAGTCGGCGGGGGAGCGGTGAGCGCATGGGTGGCCGGGCCGGACGGGGAGGGGAGCGTGGCCTTCGTGGAGGCGTTGCTCGATATAAGGTGATGCAAAGGGGGTGAGCCGGGCTTGCATCATCGGCTGGGGAAGCCTAGCCGGGAAGGTGTCTTTTCCCGTAAATCCGGCGGCCTCCATCTCCATGACCCATCCGATCGACAGCATCGAATTTGCCAGCCTTCTCTGCTCGCGCCTCTGCCATGACCTGCTGAGCCCCGTCGGGGCGCTCAACAATGGCCTGGAACTGATGGCTGACGAAACCGACCCGGACATGCGCCAGCGTTGCCTGGACCTGCTGGCCGACAGTGCCCGCACCTCGGCCAACAAGTTGAAATTCTTCCGCCTGGCCTTTGGTTCGGCGGGCGGTTTTGGCGATGCGGTGCCGCCGCATGAGGCGAAGGTCGCGATCGAGGGCATGTTCGCCTCGGGCCGGGTGAAGCTTGGCTGGATGGTCGAGGAACAGATGCTGGCCAAGCTCGCGGTCAAGGTGCTGCTCAATCTGGCGCTGATCGCTGGCGATGCGCTGGTGCGCGGCGGGCAACTCGACATCGGCGCGGAGAAGCGGCCGGGCGTGACCGAGATCGTGGTGCGGGGCGAGGGACCCAAGGTTATTCTCGATCCCGAACTGCGCGCTGCGCTGGCAGGAACTTTGCCGGCCGGTGGCCTGGCGTCGCGCACGGCGGCCGCCTGGATGGTGCGGGCGCTGGTGATGGAGGCTGGCGGCGAGATCGTGCTGTCGCCGCCGGGCGATTCGGTGCTGCTGTTCGGCGCCGCCATCCCCGACCGCGCAGAATAATTCGGGCTGGAATGAATCAGGGCAGCAGGGCGCGCAGGGCTGCGTCGTCCTGTC
>Ga0209813_10000085_pt1 | contig 34485 bp, 28 predicted proteins | sample EndMethybrTD3033_FD_187596 | JGI IMG/M metagenome (GOLD analysis project Ga0209813, IMG submission 187596) | Populus endosphere microbial communities from Tennessee, USA - Endosphere MetaG P. TD hybrid TD303-3 (SPAdes) (version 2) | ecosystem: Host-associated > Plants > Roots > Endosphere... | reverse complement strand
AGGCGAGCGCACCGTCAGCGGCCTGTGGGGCCTCATCGGCAGGATCGTCGACATCTTCCAGCCCGCCGAATGTGCCAACTACTTCAGCTCATGCGGATATGATCCAGATTGATCGAAAATCGCTCTAACTTGGGTGATCCAGGACCTGCCGCGACGCTGATGGTTAAAGTCCATGGCTCGATGTGCGTGCATCACATCGCTGAAAATGCGGGTTCCTATCGCGTAGAGATCGCTATCGAAAATATTGGCAAGGAAGAGCACGGTCGGCTTCGCTGGTTTCTTGCCAGCGACTGACTGCACATAAAGCCGCCAATTGCTTTGTAACGGTGAAGGAAAAAGGCGCCGGAGGGGGCCGGCGGCAGAAGGTCCGAAATGGCCATGGGCGTAAGTCAGGATGGTCAGGATCGTTTTGCCGTCAACATCAATCACTTTCACACCAGGTGGGATGAGATGATCCACAGCCGCCAAGGGGACATTCCAATTGGCATAGACAATGTTGCTTACATCGCTTTCAAGGGTCGGAAAGGGCAGTCGTGCCGATATCGTCCGGCGCACCTGTTTAGGAAGCTGCATATTCGCCAAACTATTTTGAAGCCACCCCAGGAAACCTTTGCGGGGCGAGACGAAATAAGCAGGTTCCATATTCGGCAGCCTAGAGCTTGGCGATAGCGGGTGCAACTGGCGCAAGCGACCGCTTTGAAGGAGCGATTGGCGCTGCTTAAAAGGCAAAAAGTCGAATGCTCGTTCGGAGCGGTCACAAGCATGTTCGTCTCTAGGTAGTGGACCAATGGAAGGGGATGCGGCTGTTGCCAGTGACGTTACCCTGGGCGTTGAAGCGGCGTTCCAGCGCCAGGCCGGTGCCGTCCGGGGCGATGGCGAGGATGCTGCTGCAACGTGTGCCATAGATGGGGTTGCGGATGAAGATGGGGGAGAGGGGCGGCTCAAGCGGGGCGTCGGACGGTGTGGCCGGGGCGATGCCGGTGGCGGGCAGGCTCTCGCGGCGCAGGGGGGCGAACAGGTCTTCGGGATCGGTCGCACCGGCGACCAGCCATTGCAGCATCGCATCCTTGAGCGCGAGCGTCTTGGGCCAAGGCTGGTCGAGCGGGCCGTTGGAGAGGCCGTAGAGGCCGGGCGCGAGCAGGCTGCACTGGGGTTCGGGCCGGTTGGTGAGGAAGACGAGCCGGTCACGGTCGGCGAGCAGCAGGTTGAACGGGTTGAAATCGTCGAGCGCTGCGGTCTGGGGATCGGCATAGGTGCCGCTGCCGGTCAGCAGGTCGGTCACCCGCGCGCCGCGTGAGGCGCGCTCGGGCAGGGGATCGCCGAAACCGCGCAAATTGGTGATGACGGCGGCCCGGCCATCCTCGTCCGCGCCAAGCCAGGTGCCGCCCGATTGCAGGTCGCGCCCGGCGATCAGCCCCGGCCGGTCGTCCCAGCGCGCCATCGCGGCGGCGGGGCGGGCATGATATTCGTCGCGATTGCCGATCAGGACGAGCTGCCAGCGCGGGTGCGCCCGCCAGGCCAGTGCCACGATACACATTTGCTGCCTCCATCCTGCAACACCGGCTTGATAAATCGCGCGGCCGCCGCCATATAGGGGGTGCCGGGTTCGCCCGGCTATGGTGATAAATCGTGTCGTATAATAGACGCAGCGGACCCGGGGGCAGTACCCGGCGGTTCCACCACATGTCCCGGAAGGCCTTTGGTCTGGCGGGGTGTCTGATGGGGCCGAACTAGGATCGACGTGTGTTCAAAGGCGATGCTTTTACCCGGCCCGTGTAAGCCGTTAAACTGTGCAAAACTCACAAGTGCCAACGATAACGAAGCACTCGCCATTGCAGCGTAATTGAGGGCCTCACGGCCTGACATTACTCTAAAATAGCGCGGTTGAACCCACCGGGCAACAGAAGGGAATTCAGCGGCCCCCGGAGGCGCCGGGCAACAGAAGCCTCCGGACCCAATCCGTCAGACGATGTTTTTTCAGGCCACGCCGCTTCCGGCGCATGGCCTTTTTGCGTCTCCATGATGCGATTCGAATCGGGCGAAATTTGCATGCCGCATTCGATTTCACTTTTATGACACTGATGTGAAAAACGCATAAGTCAATGAAATCATGTAAATATAAAATGAAATCCGCGCCCATGGCCGATCTTGTGTCGATGTCATCAAGATGAAATAATTCCGGCTATGTTGGAAAGTTTTTTTCGGAGAAAATCGATGTTCAAGGCGGCGGCAGTTGCGGGCTTTCTTCTGGCTTCGGCAGTGCCAGCCATGGCGTCGGCGGCGGATGATGTGATCGTCAGCGTCGTGCCGGATGCGGGTCTGGCCGCGTCGGCGCTGCTCGCCCATGATTTCGACAAGGCCGCCCGCAAGCTGCAGGCGGTCTGGCCCGACACCATCAACGATCCGGCGCGCCTGATCAACCTGGGCAATGCCTATGCGGGGATGGGGCGCACCAGCGATGCGCGTGAGGCCTATGCTGCGGTTGCGCGCGTGCCCGACATGACGCTGGTGCTGGCCGATGGCAGCGAGGAATCCTCGCGCTTGATCGCGCAGCGCGCTTCGGCCCGCCTGAATACGAGCTATGCGATGCGCTGAACGCCCTGTTTCAGTGGCTCGCGCAGGGGCGTCGTCCGGTGGACGGCGCCCCTTTCTGTTGCTGTGGCAGCTGGGCCACTGTCTTTGAACTGTAATTTTACCGACCCCGATATGTCATAAAAGGAAAATGAGGCTGTCATTTACCGCGCCTACCTGCCGCTTCCGAGGGCGACAGGGGGCGTTGTCCGATTCGCTTTTCCCCCTTGCGCTCCGCATCGCAACAAACCCGGCAGAAGCCGGAGCGGAGACGACATGGCCAAGATCAACCGTATCCATAATATCCTGATGGCGGGCTGCGCCTGCGCGGCGCTGGCCGCCTGCGGCGCGGACGACATCGCTTCGCCCGGCACCGGCGGCGACGTCATCATCAACCCGACGCCGACCCCCACGCCGACGCCGACCCCCACGCCGACCCCGGCTGCCGTTACCCCGGCTGCCGGCTGCCCGACGATCGCCGACCCCAAGGGTCTGACCGACGAAGGCACCATTTCCAGCTCGAACGGTGATGCCTGGCGCGTCTGCACGCTGCCCTCGATCATCGCCAAGAGCATCACCCTGCCCAAGATCGCCGGTCTGGTTTACCAGATGAAGGGCCGCGTCGACGTCGGTTGCGACAGCGGCTTCGCTGCGCCCACCACCTCGGCGCCGGTCACCAGCTCGACCGTGGGTTGCACCGCTGCCAATGGCTTCAGCCTGACCAGCGGTCAGCTGACCGCCGACACCAACGTCACCCTGACCATCGAGCCGGGCGTCATCGTCTATGGCGGCACCGGCACCAGCTGGCTGGCCGTCAACCGCGGCAACAAGATCAACGCCGTCGGCACCGCGACCTCGCCGATCATCTTCACCAGCCGCGACAATATCAATGGCAATGCCACCGAGACCTCGATGGGTCAGTGGGGCGGCGTCGTGCTGATGGGCCGTGCGCGCACCACCGACTGCAACAGCGGTTCGGTCGGCGCCGACACCTGCGAGCGTCAGACCGAAGGTTCGGCGGATCCGGCGACCTTTGGCGGTCGTGACGACGCCTATAATGCGGGCACCATGAAATATGTCCAGATCCGCTATTCGGGCTATGTTCTGGGCGCCAACACCGAATTGCAGGCGCTGACCGGCGAAAGCATCGGCAGCGGCACCACGCTGGACTATATCCAGAGCTTCAACAGCTCGGACGACGGCGCGGAATTCTTCGGCGGCACCGTGCGCATGAAGCATTATATCGCTACCGGCGCGGATGATGACAGCCTTGACGCCGACACCGGCATCCAGGGTCGCTTCCAATATGTGCTGATCGTGCAGCGTCCGGGTCAGGGCGACGCGCTGATGGAAATCGACAGCAACGGTCTGGAAAGCGATACCCCGCGCCAGAAGACGATCGTCGCCAACTTCACCGCGATCCAGTCGCAGGTCAGCAGCAACAACGAAGCCAATGACCAGGCCTCGATCCTGAACCGCGGCAACAGCGACCTGTCGCTGGTGAACGGCATCGTCGTGTCGCCGAACAACGAGTGCGTCCGCCTGCATGGCACCGGCACCGCTTCGACCCGCGCCACGCTGACCGCCCGTTCGGTGCTGATGCAGTGCAACGCGACCAAGTATATCGGTTCGGGTAGCGGCGCGACCGCCTACACCGCCGCCGATGTCGCCGCCATCTTCAGCGGCAACAACAACAATGATGCCTACACGGCTTCGCTGAGCGCGGTGTTCATCAACGGTGCGGCCGAAACCGCCGCCACCGCGATCGACGCCAAGACGCTGGACAGCTTCTTCGACACGACGACCTATGTCGGCGCGGTCAAGGACGCCAACGACACCTGGTTCGCCGGCTGGACCTGCAATTCGGCCTACGCGCCGTTCGACAGCACCAGCACCGCGCGCCGCGCCTGCACCTCGATCCCGCTCTAAGACGGGACGGACCTGATGCGGGGCGGGACGCGGCCATGATCGGCCGCATCCCGCCCCGAAACGTGCAATGACCTTATCTAGGGGATATTCGATGGCGACGCCGCTCAAGTTCGCGGGCCTGCTGCTGCTTTCCACCGCGCTGGTCGCGCCGGCCGCGCTGGCACAGGAAGTGACCGCGCCCGCCGATGCCACCACGTCCGACCCGCAGGCGGCCGATCCTGCTGCCGCTGCCGGTCGTTCGACCGCCGAGGATCCGGAGGCGGCGCCCGACATTTCGGTCCCCGGTTCCGACATCATCGTCACCGGCCGCCGCAGTGCCAACGTCCAGAAGAATATTCCGGCGGTGGTTTCGGTCCTGTCTTCGGCCGATATCGCCCGGACGGGCGACGGCAATATTGCCGGCGCGCTGGGCCGCGTCACCGGCCTGTCGGTGGTCGGCAACGGCTATGTCTATGTTCGCGGCCTGGGCGATCGCTATTCGCTCGCGCTGCTGAACGGTTCGCCGCTGCCCAGCCCCGAGCCGCTCAAGCGCGTCGTGCCGCTGGACCTGTTCCCGACCAACATCGTTTCCTCCTCGATGGTGCAGAAGAGCTATTCGGCCAATTATCCCGGCGAGTTCGGCGGTGGCGTCATCAACCTGACGACCAATGCGGTGCCGGCGGAAAGCTTCCTGACGATCAGCGGCGGTATCGGTGCCAACACCGAAACCACCTATCAGATGGGCTATAGCTATTATGGCAGCAAGAGCGACTGGACCGGCTTCGACAATGGCAGCCGCGACATTCCGCCGGCGCTCGCGGCCTTCTTCGCCAGCGGCGAACGGATCAGCTCGGGCAATGTCGATACCACCGCGATCGCGGCGGAAATGGTGCGCTTCAGCAAGGGCACCGTCCAGCGCATCAAGGATATCGACCCCAATTATTCGGCGACCATTTCGGGCGGCACCTCGTTCGACCTGGGCGGTTCGACCCTGGGCCTGATCGCCACTGCCGGCTACAGCAACAAGTGGACGACGCGCGACCAGCGCCAGCAAAATTCGATCACGCCCGACCTGTCGGCGCTCAATTCGGATTTCCAGCGCGTCACGACCGACAATCGCATCGTCGTGAACGGCCTGCTGGGTCTGGGCCTTGAGTTTGGCGAGAACAAGATCCGCTGGACCAACCTCTATATCCGCGACACGCTCAAGCACACCCGCTTGGGCCTGGGCAACACCCAGACCCAGCCGACGTCGGACATCATGGAGCAGGATACCGCCTGGTATGAGCGCCAGTTGATCGACACGCAGGTGGTGGGCGAGTTCAAGCTGAGCCCGGCGTTCAGCCTGGACGTGCGCGGCGGCTTTGCCAATTCGCAGCGCGAAGCCCCCTATGAACTGTCGTTCGAATATATCCGCACCAATGCGGCGGCGGACCCCTATGGCAATCTGTTCGTCAACCGTCTGAACGGCAATACCGGCCAGACCGCGACGGTCAGCTTCTCCGACCTCAACGAGGATCTGTGGTCGGGCGGCGCGGACCTGACCTGGAAGCCGTCGGCCGACATGGCGCTGACCGCTGGCTATGCCTATGTCGACACCAACCGCACCAGCTCGCGCCGCGACTTCCAGTTCCGCGCGTCGAGCGACATGCCCGAGGGCGTGGGCGTGCTGCGCCCGGACCTGCTGCTGGCACCGGGGATCGTCAACTATTATGACATCAGCCTGATCGAGACCAACGAAGGCAATCCTGCCTTCCGCGCGACGCTCAAGAACCATGCCGGCTATGGCAAGCTGAACTGGCAGATACTGGACGACCTGTCGCTCGACGCGGGCGTGCGCTACGAAACCGCCAAGCTGACCGTGTCGCCGATGCAGGTGTTCAACACGCCGGGCGCCAGCACGGCCTCGACCCAGCTCGACAATGATTACTGGCTGCCCAGCGGCACGCTGACCTGGCAGATGCGCGACGACATGCAGGTGCGCCTGAACGCGTCGAAGACCATTGCCCGGCCGCAGTTCCGCGAGCTGATCTATCAGTTCTACTTCGACCCGGACACCAACCGTCGCTATCAGGGCAACCCCTATCTGCAGGACAGCAAGCTGTTCAACGCGGAAGCGCGCTATGAATGGTATTTTGCGCGGGATCAGCGCTTCTCGCTGTCGGGCTTCTTCAAGAAGATCGACAACCCGATCGAAACCTTCATCACGCTCAACGGCGACAATTTCGTCACCAGCTTCGCCAACGCGCCCAAGGCCGACCTCTATGGCGGCGAAGTCGAGCTGCAGAAATATTTCGACCTGTCGCGTCTGTCGGACGACGAATTCTTCTCGACCCGCCGTCTGGTGACGATCGCCAACTATACCTACACCAAGTCGAAGCTGAAGGTGAAGGAAGGCGATACGACCGCCGTGTTCGGCGCGTCGTCGACGCTGGCGACCGACTATTTCCGCAACGGTTCGCCGCTGACGGGCCAGTCGGACCATCTGGTCAACTTCCAGTTCGGCCTGGAAGACCAGGACAAGCTGTCGCAGCAGACGCTGATCCTGTCCTATGCCAGCAAGCGCGTGACCAGCCGTGGCCTGGCCAACCAGGACCAGCCGGACGTCTATGAACATCCCGGCATCAACCTGGACTTCGTGGCGCGCCAGGGCGTCTATGTCGCGGGGCGCCAGTTCGACGCCAAGTTCGAGGTGCGCAATATCCTGGGCAACGACTATGAGGAAAGCCAGTCGAACGGCACCAACAAGGTCATCTACAACGCCTATAATTATGGCACGACCTTCAACTTCTCGCTGTCGACGACCTTCTGAGGGAGCGGCAGAGCCGAAACGGAAAGGGCGCCCGATCGGGCGCCCTTTTGCGTTGAGGGCATTGGTGGGCAACATGGTGTTGGGCTTTGACGGCTAACGACCATTTATTGCCACGTCGACGCGAAATCATATTCGCTGGAACCGGACATTCGCGACGTGCTCGGTAGATGAGGTTCGTCAGCTAGCGCCCCTTTTCGATTTATGTCACGTCGCCACAATGAAAATTCGCGCGATCCCCATCATTGGAATCACATGCCTCGTTCCTGCCTGTTCATCGCCACCTTCTTGTCAGGGCATTTCTTGGCAAAAAGCCGTTGAGCTAGCCAAGGAACAAAAGCAAGGAATGCTTTCTCGCTCGACAGCCATTTATCGCGACAACTTCGCCAGCGATACGGCGCTCCCGGCAGAAGGTCATGGCTATGCGGGTGTCGTTGGCTTCAAAGGGAAAGATGGACGGACGCTCGTCGGGCTTATCGATGATGACTGCTATGTCGGATGGACCGAGAGATAGCAGTCCGTCCGCAATCCACCCCTTTTCGTCCATTCGACAGGCACCCGATTTTCCTTGCCGCCTAGTCCCCCAACTGCCTGGCGACCAGCGGCGCGACCTTCGCGGTGATACGCTGCACGCCTTGTGGGTTGGGGTGGATGCCGTCGGGCAACAGCAGGCTGCGCTGGCCGATCACGCCGTCGAGGAAGAAGGGGTAGAGTGGCACGCCATGTTTCTTCGCCAGATCGGGGTAGATGGGATTGAAGGCGGCGGCATAGTCCGGCCCCATATTGGGCGAGGCCATCATGCCGGTCAGCATCGCGGGAATGCCGCGCTTGGCGAGTTCGGTGAGGATCGCGTCGATATTGGTCCGGGTCGCCTGCGGGCTGAGGCCGCGCAGCATGTCGTTGCCGCCCAGGCCCACGAGGACCAGGTCGGGCTTGCGCGGCAGGCCGTCGAGACCGAAGGCGAGGCGGGCGAGGCCGTCGGCGCTGGTGTCGCCCGACACGCCGGCATTGACGACACGGGCCTTGATCCCCTGTTTTGACAGGGCTTGTTCAAGGATGGGTGCAAAGCCCTGATCCTGCTGAAGATTATAACCGGCATAGAGGCTGTCACCGAACACGACGACCAGTTTGCCATCGGCGATGGGCTGTGTCGCCTTCGCTGTCATGTTCGCGGCGCCATTGTCGGCGGGGGCTAGCGCCTGCTCCTTCGTTGGGGAACAGGCGGCGAGCAGTTGGACAAGCAGCAGCGAGAACCCATATAGCCGGAAACCGTTCGCCAAGGAGCCTTCCTTCTTCATGCATGCGACCATCGACGCCCCCCATATCGCGATCCAGGCGCGCAATGTCACCCTCTCGCTCGGCAGCACGCAGATATTGAAAGGCATCGACCTGGATATTCGTCGCGGCGAGAGCCTGGCGATATTGGGCGCCTCGGGATCGGGCAAGTCATCGCTGATGGCGATCCTGTCGGGGCTGGAGCAGGCGAGTGGCGGCACGGTCAGCGTGGCCGGCGTCAATTATCGCTCGCTCGACGAGGATGGGCTGGCGCGGGCGCGGCGCGGGCGGATCGGCATCATCCTGCAATCCTTCCATCTGTTGCCGACGATGACGGCGCTGGAAAATGTCGCCGTGCCGCTGGAACTGGCAGGTCTGGCCGATCCGTTCGAGCGGGCGGCGCAGGAATTGAAGGCGGTGGGCCTGGGCCATCGCCCGTCCCATTATCCCGCCCAGCTGTCGGGCGGCGAGCAGCAGCGCGTGGCGATCGCGCGGGCCATGGCGCCCGATCCGGCGATATTGTTCGCGGACGAACCCACCGGCAATCTGGATCAGGCGACCGGCACGGCGATCATCGACCTGCTGTTCGCCCGGCAGCAGGCGAGCGGCGCGACCCTGCTGATCATCACCCATGATCCGGCGCTGGCGGCGCGGTGCGACCGGACCGTCGAGATGCGGGACGGGCAGCTGAGCGGCGAGGTTGCCGCGTGACGACATTGGGGTGGGGGGCAAGCTGGCGGATCGCGCGGCGCGATCTGCATGCCGGATTCCGTGGCTTGCGGCTGCTGTTCGTCTGCCTGTTCCTGGGCGTGATGACGCTGGCGGCGATCGGCAGCCTGACCAGCGCGATCACTGGAGAGATTTCCGCGCGGGGACAGATGATCCTGGGCGGCGATGTCGAGATCGCCATGACCCAGCGGGTGATGGACGCGCGCGACCAGCAGGCGATCGCGCGGCTGGGCCGGATGAGCGAGACGGTGCGGCTGCGCGCCATGGTCCACAAGGGCGGGGCGCGCGCGGCGGCGCCGCTGCTGACCGAGCTGAAAGGCGTGGACGATGCCTATCCGCTCTATGGCACGCTGGCGTTGCAGCATGGCCGCTATGCGCCGCTGGCGGCCGACCGCATCCTGATCAGCCCGGCCCTGGCGGAGCGGATGGCGATCGGCGTCGGTGACGCGCTGCGCTATGGCACGGCCGATTTCACCGTCGCTGCGATCATTGCCGACGAACCGGACCGGGTGGGCGAGGGCTTTACCCTGGGGCCGGTGGCGATCGTGTCGATGGATGGACTGCACCGCACCGGGCTGATCCAGCCGGGCAGCCTCTACCGCTCCAAATATCGGCTGCGCCTGCCAACCGGGGCGGATGCGCAGGCGCTGCGCGAGCGGTTGGAGAAGCGCTATGTCGAGCAGGGCTGGGAATTTAAGGACCGCGAGCGGGCTGCGCCGGGCACCAACCGCTTCATTGAGAATATGGGTCAGTTCCTGTCGCTGATCGGCCTGGCTGCGCTGGTGATCGCCGGGATCGGCGTCAGCAATGGCGTCGCATCCTATCTGGCGATCAAGCGCGGCGCGCTGGCGACCTTCAAGGTGCTGGGGGCGACATCGGCCGATATCCAGCGCATCTATCTGCTCCAGATCGGGGTGGTTGCGGGGCTGGCCATATTGGCCGGGCTGGTGGCGGGCGCGCTGTCGCCGCCCTTGCTGGTCTGGGTGGCGGGCGACATGCTGCCGGTGGCGCCGGGCTTCCACCTCTATCCGCTGCCGCTGGTGACGAGCGCGGCCTATGGCCTGCTGATCGCGCTGATCTTCACGCTGCCGCCGCTGGCCCGTGCGCGGACCGAGCCTGTGGCGGCGATCCTGCGCACCCTGGTCGATGGGCGGCGGCGGATCGACCGGCGCACGCTGGCGCTGGTCGGCGGGGCGATCGCGCTGCTGGTGGCGGTCGTACTGCTGACGGCGCGCACGCCGATGTTCGCCGCGGCGATGCTGGGCGCCATCATGGCGACCCTGTTGCTGCTGCTGGCGATGGGGCAGGGGATAAAGTGGCTGGCGCGGCGCATGCCCCATGCGCGGCGACCGTTGCTGCGGCTGGCGCTTGCCAACCTCCATCGGCCCGGCGCGCAGACGGCGGCGCTGACCGTGGCACTGGGGCTGGCGCTGACCTTGTTTGTCACGCTGGCGGCGATCCAGACCAGCATCCAGGCGGAGATCGGCCGGACCGTACCGAAACAGGCGCCGAACCTGTTCATACTCGACATGCCGGCCGGGGCGGAGGCGCAGTTTCGTGCGCTGATGGCGAAGCGGGTGCCAGCGGCGAAGCTGAATGTCGTGCCGATCCTGCGCGGCACGGTGACCGGCTATTCGGGCAAGCGCGTCGCCGACCTGAAGGAGAAGCCGGAAGGGGCGTGGATCCTGCGCGGCGAGCGCGGCGTCACCTATAGCGCGAGCCTGCCGGAGGGGAGCGAGATCGTCGAGGGGCGGTGGTGGCCGCGCGATTATGTCGGGCCGCCGCTGGTATCGCTGGACGCTGATCAGGCCAAGGCGCTGGACATCTGGGTCGGCGATCGCATCACCGTATCGATCCTGGGCCGCGAGATCGAGGCGCGGGTCGCGTCGCTGCGCAAGATCAACTGGGACACGATGGGCTTCAACTATGTGATGGTCTTTTCGCCGAGCACGCTGGCGTCGGCGCCGCACAGCCTGACCGCGACGATCAGCCTGCCCGACAAGCGCCAGGAGCAGGCGGTGACCAGCGCGCTGCTGGCGAGCTTCCCCGGCGCGTCGGTGATCGAGGTGGGACAGGTGATCAGCCAGGTGTCCGGCCTGCTCGACCAGATGTCCGGCGCGATCCTGGCGGCGGCGTCGGTGACGGTGCTGGCGGGGGTCGCGGTGCTGATCGGCGCGATCGCGGCCGGGCGGCAGAGCCGCAGCTATGACAGTGTCGTGCTGAAGCTGCTGGGCGCCACGCGCGGCCAGATATTGGGGACGCAGGCGCTGGAATATGGCGTGCTGGCCGGGTTGCTGGCGCTGGTGGCGCTGCTGCTGGGCGGGGCCGCCGCCTGGTATGTGGTGGTGCAGGTCTTCAGCTTTGGCTGGGCACCGGACTGGGGCGTGGTGCTGGCGACGCTGGCAGTCGGGGCCGTGTTGACCCTGGGGATCGGCCTGGCCGGATCGATCCCGCTGATGTCGGTACGGCCCGCGCGGGCGCTGCGCCAGCTATAGGCGAAGATGTCCTGGCGTTATTGCGGGGGCATCTTCATGTAGAGCGGCAGGGTGAGGCTGAGGAAGAAGGCCTCGCCCTTCAGCCGATTGGTGGCGTCGAGTTCCTTGAACGCGCGCAGGCGGAAGGTCGCGGGCGAGCGACCCATCATGACGTTGAGTGCGGCCGTGCCGCCGACGCCGACCACCTCTCCCCGGAAGGCGCCGAGCAGGGCGCCGCTGCTCTTGTCATCGCTGATCTGCTTTAGCCAATAGCCCTGGGCGCCGAGGGAGAATTTCTTCGACAGGGCCTTTTCCACCGATCCTTCGAGGTGGAACTCGTTGCCGCTATCATATTCCGTATAGTCATTCTTGCCATTGAAGGTGACGCCGGCCTTGCCGGTCAGATCCCAGCCGCTTTCATCGTCATGCAGGCTGAGCGCCAACGAGGTGTCGACTGCCCAGCGATGCAACGCCAGATTGGCCAACTGGTCCTCGCGATAATGGCCGACCGGGATATTGACCATGCTACTCGCCTGGATGTGGAGCTTGCCCGCCTTCCAGCCGAGCATGGTGTTGAACACCGGATCGCCGACGACGAGCGCGGAATCATGGACGTTGAGGCTGCGCAGATTGCCGAACGGGCCGGTAACGACGGCATTGGCGTCGAGCATCGGCGCGCCGACCGGAAGGGTGACGCCCATGGACAATGTGCCGCCCAGGAAATTGGTGGAGGGGACGACCAGGGTGGTCAGGAAATCGGCGACGATTGTTGCGTCGAGGCCGGCGACGACATTGCCACCGACGACGAATTCCTTGCTGGCGCTGGCGCTGCCATTGTAGATGTAGATGGTGTCGTCGAAATAGACGCCCTCCAGCGGCGGCATCACCGCCGTGGCGGGACCACCAGTGCCGGGAACATAGAGGCTGGCTGCGCCCTCGACCGCCTGGGCCGAGGTGCTGATGGCGGTGGCCAGTGGCAGGATGGCGCCCAGCAGGCAGGTCTTCATGTTACGCATCATTCGTCCCCATTGTCCCTGAAGGGCGGAAAGCCCGGCGCCATCATCCATCGACGCGTCGGGTGGGGCCATCGGGATAATCCCCGAGCCGATTGGGGAAAGCTTGCATCGCCGGAAACCCTGTACTTGGCGCTAAGATAACGAAAAGGCGTGATATTTGTGCTTTGCTCTCGCCAAGAGTGCCAGAGCATGGCAGATTTCGACCCGCTATCGATCGTCCCGGAGAGGGCGAGGGGGCGGATATGCGGTCGCTTTGTGCGTGGTCAGGGCAATATCGGCTGATGCGGGGGAAAACCCCCATTGTTTCGGGCCGCCATGCCGCAATGATAGATAGGCTCATCATGGGCGCCATCGGGAGTGGACAGGGGTAAGGGATGAGCAAGCCATTGACGCGGATATTGATTGCCGACGATCATCAGGCGTTGCGGCAGGGCGTTCGGACTTTCCTCGAAACCCAGGATCGCTGGCAGATCGTCGCCGAGGCGTCGGATGGGCATGACGCGCTGAAGGCGGCGCGCGAGACCCAGCCGGATATAGCGATCCTGGATTATTCCCTGCCGTTGATGAACGGGCTGGAACTGACCCGCGCGCTCAAGCAGGAATTTCCGCGGATCGAGATCTTGATCTATACCATGCACGATCGGGAGGATCTGCTGGTCGAGGTGCTGCGTGCCGGCGCGCGCGGCTATGTGCTCAAATCCGACAGCGGCCAGCATCTCCAGTCGGCGGTCGAGGCGCTGTCGCTGCGCAAGCCCTATTTCTCGGCGGCGATCTCCGAAACCCTGCTTGACCATTATGTGAAGAGCAGCGTGGCCGGTAGCAATGTCGCGACGCTGACCCCGCGGGAGCGCGAGATCGTCCAACTGATCGCCGAGGGCAAGATCAACAAGCAGATCGCCCATCTGCTCGATATCAGCGTGAAGACGGTCGAGACCCATCGCGCGGCGGCAATGCACAAGCTGAAGCTGGGGACGACGGCTGAGTTGGTGCGCTACGCAGTGCGCAACAACATCGTAGAACCCTGATCTGCATGTGATCGGCGGGTGGGGCTGATCCCCCGCCGCCGATCAGGCACGATCAGTCACATAGACGGCGACGCGGGATGGTTGCGGTGACGAGCGTGCCCGTACCGGTACGACGCACCTCCAACTGGCCGGCAAGCGCGGTGACACGCTCCCGCATGCCTGACAGGCCGACACCGACAATGTCGCGACCCTTACCGTTGAGGATATGTTCGGGCACGCCCCGGCCATCATCCTCTATCTCCAGGATGAAGTCGGTCTGGGTCCGCCGCAGCCGGACCACGGCGTGGCTCGCGTCGGCATGTTTATAGACGTTGGCGAGCGCTTCCTGGGCCACGCGATAGAAGGCGATCTCCATGTCCGGGTTGCGCCTGATCGGCCCTGACAGGCAACGAAATTCGACCTGGAGACCCGACCGGCGGGCGAAGCCACGGCTGAAATGGGCCAGCGCGGCTTCAATCCCATCCTCGGCCAGTTCGGGCGGATGCAGCAGATAACTGAGCGTCCGCACCTGATCCTGGATCGCCTTGAGCGAGGTTTCCATCGCCTGGTAGGCGTCGCTGGCCTGGGCGCTCATGTCGGTGCTGCTTAGCGTCATCAGATTGAACTGGATCAGCGCCAACTGCTGGAAGGTTTCGTCGTGCAGTTCACGGGCGATCCGCTTGCGTTCCTCTTCCTCTGCCCGCAGCATCGAGAGGTGATAGCGGCGAGGATTGGCGGTTTCGCTTTCCGGGTCTTCGTCGTCCAGATGACTGAGGATGAAAAGATCCTCCACGCCCGGCAACCGCTCACCATGGACGACCATGCGGATATCCTGCCCGGCAAGCGGAAAGCTGATGGTCTGGCTAAAGGCCGTGTTGTGCTGGCAGAGCATCGCGACATGTTCGCTCACGCTGCGCGCATCCAGCGGCGGAGCGCCGAAACGTTCCTTCACCGCATAATAGCTCTGGCCTGAGACATTGTTGAGGTCGAGGCCGACCGCTCGCAAATAGGGCTCACAAGCGCGGTTGATGGCTAAAATCTGTGCGTGACGATCAATCACCACGATCTTGACCGGGATACTGTTGATCAGTCGCTGAAGGTCTGCCTGCGATGTCGTCTGGGACTGGCTTGGCGGGGCCAAATACATTTGCGCGGGCAACGTCGTGCTGCCATTTGGTCCGCCGAAAAAATCCGGATAATGGGCTGCCCCCGCTTGATGTGGTTCGAGCATGACGTCTCCCTCACCAGCTAAAAATGCGCTCAGCCATGCGACCGGGCTGAATGTATCGGCGCACAAGATCATCTGCGCGGCGGACACCACGCTGAAATCGACTAACTAACGAGCGACCCTGTTATCGGTAAGTATACGGGGGGTAATTCTATGTAGCAATGGTTGAGCTTGGACAGGTGTTGTGGTTTTACGTTGCCGTAAACCGTTCCATTGACTGTTCGTGAAATGACCGGATTTTGGCTGGAAAGCTATAGAAAATGGGTGTTTAGCAGCCGATATGGACTTAAGTACAACATTGTATACTTTGGAAAATTGTGAGTTTTGTGTATAATTTTGCGCCTAAGGAAATCTACGTAGGATAGAGCCCGGCAGGTGGATAAGGCGCCTGGTCATCCCCGAGTCGGGATTTTCTTAATCCAAGTTAACAATAATCTTTTGCGAGCGGGGAATTACCCGGAGAGGGGGCGATCATTTCGCTGGCGATTTTCCGCCGCTTTCCAGATCGATGCTGCCGCTGCCGTCGGGAAAACCCCGGCATTATTCCCCGCACTCCTAGGAAATGACCCCGATGCCCAAATCCGGGGCAAAGGCGCACAAGTTCCAAGGGCATGGTTGCCATGCCCGAATGGACGGCCGCTGGCCGCATGGAGGAAGAAATGGCGCGTCAGAGCATCGGGCTTGCCAGCATCTGTGTCTTGATGATGGGGGCTGCCGCTGCGCCCGCAAAGGCGCAATCGCTTGACGACAAATATTGGGCGGAAGTGGGCGCCTATTGGCCGTCGGTCAGTTCCCATGTCCGGGTCGCACCCGCGTCCAATCCGGATGGCGGCACGAATATCGACCTGGAATCGGACCTCGATCTCGACAAGCACAAGGCGTTGCCACAGGTCGCGGCGGGGATAAAATTGGGCGGCAACTGGTCGGTGATGGGAGAATATTATTCGCTGAGCCGCAACGGTTCCAAGACGGTGGCGCGCGATATTGTCTTTGACGATGTCACCTATCCGGCCGGGGTGCGAGTGGAAAGCGGCTTCGATAGCGACGTCTATCGACTGACCTTCGGCTATGCCTTCGTGAACACGCCCGACACGCGGGTCGGTGCGGCGCTGGGTGTGCATGCGACCGATTTCACCCTGACGCTCAAGGGGGATGCCCGATTGGGCGAAACCCAGGTGAGCGGCACGCAACGTCGTCGCAAGGCGCTGGCGCCGCTGCCGACGGTGGGGCTGTTCGCGTCGCAACGGATCGCGACTGACCTGACGCTGAGCGCGCGGGCGGACTATCTGTCGCTCAAGATCAGCGATTATAAGGGGCGGCTGCTCAACACCGAAGCGGCCATGACCTGGCGTTTTGCCAAGAATGTCGGGATCGGCGCGATGTGGCGCTACGTCAATTACCGGGTCGACGTCGACAAGGATAATTGGGCCGGCCGGATGAAATATCGGTTCAGCGGGCCGGCGGTCTTCATGCAGGTCGGGTTCTGACAAGAAAGGGCGTCGTGCGGATCGGCGCGACGCCCTCTAACCTTGTCAGGCCGCGCGGATCACGCAGCGGAAGCCGATATGACTGGTCGAGGAGTCGATCGCCTGGGCATGGCGCGCAGCCGGCCGATAGCGCTGGCAATAGCTGGGGGCGCAGAGGTGCGAGCCACCTTTCAGAACGCGGCGCGGAATCAGTATGTCCGGCTGTTGTGGATCAAAACTGGCTTCGCGTGCCTGGTTGAGCGGGTTGCGCGGGGCGCAACAGGGGCGCGATGGATCGGCTTGATGTCGGGCGGCATAGAAATCCTCGGTCCATTCCCAGACATTGCCGATCATGTCGAACAGACCATAACCATTGGCGGGAAAGCTGCCGACCGGCGAGGTGCGTTCGTAGCCGTCGATCAGCAGATTTTCGAACGGGAAATTGCCCTGCCAGAAATTCGCCATCGCCTTGCCGTCGGGCATCAGTTCGTCGCCCCAGGCAAATTCCTGGCCATCGACGCCGCCACGCGCGGCAAATTCCCATTCGGCTTCGGTCGGCAGGGACTTGCCCGCCCAGGCGGCATAGGCAGCGGCATCGTCATAAGTGACATGGATCACCGGATGATCGTCGAGATCGTCGATCGAAGAGTCCGGACCTAGGGGATGGCTCCAGTCGGCATCGAAGACATAGCGCCACCACTGACTCCAGTCATGCAGCCGCACGGGGCGATCAGTCGGCGTGAAGACTAGCGAGGCGGGGCGCAGCATCTCCGGCTGGGCGCCGGGATAGTCATCCGGATTGGGCGCCATCTCCGCCGTGGTGCGATGGCCAGTGGCTTCAACGAAGCGACGAAAGTCCCTATTGGTGACGGGGGTGGCGTCAATCCAGAAGGCGTCGACCTCGACCGGATGTGCTGGCGCTTCTTCGGGGTAATGATGGTCGGATCCCATGACGAAGCGGCCGCCGGGGATATGGATCATGTTCTCCGGCGCGGTGGCCGCAGGGGAGAGGGGGGATGGCACGGTCAACCGAAACTCCTTGTCTGTCAGTCCTGTGATGCGCCTATACGGCACGCGTCGCAATGGCGCCGAACAGGGCGATCCCCGCAATGCACATGATCAGCGCCATCAACAGGACCGGCCTTTTAAGGCTGAACTGATCCATCTGCTTGAGGTCGGTTAACGTCATCCAATAGCCCAATGTGCCGAGCAGAATGGCAAGTGTGCCCATGCCAGCAAGAAATAGCCCGATATGCTGTGGGCTTTCAGAGTCCCCGTGGCCCGCTTTCTCTGTCGCGGTGTCGAGAAACTTGTAGATGGTGAAACCGAAGCTCAGCATCGATAGCGACGTGCGTATCCATGCCATCAGCGTCCGATCGGCGGCCATGATGGTGCGTGTCGTGCCAAGATCCGTGGGCAATTTAGGAGGGGCGTCCATCATCATTCACTCCGGCAGATGGAGGATTTTGTCGATATCCTAGGTTGTGTGGCGGAGGTTGGCGATCATGATAAACCCTAGGTCGGGTGAGTAACAACCCATTGTCGGATTGGATGGGCCAAAGCCACAAAGCGTTGGATAGCAGGATGTTGTGGTTGCATCGGCCGACAGGCATTGAAGACGGTATCGATCAGGGCAAATCCCGACTTGGCCGGCTCTGCCAGCGCATTAGCTTCATGATGGCGCAAATCGGCCGCGATCGCCGGCCAGTGAGATGATTGTCACCCATCCCCCGGGTGCGGTCATGCATCAGGCGGAAAGAAGGACTGCACTTTCCGCCTGATGCTCCATCGGACTCAGGTGTGGCTCGGAAAGAAATGCGCCCAAATCGGCAATTATCCCGATGGGCCACCCCGTCTGAACGGCGATAGTCGGCGGCAAGGGAGATGGCGTCCAATTCCAGCATCGCGCATCTCGCCGTGCGTCCGGTCCGGGCAGAAGGAGCTTGTCATGAGGTCTAGGATAAAATGTCTCTGTATGCCGCTGGCTTTGCTGGCCGCGTCCACAGCCCATGCGCAGACGACCGCGCCGGCTGCGGACGTGGTCGAGCCGGCGGCGCTGACGGCGATGGACAAGATGAGCGCCAAGCTGATCAGCTTGCCGGCGTTCGCGTTGAAAGCCGATGTCACGACCGAGCAGGTGCTCGATACGGGCCAGAAGCTGCAATATGGCGGCACGGTCGATATTCGCGCGCACCGGCCCGATGCGTTCAAGATTTCGGCGGTGTCCGACATCCAGCATCGCGATTATTATTTTGGCGGTGGCAAGTTCACGATTTTGGCGCCCCGGCTCAACTATTATGCCTCGGTACCGGCCACCGGGTCGATCGGTCAGGCGCTGGACAAGCTGAAGACCAGCTACGGCATCGAGCTGCCGCTGGCGGATTTGTTCACCTGGGGCACGGACCAGTCGCTACGGATGCGGATCAAGTCAGGCTATCTGATCCGGCCGGAAAAGATCGATAGCCGCACCTGCACCCACTATGCCTTCCGGCAGGAGCAGGTCGACTGGCAGATATGGATCGACGACAGCGATCAACTGCCCTGCAAGCTGGTCATCACAGACACGACCGATCCTTCGATGCCGCAATATGCAGCGGTCCTGCACTGGGATCTGCAGGCACAACCGAGCGCGGCCGACCTGGCCTTTGCCCCGCCTGCTGACGCGCATCAGATCATGCTGGTCGATCTCGCCAAGGGAGACAAGAAATGAAGCGCCCGACCAACAGCCTGGCCGCGATCGCGTCGCTGGCGATCATGGCCCAGCCGGTCACGGCCGGCATGACGGCCCTTTCCGCCGGGGGATTCCTGCTGGTGGTAGCTGCTTCCGATAGTGCGGAAGCTGCGCCGCCACGCAAGCGTCCTGGCGGTGGTGGCGCGCGGCCCAGCCGGCCAGCAGGCGGCGGCGCACACCGCCCCTCGGGCGGCGGTGGCCGACCGGCCGTGCGCAACAATGGGCGAACCAATGTCAATCATGGCGGCAACCGGAACAATATCAGCAACAATAATGTCAATGTGAACGTCAATCATGGCGGCAACCATTATGATGGCGGTCATCATGGTCATCATGATCGGTGGGATGACGATTGGGACGATCACTGGCACCCTGTGGCGACGGCGGCGGCCGTCTCGCTGACGGCGGCGGCGATCGGATCGATCGTACGCAGCGTACCGCCAGATTGTTCGACCGTGATCGTCAACGGCATCAGCTATTCGCAGTGCGGCAATACCTGGTACCAGCCGCAATATGCAGGGTCGTCGGTGCAATATGTGGTGGTCAATCCGCCGCGCTGAGGCGCCGGTCGATCAAAGTAAAAAGCGGCCGTCCGAAAGGGCGGCCGCTTTTTTGTGGGGCAGGTGCCGGACGGGCGAGGAGTGCCCGTTCAGCGGTATGATCAGAACTTGACCGAGGCGTTCACGAAGAAGGCGCGGCCATAGACGTCGTAGGTCGACGGATAGGTGTTCGACTGCTGCTGGTTGTCGCCCATGATCGGCGGCTTCTTGTTGAACATGTTATTCATGCCCAGCGACCAGCCGAAGGTTTCCGTTGCCTGCACCTGGAGGCCGAGGTCGAACAGGTTATAGGCCTTGATCTTCTCGACGGTATAGGTGGTCGTATCGTCGTCGTCGCGGACGCTCGACAGATAGCGATGGGTCAGGCCTAGGGTGATCGGTCCGCTGCTCCAGGTGATGCGGTTGTTGAGCCGCAGCTTGGAATAGGGATCGCCGCAATAGACGCCGAAGCGGCCGGCGCAGCTCTGGTTCAGTTCCGGGATCGCCGCGACCGGGTTCAGGTCATAGCGGATCAGGCGGGTGCCCGCGACGCGGAAGCTGAGCTTGCCGGTCTTGGCTCCGAACACGCCGAAGTTAAGCGGCAGGCTGTAATTCATCTCGAAGTCCACGCCCTCGGTCTTGAGTCCGCCGGTGTTGGACAGGAGATTTTCCGCGCCTTCGATCGCGTAGCTGTTCTCGTTGCGCGGCAGCAGCGAGCAATAGCTGCTGTCATAGGGCGTCCAGCCGTTGGACTGATCGCCATAGCAGGCCTTGATGATGTTCGCGGTGCCCGGCGTCGAGATATAATTGTCGATCTTGATATGGTAATAATCGACCGTCAGGCTGAAGCGCGGCAGGAAGCTGGGCTGGAGCACGACGCCGGCGGTCCAGGTGTCCGACTTTTCCTCGCGCAGGTTCGGGTTGCCGCCAGTGATCGAATCGATCTGCGAGCTGCCACCGTTGATGTCGGTGCCGAGCGCGCTCGATGGCACGCCGGTCGCGACGCAACTGGCCGCCAGGCTGGCATTGGTGGTCGCGTCCTCGGTCGAGCAGGGATCGTTCGCAGTCGGGAAGTCCTGCGACTGGCCCGAATAGAGATCCGCGACGGTCGGCGCACGTACCGCCCGGCTATACTGGCCGCGGAAGGTGACGTCCTTGATCGGCGCGTAGATAAGGCCGGCCGAGAAGGTGCCGACATTCTTGGCTGCGGTCGAGTAATGCGAGAAGCGGTAGGCGCCGTTGAAGTCGAGCTTGTGGACCAGCGGCAGGTCGGCGAGCAGCGGCACGTCGATTTCGGCGAACAGCTCCTTCACATTATAGCCGCCCGACAGGCCTTCACCGGCGTTGAAGCCGACGACGTCGCCCGAGGACAGGGCATAGTCCGGATCATAGCTGCCATGTTCCGAGCGATATTCGGCGCCGAAGGCGATGCCGGCCGGGCCGGCGCCCAGATCGAACAGATTGCCGTTGGTGACGGCGAAGCTGGCGACCTGTTCGGTCACGGTGCTGACATTCTTGACCGGGATCGAGATGAAGGCTGCGGCTTCGCTGCTGATATTGCCTTCGCCGAAGATGTTCAGCGGGACGCAGCCATTGCTGGTGTCCGAACAGACCAGATTGCCGTCGCTGTCATAAGTGGTCTTGAGCGCCTGCTCCACGCGGCTGCGCGATACGTTGCCGGTCTGGGTTTCGACCTGCTTGGTGCGCGAATAGCTGTAATAGCCGTCATAGTTCCAGTCGCCGGCAATCTGGCCCTTGGCACCGATCAGGGTGCGATAGGCGGTGTTGTCGACGTTGGAGATGCGGGCGCCGACTTCGCTGAGGCGGCGATAGATGGCGGCGGTGGCATAGCCGTCGCCGTCGGTATCGGCGGCCGACAGCAGTGCCTGCGATTCCGGCGAGAGGAAGGAGGAGTCAACGTCGAGCGAGACCGAGCCGGTGAACGGCGTGGGCGCCAGGCGGTTCTTCACCCGGTTGTTGATGAACTGACCCTCGGCATAGACGGTCAGGTGATCGTTGACGTCATAATGGGTCTGGGCGCTCAGCAGGATGCGCTTCTGGGGCACCTGCAGATAATTGTCGGGCGCATAGTTGTAGGCGTCGGTGGACGAGTCATAGGCCGAATAGCTGCCGTCCTGATTGAACTTATACTGGCTGCCGGACAGGGCGAAGCGGGTGCCGGGGATCGAGCCCGAGCCGCCGGCGGCCAGGCCGCCATCGCCGTCATCGGTATAGGCCTGCTTGGTATAGCTGCGGGCCGACTGCTGCACGGCGTCGCGCTTTGTGTAATCGATGTAGAAGGTGGCGTTGCCGCGACCGTCGGCGAAATTGCCGCCCATCAGCAGGTTGGTGTTGAAGGTGCCGCCGTCGCCCGCCTGGTTGATGCGATAATTGGCGTTTGCTTCGACGCCGGAAAAGTCGCGCTTGGTCACGAAGTTGATGACGCCGGCGATCGCGTCCGAGCCGTAGACAGCGGACCGGCCGCCCGACACGACCTCGACATGGTCGATCAGGCCCGCCGGAACGGTGTTGAGATCGACGATCTGGTTGGAGTCATAGGAGACATAGCGACGACCATCGACCAGCACCAGGGTGCGGTTGGCGCCGAGGCCACGCAGGTCGGCCGTCGACACGCCGCCGCCCGGATTATTGGATGCCGCCGTCGTGCTGGGGATCAGCTGGGGCAGGTCGTTGATGATCGATTCGACATTGACCTTGCCGCTGAGCTTCAATTCCTGCGCGCTGACGATCGCGATCGGCGATGCCTGCTGCAGGTCGGGGCGAGCGATACGCGAGCCGGTGACGACGATGGTGTCGCTGGTCGCTCCATCATCCGCCGCGCTGGTCTGCGCGAAGGCCGGGGTCGCCAGACCGAGCAGGATGGTCGACGCCGAAAGGCGCCGCATGATGTGAGACGGCATGAAAATAATCTCCCTTGGGATATTCTATCCCGGTCCGCGCCTTGTTGGTTTGTCCTTGGGGTGGCGCGAGCCGATGGAGAGATTTGTATGCGTGCGACGAAGTGCGTCAACGCGATTTGCCGTGTTTCACAAAGGTTTAACAAAGCTGTTGCCAATAAAAAACAGATATGACGATAGTTTTTATTATGTTGTGAAATGTTGCGTATGTTTCACAGAATTTCATGATTTATGAAATGTCGTAATTATATTTGATTTATGACGAAAAAATCCCCGCATATTTTCATATGCGAGGTAGTAAATCTGATTTTTATTGTGATCAGTTGACGGCGTTGCCAGCCGTGACGGGGTGGACGAAGATATAGCCTTCGTTGCGCACGGTGCGGATCGTCTGCCCCTTGAGGCCGCCAGCCGACAATTTGCGACGCAGACGGCACAGCTGGACGTCGATGGCGCGGTCATAATGATCGCTTGACGCGCCATAGACCTGATCGAGCAACTGGTGGCGGTTGAGCACCTGACGCGCATTGGCCACGAAGACGCGCAGCAACTGATATTCGCCCTCGGACAGCGAGATGGTGCCGCCGCTCGGATCGAACAACTGGCGCGTGGTAAGGTCGAAGCGCCAGCCCTGGAAGGCGACCCAGCTATTGTCGCGCGGTGCCGTAGCCATGGTGCCGGCATCGGCCTGGCGGCGACGGGCACGCAGGGCGGCATTGGCGCGGGCGAGCAGTTCGCGCGCGTTGCAGGGCTTGGTCAGATAATCTTCCGCGCCCATTTCCAGGCCCAGGATGCGATCGATGTCGCTGCTGGCGCGGCTGTGGATGATGACCGGAATGCGCCGTTCGAACGCGAATTCGCGCAGCAGGCCGGCGGTATGCTGGCCCGGCATCATCGGTTCGGCGATCAACAGGTCATAATGACCCTCTTCCGAAAGGCGGCGCATGTCGGCGAGATTGGCGGCGGTGTCGACGTCGAAGCCATAGCGGCCGAAATAGTCCGACAGCGACGTCAGCAGTGCTGCGTCATCGTCGGCAAGGAGGATGTGGCTGTTCTGCATGATCGAGCATAGGACGGCGCCGGTCCGGCCATCCCGTCGCGTGATTTCGCGTCGCGGCATGTCTGTTTTTCCAGTCGGTCGGCAATGGCGGCCTCGCCATGCCGATAATAGTCGTTGAAATGGGCGATCGCGCCCTCGTCCAATATGTCGCGCATGCGCAGCGGGCGGCCGAAGCGGCCCGAGGCATTGGCGCGGCGGAGCAGCTTGCGGCTGAGCCCATACCAGCCGGGCAGATGGAGCAGGCAGTCCTTGTCCGCGACGGCGCGTCGGGTGAAGAGATTGGCCGCGCGAAAGGCCCAGAGCAGCAGCCGGCCGGGGGAGGGGTTGCGTGTGCTCCAGTCCAGCCGGTCGAGCGCGACATCCAGCCCGAAACGGGCGGCATAGGCGGCGGCGAAGCCGCGCGGATCGGCGCGAAAATCCTCATAGCGGAAGACATGGACATTGTCCGCGCCGAACAGCCGATCATAATGAGCGATCAGCCGGGCATAGTCGAAATGCTCGCGGCGGAAGCCGGGCGCCTCGTCTCGCTCGGGCGCCACCGGGCCGAGCCGGTCTCGGCCGAATAGATAACGATGAATGCCGAAAGTGCCGCCCCCCTTCACATATTGGAGATAGGCCGACGCGATGGCCGAGCAGGGATCGCGCACGAAGATGACGATCTGCGCGCCGGGCAGCGTATCGCGGATGCGGCCGGCGACATCCTTGGAAAGATTGCCGGCCAGCCCGCCATTATGCAGCCCGCCGCTCAGATTCTCCTCGCACAGGATGATGTCGTCGCGTTCCTGACCCAGCTTGTGGCGGGCCTGGTCAGGCTCGAAATGCAGCGCGCCGGCCTCCAGGAAGGCGGCCCGCGCAACGGCGCGGGGCAGGTAGCGACGATTGCGGACGGCGGGATAGAAAATATCCTGGAACCAGGTGGTTCCGGTCTTGTGATAGCCGATATGGATGATGGGGCCCCTGTAGATGCGCATCCTATCTTCCTTCGGTGAGTGCGGGCGTGCTGCGAGACGGGGCAGGGCGGCGGGTCGGCAGTTCGTGCAGCACGAGGTGACAATGCCGTTCCCACGACAGATTGTTCGCGGCCCAGATCCGCGCCTGATCGCCCAGTCGGCGGCAGAGCGCGGGATCGCGCGCCAGCAGCGCGAGCGCCGCGCGCAATGCGCTGGGGGAATTGCCGTCAACGACCAAGCCGGTGACGCCGTCGCGGACCAGTTCGGCCGGGCCGCCATCCGCGCCGACGATGCAGGCCAGCCCCTGCGCCATGGCATCGGCGACGCTGAGGCCGAAGCCTTCGACCTCGGCGCCATCCTCCAGCGCGATTTGGGGGTGGAGGAAGATGTCGGCATCGCGATATTGCTCGGCCAGTTCCGCGTCGGCGACATAGCCGGCCAGCTGGACATGATCCTCCAGTTGGTGGCGGCGCACGGTCTGCTGGATACGGATGCCATCCACGCCGCGGCCGACGATGGTGTAGTGGAGTGAGGCCTCCTCGCGCAGGCAGGCGGCTGCGGCGTCGATCGCGGCCGGAATATTCTTGCGCGCGACCAAGCGACAGACAGTCAGCACTTGGGCCGGCGCGTTGCCATTATGGAAGGCGGTGGCGGGACGGTCGGCCGGCATGCGCACCCCGTTCCAGGCGACGATGGTGCGCGCGGCGAGATCGGGCAGGCGCTGCACCAGAATGTCACGGGTGACGGCACTGACCGCGACGATGCGCCGGGCGCGGCGCAGCACCAGCCGCAGCAGGGCGAAGGCGCTGCCGGCCGGGCGACCGACTTCCCGGCCATGGATCGTCACGATGAGGGGGCGGGGAAAGAGGAGGGCAGGCAGGGCCGCGCGCCAGGTGCAGGCATGGATCGCCTGTGGGCGCTCGCCGCGCAGCCAGGCGCCGGCCATGGCGCGGAACAGCCGGCCATAGACCCGCATGCGCGAGGTCGGGCCGACATCGATCAGTTCGATGCCGTCGCTGCTGACCCGGCGTGGGCCGGCCGAGGATTTGGCGAACAGGGTAACGCGCCAGCCCAGCGCGGCATAGGCGCGGGCGGTTTCGGCCACATAGGTCTGGACCCCGCCTTCATCGGGCGCATGGACGCGGGCGACGAGCCAGAGGCGACGATCGGCATCAGCCATGACGCACCGCCTCCCGCAGCGGATAGGGTGTCGGAACGGGCCTCGCTGCCGGCGTGCCGCGCGTCAGATAATCCGCGACCGCCCTGGCCGCGCGTGCCGAGGCCGGCGCGCCGCCGCTGGTGAAGGTATCGGATAGGCCGCGTCGCTGGGCGGCGTCATACATGCCATGGGCGGCCATGGCGGCGGCGACCTTGTCCGGGATGCGATCGGCGGATTCATGGACCGGGCCATAATGCCAATGGGCATAGTTGGGATCGTCGCGCCACTGCGCGCCATGGCCGTTGAGGAAGAGGCAGGGGCGCGGCGTGGCGATGAATTCATAGATCTGGCTCGACACGTCGCCGATATAGGCGGCGGCAAGCTGGACATAGCTCATGTCGACGCTCGCCCGGCTGCCCAGGTCGACATGGATATGCGGCAGGCCGGCAAATTCGGCCAGCATGCGCTCGGCCGCGGCGCGCTTGCGGCGATTGTCGAACAGGCGGACATGGGGCGCGACGATCAGGTTGAAGCGGTCATCGGCCGCGAACTGGCGCAGCACATCCATGCCCATCGCCTGCCAGGAGGAGAGGCGTGGCGAGAAATGCGGGTTGTAGAGGATGATCGGGCGATTGTCGGTGAAGGGGCTGGCAGGGCGCTGGCCCTGGGTCAGGTCGAACTTGCCATAGCCGGCAATGGCATAATGATCCTCCCGGATCAGGCCCTGCGCCAGCATCCGCCGGCGCTGCTTCTCGCCCGCCAGCAGGACAAAGTCGAACAGGGCGATGCGCGGATCATAGCCGACCGCGCGGTCGCCCGCGCCATGACAGGTATGGATGAAGCGGCTGTCAGCCAGCCCGAGACGGCGCAGCAGCAGCGAGGTGCGTTCGGGCACGACGATCGCATCATAGCGCGCGAGGCGGCGGCGCGCGGCGAGCAGGGTGGCGAGCTTGGGCGGGCTGGCATGGCCCGACAGGTGGGACAGGGTGCGCAGCCAGATATTGTCGAGATGGATGAAGTTCAGCCGGCCGCCGCCATGACGGGCTGCCAAGTCGCGGGCCAGCGCAATATGATCGGCCCCGGCCGCGATGATATCGACGCGAAAGCGCGGATCATGCGACAATTCCAGTGCCAGCGGCATGGCGTGCAGGAGATGATGGATCTGCGCGTTGAAGAAGAAGCAGATCGACTGCGTCGTCCTGCTTGTCTGGTCGGTCCGGGCCGGGAAATTGATCGGCTGTTGTATCACGCTGCACTCCGCGTCTGACGCTGGTCAGGCGGAGTGTCTGCGTGTGATTTTGCCCGGCGATTTCAGATTACGGCGATGTCTGTAACATTGTGCGCCGGGTTCGGCATTTGCATGTCAGCCTTGCCGGGCGGCGAATTTCCCTATTTCCGGACGACGGCGGCGTTGAGGAACGGATCATTGCCGATGAACATCGGCGTGCTGTCGAACAGCGAGATGCGCCATTCGCCGTCCGCATCCCGCCGGAATTCCATGCGGCAATCGGCGACGATGGTCGGGCCGACCAGGTTCAGGATCGGCGCCCTGCCTTCACCCGAATAATTGACCAGCATGAACTGCGCGCTGCCATGGTCGGCGGCAGGGAATTGAATGCGCATATTGGTGATGGTGTGCCGCTGGGTGCGGACCCCGTCCTTCTGCTGGGTGGCGACCCGTTCGTTGCGGGCGGTGTAGAAGGCGGTGATGGGGCCATGGCCCTGATGCAGCGTGCCGCCGACCAGATAATGGCAATCCTCGGTGCAGAGGGGCGCGACATTCATGCCGCCGTTGAGGTCCAGATCATAGCCCCATTCGATCACCAGTTGCTCGATCTCCAGCGCGGCAATGGCGGTTTCGGCGGTGAAGCGGGGCATTATCCTCATCCTTTCCTGTGGCATTCTGCTCTTTCCGACAGCTTGTGCGCATGGGGATGGACGCCCGCAAGCATAGAGGGCTCCGCCGTGGCGATGCTTGGCAGTGGGGTGGGGGCGCCGGTCAGGGCTGAGGCGCGACCGCGTCCATGATCGTGAGCTTCTCGCCGGTCGAGGCGCCGACACTGGAATCGGTGACGAGGATGGTGGTGCCCGGCTTCAACTGGCTGCGGATCTTGTCATAGAAGCCGCGCGGCAGGCGCACCCGGTTCAGCACGGCTTCGTCCACGACATTCTCGACATCATTTTCATGGCCCGGCAAGCCGACATAGAGCCAGTGGGTCTTGCCATCCTTGCCCGTGGTAAGGGTGATGACATGCGAGCCGGGGTCGCCATCCTTGATCTCGGCGACGCTGCGGCCGATTTCCGTGCCGTTGCGTAGCACGACGATCCGCTGCTCTTTCTTCGACACGATGATGGTCAGCGGGCCGCTGGTCGCCAGTTCAGGCTGCCAGCGATATTCCTCATCCTTGAGGGGGCGATATTCGACCTGCTCGCCCTTGTCGTTGATCGGCGACAACAGGCTCGCCTGGCTGGTGCGCATATGGGTGGCGGCATTGCCCTGAACCACCACGGTCGCGCCCAGGCTGGTGATGGCGAACAGTTCCTGCGAGAATTTATAGGGCAGGTGGATGCAGCCATGGCTTTCGGGATAGCCCGGCAGGCCGCCGGCATGGAGCGCGACCCCGTCCCAGGTCAGGCGCTGCTGATAGGGCATGGGCGCGTTATTATAGGTGCTGGACCGATGGTCCTTGTCCTTTTGCAATATGGTGAAGACGCCGGTCGGCGTTTCATGCCCTTCCTTGCCCGAGGAGATAGTGGCGACGGCAATGCGCACCCCGTTGCGATAGACGGTCGCGATCTGGCGCGAGAGATCGACATAGACGAGCAGCGGCCCGGTCGGCGACACCTGCGGCGCCCAGACCCATTGGCCCGGCTTCAGATTGTCGGCGCGGCGGGCAAATTCGGGCGGCGATGTGGCGCGATCGCCCTGGGCGAAGGCTGGATAGGGGAGCAACAGCAATGCGCAAAACAGGTGACCGTGGCGAACCATATTGCGGCAATTCATCTGCACGTCGTGTCCCCCTGACTATCGTTTGGCAGGGATATCTTCGATCCCAGTGCAAATCCATAGGGGGCGACCCTGAGGCGTTGGCAGGACAGGATTGGAGGACCATGCGGCAAGCACTGCCGGCGTGAGCGCTATGCTGCGCAGGCCCCACATGAAGATGGCGAATAAAAAAGGCGACGCCGGAGCGTCGCCCTTATCTGGTGCGTACTGACACTTGTTAACTGCCAGACCGCGATCTCTGAGTTGTAAGAGTGAGAGATAGTGCTGCCAAGGTCAAGATGTTCCTTGGAGAGCCCGTTCATTTCGGTACCGGTTTTACCTTGACGAAATTGACTGGGCCCGCCCCACTGCCAAATCCATAAGGGGTGAGGAATGATGGCTGACGGAAAGAAGCCTGTCTGGCGCCTAGGCGCCGACCTGGGCGCCAATTCGCTGGGTTGGGCTGCGATCGAACTGAGCGCGCCGGTGAATGGCAAGCCTATCTCCATCCTGGCCGCAGGATCACGCATCTTCAGCGATGGTCGCGACCCCAAGTCCGGCGCATCGCTGGCTGTCGACCGGCGCGATGCGCGCGCCATGCGCCGTCGCCGCGATCGTTTCCAGCAGCGGCAAAAGGCACTGATCAAATATCTGATCGCCGATGGCCTGTTTCCGGCGGACGAAGCCGCGCGCAAGGCAATGGCCGCGATCAATCCCTATGCCGTGCGCGCGCGGGCGCTGGACGAAGCACTGTCGCTGCCCGAACTGGGCCGCGCGCTGTTTCACCTCAACCAGCGACGGGGCTTCAAGTCGAACCGCAAGGCCGATCGCAAGGAGGATGACGACGCCGGCAAGATCGCCATTGGCATCGATCGGACACGCGACGCCATCGCCGAGGACGAAGCGGCAGCCGGCGCAGAGCCGGGCAGCTGGACCTTTGGCAAATGGCTGCATGAGCGCCGACTGAAAGGACAATCCGTGCGCACCCGCCTGCGCCCCGAAAGCGGTGAGGACGCCAAGGGTGACGGCTATGATTTCTATCCCGGCCGCACGCTGATGGAGGAGGAATTCGATGCCATCTGGGCCGCGCAGGTGCCGCATCATCCCGATGTGCTGACCAATGAGGTCCATGACCGATTGCATGAGATCATCTTCTATCAGCGGCCGTTGAAGGCGCCGCAGGTCGGCATGTGTACCTTGATCCCCGGCGATCGGCGTCTGCCCAAGGCGCATCCCCTGTTCCAGAAGCGGCGCCTGCTGGAGGAACTCAATGCGCTGATGATCGTGCGGCCGGGCGAAGTCGCGCAGCGATTGACGCGGGAGGAACGCGACATCCTGTTCCTCAAGCTCAAGGACAAGAACAAGGTCAGCTTCGCGACCCTGCGCAAGGCGTTGAAGCTCGATCCTGACGCCCGCTTCAACAAGGAGAGCGAGAACCGCACCGACCTGAAAGGGGATGAGGTGGCGGCTGTGATGGGGAGCAAGACCCGCTTCGGCAATCGCTGGGTCCATTTTTCGGTCGAAGCCCAATGGGATGTTCTTGCGCGGCTGGACGATGTCGAAAGCGAGGCGGAGGATGCGGCCTTTCGCGCCTGGCTGATCGAAACCTATGCATTGACGCCGGAGCAGGCGCGGGCCATCGCCAATGCCCCGCTGCCACCCGGCCATGGCCGGTTCGGCGAGGCGGCGACCTGCAAGCTGATCGAAGCGCTACGCGATGGCGAGAAGGATGGGCGCGTATTGGTCTATAGCGAAGCGGTCACCGACGCGGGCCTTGGCCATCATAGCGACCGGCGTACCGGCGAGGTGTTCGAGGATGCGAAGGGGCGACCGCAGCTGCCTTATTATGGCGTCGCGCTGGAACGGCACATCATGCCGGGGACCGGAGATCCATCCGATCCGGAGGAAATGCGGGTCGGTCGCCTCACCAATCCAACCGTGCATATCGGTCTCAACCAGTTGCGCCGGATCGTGAACAGCCTGATCCGCGCCTATGGCCCACCGGCCGAGATCGCGATCGAGCTGGCGCGCGAACTGAAGCTGACCGACGACGACAAGAAGCGGATCAATCGCGAGAATAACGAGAACCGGTTGGACGCGCAGCGGCGATCGGAAAAGCTGCTGGCCATCGGTCAGGCCGATACCGGCGCCAACCGCGCGCTGCTCAAGCTGTGGGAGGAACTCAATCCCGCCAATGTGCTGGATCGGCGCTGCATTTACAGCGGGCAGCAGATTTCCATCGACATGCTCTTTTCCGCCGCGGTCGAGGTCGATCATATCCTGCCCTTCAGCGCCACGTTGGACGACAGCAATGGCAACAAGGTCGTCTGCCTGCGCGAAGCCAATCGGGAAAAGCGCAAACGCTCCCCCTATGAGGCATGGGGCCATAGCGCGCGCTGGGACGAAATAGCGGCGCGCGCGGCGCAACTGCCCCGCAACAAGCGCTGGCGGTTCGAGCCGGATGCGATGGACAAGTTCAGGGATGAGAGTGGCTTTCAGGCACGCCATCTGGTCGACACCCAATATCTGGCCCGGCTGTCACGCGAATATCTGGCGACGCTCTATCCCGAAAAGGGCGAGGGTAGCGGCCATATCTGGGTGTCGCCGGGGCGGCTGACCGAAATGGTGCGGCGCAAGCTGGGCCTCAACGACCTGCTGCCCGATCATAATTTCGGCGGTGGCGCGGATCAGGCCAAGAACCGGCTCGACCATCGCCACCACGCCATCGACGCCATGGTCGTGGCGATCATCGATCGGGGCATGCTCAATGCAATTGCGCGGGCGTCCGGACTGGAAGGGGCCGAAGGGCGCGAACGGATCATAATTCCGGAACCTTGGGACGGGTTTCGCGATGCGCTGCGCGAGACGGTCAACCGCATCACCGTCAGCCATCGCACCGATCATGGCACGGCGTCGAAGGCGGGGTTGCCAAAGGGCCAGGATGCGACCGCCGGTCGGCTGCATAATGACACCGCCTATGGCCTGACGGGTGAAACCGATGCCAAGGGCAACAGCATCGTGGTGCGGCGCGTGCCCCTGTCCAGCTTCAAGAAACTGGCCGACCTCGACCGCATTCGTGATGCCGATCTGAGGGCGGCACTTTACCGCCATCTCGACGGCCGAGAGGGGAAAACGTTCGAACAGGCGATCGCGGCTTTCCCGGATCTGGAATGGCATCCCTTTGGTGGCGTGCGGCGCGTGCGCGTGACCGAGCCGCTGACCGTCATCCCGATCAAGGACCGGAATGGACGCATCTACAAGGGCTATAAGGGCGATTCTAACTATCGTTACGATGTGTGGGAATTGCCGGATGGGAAGTGGGTGAATGAAGTCGTCTCCATGTTCGACGCGCATCAGCCTGGCTGGCAATCGGCCATTCGCGGCGCCAATCCGACCGCTCGCAAGATAATGAGCCTGCATCGCGACGATGTGCTGGCTATCGAACGCGATGGCGGCGGCCGGGAACTGGTCCGGGTCGTCAAATTTTCCGAGAAACAATTCGCAGTTGCCGCGCCGAATGAAGGCGGATCGCTGAAGGCGCGCGACGCGGACAAGGAAGATCCGTTCAAATATCGCTACCCCTCTCCCAACACGCTCAAAGCATGGCGTGCGCGGCAGGTTCGGATCGATGAGATTGGCCGGGTCCTGGACCCCGGCTTTCCTGCCCGCACCGCGCGCCGCAAGACACGCAAGCATCCGTGAGCAGGGGATAGGCCAGAACAGCGATGGACCGGATCGTCGATATCGCTACCGATGGCCGCCATCTTTCCGCCTATCGCGGCTTCCTGATCGTGTCGGAGGATCGGGCCGAAGTGGGGCGCATCCCGCTGGATGATGTCGCCGCCGTCATCGTCCATGCCCATGGCATCACCTGGTCCACCAATCTGATCGTCGCTCTGGCTCAGCGGGTGGCCGTGATGCTGCTGTGCGGCAGCAATCATGCACCGGTTGCCGTTTGCCTGCCGCTGGAGGGGCATCATGCCCAGAACAGCCGGATGCGCGCGCAATGGGAGGCGGGCAAGCAATTGTGGCGCCGGATCATCATCGCCAAGATCCGATGGCAGGCGGCCGTGCTGGAGGCAAACGGCATCTCCGCGTCGGCCTTCGACCTGCTGGCCCGGCGCGTCGGATCGGGCGATCCAGACAATGTCGAGGCACAGGCTGCGCGTCGCTATTGGCCATTACTGATGGGAGAGGGGTTCCGGCGGGACCGGGATGCGGAGGACATCAATGCCCTGCTCAACTATGGCTATACGGTGTTGCGGTCGTTGTGCGCGCGCGCCGTGGTCGCCGCCGGCCTGCATCCCTCGATCGGCGTGCATCATGCCAACCGGACCAATGCCTTTGCCCTCGCTGACGACCTGATCGAACCCTTCCGCCCGCTCGTCGATGCGCTGGTAGTGCGGCTGGTCGCGCGCGGGATCGACACGGTAAGGCCTGAGGCCAAGCGCGCCTTTGCCGGATTGATCGCCCTCGACCTGCCGGGACCGAGCGGCACGACGACCGTGGCGGGCGCGGCGAACCGGGCCGCGCAGAGCCCGGCGCGCGCCTTCGAAAGCGGGCAGGCGGGGGACATCATACTGCCCACGCCGCCTTCCGCGCTGGAACTGGCTGGACTCGACGCGTTGCTGCCATGAGCGCGCGCCAATTGAGCGGATATCGGCTGATGTGGATTTTCGTGATGTTCGACCTGCCCGTGACGACCAAGGAACAGGCTCGTGCCGCCACGAAATTCCGTGAATTCCTGCTGGATGAAGGCTTTGAGAAAAGTCAGTTTTCGGTCTATGCTCGCTTCTGCAACGGCAAGGAACAGTTCGAAACCTATATGCGGCGGGTCGAGTCGAGCCTGCCCGATCGGGGTGACGTCCACATCCTCAGCTTCACGGATCGGCAATATGAAAATATCGTGCGATTTTCAGGACAGCGCCGGCGGCGGCAACGCAAAAACCCCGATCGGCTTGCGCTATTTTAGGATCATGGGCGATTTTCTTCGCCATGGATCAGCTGCTATTGCGTTGCCTTTCAATGCAATAGCAGCTGATCCATCATAGCTGTTCAGAGATCGCGGTCCAGCGGCAGCCTAATATCGTTACCTAGGCCGTAAACTCATAAAAGGCCTTGAGGATTGGCGATTGGCGTGATTCAGAGGCCTCCAGAGTTGGAGGGCGTGATGGCACGGCGGCGGTACGAACTGACAGATCGGGAATGGACGATTATCGAGCCGTTGCTGCCCAACACACCACGGGGCGTGGCGCAGGTGGATGATCGCCGGGTTCTCAACGGGATTATGTGGCGCTTTCGCTCAGGAGCGACATGGGCCGAAGTGCCCGAACGCTACGGGCCTTCGACAACCTGTTACAATCGGTTCGTCCGCTGGCGCAATGGGACCGGCTTCTGGCAGCGGTTTCCGCCGGATATAATGGCGAACTGGTGATGATCGATTCCACCTGCATGCGCGTCCACCAGAATGGTGCGAGGGGCAAAAAGGGGGAAGCTGCGATCGTGGCATGGGACGTTCCCGGGGCGGTCTCACCTGCAAACTCCATGCTCTTGTCGATGCTGACGGACGCCCTGTCGGCCTGAGACTGACCGGCGGGCAGGTCCATGATGCCTGTGAAGCCGAAGCGCTGATTGAGGCCATTCCCGAGGGCGCAACCTTACT
>Ga0209813_10000084_pt1 | contig 34575 bp, 31 predicted proteins | sample EndMethybrTD3033_FD_187596 | JGI IMG/M metagenome (GOLD analysis project Ga0209813, IMG submission 187596) | Populus endosphere microbial communities from Tennessee, USA - Endosphere MetaG P. TD hybrid TD303-3 (SPAdes) (version 2) | ecosystem: Host-associated > Plants > Roots > Endosphere... | reverse complement strand
TCGCCGCCGCTTTCCTGCAATTGCACGGCGGCCGGGGCCAGCCATAGTTCCTCGGGCAAGCCCATGCGCCTTCCTTTCCAGGGATGGGGTGTTCCGGCATGGCGGCGCGGTTCGCCACCATGCCGGTCCCCCGTCAGGCCGCGAGTTGCAGCTCGCGCCCGGTCTTCGTTGTGGGAACGAAGGGCAGGTAGGATACGCGCATGCGCACGGCGATATCGACCTTGTGCGCGCCGGGCGTCAGTCCGCCCGGACGCAGCACCGTTACGGTCGCTTTCTCGCCGAAATTCCAGCGATCGTCATAGACCGTCTCCATCTCGTCCAGCGTCCAGCTGCGGCCACGGACGGAGAAGCGGACATCCTCGCGCGCGACCGGATCTCCATCGATGGTCAGGCCGATATCCTCGATCATCGAGAGGCCAAGACCCCGATAATAGGGCAGGCGGGCGAGCAGCGAGAAGCCGATCGTATCGCCATTGTCGACGACGTTCGCAAAGCCTTCGTCGCACAGCATCATCTTGTCGAACATGGGTGCGGCTCCTTAGGCGGCGAGGGCAGAGGGGGTGGGTTCGCCGATCAGCGACTTCAGCATTTCCTGCTGGCGGCGGACCTGCTCGACGGAATCGACCTCATGGGCGTCCTCGATCCAGCGATTGCCCTCATATTCCGAGCAGATATAGCCCTTGTAGCCGCCCTGCTTGAGCACCCGGACGATCTCGTCATAGGGGATGGAAGGCTCGACCAGATTTTCGTCCATCTGGTAGAATTTGCCATGGACGTTGTGGATGCGGTGCATGAAGTCGAGCATCCGCTTGGGTTCATAGGCGGCATTGTGGCGCAGCGTTTCCGCCATGCCCAGCGCAGGCCCTTCGCCGCCCATCTCGCGCACGTTCAGGATCACATATTCGGACAGGACACGGTCCTCATAGGCGGTCTCGATATAGTCGGCGATCTTCTGCGGCACGCCGTTGCGGATGAAGCGCTCCTTCCAGACCGGCGGGAACTTGAACAGGAACATGCCCATGTCGGGCAGGAAGCCCAGCGCGTCCGACCCCGATTTCTCGAAGGCTTCGGCATGGCGGATGATCCAGGGATGGTCGAAATGCAGCGGCGCATGCACCTCGATCAGGATCTTGATGTTCTTTTCCTCGGCATAGGGTGCGGCTGCGACCAGCACTTCAGGCGCGATCGAAACGAGCGCGCGGATATATTTCATGCTCAGCCGCGCGCCGAAGTCGATATCCTTCTTCACGCTGGCGACCTGCTCCTCGAAGGGCATCATGCGGCCCTTGTAGCGCTTGTAATCGAGCATGAAGTCGTGGCTGACGGCGGTCGCGTCATACTTTTTGATGAGCGCATGCCACTCGTCGATCTTCGCCTCGTCGACGCTGGCTTCGGGCCAGCCCCAGAAGGTCTGTTCGCCGATGATCTCGATGCCCAGCGCGCCCATGTCGGCACAGGTCTTAAAGCAGTCCTCCAGGCTCATCTTCCCCTGGAAGGTTTCGTGCTGGAAACTGTAGAGGCTCACGCCCCGCTTGATGTCGCTTGTCATATGTTACTCCGCAGGAGCGATGGTGGGGGTCGGGGCGCGCGATGCACGCACCAGACCGATGACGATGGCGGCAATGATGCCTACCAGACCCGCTGCAAGGAACGCGCCTTGCATGGTTCCGACGATGGTTTCGGCCTGATGGACCAGCCAGGGGCTGGAAAACTGACCGAAGAAGAAACAGGCGGTCCACACGCCCATGCCCCGGCCGCGATGTTCGAAGGGCAACATGCTTTGTGCCCACAAGATGATGGTTGCGACGGCCATGCCGGCCCCCGTCTGCTGCACGATCAGCGCTGCCGTGAGCCAGCGCCAGTCGGGGGCAAGGCCGATGCCGGCGAGGCCGACGCCCAGCAGGCCGAAAAAGGTGGCGAGCTTCGCCTGGTGGGACATGCCGCCCATCAGGCGAAAGATCACAGCGCCCAGCATCACGAACAGGCTGGGAATGGCGGTCAGCTGGCCGATCCGCGCCGGGTCCATCACTCCGACCTCGCGCCAGGCGAGCGAGCCGCTGATGATGAAGACATAATAAAGGGCCGACGCGACCAGCGTCACGCCACCGATCAATATGACCGATGCGGTCGGGAAGGGGGTGAGCAGCTTCTTCTCGCCCTGGGCGATGTCGGCAATGGTGGCGCCGTCGGCGCGGCGCGGCTCGAACAGCCAGAGCAGCATCGCGATGAAGATCGGAAAGGCGACGGCATAGACCATGAAGATGCCGTTCCAGCGCACCGACGAGGCCGCGCCCGACAGCAGGATCACGCCCGACGCGAAGAAGGGGCCGCAAATGCCTTGCAGGAACAGCCAGTCCTTGCGCCCGCGATCGTCCCAATAATCGGCGATCAGCGTGTTGACGATGGTCAGGATGGCCGCTTCCGCCACCCCCAGCAACAGTCGGCAGGCGATCAGCGCGTTCAGGCTGTCGAGAAAGAAGGGGGCGGTGCCGACGATGCCATAGAGCAAGGTGGCGCCGATCAGCAATGGGCGGCGACCGAAACGATCGACGAAGAAACCGGCGAAGGGTGCGATCAGCGCGATCGTCAGGCCCGGCGCCGACACCATCATCGGCACTTTCCAGCGCGCGTCGGGATCGGTGGCAAAATGATCGATGATCGCCGGGATGGCCGGGAACATCGACACGATCGCGAAGATCGGCAGAAAACCGGCGACGACGATGGTGATGCCCTGGGGGACCAGCGACAGGCGCCGGAAAAAATCTAAGACGGAACGCACCGACCTCAGGCTCCTCTGACCGGGCGACTCATCGCCGCCTCTAATTAGAACTAGTATTCGTCTATTGGTTGTGGCAGGGCCTGTCAATCCGCTGTCGGACGCCCGGCAATACGCAATGCTCCGTAGCCCGGCGACCGCCGAAGCCGCCGGGCGGAGGGCTTCATTGCTGCATATATTCCTTGGCTTCGTCGAGCACCGGCAGGGTCACCTTGCCGGTCGCGGCCCATTCGCTGCCGCGCAGGATCAGGGTCTGCAGCCCTGCGAAATGGAGCGATACCTCGTCATGGCCGAGCGTCATGGAAAAGACCCGCCCCTTGCCATAGTCGGCGGTCCAGACCTGCGGATGATCGGCATCCATGCCCTTCATCGCCTTGAGCTTTTCGGGCGTGTAGGCGGCGGCGGGATATTTGTGGCCGGCGAGCTTCGCGTCATAGCTCGCGGCACTGTCATGCGCGGTTGCCAGCACCCTTATCCTGGCATCCGGGTCCATCCGCATGTTGGTGTACATGTCGTCATTATAGGTCCAGACATATTCGCGCATGCCCGCCGTGATCGGATGGGTGCGATCGACGATATGGACGGGGAAGGCGCCCGGCGGCGAGCGACGGCTCGAGCCCGGCTTCATCACCGCGCCGATCAGGCGCTGATAGTCCGGCCAGTTCGCGCCGAAGGTGAAGGAGGAATGATAGGCGACCAGCCCGCCGCCCTGGCGGACATAGTCGAACAGTGCCTGTTCCGCCGTCTTCGACCAGCGATGCTCGGTCGGGTCGGCATAGTTCCAGCGGCTCGAATAGTTGAGCAGGACGACGTCGTAATTCTTCAGCGTCGCCAGGTCGCCATGGTCGAAATCCTCGGTGACGCGCACGTCGAACCGGCCGCTATCCTGCATCATGGTGCGCAGCATGTTGTTCACGCCGGTCCAGTCATGTTCATAGCTGTTCTGGCCGCTGATGATCAGCAACCTGATCCGCTTTTCGGTCGGATCGACCGGGATGCCCACCCGCTGCACCGTCTCGGGCGGGCGGTATTTGACGTTGACGATGACCTGCGCGGCGGCCGGGGCGGCAAGCAGGGCAAGGCTGGTGATCGCAAGGTGGAGACGCTTCATGGACAGTATCCCTCTCTTCGCTTTCTGATTTTGACCGGACCGGGGCACGTCGGTCGACAGCCGGGCTGCGCGCAGGCGCAGGACGCGGCACGCGATGGCGCGCCCGTGGCAATGTCTGGAAATGTCAGTCCGATGATTCGCACGGCATAACAAAGCCGGCGGCGGAATTATTAGAATAAAAATTCTGGTTGTCGAGCGGATTATGCGCAAGGGAGGAAATACGGCTGTCAGGCGCCTTGACGAATCTGCGATCTCCGATATCTATTACTAGAATAATAATTCTATAAATGTGAACGAGGCGATGCTGGCGGTCGAAGGGGAAGGGGTGAAGGCTGGAGCAAAGCCCAATGCGGCGCGCAGCGCGATCGATCATGCGCTGGCTCTCAGCAAGCGGCAACGGACGGTGGCACTGGCCATCGTCGCGACCGCGATGGTGCTCGACCTGGTCGACATGACGATCATCAATGTCGCGGTGCCCACGCTCCAGGCGCAACTGGGGGCGAGCGACGCCGAAGTGCAATGGATGGTCGCGGGCTATTCGACCATCTTCGCCCTGCTGCTCATCACCGGCGGGCGGCTGGGCGATATTCTCGGCTACAAGCGTGCCTTCCTGATCGGCGTGGCCGGCTTTACCCTGACATCCTTGCTGTGCGGAATGGCCCAGACAGCCGGCCAGCTGGTCGCCGCGCGCCTGCTTCAGGGCGGGGCGGCCGCGATCATGCTGCCGCAGGTCATGTCGCTGACGCAGGTCATGTATCCGCCGCATGAGCGCATGGCTGCGCTCGGCCTGTTCGGCATATTGGGCGGTCTGGCGGCGGTGCTGGGGCCGGTGATCGGTGGGCTGCTGCTCAGCGCCAACCTGATGGGCCTTGGCTGGCGCGCGATCTTCCTCGTCAACCTGCCGATCGGTCTGGTCGCGCTGATATTGGCGGCGCGCATCCTGCCCGGCGGGCGATCGGCGCACAGCCCCCGGCTCGACATGACCGGCACCTTGCTCGTCATGCTGCTGCTTTTCCTGCTGATCTTTCCGCTGATCCAGGGGCGGGACTATGGCTGGCCGCTCTGGGGATTCGGCCTGATGGCGGCCAGCCTGCCGATCGGACTGCTGCTGGTCCGGCACAGCCGCGCCCGCATGGCGCGGGACGGATCGGCGCTGATCGTGCCGGACCTTTTTCAGGCGCGCGGCTTTTCTTTCGGCCTGCTGACGACGCTCGCCTTCCAGGTTGCGACCGGCGGCCTGCTCTTCACCCTGACGCTGGCGCTCCAGCGCGGGCTGCATTTCACCGCGGCACAGGTCGGCATCGCCCATGTCCCCTATGCCTTCGGTGCCTCCTTCGCGATCGGCATGTTGTCGCGCAAGGCGTTGCCGCGCTTCGGGCCGATCATCATCAGCTGGGGGGCGCTGCTGATGATCGTCGGGCTGATCGTGCTGACCCTGCTGCTCAATGCGGCTGATCTGATCGCGGCGAGCCCGCTGCTGATCGCGCCGCCTTTGCTTGCCATGGGGCTGGGCATGGGGCTGATCGGCGGTCCGCTGCCGCCCTGCACCTTGTCGGAGGTGGATGTCGGCCATGCCGGTTCGGCCTCGGGTCTGCTCAAGGCGACCCAGCAACTGGGCGCCGCGATCGGCGCGGCGGCGATCGGCACGCTGTTCTTCCTGATCCAGCCGGACGAGCGCATGGGCCGGGCGGAGGCGATCGCGGCCTTCACCCTGTCTGCCTCCGTCGTGTGCGGGATGCTGGTGGTGGTAGCGCTGCTCGCGCTCGCCATTCCGCGCCAGCTGCGCATCCGCGGACAATGATTGTATCGCAGCGCAAACTGGCGCTTGCCGATCGGGTGATGGCTCGATAAAAAATAGAATTATAATTCATTTATAGGGTCTCAAAGACCCATGGAGAGGCAGAATATGGGACGTGACAGCCCCCCACACATACCGCCGACCGACAGCTGGCTGCCCGGCAGGGCGGAGCGGCGCCAGGTGCTCGGCGGGGCGCTGCTGCTCGGCGCCTTGGTCGGCGTCCCGCTGCGCGCCTGGCATCAGCAGGTCGAGGAGCAGGCTGGCGGCGCCAGCGATTCGGAAAAGCTGCTGCTCGCCCGTCTGTCTGACCTGGTGATCCCGGATAGCGATACGCCCGGTGCCGTCGCCGTCGGCGTTCCCGCCTTTGTCGAACGCGCGCTGTTGCACGGACTGGACGACACCGCGCCCGAACCGGACGGCGCCGTGAGGATGGGCGATGATCGCGGCGGCCTGCCCGTGCTGGATCAGGTCATGCGGGATCTCAACGGCCGCGCCGCCATGCCGTTCCTCGGCCTCAAGCCGGACCGGCAACGCGGCGTTCTGGAAGCCTATGATGCCGAAGCCTTTGGCGGCGAGCAGGGCGATCATCCCTGGAAGAAGATCAAGGCGCTGATCCTGACCGGCTATTACACGTCGGAAGTCGGGGCGAGCCGCGAACTGCAATATGAACTGGTGCCCGGCCGCTGGGATCCGAACCTCCCTCTGCCGGCCCATAATCGATCCTGGTCGAGCGACTGGACAGCGGTGGATTTCGGATGAGCATGGATTTTGACGCGATCGTCGTGGGGTCGGGCATCACCGGCGGGTGGGCCGCAAAGGAACTCACGCAAAAGGGTCTCAAGGTGCTGATGATCGAGCGGGGACGCATGATCGAGCATGGCACCGATTATGTGACCGAGACCAAGGCGCCGTGGGAAATGGAGTTCCGTGGCGAGGGCGATGCAAAGCTCTATGCCGAGGAATATGCGGTGCAGCGCCTTAACCGGCACTTCACCGAATTCACCCAGAATCATTTCGTCAACGACAAGGACAATCCTTACGCCGTTGCCGAAGGGACCAAGTTCAACTGGTGGCGCAGCTATCAGATGGGCGGCCGATCGCTGACCTGGGGGCGGCAAAGCTATCGCTGGTCCGACTATGATTTCGGCGCCAACAAGGCTGATGGCCATGGCACCGACTGGCCGATCCGCTATGCCGACCTCGCACCCTGGTATGATTATGTCGAGGATTTCATCGGCGTGTCCGGCGCTGCCGAAGGCCTTGCCTCGCTGCCCGATGGCAAGTTCCTGCCGCCCATGGCGCTCAATGTGGTCGAACAGCATGTGCGCGAGGCGATCGCCCAGCGCTGGCCCGACCGTTGCCTGACGGTCGGTCGCACCGCCAATCTGACAGCGCCCAAGGAAGGTCGGGCGCCCTGCCAGTTCCGTTCCATCTGCGCGCGCGGCTGCTCCTATGGCGCCTATTTCAGCACGCAAAGCTCCACCCTGCCGGCGGCACAGGCGACCGGACGGCTGACGGTCGTGACCGATGCGCTGGTGGAAGCGGTCGATTATGATCCCGCCACGAAGAAGGCGACCGGCGTGCGCGTCCTCGACGTCAAGACCGGCGCGCGAACGCGCCATACCGCGCGACTGGTTTTCCTCAACGCCAGTGCCTTCAACAGCGTCCACATCCTGCTCCGTTCCCGGTCGGAGGCACATCCCAATGGCCTTGCCAACAGCAGCGGCGTGCTTGGCACCCATGTGATGGACCATGCCTCGACCCTGTCGACCATGGCGATCATGCCGGGCTTCGACGATCGCACGACCTTCGGCAATCGGCCGACCGGCGTTGTCATTCCCCGCTTCCGCAATCTTGACCGGCAGGAAGGCGATTTCGTGCGCGGCTACAGTTTCCAGGGTGGGGCGCTGCAGAGCGGCTGGACTGCGGCCAAGCGGGCGGCGGGCATCGGCGCCGATTACAAGGCAAAGACCCGCGAAGTCGGTCCTTGGCGCATGGTATTCGTCGGCTTTGCCGAAAGCCTGCCGCGCGTTACCAACCGGCTGACGCTCGATCCGGTCAAGCTCGACCCGCAGGGCCTGCCGATGCTCAACATCCATTTCGAGCATGGCGACAATGAACGCCGCGCGCTGGCGGACGCCAAGAGGGAAGCTGCCGCGATGATGGAGGCCGCCGGCGGCCATGTCATCATGGGCTTTGACGAGCCCGGCGCGGGTGGCTCGGCGATCCATGAAATGGGCGGCGCCCGCATGGGCCATGACCCGGCCAGTTCGGTCCTCAACCGTTGGAGCCAGGCGCATGACGTGTCCAACCTGTTCGTGACGGATGGTGCGCAGATGAGTTCGTCTGCCTGCCAGAATCCGTCGCTCACCTATATGGCGCTGACGGCGCGGGCCTGTGACCATGCGGTATCGCTGATGAAGGAGGGGGCGCTGTGAGGCATTTGGCGCCCATCCTTGGTCTTGCGCTGGTAGCGCTGGCGCCCATGGCCGTCGCAAAGTCGGCTGACAATCGCACGATCTTCGATGATTTCGTCGATCGCTTCTATCGGCAGCGTGATGTTGGGGGCGCCTTCGCCGCCCATGTCGCGCCCGGCTATGTCCAGCATAATCCCGGCCTGCCCGATGGCCCGGACGCAGCTGTGGCGGCGCTGGCGCCGATGTTCGCCCGGCCCGATGCCCGGTTCGAGGTGAAGCATCTGCTGGTCGATGGCGATCTCGCGCTCGTCCATCTCTTCGGACAGGGCAAGCCGGGCACGGCCGGGGCGGCGGTCGCCGATCTCTATCGGCTAAAGGACGGCAAGGTGGTCGAGCATTGGGATGTGCTGCAACCGATCGCGGAGGGCAGCGATCCGCTGGCGATGGCGGATGCGCCGCCCAGCGATCGCAACCACACTGCCGCCAATCGCCGCGCCTTCTCCCAGTTCATCGACCTGCTGTTCGCCAGGGGCGATGTGGAACAGGCCTATCGGCGCTTCGTCGCGCCGGATCTGATCCAGCATAACAGCCGCATGGGGCAGGACCGCGATCAGGCGGTGGAGGCAATTCGGGCGCTCCATGCGATGCCGGGCGCCAGCTTCACCGTGCAGCGCATCCTGGTCGATGGCGATTTCGCCGCCGTCCATTATCGCGGCAAGCTGGCAGCGGACGACAAGGGCGCTGCTGTCGTCGAGATATTCCGCTTCGACAAGGGACGGATCGTCGAACATTGGGACATGCTGCAGGGCGTGCCGGAAACGTCGCGTAACGCCCATCCGATGTTCTGACAGCACCAGCCGGTCAGGCAACAAAAAGGGCCGCTACAGTCGCTGCAGCGGCCCTTTTTGTGTCAGCCGTTGCGGGCGGCAATGTCCCGCCGGATCGCTTCATGGCGACCGTCCATCGGCCAGAAGGCAATGATGATGATCTGCACGATCATGATCGCGATCGGCCAGCCATAATAGGACCAGCGTATCGCCGCGCGGGCGCCGTCGCTGACCGCCTTGGGATCATAGCCGGCACCGGCCAGCACATAGGCGATGATCGCCGTGCCGATCGCCATCCCGACCTTGGTTGACAGGCTGATGCCCGACGACAGCAACCCCTCGTTGCGGGCGCCAAAGCACCATTCATGATAGTCCACCGCATCGGCGGCCATGGTGAAGATCGCCGTCATGGTCAGGCTGATCAGGATCGCGGCGAAGAGGAACAGGCCCAGGAAAAGTCCATGCTGCGCCTCGATGAAGGGCAGCAGCATATGCACGCCGATCGCGACCAGCAACGCCGCGATGCAACCCTTGCGGATGCCGGTCCGCTTGAAGAGGAAAGGCGCGATAAAGGCGCTCAGCAGCAGGGTGCCCGATACCGCTGGCAGCAGGATGCCGATCATCCAGGGCGCTTTCATCACCTCGATCGCGAAGAAGGCGGTGACGGAGATCACGCAGCCGAAGCGCAGGAAATTGAGCGTGCAGAAGAGGAAGGTGACAAGCCAGGCCCGGTTGCGCACCATCGCGCCGACATGCGGCCAGATCGCGCCGCCCGCCGGCGCCTCGTCATGATGCCGCTCCCTGCAACTGACGAACAGGTTGAGCAGCGCCGCCAATGTCAGCACCGCAAAGAGCAGTGCGACCAGCGCAAAGCCAAGCCGTTCATTGCCACGACCCAGCACGCCGACCAGCGGCATGGTCGCAGCCGTTGCCAGGATGACGGAGACCGACGTGCCGATCGCGCGCGCGCTGCCCAATTGCATGCGGCTGCCATGGTCGTTGGTCATCATCGGCATCAGCGCGGAGAAGGGCACGGCCAGGAAGCTGTAGAGAATGCCCAGCAGCGAGAAGGTGACATAGGCATAAGCCAGCTTCGCCCCGGTCGACCCGTCGATGGTGGTGAAGGTCAGCATCAGCAGGATCGAAAAGGGCAGGGCGGTGAATAGGAAATAGGGACGGGTCCGCCCCCACCGCGTCCGCGTCCGATCGACCAGGATGCCCACCCCCAGGTCGATGCCCGCGTCGAACAGCCGCGACAGCAGAAACAGCGTGCCGACCGCCGCCGCCGGCAATAGCGCCACATTGGTGTAGAAATAGAGCAGGAAGGCGCCGACCGCATTCCAGCTGAGGCCGCAGGCGAAATCGCCCAGCCCATAGCTGATCTTTTCCCAGGGGCGCAGATGGCTGTCATCTTCGCTGTCAATGATCCGGGGGCTGCGCATCGGCTGTTGTGCAACGGCTGTCGTCATCGGACTGTCCTCGCCAATATCTTTGGGCGGGGCGATCGGTCGACCGCCCCGCCTTCGTCATCTGTCAGAGGCCCGTGGCCGCGCGTGCCTGCGCGATCGATTGATCGGAGGGAAGGGTAGGCTGATATTCCAGCCCGATCCCGCCGTCATAGCCGAGCGTGCGGAGCTGCGCGACCACGGCCGGCCAGTCGATCGTGCCGGTGCCCGGCTCGTTGCGGCCGGGGTTGTCGGCAAACTGGACATGCTGGACCAGATGGATACGGCCCTTGAGCACCGCTTCCATATCCTCGCCCATCACGTTGGAATGAAAGACGTCATAGAGCAGGCGCAGATGGTCGCTGCCCACTTCCTCGATGATGTCGAGCGCCAGCGTGGTGCTCGACAGGAACATGCCGGGATGGGAGACGATGGTATTGAGCGGTTCCAGCACCAGCACGACGCCGGCTTCCTCCGCCAGGGCGGCGGCCTGCTTCAGCGCCTTGACCGCCTCGGCCCTCTGTTCCTCCAAGCTCACCCCTTCGCGGGTGAAGCCGGATGCCACCACCAGCGGGGGGCGGCCCAGTGTCTTGGCGGTTTCCAGCGTTGCGGCGACGGCTTCCAGAAATTCGTCATGCTGGGCGGGGTCGACCAGGCTGCGGCGCGGACCGACGCAGAAGCTGGTGAGTTTGAGTCCCGTCTCGTCGAGCGCAGCCCTGATCGCATCGGTCGGCTTGTCATCCCACAGGTGAAATTCCACGGCCGAAAGCCCGGCATTCTTCGCCGCGTGGATGCGGTCGGCGAAATCGGGGGCGCTGTCCTTGAAAAGCCATTCGATACAGGCGGACAGATACATTCCTCTTCTCCTTGGTCGCCCCCTTGTTGTCGGGGACTGGGTCCGGTCGAAGAAGAAGAGGCGGCCCCGCCGGCCTAGCCGGGGCCGCCTCATTTTCACGAAGCTTAAGGGTGTCCGATCAGAAGCGATAGGTGCCCCGGACGCCATAGGTGCGCGGCGTGCCGTAAATATAGTTGATCAGCATGGTCCCGCCGGCATCGACATAGTTGACGAAGCTGTAGGGCCGGTAATTCTCCAGGTTGCGGACATAGGCCTGCACGCTCAGCTTGTTGCCCGGCGCGCTATATTCGAGGCTCAGGTCCGTCTGGGTGAATGCCTCCTGCAATTCGGCGCGATTGTTGAACGGCTGCAGATAATAATCCGACTTGAAGCGGCTGAAGACGCTCGCGGTGATCTTGTGATCGCCGATGTGGAAATCATGGTCGTAGCCAAGCGCGATCGTCCATTTGGGCGACTGCACCGGGCGATTGCCGCTGAGGTCGAAGGGCTGGTTGCCGGGCGTCGACGGATCGCTGTCGTTGATCGATCCGGTCAGGCCCAGCAGCGATGTCTTGAACGCCGTCAGTTCAGCGTTCAGATAGTTGACTGTGGCGGTGAAGCGGTCGTTGCGCGACAGCAGGACGGTGGTGTCGGTCTCGATACCCCAGACCCGCGACTTGCCGGCGTTGACCACCTGGCTGCCGACATTGGTGTCCAGGAACACCGGGATCTGCTGGTCGCGATAGTCATAATAGAAGGCCGAGGCGTTGAACTGGATCGTGCGGTCGGCAAAGCTGTTCTTCGATCCGATTTCATAGGCGGTCAGCTTTTCCGAACCGAAGGAGCCGACATTGTCGAAGCCGCCGGCCTTGTAGCCCGTGCTGACCTTGCCGTAGATCAGATGGTCGCGCGACGGATTATAGTCGATGCCCAGCGTCCAGGTCGGCTGGCTTTCCTTGAACCGCGGATGCAGTTCGGTCCGGGCGATGCTGGTGTCGTCAATCGCCGGCGGATTGGGGCCGCGCCCGAATTGCGGACCGTAATTATAATAGAGGCCCTTCTTCTTGTCGTGGGTGTAACGGATGCCGCCGGTGACGCTCAGCTTGTCGACGACGATCGGCACCGTCGCCTGGGCAAAGCCGGCGATCGAGTCATTCTTCACATAGGGGCGATAGAAATAGTTGAGATAGCTGCCGCCCGCCGCCAGCGGTAGGAACAGGCCCTGCGCCATATACTGGTTCTCATGGAAGTAGAAGGCGCCGACCTGATAGATGATGCCGCCATTCTCGCCGCCTGACAGGCGCAGTTCATGGCTCTGCGTCTTCGAATTCTTCTCGTAATTCTGGATGAAGATGGTCGGCACATAGCCGTTGAGCGGCTGGCTGATATCCGACTTCACGTCGCGATAGCCGCCGATATAGCTCAGCGTGCCGATCGATCCGACGTCGATGTCGAGCCGACCACGGATCGCATATTGCCTGATCTTGGTCGAACCCAGATCGCCCAGCGGGAAGGACTTGCGCGGCGGATTGAAGTCGAGATTTTGCGGCACGCCGCCATTTTCAAATTCCGGTGTCGAGGGGATGACGTCAACGATGCCGGAGGCATAGCCAGGGTTGGCAAGGACGCCATTCGTCGCGATCACCTGGCCATATTGCGCCACGCCCGTGGTGTTCACGTCGACAAATTCGCCGGCGACATAGGCGCGGATGCCCTCGGCCGGTTCGGCATAGAAGGACAGGCGCGCGGCATCGGTATTGCCGGCACTGCCACGGCCTGCTGGGCCATTATTGAAATAGCCGTCATGCTCATTGTGCATGCCACTGGCGCGAATGGCGAATTTCTCGCCCAGCGGAATATTGACCGCGACTTCGCCGGTGATCGTGTCGTAATTGCCGTAGCTGCCGGTGGCATAGCCGGAAAATTCCCCGAGACGCGGCTTGGCTGCCACGATGTTCAGGGCGCCGGCAGTCGCATTGCGGCCATAGAGCGTTCCCTGCGGGCCACGCAGGATCTCGATGCGCTCCAGATCGAAGAAGCTGGCATTCAGCGCGATCGGCCGGTTGATATATTCGCCGTCGATGTTGATCGTCAGCGCCGGATCGGCCGTCTCGCTATGATCCTGGCTGGAAATGCCGCGTACGGTGATCTTGGTATATTGGGTGTCGTTGGTGATGCCCAGATCCGGCGCAAGTTGCGCCAGGCCATTCACATCGGTGATGCCGGCCTTCAGCACCGCATCATTGTCGAACGCGCGCATCGCGATCGGCGTGTCCTGGATATTGGTGGCGCGCTTCTGCGCGGTGACGACGATGTCGGCGATCCCGACCGTGTCGGCCGCAGCCGGGCTGGCGACGTCCTGCGCCATGGCCGGCGTTGTAAGAGCTGCGATGGCCGCGCCAAGCATGAGCGCGGACAGGCTACGGAACTGTTGCATCATTCCTCCCCTTCGATTCCCTTTTCTAGGGAAATTTACGAATTGCAATGATGGTTTTAATAACGGTCGGGCGATGCGTCAACCCATAACAGAACGCATATTTTAATTCTGTAAATTCACTGGTTGTGACGATGCAGTGGGCATGCTTCCTTGCAGCGCGATCAAGGATGGCTGTGCGGCTGCCATCGCTGGGTGTTTGATCCCATGGTCTGATGGCGCGATCCGTTCGTTGGAATGGAAGGGAGCCATATGGGACAAGTTCGTCACGGGAGCGCCACGACCACGCACGTCGTCCGAGCCGCAATATAGCGATCGCAAGCTTCGTTCGCGACGCTGAGCAGGGAGTTGGGAATCAACCCCAAGACGATGGCGAAGTGGAAAAAGCTTGCAACGGTCGAGGATCTGAAGACCGGGCCGAAGGCACCTCACGCCACAACCCTGACCGACGCCAAGGACGTCACGGACAAAAAGGGCCTATTATTACCTGCCCTAATCGTGATCGAACCGGAATGGGATGCTCAGGACTTGTCGGTTCTGCCGATCAGCCTCGAAATGCGCCAGTGCGGGGTCTTGGCCGGCAATCGCGTCGATAATGCGCAGGCGGCCCTCGCGCCAGACCGAGAGATTGAATGTACCTGTCGCACCATCGTCCCGCTTGACGTCACGCGCGCTCCCGAGCGCCACGCGTGTCAGCAATTCGAACAGCGGCTGACTCACCATCTGGAACAATATCTCCTGCAACCGGCTTTCCAAGCCACCCAGATCGTCCATGCTGCAGCATCGCGCGATCCGCGTGCGCAACTCTTGCAGTTCGCTTCGCAAGACCTCGTCATGACAGCTGGCCGCCGCAGCGCAGAGCCGGTTGAACAGCAGTGAGGTGATGTCGAGTATTTCGCGCCATGATCCGGGTGCGCCGCACAGATAGGCACCCAGCATCCGTTCCAGATCGGCCATCTGCGGTCGTCGGCCATAATAGCCGCCGCCCGGACCGCGCCGGACCTCCAGCAGGCCTTCATGCTCCAGGATGCGCGCGGCTTGCTGGATCGTGACGATCCCGACTTCGAGGTCTCGGGCAAGCTCTGGTAGCGAACCGATCTGTTCGCCGGACGGGCTGGCGAGAATGCGCTGTCGCAGGGCAATGGCTGTTTTCTGGACGAGTTGGCGCTTGCCGTTCGTGGGTCTGCTTGAAACCTGCTCGGGACTATTCTGCATCATGTCCATAAATGGGCATATTGTAGCAGAATTCGCAAGGGCGATATCCCGTAATCATCGCCTTGATGATAAAATAATATGCATATTATTATCTGTTTCGAGAATCGCTGCCCATTCCTGGAGTGGCGCCGCGCAGGGGCTTGCCCTGCTGCAAAAGGAGAGAGCCATGGCGTTCAGGGATCCCGTGATCGACGCATTGCCGCGTCACCCCATCATCATCGGCGGACAGCGCGAGGTGCCGACCGGCCCGGCGCGCCACGCCCATGTCTATCCCGGCACCGGCAAGGTGACACAGGAACTGGCGTTGGCGGACGCGGGTGATGTAGGCCGGGCCACCGCCGCCGCCCGAACGGCTTTCCCCGCATGGCGCGCGATGCCAGGCGACAAGAGGCGCGACCTCATGTTCCGTATCGCCGCGCTGCTGGAGGCCAGGTCGGCGGATTTCGCGCCGAGCCTGATCGCCGAAAATGGATCGGTGGCAATGGTCGCGCCCTATATGGGTTATGATGCCGCCCAGAAATTCCGCTATTTCGGCGGCTGGTGCGACAAGCTGCACGGGCGCACCATCCCGATGTGGGGCGCGCCGGCCCATGATTATGTCAGCTACGATCCCTATGGCGTGATCGGCATCATCGTGCCGTGGAACGGGCCGCTGTTCGCCGCGACCATGGTGTTGGCGCCGGTGCTGGCGGCAGGCAATTGCGTGGTGATCAAGGCGCCGGAACTCGCGCCCTATAGCGTCATGCAACTGGTCGAACTGCTGCATGAGGCTGGCCTGCCCGATGGCGTCGTCAATCTGGTCACGGGCGGCGCCGATGTCGGCGCGGCGATGGTCAGCCATCCCGGTATCGACAAGATCGAGTTTATCGGATCGGGCGCGACCGCGCGCCATGTGCTGACCAATGCGGCCCAGTCGCTCAAGCCCGTCGGCCTGGAACTGGGCGGCAAGTCGGCCGTGGTCGTGTTCGATGATGCCGACCTGATGCTCGCGGCGAAGAAGGGGCTGACCGGGGCGATTTCCTCCAATGGGCAGGGATGCATCAATGGCACGCGGCTGCTGGTCCAGCGCGGCATTTACGACCGTTATCTCGACCTGATCGGGGCGATGGCGGGCCATGTCCAGTCGGGCGACCCGTTCGATCCCGCAACGGTGCTAGGGCCGGTGATCAGCCAGACTGCGCTCGACCGTATCAGCGGCATGGTGGCGCGGGGCGTCGCCGATGGCGGCCGCATCATCGCGGGCGGCCAGCGGCTGGCCGGCGATTTTGCCGATGGCTTCTACCTGCCGGTGACGATCCTGGCGGATGTGCCGGACCAGTGCGAGATCGCCCAGAATGAGGTGTTCGGCCCGGTGCTGGTCGTGACGCCGTTCGAGGATGAGGAGGAGGCGATCGCACTCGCCAACGGCACCGACTATGGTCTGGGCGCCTATGTCCATACGCAGAACTTGCGCCGCGCCCATCATATGGCGCGCGAGTTGCAGGCGGGCATGATCCATGTGAACGGTTCGGGTGAGGCGATGCAGCCCAATTGCCCGTTTGGCGGCTTCAAGAAGAGCGGTCATGGCCGGCTGGGCGGAGTCGAGGGGCTACATGAGTTCCTCCAGCCCAAGAATGTCTGGATGAGCATGGCCGCGCCGGAGCACGGGCAATGAGCCTGTGTGATCCCGCAGCGCGCAGTGCGCTCGGCAGCAGCCTTCAGGCCGGACTCACCGGGCGGGATGATCCCGCGCCGCAATCGCCGGTGGCGGAGAGCTGGCGCGATTTCATCTATGCCGAAATCTGGTCGCGTCCGGGGCTGGATCGACGCGCGCGCTTCCTGATCGCGCTGGCTTCGGCGGCCGGCGCCGATGCGCCCGCCGACCGGCTGGATGGCTATGTCCGTGGGGCACTGGCGACCGGCGCGCTGACCCAGGGCGAATTGCGCGAGGCGGCGCTGCATGTCGCGGTCTATTCCGGCTGGGACAAGGGCGGGGCGATCGATGCGGCGATTGATCGGGTTGAGGCAGAGCAGGGGCTGGCGCCTGTTCTGCTGGCGCCAATCCGGGCCGAACCCTGGGATGCGCAGCAGCGCATGGAGCAGGGCTTCGCCGAATTCCGTGCGGTAATGACCTTCGATGGCCCGCGTGTCGGCAATGGCCTGCCTTATCTGCAGGACGGCATATTGAACTTCGTGTTTGGCGAGATGTGGTGTCGGCCGGGCCTCGATCAGCGGTCGCGCCGCTTTCTTACCCTGGTTGGCGTTGCGGACTCCGCTGCCACCGTGCCGATCGCCAGCCATTTCCATGCGGCCATGGCGAGCGGCAACTGCACCGCCGCCGAACTCAACGAATTCGTCCTCCAATATGCGGTCCATGCTGGCTGGCCCAAGGCGTCGGTGATCCAGGGCGTGGTGCTGGAAATGGAGGGGAAGGTCGCAAAGGGCCTGGCCTGGAACGAGAAAGAGGGGGGCAAGCAATGAGCATCGCGATCGACGTGCACGGCAAGGTGGCGCTGGTGACCGGGGCAGCTTCGGGCCTTGGCCGCGCGACGGCGGTGAAATTGGCACAGGCCGGCGCCCTGCTGTGGTTGGTGGACGTCAATGCAGAGGGATTGGCCGAGACGCGAGACCTGCTTCCCGAAGGCGATCATCAGGTTGCGATCATCGACCTTGCCGATCCTGACGCTTGCCACGCTGCGGTCGATGCCGCCGTCGCTCATTTTGGCCAACTCGATGCGCTGTGCAATGTCGCCGGCCTTATCTATCTCGCCAATAGCCCCGACATGCCCAAGCCGCTGTGGGACAAGACGCTGGCGGTCAACCTGACCGCGCCCTTCCTGCTGTCGCAGGCGGCGATCCCGCATCTGCTCAAGGCCAACGGCGCGATCGTGAATGTCGTGTCCTCGGCCGCTTTCATCGGCGAGGCCTATGCAGCCGCCTATTGCGCGTCGAAAGCCGGCCTCCTCAACCTCACCAAGGCCATGGCGATGGAGTATCAAAAGCAGCCGATCCGCATCAACGCCGTCGCGCCGGGCGGCATGATCACCAATATCGCCACCAATTTCCGGCCGCCCGAAGGCTGCGACTTTGAACTGCTCAAGCGCTTTTCCGGGATGCGCGGGACGGTCGAGGTCGATGATGTCGCCGACATGGTCGCGCTGCTCGCCTCGCCGGCCGGGCGTGGCTTCCACGGCAATTGCATCTCGATCGATGCCGGGATCACCGCAGGATGAGCCGGACGGAACGGATCGGTTTCATCGGCCTTGGCAGCCAGGGCGGCCCCATGGCCGAACGGATCGCTGCCGCAGGCTATCCGCTCATGCTCTGGGCCCGCCGTGCGGATGCGCTGGCGCCCTTTCTCGAAAAGGGCGTAACAGCAGCGCCGGACATCGCGACTTTGGGTGCGACCTGCGATCATGTCGGCATATGCGTCGTCGATGACGCCGGCGTGGCCGAGATCGTCGAGCAATTGCTGCCGGCGATGCAGCCGGGCAGCCGGATCGTCATCCATTCGACGATATTGCCCGACCATTGCGTCGCACTGGCCGAACGCTGCGCGGAACGCGGTGTCGCCTTCCTCGATGCGCCGGTCAGTGGCGGTGGCCCGGCTGCGGCGGCCGGCACCTTGACCCTGATGTGCGGTGGTGCGGTCGATGTCTTCGAGGCGGCCCGGCCGGTGCTGGAAAGCTTTGGCGGCCTGATCGTGCGAATGGGCGATGTCGGCGCCGGGCAGCGCGCCAAGATCGTCAACAACGCGCTGATGGCGGCCAATATGGGGCTGGCCCATGCCGCGATGGAGGCGGGCAGGGCGCTGGACCTGGATGGCACGGCCCTGCGCGACCTCATCAAGGCGAGCAGCGGCCGCAGCTTCGGCTTCGAGGTCTATGCCCGCCTGCCAACACCGGGGGCCTTTGCCCATGGCGCGCCGCTGCTGCGCAAGGATGTTGGCCTGCTGATGGCCAGCCTGCCCGATGATGCCGGCGCGCATGCCTTGTCGCACGCTGCCACGCCCTTTCTCTCTGCCGCCTGCGACGACTGACCTTTTCAGGAGACCTATCCATGACCTTCACTCTCGATCAGTTCCGCCTCGACGGCAAAGTCGCGATCGTCACTGGCGCAGGCGGGCGCGGCAATTCCATCGGTCGAGCCTATGCGCTGGGGCTGGCGGCGGCCGGTGCCGCAGTTGTCGTTGCTGACCTCAATGGCGAAGGCGCGCAGGCGGTGGCTGACGAGATCGTGGCCAGCGGCGGGCGGGCCGTTGCCGTCCAGGTCGATGTCGCTGACGAGGCGTCGGCGCTGGCCATGGCGACGGCGGCGAGTGATGCCTTCGGCGGCGTCGACATCCTCATCAACAATGCCGCGCTGATGGTCGACATCAGCTATGATAATATCGAGGCCGTCAGCCTCGACGCCTGGAACCGGGCCTTTGCGGTCAACTTGAATGGTGCGCTGCTCTGTGCCCGCGCGGTGATCCCTTCGATGCGGGCGCGCGGCGGCGGGCGCATCATCAACCAGACGTCGGGCGGTGCCTTCCCGGCAATCGGCCTCTACGGCATTTCCAAGCTGGCGCTGGTGGGCCTCACGACGACGCTCGCCAAGCAATTGGGCAAGGACAATATCACTAGCAACGCGATCGCGCCGGGCAATGTCACATCGGACGCCGGCAAGATGCTGGTGCCCGACGATTCTCCGTTCATCCAGTTCCTGCAGATGAGCTGTGCCCTGCGCCCGCGCGGCGAACCGGATGAACTGGTCGGCACGGCCCTGCTGCTCTGTTCTGACGCGGGGCGCTGGATCACCGGCCAGACCATCCATGTCGATGGCGGCTGGGTGTTGCGCCCCTGAGCCGCATCAGACGCGAATATATTCCCGAGGTGGATTTTGGTCGTCAATCCATCTCGGGAACGCCCCAGCGCCTGATCGCAGCACCCTCAAACACCCGGTTACGAACAAGCGGTTATCCGAGCCCGTTCGCCCAGGATCGCATGCTTTGCCGGGCAGCAGCGGCGCAATCCTTGTCCATTGTGCCTCGTCCAACTCATATCGCTGAACATTCATCCTCCCCCCCTTTATGCGGGAAACCTGTGAAACAGCGATCAGCGCCGTTGAGAATCCTGAACATCAATCCGTCCGAGCCACTCGACCGGTGGCGGCGAAGTCGCGCGTTACATGGAAGTTTGAGCACAGCGAGTGGTCGGCGGTGAAAGGCGCGCATCGTCGACCGACCCTTTGCGGATGCTTCGGGCGCCACTTTTCGCGCTCAGTTACAGACGTCCGCTTTCCCAATTTATGCGCCTATCGATCAGCCTTCTCTGTTTATCCACATAGCCTGTCCTTAGGCTGGGGATAGGGTTATTACGGCCGCCCTGAACTCACCGCCGGATTGGTTTTCAAACCCATGTCGTTGCACATTCTCCTTGCCGAAGACGATCAGCATCTGCAGGCACAGATCGTCAGCCAGCTGTCGCAGTTCGGGCACCAGGTCGAAACTGCCGATGACGGCTTGGCCGCCCTTGCGATCATCGTGCAACGCGCGTTCGACGTGGTCATTCTGGACTGGATGATGCCCACTGCCGATGGGATGGCCGTGCTGCGGCAAATGCGCGGTAGCGGCATGAATGTGCCCGTCCTGATGCTGACGGCCCTGGGCCAGGTCTTCGACAAGGTCGAGGGTTTTGACGCAGGCGCGGACGATTATGTCGTCAAGCCGGTCGATCCGTTGGAACTCAATGCCCGCCTGAATGCGCTGGTGCGTGCCCGTCGGGTCAATGATCAGCCTGCCGATACGATCAGCGCCGGCGACATCGTCATTAGTCCTGCGCGCGTCAGGGCGTGGCGCAACGACAGGTCGCTCAACCTGTCCCAGACTGAATTCAAGCTGCTTCTGGAACTTGTCCGCAACGCCGGATCGGTCGTCACCCGGCCGATGCTGATCGAGAAAATATGGGGCCATGACTTCGTGCCCGCGACCAATATCGTCGAGGCCCATATCCGCCATCTGCGGGTCAAGCTAACCGAGCATGGTGATGATCCCATCAGCACCCAGCGCGGCGTGGGATATTTCCTCAGGGCATGAACCAATATCTGCAATCGTTGCGCGGGCTGACCATCGCCTTTCTGGGGCTGTTTTTGGCCGTCACCCTGGCGGCGGGTTTCGGCACCTTCTTCGCGACCCTGTCGATGGTTAATCATCTGGTCGACCATCGCATCGAATCGGAAAGCCATGCGCTGGCCCCGATCGGCCACCGGATGGGCCAGGATCAGCTCAAGCAGCAGATCGCGCAGATGGCCAGCGAACGCGATACCGGCGACCTTGGCGTCCTGCTGACCGATGCGCAGGGACAGAGGATGGCTGGCAACGCCCGCTTCACCCGTCCGTTGCCGCTCGGCTTTTCCTCGCTGGATCGTGAAGATCGCATCGAGGGACTGAGCGCGGGCCGGGTTCTGGTGCGGGACATCGGCGATGGCATGCGGCTGGCGGTCTTTGCCGAAACCGAGCCGATCGACGATTATTTCAGCGCGCGGCGCCGCATCTATATCGCTGGCTTCGGCGCGATTATCGGCGTGGTGCTGGTCGGCCTTCTCCTTTTTCGTCGATTGGTTGCAGCCCGTATCGAACAGATGCGGCTGACGGCAGAGTCAATCGTCGAAGGCGATCTCTCCCGGCGAGTTCCTCTGTTGGGCGATGATGGTGAGTTTGACCGGCAAGCCGCGGCCTTCAATCACATGCTCGACCGCATGAGCATGCTGATGGCGGAAGTCCGCAATGTCTCGAACGACATATCGCATGAATTGCGTACACCGCTGGCCAAGCTGCGCAACGAACTGGCGCTCCTGGGGCAGCGGGAAGAGGCCGTGCCAATCGGTGATGCGCTGGCCCGTGCCACCGAACAGGCCGACGAACTGCTGGCGATGTTCGGGTCGATGCTGCGGATTTCCGCGATCGAAAGCGGGGCGCGTCGCGCCGGCTTCGAGCAACTGGCCCTGCACGAATTGGTGACGGAAATGGTGGAAATGATCCAGCCGCTCGCCTGGGAAAAGCGCCAGACGATCATAGTAACGGAACTGGCGCCGATATCATTACATGGCGATCGCCAGTTGCTGTCGCAGATGCTGCTCAATCTGCTGGAAAACGCAGTCGGGCACACCCCACCGGAAACCAGCATCACCCTTTCACTGAAGCATTCCGGCGACCATGCCCTTCTGTGCGTTGCCGATAATGGGCCGGGTATACGGGCCGAACAGCGGGCGCTGGCGATGCGACGTTTTGGTCGCCTTGATGCCAGCCGGCATCGCAGCGGACATGGTCTGGGCCTGCCGCTGGCTGCTGCCATCGCGCAACTGCATCACGCCACCCTTACGCTGGAGGATGCCGCGCCTGGCCTGCGCATCGTCGTCGCGCTCCCGATATAAAAGGGACCGGCGTGGCCATTACGCCACGCCGGTCCGGGATCATCCAGTTGGCTGGATCAGAATTTGATGCTGGCCTCCGCGCCGAAGGTGCGGGGTGCATTGAAATTGCCATAGTCGCCCATGACATTGCTGATGCTGCCGGTCGTCAGATTGCTGGTCGGTGCGCCAGGCAGGCTGTTCGACGGATCGCGGCGGAACACATATTGTTCGTCGAACAGGTTGCGGGCCCAGATGCTGAGCGTGAGGTTGCGCCCTTGTCCCACACCGATGTCGGCCAGAGAGATGCGACCATTGAAGATCAGCGACGCATCCGCCTTGGTCGAGAACTGGTCGAAGGCCTGGGTCGCCTGCGAATAATTGCCGTCCATGTGGAATTTGAGCTTCGTATCGCCCAATACCGGCAGCGCATAGTCGATCGACCCGCTGGCCGCGTTGCGCGGCGTGAAGGGGATGTAGAATTGCTGCATGTAGGGCGCTGACGTTGCCCCACCGGCGGTGAAGGTGATCGGGACCAACGGAATCTTCGTATAGGTATAGGCATAGGACGCGTTCAGCGTCAGCCCGTCGATAGGTTGCAGCGTCAGGTCCGCCTCGATCCCGCGGATCTTGGTCGTGCCTTCGGCATTGATCGTCCGCAGCACGTTGACGCTTGAACCGCCCGCGAACTGGATGAAGCTGATGTCGAGCTGGCTGTCCTTGCGATCCATGATGTAGCCGGCCAGGTTGAAGCGTGCCCGATGATCCCAGAAGTCCGCCTTCAGGCCGGCTTCGTAGGACTTCACATCTTCAGGATTGAAGGCCTGATAATTGGCCGTGCGCGAACTGGCGCCGCCAGCGCGATAGCCGGTCGCATATTTGGCATAGACATGAACGTCGTTCGTCACATCATAGGCGATGGTGGCCATCGGATTGAAGCGGTTCCACTTCTCGTCCAGCGGCGTGTAGCCATTGGCGGCGACGGCTGCGGCATCGCCCGGCAGATCATAGTTCAAGTTGCGGAAATAATGGAGCACGCCGCGCTTCTTGTCCTGCGTGTAGCGCGCGCCAACGGTCAAATGCAGCTTGTCCGTCGCGTTCCAGGTTGCCTGGCCATAGGCGGCATAGCTTTTCGACCAGACTTCCGAGGCTCGGTCCGTCGAACGGCACCCCCGCAGCGAACCGAAGCCGCTGGAACCGGTGCAGGGATCGAGGATCGTGTAGACCGGCTGGCCCGAGGCATCGAGATAGACGCCATTGGAGTTGGGCGTCGCCGCATCATCGCTGACATGCTCGTTGAAGTAGAAGAGGCCTGCGACATAATCGATGGTGCCAACGGTACCGACAGCCTGCAATTCCTGGCTGAACTGGCGCTGGTACAGGCCCGCAAGGCTGTAGCGGCTGAAGGCACAGGGCGCCGTCTGGGTGCAGGATGCCGTCAGGTTTACCACCGGCGGGCGATGGGCACCGCCCGAATTATCCCACTGTTCCACATCGACACCGCGCCATGCGGTGATGGAGCGCAGTTCGACTTCGGGGGAAATGGTCCAGCGCAAATTATTGGTGAAGCCATGGGTCTTGTCGGTGCTGACCTGCTGCGGCACGCCAATGTCGGCCGTCTTCATCCGGGTGTCGCCGTTCACGACCACGCCGGGCAGCAGGGGACGAACCGTACCGCTCAATGTTGTATAGCCGATACCCGGCAGCGCGCAGTTGGGCGCGGCCGATGCGGCGCCGGCCACGCAGCCATTGGGATTATAGTTCAGCAACTGGCTGTAGAAGGGCGTATTCTGGTCCTTAGCCACATCATAGCTGAAATCATTGGTGATATTGCTGGTCGGCTGCCAACGGACCGCGGCGCGGAAGCCCTTGCGATTATAATAGTTCCAGCCGACCTGGCCGGCGAGCGGGTTCTTGGTGGTTTCGTCCTGATGCTGGATCACGCCATCCAGCTTGACCGAAAAGCCGGCGACCTCGGGAAGGTTGAGGTGGATGCCGCCTGTGCGTGCGCCATAATTGCCGATGCCGCCATCGATGCGTCCGCCCCATTCGCCGGTCGGCGCCTTGCTGACGATGCTCAGCGCGCCGCCTTCGGTATTGCGGCCGAACAAGGTGCCTTGTGGCCCTTTGAGCACTTCCACCCGCTCCACGTCGAACAGCGCGGCGTTGAGGCCATGCTGGCGACCAAGATAGACGCCGTCGACATAGATGCCCACGCCCTGCTCGCGCGCCGGCTGGTTGGCGTCGAGCGGCACGATGCCGCGAATGCCGATGGTCAGCGCGCTCTGGCGTGCCTCGAAGGTCGCGACGCGCAGGCTCGGCACTGCGCCATCGGCCAGATCGTAGAGGCTCTGGACATGCCGATCCTTGAGCGCTTCGGTCCCCAGCACGGCCATGGCGATCGGCGTTTCCTGGAGGTTCGTTTCGCGCTTGGTCGCGGTGACGACGATCTCGCCAAGGCCGGTATCGCCAGCGGCTTCTGCCACCTCGGCAGCCGGAGCAGCAGTCTGCGCAAATGCAGCTGGCGCCGCGAAGCTTACCAGCGCAGCCCCGCCCAGCAAAGCCGTCCGATTGAATTTATGTAACATGATGAAAATCAACCCCTTTTATAGGCAACGCCCTGTCGGGGGAGGCTGATATGGCACGATGAAGACAGTTAGGTTTAAGATCGAAGACAACGCCAAAGCGCGACCTTCATATAGCCTTCATGTTCGGACACATGGCTGAATTCCTGCCATATTTTTATCCAGCACATCATCAAATTTCGATGATTCTTGGTGCGTAAAAAAATGGACGGGGGCCGCCGCTGACGCGAAGCAGAGATGCAGATACCACGCGAGCATAATCCGATTTCTCACGCCCGCCCGCTTGAAACGTTCCGTAACCAATTTTTTCTCGGCTGCAGCAGACCAACCATTTGCCAATGCATAATGGCGACTCGAGAGTTTAGTAGCTGCCTTGAACCAGCAGCCTTTTGATGAATCCTAATCTGGTCTGTTAGCTATCGTCGCCCGAATATATCCCTGCGTGCCCCCCCCCCGAATGGCCGAGCAATCACAAAGCGCGGAAATTGAGCATCTATCCTTGCACCGTGCCTTCTTTTCCCTTCATGTCAGGCAATCTGGTCATGCTCACCATCCATCGAAGCAAAGCAGGGCAAGTTCGCATCAGGCCAATGGCCGTGCCAGGCAACCAGGATATTTCGGCAAGACGCTGCAAGACCATACCTCGCCGAACCTGTGGCCCGACCATTGCACGCAGCCTCTCATGATAGAGTGGCGCGGGGTGTCCTGCGAGAATGGATTGCGCCGCGAACCAGCCGCTGCGTAATGCGATGGCCATACCATCACCTGTGAGCGAGGCCGTCATTGCGGCCTGGTCACCCACCCGATAAATGTCTTCAGCGTTGTCTGACGCGTGGATGCGGCCATAGGGCAGATTGGCGATGGTTACAGGTCGGGCGAGTAAAGGCTCCCCATCGGCAACGGCGCGAAGGCCTGGCGAAAGCGGCGCGATCATTGCCAGAACATCCTCCCACCTTCCGCCCAGCGCCGTCAGCCGTTCCCGCCGCAGGACAAGGCAGAGGTTCGCGATGCCACCCTCCACCAATTGGAGACCTGCGTAGCCATCGGGGAAGAGTGTCAATTCGATCAACTCTTCAAGTCGGGCGAGCGCAGTTCCAGGCAGGCGCCAGTGCATCTTGAAACCAACATGCGCATTTTCGGGCACCATCTTTGGCAATGTGCGCAGACTGATCTTGCCGGTCGCCAGCAAAATGGCACGACCTTGCCGCTCGCCAACATTCGTGCGTATGCCGCCCGGCAGAAGATCAAGCGCCCGGACCGGCCGCTCTATATATGCCCCGGACTTGGCAGCCATGTCGATCAGCGCCTCGTCCAACCGCGATCGGCTAAGGCCTCGCGCCACGAACGGAAGACGGGCCTCGGCTATCCCGCCGTTCGCCACCAGCCGCATGAAGCGCACTTGGGAGGCGCCCAGAACGTCGAGGTCGAGACCGATGTGCTGCAGATGCTGTTGCGTCTCTATGGACAGAAATTCGCCGCACGCCTTGTGGTGAATGCCGTTCTGCAATTCCAGAAGCTGGACGGATCGGCCCGCCCGTGCGAGGCCGATTGCCGCTGCAGTCCCTGACAGTCCCCCGCCCACGATCAAAGCATCTGGTTTCACTGCCAGCGCGACACGCAATAACGGAAAGGGAAATGCCAGCGGAGCGTGGCCTTGTCTGCAAGCTCTGCCTGTTCCAGCAACCTCAACCAATCCTCGTGACGAAAAGCGCGGGCGATGGATAGCGGCCCGTCGTGGCGTACGAAGGCATGCCAGCGCATCGCCGCCGAAAGCAGGCGGAAGCCATGATAAGGCAGCGCATGGCGATGCAGGTCGTTCACGAACCAGCCGACCCGCGCGCGATTTTCCATCCAGCGGAGGAAGCGTATGATTTCCGCATTGCCCATATGATGCGTGACGAGCGAACTGATGATGAGGTCGATTGGCTCATCCATCGCCATCGCGTCACCGGTTCGATATTCGATCGCCATTTCGGCTGGCGTGTCGGTCCGGGCAGCGGGCAGGCTACGCGGATTGATGTCGACGCCGATGAGGCGGATCGCCCGTCCCTTGCGCTTCGCCAGGCGGTGAATGGCGCGCAGCATGTCTCCCGCGCCATAGCCTATATCCACCAGGGTCAGGACATGACCCGGCGACGTCTTTTCCAGCGCCTGCGCCACGAAGCATAGCGTTGGCGGCCGGGCGAGGGTGACAGTGTTGACCCTGGCCAAATCGGTAAGACAGGCGGCGAACTGCTCTGCCGGCACATCATCACTGTCCATCCATTCTGGTTGGTCAGATCGCGCGGAGAGGTCGACCATGGATCAACCAAGCCGCGTGAAGCGGAAGCTCTCGGCGGCCAATCCTGGTCCAAACGCCATGGCGATGCCGCGCGCGTGCCCTTGCTCTGCCAGCATGCGCGCCAGCACGAACATCAATGTGGCGGAAGACATGTTACCCTGCTCCCGCAAAATCGTGCGCGAGGCGTCCAGTGCATCGGGCGACAGTTCCAGTGCCTGCTCCACCGCATCGAGGATGGATCGGCCACCAGCATGAACGGCCCAGAGATCATAATCTTTTTGTCCCCTTAGGAGCCCGTCGGCGTCGTTCCGCTTCATCTCCTGCCGCAGCGCATTCCCGATATGCCCCGGGACCTCGCCGCCCAGGTGCATGTCGAAACCCTGATTGCGGATCGTCCACCGGATTGCTTCTGCTGAGCTGGGCAAGGTCGTTGCACGAAAATCATCGAGCGCAAGACCATGCGGCTCGGCACTTACGAGCGCGACAGCTGCGCCATCGCCGAACAGCAGCATCGCTAAAAGCCGCTCCAGATCGAGTGTCTTCTGGAAATGTAGCGTACACAATTCCAGCGTCAGCACGAGCACGCGCGCAGCCGGCTCCGAGCGAACGATATGATGTGCCAGCCGCAACGAATTGACGGCGGCATAGCACCCCATGAAGCCCACAACGGTCCGCTCCACGCCAGGGTGGAGGTCGATCGCCGCAGCGATCCGCTGATCGAGGCCTGGGGCCATGAAGCCGGTACAGGAGGCGACCACCAGATGGGTCACCGAGCCAGGGTCAAGCGCATCACCCAAGGCGCTGATGGCTGCCAGGCCAAGACGCGGAGCGTCGCGCTCGTAGCGAGCCATGCGCGCGTCCGTCCCAGGCCATTCCCCAGGACCATAGAAGCCGTCGCTATCCGTGATCGTTCCATCATCGAGCGTAACGGGCTCAAGATAGGAGAAACGTTGTTCTATGCCTGCACGCTCAACCATCCGTTCGAACAGCCGTCGCGTCTTGGGGACTTCTATGCGACCTGCGACGAAACGAACGAAAGCGTCATGGACCTCGTGCGGCGGCTTGGCAGTGCCGATGGCGTTGATGTGTGCAACCGCCGTCATACTAATCGTCCGATGAGCACCGCGTTGAGGCCGCCGAAGGCGAAACTGTTCGACACGAGCAGTCGCTGTCCGATCTTCTCCGCTTCCAATGCCAATGGCACCATGTCGCAGCCATCGTCTGGACCTAGATGATGGAGGACAGGGGGAACCCATCCCTCGCGAAGCGCCACCATTCCGAGCAGGAATTCCATCGCGCCGGTCGCTCCAATCATATGACCATGACTGGATTTGGTCGCTACGGCACGATGCGCTTCGAGGCCAGCGCCATAGAAGGCGTGCAACGCTTGCGCTTCTGACGCATCGTTGAGCAGCGTTCCCGTGCCATGGGTAGAGATGAGCGCAGGCGAAGTGGGCTCGACATCTGCATCCGCATATGCAGCCCGGATGGCGCGTATGATGCCCTCGCGGTCGGGTGCTGTGATATGGGCGGCATCACTGCTGGCGCCATAGCCGACCAATTCGCCAAAGATCGTTGCGCCTCGCGACCTGGCATGCGCTTCGCTTTCCAGCACCAATATTGCGGCTCCCTCTCCCAGCACCATGCCGCGCCGGTCGCGGGAGAAAGGGCGGCATGTGTCGGATGCCAGCACGCCCAGCGCCGACCATGCCGTCCATGATCCTGGCGTCAGACAAGCTTCCGTTCCCCCGGCTATGGCAACGTCCACCCGACCAGAACGGATCATGTGCATCGCCTCTCCAAGTGCATGGGCCGATGAGGCGCAGGCACTGCCCAGGACGAAGGTTGGGCCATGCACGCCCAGCGCCATGGCCACATGAGACGCTGGGGCGGAGATCATCGAGGATGGGATGGTCTGGGGATGAACCTTTGACTGATGGGCATAGAGGCGCTCATATGCCTCGTCGATCGTCGCATTGCCGCCGCTGCCACAGCCCAGCAGGATGGCCGTTCGGTCCTCCAACACGGCATGGCCTTCAAGGCCTGCCTGTGCCACGGCTTCCGTTGCGGCAACCAATGCAAATATAGACAGTGGATCGAGCCGTCCGAAACGGCGCCAGACTGCTGGATCTGGTTTGTCCTGTGTCGCAATCCAAGCGGCTACGCCGGTAAGTCCATTCCGTTCGATCGGTCGGATCGCGCTCTCTCCGGCGAGTGTTCGCGACCAGTTTCTCGCCACTCCGACACCCAGGCCGCTGATACAGCCCATGCCGGTGAGGACGACAGCTTCTCCCATCAGGCCGAACGCAGAAGCTGGATCTGCTCGATGAGCGCGCCGACGGTCATGTCGGGCTTGAGCTCTTCTGTTCTTATCTCGACCCCCAATTTATCTTCGACTTCGAAGGCAATGCTGACAAGGTCGAGCGAGGCAATGTCGAGTTCTGCCAAGGTCGCTTCAGGGCGGAGTTTGTCGCGAGGGAGGCCGGTCTCGGTCTCGAAGATGTCGAGGATGGAATCTGGGCTGATCGACATTGTGTTGCTCTCCGCCGGATCGACACCCCCGCCGCATTGCAACTTGCGGATGGAAAGTCGGAACGTCAAGCGTCTCTCATGCTTTGACGAGGTCGCTTCCAGGCACCTGGTCGATATCGAATTATATCAGTTATTTGCTCGCGGATTTTCCGTTCACATAATCGGACGGTTTGAATAGCCCCTAATTTTCTAGACGCCTTGAGCCATCAAAGCCTGCTGTCGCTTGACCGAGTGACCATCATTGGCTCCCTATATCCGCACGATCGAAGGCTTTGCCTATCTGGCGGTCGTGCTCAACCTGTATTCCCGCCACGTGGTGGGATGGTCGATGCAAAGCCGTCACACAACCGATGTGGTTTTGCCGGCCTGCACATGGCAGTTTGGCGGCGTAAGCCCAAAAACCGTGTGCTCATCTATCCGGACCAGGGCTCGCGGTTCACCAGTATCGACTGGGTGGCCTTCACCAGGGCTCACAATCTGGAACACTCCATGAGCCGCCGGGAAAACTGCCACGATAATGCTGCTGCGGAGAGCTTCTTCAATCTGCTCAAGCGAGAGCGCATCCGGTAGCGCACTTACAAATCACGCGACGAGGCCTGGCTGGGCGTGTCGATTTTATCGAGATGTTCCACAATCCGGTCCGTAAGCATGCCAGGAACGGGATGCTGTCGCCCATCGAGTTCATCGTCACGCTGAAAGCGGTTACGCAATCGGATGGCAAATCGCAGATTGCATGGTAAGATTAGGTGGCCAGCATATCACTGGAACAGCGCAGGGTTTTGCGGCTATGCTCCTACCGGGCGATACTGGTCCTTGCCCTTGATCTCTCCATCTTTCGCAAGACGGTTTGAATCATAAATGGCTGCTATTTCTCAGTAACTTCAGGGTTCTGCTTTCAAGGATAATGCTTATCACGCCGTCGATCGTTTCTTCTCCGATGTTCGTCTTCTTGGACTTCGAGGCATCGTCGCTCGCCAAGCTCAGCTATCCGATCGAGGTCGCCTGGGTTTTCGAGGACGGCAGGAGCGAGGCATATCTGATCCGTCCAGCGTCGCAGTGGACGGACTGGGATGTGGAGGCTGAGGCGATCCACGGTATTTCCCGCGAGATGCTGGAGCGCGACGGCTCGCCGCACGATGTCGTGGCACGGCGCATGGTCGACCAACTTTCGGGCCATAGCCTCTTCGCCAGCTCGCCATCCTGGGACGGGAAGTGGCTGAGCGCGCTGCTGCGTGCGGCCAAGCTTCCGCGTCACGCCTTGCGCCTCCGTGATACGGAAGAGGCTCGTGTGGAAGCCGCCAGGAGACACCTCGCTCCGGTCGTTCCGTCCGAGCGCCTGCACATCGAGATTGACGACCTGCTGACCCTGGTCGACGTCAGGCGGGAAGAGGGGGAACCGGTACATCGTGCGCTTGCAGATGCGCAGGACGAGCATCGTCATTGGCTGGATGTCGTGTCCCAGGCTGAAGCCATCGCTCGAAAAGCGGGGCGTGACGGATAAGCGCCAGCGGTGCGAGACGGGTGGCTGGCAAGCACCGGTCTCAGCAAAAGCTTTGGTCGTGATTGCGATGGGGGCAGGACGAAGTCGCCCATCTGTCCCCTATCACTTTATCTAACGACGATCCGCCCCGCGCCCGAAGCTGGGCCGTTCAGTCGCATATTTCTCATCTTCCTCGTCCGCCCGCCTTTCTGCTGCTGCATTGATGGAGAGCATGACGAGGTGCAGGCCATTTTTCTTTGCGATCAGCTGCATTGAAACTTTGGGGCTTCGAACATCCCGCGAAAGGATCAGCCAGTCACGCGCCTCGACGGCGATCCAGGCTGTGGGCTGGTCGATCTTGTCGCTCAGCACCGAAGGCGGGGCGGGGGCACCCCGATGAATCGCCATCGCCGGGAAGGTCCGCGAGGCGCGGGCATAAAGGACGACGCTATTCTTGATGAACAGGATCGCACATGCTGAGGGTGTGACGTCGACGTAGCGACTGGCTGCCGCCTCGATCGTGACGCCATAACAGGCGGCGAGCTGGGCCACATGGGCAATGGCGGGCTTGCCGAGGCTGTCGAGTGACGCGGCCATCAGCGGCTTTGGCATCAACAGTCCGGCGGCAAAGCGATTGGCTTGCGCTTCCTGCTTGCGATGGGGCGTGTCGCGCCGGTTCTCGCTGAGGTCACGGGCAGTACAAGGCCCGTCGTCGCGCTCGGTTTTAAGCAGAAAATGTCCCAGTTGATGCGCGATGGCAAAGCGTCGACGCGGGGCGGACAGCGCCGCTGAGCAAGAGATGATACCTGTGGCATTCGCGCCATCGACCAGGAGGCCACTGATGGCGCCTTCCTCCGTCATGTCGCGAATGTCCGTGATGCCGACGCGCCGCGCGATGTCCTCGACAAGGACGGGGGTATCGATATCCGGAAGATGCTTCAGAATTGCCGCAAGCAATGACTCTGCGGAGCCGCAGCTTGCCAGTTCCGTTAGAAGTAGGTCTCTTGCCATGGCGGCGTCCTAGCTCAGGGAACTGGGATAAGCGAGGTTTCACTGTCATCCGCCAATTCGGGGAACAATGCTTCGACCGCCGCCTTGAGATCGTTGGTTTCGGGCAGCAATTCGAAATGCGCAAGCATCCGCTTGATCAACTGTACGCGATAGGGACCTATGGCAGGCAATGTCTCCAAACCGGGGAGATCCGGGTCTGCCAATCGCCGTTCAATATCTCCCAACGTATGAAAGCCGACGGCATTCAAGCGTTTTCGCAGGTCAGGAGGCAAGATGGACTGGCCAACGGGCAGGTCGCGCACCGTAGCATCCGGGATATTCCTGAGCAGCCTGGTTTGCGCCGCTTTCGACCGTTTGAGGGTGCGTCGGATCAGGGCGATCTGGCTAATGGTGAGGCCAAGCTTTTGCCGGATCTGGGCATAGGAATGACCGGTCGTGCGGAGGTGGCGCGCCTCTTCGAGATTGAGTGTTGCCTGTTCGGGCCTGCTCAACATGGAACGGACAGTCATGATCCAACGATCGTTAGGGATCGGGATGGACCGCCGCAAGCGTAATGACTGATCGTGCTTCGTCAGCGCGACGCGATCGGCGAATAAGGGCTACTGGTTGGCAACGGGATATCGGTCGTTTAATTCGAGTCATCAGCAGGTTGCTCGGTGGGCGCTTCCGTCCTGCTGGCTTCGTTTTTCTTCTGTTGGGCTCGGTCGTGGTGCGACTTTATGGCGAAGAACATGCATGAGCCGAACACGACCAGCTTGAACGTAACAAAAACTATCGGAACCCAATCCATCACTCTTACCTAACATTGACTATCATGAGGTAGGGCACCTCAAGGCGTTGCTTCAGATTGAAATATGCAAGCTGGCGGACTTGGACCCACGCCTGTTTCTGCAATGGCCTTGCTCCGATCGTTACCCGCGCAGCATCGCGCCATCCATGTTGGCTGATGATGGGCTAGATCAGGCTCTGCTTCCGGGATGCCTGCGGGCTGTTGAGCGCGGCAAGCAGGGTAAGGCCGCGTTGCAGCCGTTCCCTAGAGAGCGATCCGCCGATCGAGACACGCATCGCGCCGGTCGGCGCGATGCGATCCGCCGAGAAGGCGTCGCTGGATATCACCGACATGCCATGGGCGCGCAAGGCGTCGGCGATAGTCGCGACGCTCGCCCCCACCCCGAGCGCAACCCAGAGATGATAGCCGTCCTCATGGGACTGGAACGTCCCCGCAGGGAGGCATTCGCGGGCTATCTGCTGTCGCGCGCGCGCCTCTTCCCGCACCTCACGCACTAGCGGAGCAAACATGCCGCTCCGAACCCAATCTCCCACCACCGCAGCATTCAGCGGCGGCGCCATGACCGCCGTTTCGTGCATATCGGCAGCCAGTCGCCAGGCTTTGCCGACGTCTGGCGCGCGTAGCCATGCCATTCTGAGCCCGGGCGTTAGGACTTTGGAGACGCTCGCAATATACCATGATTGCTCGGGCACCATGGTCGCGATCGGCGGCAAGGGCTCTTCAGGCAGGAAGCCGTAGGCATCATCCTCGATCAGCATGAGCCCATGCCGTTCAATCACAACAGATATCGACCTGCGGCGCTCGATATCCATCGTGACCGTTGTTGGATTGTCGTTGGTGGGCACCAGATAGACCCCCCGGATGGGCGCGAGCGCGCAGGCCGCGTCGAGAGCATCAGGAGACATGCCATTATGGTCGGACTCTATGACACGCAGTTCGACACCATATCGGCGCGCCAGTGACAAGAGTCCGGGATATATAAATTGGCATACTGCAAGGATGTCACCGGTCTGCAATTCTGCGCTGAAAATGGCATGGAGGGCGTGCTGGCCACCGGCCGCAATCAAAACCGTGTCTTCCTCGCAGGCGATACCGCGCGCGTTGAGCAATTCGGCGCCGACCTGCCGGACGGCGGGACTGCCGCCGCTCCGTTGATACTGAAACGGCGCGGGGGTGAAGGAAGACGTAAGCAGCGCCTCTGTAGAACGGCAAAAGGCCGCCGCAAGACTGCCGCCAAATGCGTCTGGCGGGGCGTTCATGCCCAGATCGCCCGGATCGCTGGTGGCGATGCTTGGCGCCTTGTTCTCCTGAGGAAGGACGAAGCTGCCGCGACGGCCATTTCCTTCGATTAATCCAAGCCTCTGAGCTTCGCTATAAGCACGGGTAACCGTCGTGAGATCCAGGCCAAGCGCGTCGGCGAGCGCGCGTTGTGGCGGCAGCCGATCACCGGCAACAAGTAGCCCCGAAGCCACGTCGCGCGCGAGTGCATTGGCGATCGCCAAATATTTTGGCCCTTGTGTCGCACGGATATTCGGAACCCAACTTTGCATGGCAACCTTTGAAAGCAGAACGGATACAAAAAGTCGTCGGAGGGGACGATCATCAGTCGCGATGAAAGAAGGCGGTCCGGCCGGCAAGCACGTTGCGGGCCATAATGCCCTGATAATGGG
>Ga0209813_10000082_pt1 | contig 34870 bp, 33 predicted proteins | sample EndMethybrTD3033_FD_187596 | JGI IMG/M metagenome (GOLD analysis project Ga0209813, IMG submission 187596) | Populus endosphere microbial communities from Tennessee, USA - Endosphere MetaG P. TD hybrid TD303-3 (SPAdes) (version 2) | ecosystem: Host-associated > Plants > Roots > Endosphere... | reverse complement strand
TGCTGGCGGGAGAAGCGCCGGCCAGCGCGGTGGTGGCCGAACTGCTCGCCCGCCCGCTCCGGGCCGAACAGGGGGCGGGCGCTTGAGCGATCCGCAGGGCGCGGCCCAGGACGATATCGCCGCCATCGCGCGCGGCGGGCGGACGAACTTCCTGGGGTTCTTCCTGCGCCTTGCCGCGCGTATCCCCTTCCTGTTCATCGCCGGACGCATGCCGCAATACGGCCCCGAGGCGCTGGGCCGCTTCGCTTCCGCGCTGGTGGTGATCGAACTCGTCGCGATGATCTGCAGCCTGGGCGAAAAGCGCGGGCTGGCGCAGCGCCTGTCCGAAGGGGAAGAACGGCCGGCCAATGTCGTCGCCGACGGCGTGCTGCTGTCGCTGACCTTGTCCTGCACCGCCGCGGGGCTGCTCTGGCTGTTCCCCGCGCCCTTGTTTCCCTCCGGCCACTATTCCGCCATCGACCGGCTGATCGTGCTGGCCATTCCGCCGCTCGCCCTGACCGAGATCTGGCTGGCCGGGCTGGCCTATCGCTTCAACGTGGGCGCGACCGTGCGGGCACGGGCCATCGTCGAGCCCTGGACCCTGTCGCTGATGGCCGGGGCAATGGCTTTCGTCGCCCCCGTCGGCGGGCTTTCGCTGGCCTACATGATATCGATCTACGCGGCCGCGCTGGCCGCGGCCTGGCCGTTCTACAAGACTTACGGCATGCCCGAGGCCTGGCGACCGCGCCCGCGCGAGCTGGTGCGCCTGATGATGCGCACGGCGCCGCTGGCGACGGCCGACACCATCGAATGGGGCACGCGGCGGCTCGACATCTTCATCCTCGGCCTCTTCGCCTCGCCGGCCGTCGTCGGCATCTATTATGTCGCGCAGCAGGTGGCGAGCCTGCCGCAGAAGCTGAAGACCAGCTTCGAGCCGATCCTGGGGCCGGTCATCACCCGCAGCCTGAAGGAAAGGGACTATGCCGCCATCGCCCGGCAGGTCTGTCAGGTGGGGTTCTGGATCACCGCCGCGCAGGCCGGAATCGCGCTGGCGCTGGGCATTCCCGGCGAAGGCGTGATGGGCCTGATCGGGCCGCAGTTCGTCGGCGGCACCGGGGCGCTGGCCTTCCTGCTGGCGGCCGAAGTGGTCGCGGCGACGGCGGTCGTCAGCGAGGCGGCGCTGATCTACATGGCCAAGCTCAAGAACCTGTGGATCTCCATCGCCACGATCGCGCTGCAGGGCGGGCTGACGCTGGCGGGCATCTGGCTGGTCGATCATCTGGGGTTCGGCGATCTCCATCGCGGCGCGGCGGCGGCGGCGGCGCTGATGCTGGCGCTGGGCGCGGCGTCGGTGGCCAAGTCGATGCTGCTGTCCCGCCTGCTCGCCGAACGGATCAATAACTGGCGCTGGGCGTTGGTATGGGCCGCCGCGCCGGCCGTCGTCGTCGGCTGGGCGGCCACGAAGTTCCTGCCCGAATGGGCGGAACTGGCGTTCGGCGTGCCGGCGATCCTGGGGCTCTATTGCTGGGTGATCTGGGTCAAGGGCTTCGGCCATGAAGATCGCGCGCTGTTCCGCAAGAGCGCGGCCCATTGAGCCTTCGGCAAGGGCGTCGCCAGAGGGACATGGGCGTGGGAACATCGGCGTTGAGCAGGCGCTTTCGGACGGCTAACGAGGGGCGGTGAACAGCCACCGCCTCATCCTTCTCGTCGCCGGCGCCTTCTCGACCGCGGTGATCGCCTTCGGCACCCAGCTCGGCCATCCGGGCAGGACCGATCCGCCGCTGCTTTTCACGGCGCTGCTGGCGACTTATGGACTGGGCCTGGGGATCGGCTGGCTGGCCGTTGGAAGGATGAACCGTGCTTGAGATGATCGAGGCCAACTGGCTGGCCTTTGCGCTGGCGTTGCTGATCGGCATACTGGTCGCCGTCTGGCTGTTCGGCCGCGCCGCGCGCACCGGGCGCAAGCGGCAGCACCGGCCCGACGTGCTGGACGAAGGCGTAGCGCCGGCGCAGCGCAACCAGTCGCTGATCGACGCGCCCTCGGTCACCGCCGCCTCGTTCGCCGGCACCGGCCCCGACATAATGGGCGGGCTGGGAGAAATCGTCGGCGTGGCCGCCGCGGAAGAGGCAGAGGATGCCGCCCCGCTATCGCCGACCCCAGCACCAGCGCCGACGCCCGCAGAAGCGCCGGTTCCCGCCGGCGGCGACGACGATCTGCGCCGCATCAAGGGCGTCGGGCCGAAACTCGCCGCGCTGCTTCAGGGGCTGGGCGTCACCACTTACGCCCAGATCGCCGCGTGGAGCGAAGCGGACATCGACCGCATCGACGCCCAGCTCGGCACTTTCGCCGGCCGCATCCGCCGCGACAGCTGGGTTGAACAGGCGAAGTTCCTGGCGGCGGACGATACGGCCGGGTTCGAGGGGAAGTTCGGCAAGCTTTGAAAACAGGGCGTTATCTGCCTAAAGTTGACACGTTTGACATTGCCTTGGGGAACTTTCCCTATCCCTTATGCGCGAGATCGGTCGAGGTGAAACGAGAGGCATCCGCCATCGTCGCAGATCGCCGCGATGTAGAAATGCCTTTGCCTCAGGCCGCAGGCAATTCTGCGGGTATAGTCCGCCGCCGATGGTCGCTGAACTTCTCGCCCTCATAAGCCTCGGTGCGCACGCCATTCACTTTCCAGCGCTTGCACATCTTGCAGCCGGCGCGACGATTGCGGGTACGGCCGCGCTTATGATGCATGATGGCCCTCCGAAATAGAGTGGAATGGCTTACATTCATTTGTCATTGCAAGGCAATCGAAGGGCTCGCAATGACGAGGTGATTCAGAACAGCGCCGTCCGATTCAAGCCGCGCGCGGGATGATCCGGTCGAGATCGCCGTTGAGCGCGCGCTTGGCTTCGCGCAGTTCGTACTGATCCTGCAGGCGTAGGAAAAAGCCTTCGGACATGCCGAAGTAGCGGCCGAGTCTAAGATCCAGCTCGGCATCCATCGGGCGCGTGCCATCGAGCACCGCAGCGATCCGCTCCGGCGAGACACCGATTTGTTCCGCGAGCTTCACCACGGAAAGCTCTTCGGGTTCGAGAAACTCGGCGACCAGCAGCTGCCCGGCATGCTCATTGTCGAGCCAGTCGGCGTCAGTGTTAGTTGTTAGTCTCGCCATGAGCTGACCTCATTCGCAGTCAATCAACTTTCCAGCGTTCAGAAAGATGGTCTATTTCATCCATGAATAACCGAACAGTTTCATCGAAGAAAGTGGGTCCGCTAGAAAAGGAGGCGTAAAAAACATCAAAAAACGGCTTTCGAAGGTGCCTGCGCACATAAAGGTAGACAGCCTGAGGTTCCGCAAAATCCCGAAACGTTTGACCATATCCCTCTCTAAAATATGCAGTAATGAGGCCACGATTGCCGCGAATCATATTTCTTCGTTCGTCTCTTTGTGAAGACATTGGCTTGTAAACTCGGTACATTGCGAGCGAGGCCGTCATGCCTATGAACATTGTCACAGTGATCAAAGCACCGATGAGAATGGCATCCGCCCATCCGATGTTTCCGAGAAAGGTGATATTTTTCGCAATCGCGCTGAAAACCCCCCAGAGGGTGCCTCCGGCACCAATCCATATTAGCAAATCATCGAGCTTTTGCGTCAATCTCCGAAAGAGATTTGAGTTTTGTTGCGTTGAAATTTGATCGGTCATTTTGCCCCCATTAGTCAGGTGAAGCGGTGTCGTACCTACCGCCCCCACTTCCGCTTGCTCTCCCGGCCGAACCGCCCCTTGCGCGTCCCCGGCTTGCCCTCGTTGCTCCGTCCCACCAGCGGCGCCTTCGACGCCTCGCCCGGCAGGCTCAGCTCATCGGCCTCCAGGCGCCTGATCTCGTCGCGCAGCCTTCCGGCTTCCTCGAACTCCAGGTCCGCCGCCGCGGCGCGCATCTTCTTTTCCAGTTCCTCGATGTAACCGCGCAGGTTGTGGCCGACGAGGTTGTTGGCGCCTTCCGCCTCGATATCCACCAGCACGCCGTCGCGGCTGGCGGTGTCGGCGATGATGTCGGCGATGTTGCGCTTGATCGTCGTCGGCGTGATGTCGTGTTCGAGGTTGTAGGCGCGCTGCTTTTCGCGGCGGCGATCCGTTTCGGCGATGGCGCGTTCCATGCTTCCGGTCATCCGGTCGGCATAGAGGATCACCCGGCCGTCGACATTGCGCGCGGCGCGGCCGATGGTCTGAATCAGCGACGTTTCGCTGCGCAGGAAGCCTTCCTTGTCGGCGTCCAGGATGCACACCAGCCCGCATTCGGGGATGTCGAGGCCTTCGCGCAGCAGGTTGATGCCCACCAGCACGTCGTAGACCCCCAGCCGCAGGTCGCGGATCAGCTCGATGCGTTCCAGCGTCTCGACGTCGCTGTGCATGTAGCGCACCTTGAGGCCCGCCTCGTGCATGAACTCGGTCAGGTCTTCCGCCATGCGCTTGGTCAGGGTGGTGACGAGCGTGCGATAGCCGTTCTTCGCGGTCTCGCGGCACTCGGCGATGCAGTCCTGCACCTGGTCTTCCACCGGGCGAATCAGGACCGGCGGGTCGATCAGCCCGGTGGGGCGGATCACCTGTTCGGCAAAGACGCCGCCGGTCTGCTCCATTTCCCAGCCGCCGGGCGTGGCCGATACGGCGAAAGTCTGCGGCCGCATCGCGTCCCATTCGTTGAAGCGCAGCGGCCGGTTGTCGATGCAGCTCGGCAGGCGGAATCCGTATTCGGCCAGGGTCAGCTTGCGGCGGTGATCGCCCTTGGCCATCGCGCCGATCTGCGGCACCGTCTGGTGGCTTTCGTCGACGAACAGCAGCGCGTTGTCGGGCAGGTATTCGAACAGCGTCGGCGGCGGCTCGCCGGGCAGGCGGCCGGTCAGGAAGCGGCTGTAGTTCTCGATTCCGGCGCAGCTGCCGGTGGCGGCGATCATCTCGAGGTCGAAATTGGTGCGCTGCTCCAGCCTTTGCGCTTCCAGCAGCCTGCCTTCGGCCTCCAGTTCCTTCAGTCGCTCGGTCAGCTCGAAGCGGATCGCCTCGCTCGCCTGCTTCATCGTCGGGCCGGGAGTGACATAGTGCGAATTGGCGAAGACGCGCACGTGGTTCAGCTTCGTCCCGCTCTTGCCGGTCAGCGGATCGAATTCGGCGATCTCCTCGATCTCGTCGCCGAAAAAGGTCACGCGCCACGCCATGTCCTCGTAGTGGCTGGGATAGATTTCCAGGCTGTCGCCGCGCACGCGGAAGTTGCCGCGCGAAAAGGCGGCGTCGTTGCGCTTGTATTGCAGGGCGACGAGCTTGCGCACGATCTCCCGCTGGTCGACGCTTTCCCCCTTCTTCAGGTCGAAGATCATCGCCGAATAGGTCTCGACCGAGCCGATGCCGTAAAGACACGACACCGAGGCGACGATGATGACGTCGTCGCGTTCCAGCAGCGCGCGGGTGGCCGAATGGCGCATCCGGTCGATCGCCTCGTTCACCGAGCTTTCCTTCTCGATGTAGGTGTCCGACCGGGCGACATAGGCCTCGGGCTGGTAATAGTCGTAGTAGCTGACGAAATATTCGACCGCATTGTCGGGAAAGAAGCTCTTGAACTCGCCATAGAGCTGCGCTGCCAGAATCTTGTTCGGCGCCAGGATCAGCGCGGGGCGCTGCAATTCCTCGATCACCTTGGCCATGGTGAAGGTCTTGCCCGATCCGGTGACGCCCAGCAGGACTTGCGTGCGTTCGCCCTCCAGCGCGGCCTCGGTCAGCTCGGCGATGGCGCGCGGCTGGTCGCCCGCCGGCTCGTATTCCGAAGACAGCGTGAACGGCCGCCCGCCGAGCAGCTTGTCCGGCCGCTGCGGCTTGTGGGGGACGAATGTGGCGGAGGTGTCGGGCTCTTCCAGCCCCCTGCGGATGACGAGTTCGGCCATCGCGTACATATGGCGAACGATGGTGGATCGTTCAATGCGCGGTGGTTGCATCGTCCGATATGCTGAGGCACCTTGGTGTCAAACAAGGACGGGAAGGACGCACATGGCCAAGACACTGGAGCAATGGCTCGACGAAGCGGCGATCAAGGAAGTGCAGATACGCTATTGCCGCGCCTGCGACCGGGTCGACATGGAGGCCTTGCGCGCCTGCTTCCACCCCCACGCCACCGCCGATTACGGCCACGGCGCGTGGGACCTGGAAGGCTACATGGCCCATGCCGAGGCGATGTGCGGCAATTTCATCTCCACCACGCACAACACCGGCAACCAGCTGGTCGAAGTGGACGGCGACGCCGCCTGGGCCGAACACTACCTGGTCGCCAGCCACCGCTGGCCGGTGGACGCGGAAGGCAACACCCGCGATCTGGTGGCGGCGGTGCGCTATATCGACCGGATGGAAAAGCTGGACGGCGAATGGAAGATCGCCCGACGGGTGATGGCGCTCGACTGGCACCGCATCGATCCGGTCTCGGGCGTGGACCCCGCGCAGATTCGCGGGCGGCGCGATCGCAGCGATCCCTCGTACATGCGTTGAGCCGAGCCTTCCCGCCATTGGCAGGCGTGGACCGGGTTGGTAGGTCCTTTCGCCTCAAAAGGGAGATCGAAGCCATGAACCGTAGCCGTCTTGCAGCATTGCCTCTTTTCGCGCTGGCCGCGCTCTCCCTGTCCGCCTGCGGCAAGAAGGACAGCGTCGAGGCCGAGAACGAAAGCGTCGAATCGGTGGCGAAGAAAGTCGCGGCGAGCGACATCAAGCCGCTGCCCGGCCGCTGGGAAACCAGCGTAACCATGGGCAAGATCGAGATGGCGGGCGTTCCCGAAAGCGCGGCCCAGGCGATGAGCCAGGCCGGCACCCAGCGCGGTATGGCGACCTGCCTGACGCCGGAAGACGCCGCGAAGATGGAAGACGGCAGCATGTTCCAGCAGGCGCCGGGCGACTGCAAATATGATCGTTTCGCGATGGCGGACGGCAAGATCGACGGCGTGATGAGCTGCACCCAGGGCGTGCAGAAGGTCAACATGACGATGAGCGGGACATATACGCCCAACGCCTATGATCTGGCGATGGTGACGCAGACCGACATGGGCGGCGGCCGCACGATGAAGATGGACATGGCCGTCAAGTCGCAGCGGACCGGCGATTGCAACGGCACCGAACTGAACACGCCGAAGCCGCCGGCGAAATAAGAGACTGTTTGGAAATGCGCCTCTCAGTGCATGGCGGCACCGGCGCCGCAACGAAAATCGCTCTTCCGCGATTTTCCAAACAGGCTCTAAGACCGCGCGCGGTTCATCTGGCGTAGCGATTTGCTTGCTAAGGCGGAGGGCCATGATGAAGATCGAAGACCTCCGCGCCGCCGCGCTCGGCGCCGGTTCGCTGCTGTGGCGGCAGACCAGCCGGCGCGCCGCGCTGGCGCGCCAGCCGCGTCCCGAAGGGGTCAGCGGGCCGCCGCTCCGGCTCCTGCTGGGCGAGCTTGGCGTCATCGGCCGCCGTGCGCAGGGCCAGATCGCAGACCATCGCGCCCGCGATCCGCAGCCGGTCATGCTGCTGCCGGGCTTCGGCGCGCATCCTTCGCGCATGCGGCGCATGCAGCGCGCGCTCGAGGCGTCGGGGCATAAGGTCCATCACTGGGGGCTGGGCTTCAACCTGGGGCCGACGCCCGAGAACTTCGCCTTCCTGATGCGCCGGGTCGGATCGCTGGCGCGGCTGCACGACCGGCCGGTGGCGCTCGTCGGATGGAGCCTAGGCGGGCTGTTCGCGCGCGAGATCGGTTGCCGCCAGCCCGAATCGGTCAGCCACGTCATCACCATGGGCACGCCCTTTTCCGGGGATCGGCGCGCGAACAACGCCTGGCGCGCCTATCAGCTCATCACCGGCCATCCGGTGGACGAACCGCCCATCGAATGCGATTTCGCCGCCAAGCCGCCGGTGCCGACCACCGCGATCTGGAGCCCGCGCGACGGCGTGATCGCGCCGCGATCCGCCTGCGGCTGGCCGGGCGAGCGCGACCGCGCCGTGGCCGTGCGCTGCAATCACCTGGCCTTCGCCGCCGACGCCCGTGTCATCGCCGTGGTGCTTGGCGAGCTGGACCGGGTTGCCTCCGGCGGCCCGACCTCCTAAGAGCGACATGTCATCTGGGGAGTAGCCAGCCGCTTCGATGAAGCGGGCTTTCGCGTCAACATACTTGGTCGAGAGGCCATGGCGCGAAAGGAACGGGTCATCCGTTCGGGCGAGACCAATGGCGTTGCGCCTCCGCTCGGCCGGGCGGGATGCGCGATGCCCTTGGTTTGTCTCGCGCCCGGCCCCGGAGTTTTTCATGGAAGCCCTGCTCACATCGACCGCCGTCGTCGCGCTCGCCGAGATCGGCGACAAGACGCAATTGCTGGCGATCGTCCTCGCCACCCGGTTCAAGCGGCCGCTGCCCATCGTGCTGGGCATCCTGGGCGCGACGCTGGCCAACCACGCGCTCGCCGCGCTGGTGGGCGAGCGGGCCTCGGCGCTGCTCGACGGCGAATGGTTCCGCTACGCAATCGCCCTGTCGTTCATCGCCATGGCCGCCTGGACGCTGATCCCCGACAAGTTCGACGAGGACGAGCCGAAGCCCGCGCGCTTCGGCGCCTTCCTGACCACGCTGATCGCCTTCTTCTTCGTCGAGATGGGCGACAAGACGCAGATCGCCACTGTCGCACTGGGCGCGCAGTTCCAGAGCGTGGTCTGGGTCACGACGGGCACGACGCTCGGTATGATGATCGCCAACGTGCCGGCGGTGTTCCTGGGCAACGAACTGATCAAGCGCGTGCCGCTGAACGTGGTGCGCACGGTGGCGGCGCTGCTGTTCCTGGCGATCGGCCTGTGGCTGCTGGCGCAGACGGCGGGGTGGGTTTGAGGGGGGAAACCTCCCCGGTACGGGGAGGTCCGGATCACGCGCGCGGCGGTTGCCGCCGATAACTGAGTGCTTCCGCCACATGGATACGCCCCACCGTCTCCGTGCCCGCAAGGTCCGCCACCGTCCGCGCCACCCTCAAAATCCGCGTATAGCCGCGCGCCGACAGCCGCATCGCTTCGGCGGCCTGCATCAGCAGCTTGCGCCCGGCCTCGTCGGGGGTGGCATGGGTTTCCAGCGCCTCGCCATCGAGCTGGGCGTTGGTGCGCATCGTCGTGCCTTCGAGCCGCGCCGTCTGCACCGCGCGCGCCCGTGCCACCCGCGCCGCCACTTGCGCCGATCCTTCGGCGGGCGGGGGCAGGGCGAGGTCCATGGCGCTGACGGCTTCCACTTCGACATGCAGGTCGATGCGGTCGAGCAGCGGCCCCGAAACCTTGCTTTGATAGTCGGCGGCGCAGCGGGGCGCGCGGCTGCATCCCAGGGCCGGATCGCCGAGATGTCCGCAGCGGCAGGGGTTCATCGCCGCGATCAGCTGGACGCGCGCGGGGAAGGTGACGTGGGCGTTGGCGCGCGCCACGGTGACTTCGCCGGTCTCCAGCGGCTGGCGCAGCGAATCGAGCACGGCGCGCTGGAATTCCGGCAGCTCATCCAGGAACAATACGCCGAGATGCGCCAGGCTGACTTCGCCGGGCCGCACTTTCAGCCCGCCGCCGGTCAGCGCCGCCATCGATGCCGAATGGTGCGGGCTGCGGAACGGGCGCGCGCGGCTGATGCGGCCGTCCTCCAGAGTCCCCGCCACGGAGGCGACCATCGAGGTCTCCAGCGCTTCGGCCGGGGTCAGTTCGGGCAGGATGCCGGAAAGGCAGCTGGCGAGAAGCGACTTGCCCGCGCCCGGAGGCCCCACCATCAGCAGGTTGTGCCCGCCCGCCGCGGCGATTTCCAGCGCGCGCTTGGCGACTTCCTGGCCTTTCACTTGCGCCAGGTCCGGTCCGCGCACCGGCGGTTCAGCTTCGCCCGGCGCGGGCGGGTGCAGCACTTGCGTGCCCTTGAGATGATTGAGCAGGCTGATGAGGTCGGGCGCGGCCAGGATCGGAATGCCGCTGGCCCAGCGCGCCTCGGTTCCTTGCGCGGCAGGGCAGATCAGCCCCTTGTCCGCGCCCGAGGCATGCAGCGCCGCCAGCAGCACGCCGGGCGAGGCGACGATCCGCCCGTCGAGCGCCAGTTCGCCCACCGCGACGTAGTCCGCCAGCAATTCGGCATCGCAGACCCCCATCGCCGCCAGCAGGGCGAGGGCGACGGGCAGGTCGTAATGCGATCCTTCCTTCGGCAGGTCGGCGGGCGAGAGGTTGATGGTGATCCGCTTGGGCGGCAGCGACAGCCCCATCGCCGCGAGCGCCGCCTGCACCCGCTGGCGGCTTTCGCCCACCGCCTTGTCGGGCAGGCCGACGAGCGCGAAGGCGGGCATGCCCGGCGCGATCTGGCACTGAACCTCGACCGCGCGCGCCTCCAGCCCGAGATAGGCGACCGTCGAAACCAGCGCGACCACGTGTAACCCCTGAAATGCCCGGAAGAAACGATGGCGAAGTAGTCGGGCCGTGTCGAGTGTATGCTTCGGGAATGGAGCGATATTCCAGGTTATTCGTAGAGGTGGTCGGCGGCGATCATTCTCTAAATGTATTCGTCATTGCGAGGAGGCGAAGCCGACGCGGCAATCCAGGGGCCCACGCGCCGCCCCTGGATTGCCGCGTCGGCTTCGCCTCCTCGCAATGACGACGATATAGACTGTGCTAGGATAGACTGTGCTAGGTTTTGCCTGAAGCGCGGCTCCGTAAAGAACACAAGCCTCTGCTTTCACTGCGATATACCGACCAGCTTACTCCATCTTAACCCATGAGCTTAACCCCGCTCGTCAGTCCCTGCGTAAAGCGCGCGCCCGCACAGTGCGGCCATGCGCTCCATCGCCGCCCTGCTCCTGTCCGTCCTCGCCTTCGCCCAGCCGGTGGCGGCGCAGGAAATCGTCTACGAAGAGGTGATCTACGTCGACGAGGGCGAGGCTTACGCCGCGTCCGGCGGCGAGCGTTTCGTCTATTCGCAGCCCGCGCAGGCCCCCGCCGGCATCGCCGCCTATGGGCCGTTCCGCGTGCTGGACGCCACCCATGCCGCGCTGGTCGATGTGACCGACACCGGTTCGCCGGGCTATTTCGCCGCCTTGCTGCGCGACTATCCGGGAATCGCCACGCTCAGCATGGTCGATTGCCCCGGCACCGAGGACGATCGGGCCAACTTGCGCGTCGGCGCGATGATCCGCGATGCGGGAATCGCCACCGATGTGCCCGACGGCGGCTTCGTCGCTTCGGGGGCGGTCGAGCTGTTCCTGGCGGGCGTGCGGCGTTCGGCCGCGCCCTCGGCCGAGTTCGCGGTCCATTCCTGGGCCGACGAGGACGGGCGCGAGGCGAAGGACTATGCCGCGGACGCGCCCGAGAACCGGGCCTATATCGATTACTACCGCCGCATAGGCATGACCGTGCCCGAAGCGCGGGCGTTTTATGCCATGACCAATTCGGTGCCTTTCGCGCAGGCCCTGCGGCTGACCAGCGCCGACATGGCGCGCTGGGTGCAGCTGGACAATGCGGCGCCGTTCATCGCGCCCGAGACCGAAGTTGCGCTTGCGCCCGATCCCGAACCGCGCGAAAGCGCGCCCTTCGGTGTGGTTTCGGCCACTCTGGCGGGTGGCATGCTGCTTGACTCGGGCAATCGCCTCAACTAACGGCGCTCGTCTGTTGATGGCCGTCTTTGCGGGCGGCTCTTGTTATTCGGATTTTCGAGGTCTTTCGCGATGAAGCGCACGTTCCAGCCCAGCAACCTTGTCCGCGCTCGTCGTCACGGCTTCCGCGCGCGTACCGCCACTGTCGGTGGCCGCAACGTGCTGCGCGCCCGTCGCGCTCGCGGCCGCAAGAAGCTTTCGGCCTGATCCAGCCGGTCGAATCGGCCGCCGAGAGCCACGCTCCTGACGGGGTAAAGGCTCGCGGCCCGGCGGTTCTGACGCGGCGATCCGATTTCGTCGCCGCCAACCGGGGCTTGCGCGTTTCGCGGCCCGGTTTCGTCCTGCTCGCCCATCCCAACCAGGGGGCGGGCCTGCGCTTCGGCATCACCGTCACCAAGCGAATCGGCAACGCCGTCGTGCGTAATCGCATGAAGCGGCGTTTTCGCGCCCTGCTGCGCGAACTGCTGCCCGCGCACGGATTGCCCGATACCGACCATGTCCTGATCGGCCGCGAAGGCGGCGTCGAACGCGACTTCGCGGCTCTGCGCGACGAGCTGTTCGCCGCGCTCGGCCGCGCGCAGGCGGGCAAGGGCGACGCGCCCCGACCCCCGCGCGGCAAACGGAAGCCGAAGCGGTGAAGCAGCTCTTCATCCTGATCGCGCGGCTGTGGCAATTGGGGCCTTCGCGCGTGCTGCCGCCGAGCTGCCGCTATGCCCCGTCCTGCTCGCAATATGCCATCGACGCGCTCAATAAATATGGTGCGATTAAGGGTGGCTGGCTGGCGGCGAAGCGTCTATTGCGCTGCCATCCCTGGGGGGGGCACGGCTACGATCCGGTGCCCTGAAGACAGGACAATAGGCCCGAAGGCCTGAGAATCTAGAAGAATAGGGACGTCTTCGTGGGCAACCAGCGCAATATCATCCTGGCGGTCTTGCTGACCGGGCTTCTGCTGTTCGGCTGGGATGCGGCCATGCGGTATTTCTACCCGCCCGCGCCCCGGCCGGTGCAGGGCCAGTCGGTGAAGGCCGACGCCCCGGCTTCGACCAAGCCCACGCGCGAAGGCGGGCTGACCAGCGCCGCCGACATCGCCCTGGAAGCCCGCGACCTCAAGGCGGTGCTGGCTGCCGGCGGCCGCGTTCCCGTCGTCGCGCCCGGCCTGTCGGGCTCGATCAACCTCACCGGCGCGCTGGTCGACGACCTGACGATCAACCGCCACACCGCGACGGTCGAAAAGAACAGCGGCCCGGCGCGCATCTTCTCTCCGGCGGGCACCCCAGCGCAGCACTTCGCCCAGTTCGGCTGGACGACCGAGGGCGGCGCGAACCCGACGCCGGCCACCGTCTGGACGGCTCCGGCCGGCGCGAAGCTGACGCCGACGACCCCGGTCACGCTGACCTGGACCAATCCGGCGGGCGTGGTCTTCGCCATCAGGTTCGCGATCGACAAGGACTACATGATAACCGCCACGCAGACCGTGGCGAACCGCACGGCCGCGCCGATTTCGGTCCGGCCCTTCGCGCTGGTGAACCGCACCGACAAGACCGCGAGCATCGACAGCTACAACGTCCACTCCGGGCCCATCGGCTCCTTCGACGAGGCCGTGCGCTTCGGTCCCAATTATGGCGACGTGGCGGCGGCAGGCGGGGCCAATACCGGCAAGACGGACTGGCTGGGCTTCACCGACATCTACTGGCTGTCGGCGCTGATCCCCGACAAGTCGCCCGCGACCAGCGATTTCCGCGCGCTGGGCGACAATATCTATCGCGCCGACCTGCTCTATGACAGCGCCGCTGTGGCGCCGGGCCAGGCGCTGACCCGCACCACGCGGCTCTTTGCCGGCGCGAAGGAAAGCGACGTCCTCGACCGCTACGAGGAAGCCGGCGTTCCGCGCTTCGGCCTGGCTATCGACTGGGGCTGGTTCCGCTGGTTCGAAAAGCCGATCTTCATGTTGCTGAAGTCGCTGTTCCACACCGTGGGCAACTTCGGCGTGGCGATCATCCTGCTGACCCTGATCGTGCGCGGCGTGATGTTCCCCGTCGCCCAGCGCCAATTCGCGAGCATGGCGGCGATGCGCGCCATCCAGCCCAAGATGAAGGCGATCCAGGAACGCTACAAGGACGACAAGCAGCAGCAGCAGCAGGAGATCATGGCGCTCTACAAGAAGGAGGGCGTCAATCCGCTGGCCGGCTGCCTGCCCATCTTCCTGCAGATCCCGATCTTCTTCGCGCTCTACAAGACGCTGATCCTGGCCATCGAGATGCGCCACCAGCCCTTCATCCTGTGGATCAAGGACTTGTCAGCGCCCGATCCGCTGCACATCCTCAACCTTTTCGGCCTGCTGCCCTTCACGCCGCCTTCGTTCCTGGCGATCGGCGTGCTGGCGCTGCTGCTGGGCGTGACGATGTACCTGCAGTTCAAGCTGAACCCGGCGGCCATGGACCCGATGCAGCAGCAGGTCTTCGCGCTGATGCCATGGATCATGATGTTCGTCATGGCGCCGTTCGCGGCGGGCCTGCTGATCTACTGGATCACCTCGAACCTGCTCACCATCGCCCAGCAGAAGTACCTCTACAGCCGGCACCCGCAGCTGAAGGCGCAGGCCGACAAGGACATGATAGACACGCAGCGGGCTGCGGCGCAGGCGAAGAAGTGAGCGGGGGAGACGATCTCACCGAACGCGCGGACAAGATGTGTTTCGCGCAGAGTTCGCAGAGTTCGCGGAGCGACGTCGCGAGCGTTTCCGGTCTTGATCGAGGCGCAGACGTTCGACGGGAAAGCCGCCTGCGGCGGCAAGAAAGTCCTCGGCGTCCTCTGCGGTCTCTGCGCGAGCCTGCAAGTCTTCCTGCCTGCGCGCACCCTGTCGGATGTCAGGCATGACCGAACAAGACGACCTTACCGAACGCGCCCGCGTGCTGTTCGCCGGGCGTATCGAGTTCCTCAAGAGCGCGCCTTCGCTGCAGTTCCTGCCCGATCCGGATGTGCCGGAGATCGCCTTTGCCGGGCGGTCCAACGTCGGCAAGTCGTCGCTGCTGAACGCGCTGACCGGGCGCAAGTCCATCGCGCGTACGTCGGTGACGCCGGGGCGCACGCAGGAACTCAATTTCTTCGAGGTCGGCGATCCCACCGCGCTGCGGCTGGTGGACATGCCGGGCTATGGCTTCGCCAAGGCGCCCTTGCGCGTGGTGGAGGAATGGCGCCGCCTGATCCGCGATTATCTGCGCGGCCGCCAGGTGCTGAAGCGCACGCTGCTGCTGATCGACACCCGCCACGGGGTGAAGCCGGTCGACGCCGAGATGATGAAGATGCTGGACGAGGCGGCGGTCAGCTACCGCATCGTCCTCACCAAGTCGGACAAGGTGAAGGCGAGCGACCTTGCCGCCACGCTGGCGTCGGTCGAAGCCGAGGCGCGCAAGCATTCCGCCGCCTTCCCGGTGATCCACGTCACCTCGTCCGAATACAAGATCGGCATCGAGGAACTGCGCGCCGCCGTGCTGGGCGACGCGGAACTCTAACGCATCGTCCCGCGCTCCCGGATCCAGTCCGGGACGGCCGCCGTTCAGCCTCGACACGATCTACATGAATGGTTAGCCTTTCCCCATGAAGCTTATCGTCGGCAACAAGAACTATTCGAGCTGGTCGCTGCGCGGCTGGCTGGCGTGCAAGCAGTCCGGCCTGTCGTTCGAGGAACTCCAGGTTCCCATCTATGGCGACGACTGGGACGAGCAGAAGAAGACCATCGGCGAGATCGCCCCGTCGCACGGCAAGGTGCCGGTGCTGTGGGACGGCGACGCCGTGGTGTGGGACAGCGTCGCCATCATCGAATACCTGGCCGACAAGGTGGGGCGCGACCGTTTCTGGCCCAAGGCGGACGATGCGCGCGCCATGGCCCGGTCGATGGTGGCGGAAATGCATTCCAGCTACCTCGCGCTGCGCCGCCAGCTGCCGATGAACATCCGCCGCCGGGTGGAAGGCACCGAAGTGGGCGAGGACGCGATGGCCGACATCGTCCGCATCCTGACGCTCTGGGCGGAGGCGCGCGCGCGCTTCGGGCAAGGCGGGCCGTACCTGTTCGGCAGCTTCTGCGCCGCCGACATCATCTATGCCCCGGTGGTGAGTCGCTTCCTGACTTACGGCGTCCCCGCGCCGGGCTTCGCGCTGACTTACATGGAAGCGGTGTGGGAGCACGACTGGGTGCAGGAATGGGTCCACGCCGCGGAATCGGAAGACTGGGTGATCGAGCAGTTCGAGGCGCCGGCCAGAGTCTGACGCCCCTCTCTCCCTCCCGAGCTTGTCGAAGGGCGGGGAGAGATACGCAGGCTTGGGAGCGAAGCGATCTAGCCGGAGTTGAGAGGGGCCGATCCAGGCGGAAGTTTGCGTCCAGCCGCATCCCCTCTCCCAACCCTCTCCCCGGCGGGGAGAGGGCTTATTCTACAACCGCTCCGCCCCGTACTCCCGCCCGTCCTTGTGCACATAGCGATCGTCGGCAGTGAACATCATGTCGATGTCTGAATAGCCGCCGCCCGTCCGCGCGCCGCCGCCGACCACGACGAAGCAGCAGTCGGCCGCGCTGTCGTTGCGGATGTGGTGGCCGTTCGCCACGCCGGCGGCCCAGGTGCAGACGTCGCCGGGGCGCAGCACCGTCGTGCCCTCATCCTCTACCAGCACCGCCTCGCCCGAGAGCATGACCAGCATCTCGTCCTCGCCATCGTGCCAGTGCCGCTGCGACGACCAGGCGCCCGGCTTCAGCACGACATGGCTGGCGCCGAACTGCGTCAGCCCGGCCGCGGGCGCTAGCCGGCGATGCCAGCGTCCGGCCACTGGGGCGGCATGCTCGGCGGGATAGCCGGTGCGGTTGATCTGCGGGATCGATTCCAGATCGAGCTTTGGCATGGCGCGCCTCCTGCTTGTGCACTTTCGCCATAATCCATATGCGAATGCGCCTATGCAGGAAATCCCGTCCGTCACCGCGCTGGCCGAAGCGCTCATCGCCTGCCCCAGCGTCACGCCGGCCGCCGGGCTGGTGTTCGATTGCCTGGAAGCGCAGCTCGCCCCGCTGGGCTTTGCGGTGCACCGCGCGATCAGCGGCGAAGCGCCCGACGATCCGGTGGAGAACCTCTTCGCCATCCGCGCCGGCCCGGCGGGCAGCCGCCATTTCGCCTTCGCCGGGCATCTGGACGTGGTGCCGCCGGGCGAGGGGTGGACTTCCGCCCCCTTCGCGCCCGAACTGCGCGCCAGCCCGCTGGGCGATCTGCTCCATGGGCGCGGCGCGGTGGACATGAAGGGGGCGATCGCCGCCATGGTCGCGGCGGCGCGCGCCGTTCCGGTCGAGGCGGGGACGCTGAGCTTCATCATCACCGGCGACGAGGAAGGGCCGGCCAAGCACGGCACGCTGGCGCTGATCGATCACATGCGCGAAGTGGGCGCGATCCCCGATCTGTGCCTGGTCGGCGAACCGACCTCGGTGGCGCGGCTGGGCGATACGATGAAGATCGGCCGGCGCGGCTCGGTCAACATCTGGCTGGAAGTCGAAGGCCGCGAGGGCCACGTCGCCTATCCGCATCTGGCCGACAATCCCGCGCCGCGTATGGTGGCCCTGCTGGCCGAACTGGACGCGCTGGCGCTCGACGAGGGCACCGACTGGTTCCAGGCGTCGAACCTCGAGATTACCGACATCGCCATCGGCAACCCGGCGACCAACGTGATCCCGCCCAGGGCCAGCGCCCGCATCTCTATCCGCTTCAACGACCTGCATACCGGGCAGGGACTGGCCGACCGCGTTGCCGAAGTGGCCGCGCGGCATGGCGGCAGCGCGCGGGCGGTGATCTCGGGCGAGGCGTTCCTGACCCCGCCGGGCGCGTTCTCGGCGATGGTGGCATCGGCGATCGAGGCGGAGACCGGCGTGGCGCCGGAACTTTCGACCAGCGGCGGAACGTCCGACGCGCGGTTCCTGAAATCGATCTGCCCGGTGATCGAGTTCGGCCTCAACAACGCGACGATGCACAAGCGCGACGAGGCGGTGGCGGTGGCGGACCTTGAGACGCTGGCGCGGATCTATGCGCGGATCGCCGCGGCGGGGTTGGCGGCGAGCTGAGGGATCGAGGAGAGAAAGAGGATAGCGCGTCCCCGCGAAGGCGCGGACCTCGCTCGGCTGGACCGTCCTTTCGATAGACGTCGCTTTGCGGCCTCCTGAGGTTCCCGCCTTCGCGGGGACGCGGGATATTTGCCCCATCCCCGCACCCCTGTTAGCGTCCCCCGCAAACGGGGGAACCGCATGACCGAAGCCGAAGCCGCGCCGACCAGCCCCGCGCACAGCAAGCTGCAATGGCGCATCCTGATCGGCTTCGTCGCCGGGCTCGCCTGCGGCCTCGCGGTCTATGCCGGCGCGCGCGACGCGGCCTGGGTGGATACCGTGGTCACTTACGTCACCACGCCCATCGGCCAGATATTCCTGCGCCTGCTGTTCATGCTGGTGCTGCCGCTGCTGTTCTCGGCGCTGGTCATCGGCATTTCCGAAATGGGCGAGGTGCGCTCGCTGCGCTCGGTGGGGCTGTGGACGCTGGGCTATACCCTGGTCGTCTCGGGCATCGCGGTGGCGATCAGCCTCCTGGTGGTGAACCTGCTCCAGCCCGGCGCGGGGGTCGATCCCGTCATGGCGCAAGCGATGATCGGCGACGCGCGCGAGAACGCGGCCGGCATCATCGAGAAATCGGGCACGGCCAAATCGGGGGTCGAGGCGGTGGTGGGCATCATCCCGTCGAACCTCGTCACCGCGATGAGCGAGAACGACATCCTGGCGGTGATGTTCTTCGCGCTGATCTTCGGCATCGGCCTGCTGCTGGTGCAGTCTCGGAATACCGAGACGCTGAAATCGGCGCTGGAAGGCGTGTTCGAAGTGGCGATGAAGCTGATCGGCCTCGTCATCCAGCTCGCGCCTTTCGCCATCTTCTGCTTCATGTTCAACCTGGCCGCGCAGTTCGGCTGGGACCTGCTGATAAAGCTCGCCGCCTATGTCGGCGTGGTGCTGCTGGCGCTGGCGATCCAGATGTTCGGCGTGTTTCCCGCGCTGCTGGCGTTCCTCGCCAAGAAGAACCCCGTCGCCTTCTACCGCGAGACGCAGGAGGCCAGCGTCATGGCTTTCGCCACGGCATCGTCCAACGCGACGCTGCCCACCGCGCTGCGCGTGGCGGACACGCGGCTGAAACTGCCGCCGCGCATTGCCCGCTTCGTGCTGACCATCGGCGCGACGGCCAATCAGAACGGCACCGCCATGTTCGAAGGCGTGACCGTGCTGTTCCTCGCCCAGTTCTTCGGCGTGGAGCTGAGCCTCACCCAGCAGCTCTACGTCATGGTGATCTGCATCCTGGCGGGCGTGGGCACGGCCGGCGTGCCGGCGGGATCGCTGCCGGTGATTGCGCTGATCCTCGGTGCGGTGGGCGTGCCGCCCGCGGGCATCGGCCTGATCCTGGGCGTCGACCGCTTTCTCGACATGTGCCGCACCACGCTGAACGTGGTGGGCGATCTGGTGGCCGCGACGGTGATCTCGGCGCGGGCCGGGGCGGATTGAACAGTGCATCGCCGCCTTACTTCTCCTTCGTCATTGCGAGGAGCGGAGCGACGAAGCCATCCAGGGCGGCGCTTGGGACCCTGGATTGCCGCGGGGCGCTGCCCCTCGCAATGACGAAGGAGGATCAGGTGCGTTAGGCGGCGCTGCTGGCCTTCGCCCCCCGCGCCACCAGCACTTTCGCCTTGAAGCCGCACAAGTCCACCACCGGGCAGCGCCAGCATTCGGGGGTGCGGGCCTTGCAGATGTAGCGGCCGTGCAGGATCAGCCAGTGGTGCGCGCCGACGCGGAACGGGCCGGGCACTTTCTTTTCAAGCTGCTTTTCCACCGCCAGCGGGGTCTTGCCCTTGGCCATGCCGGTGCGGTTGCCGACACGGAAGATGTGGGTGTCGACGGCGAAAGTCTCGGCCCCGAAGGCGCAGTTCATCACCACGTTGGCGGTCTTGCGGCCGACGCCGGGCAGTTCGACCAGCGCATCGCGGTCGGCGGGGACTTCGCCGGCGTAATCGCGCACCAGGGTTTCGGACAGGGCGATGACGTTCTTCGCCTTGCCGTTGAACAGGCCGATGGTCTTGATATGCTCCTTGAGGCCTTGTTCCCCCAGATCGACCATCTGCTGCGGTGTCTTGACCTCGCGGAACAGCTTTCTGGTGGCCTTGTTGACGCCGACGTCGGTCGCCTGCGCGGAGAGCACCACGGCGACAAGTAGCTGATATGTATTGCCGAATTCCAGCTCGGTCTCAGGCGAGGGGTTCGCCTCGGCCAGCCGGCGGAAGAATTCGAAGATATCGTCCTTTTTCAAAGATCCAGGCTCTTCAAAGACCCAGCACTTCCGGCATGGTATAGCGGCCGGCGGGCTTGCCGATCACCCAGAGCGCCGCCTTCAGCGCGCCCTTGCCGAAGATCGCCCGGTTCTCGGCGAGGTGCGAAAGGGCGATCCGCTCGTTGTCGGAGAAGAAGTTGACCGTGTGATCGCCCGGCACGCTGCCGCCGCGCAAGGCGGCGAAGCCGATGGCGCCCACCCGCCGCGCGCCGGTGATGCCGTCGCGGCCGCGCTCGCTGTTTTCGGCCAGCACGATCCCGCGCCCTTCGGCCGCCGCCTCGCCCAGCAGGAGCGCGGTGCCCGACGGCGCGTCGACCTTCATGCGGTGGTGCGTCTCGACGATCTCGATGTCCCAGTCCTCGCCCAGCCGGCTCGCCGCCTCGCGCACCAGATGGGCGAGCAGGGTGACGCCGAGCGAGGTGTTGCCCGTCTGCAGCACGGGGATTTTCTCGGCGGCATGGTCGCACAGCCAGTGGTGGCGCTCTTCCAGCCCGGTGGTGCCGATGACGATGGGGATGCCCGCCGCCATGGCCGCTTCCAGATTGGCTTCGAGCGCGTGGGGAGAGGAGAAATCGACCAGCACGTCGCAGCCTTGCGCCAGCGCCGCCGGATCGCCGCCCTTGTCGATGCCGCCGGCCAGCGTTTCGCCCGCAGCCTCGATGGCCGCCGCGATCGCCTGCCCCATGCGCCCCGCGCTGCCGATGATGCCGATGCGTGCCATGCCGTGAATCTCCCGAAGCTCGGCTTCGCCTTTGGGGCACGATGCGGGGTGTTACAAGGTTAGAGCGGCAGGGTTAGAGCGGCAGGTTCAGGGAGGGGGTGCGGAACAGCCCTTGCACTCCGGGTCCTTGGCGATGCCGATGGTGCGCAGGCTCACGCCCAGTCCGTCGAACAAGTGCAGCCGTCCCCACTGCGGATCGCCTAGCGCGGTGCGCCCGGCCAGCACCACGCGGATGGCGTGCATCGCGGCGAAGCTGCCGATCATGCCGGCCATGGCGCCCAGCACGCCGTCGGCGGCGCAAGTGTCGCAATCGTCGGTGTCGAAAGCGTCGCCCACGAAGCAGCGGTAGCAGGGCTGGCCGGGCAGGTGGCCGGCGAAGTTCGCCACCTGGCCCTGGAAGCGGCCGATGGCGGCGCTCGACAGCGGCACTTGCGCGCGCACGCAGGCGTCGGACACGGCGAGCCGGGTGGCGAAGTTGTCGCAGCCGTCGAGGACGACATGGGCGCCCGCGATCAGGCTGGCGGCGTTGCCGGCGGTAATGCGCTCCACCACCGCGCGAACGTCCAGCGCCGGATCGAATCGCGCTACCCATTCGCGCGCGACTTCGGCCTTGGCGCGGCCGATGTCGGCGGGGGTGAAGATCGTCTGGCGCTGGAGATTGCTGGCGTCGACCGTGTCGCTGTCGATCAGCGTCAGCCGGCCGATCCCGGCGGCGGCGAGGTATTGCAGGGCGGGGCTGCCGATGCCGCCGCAGCCGATCAGCACGACATGCGCCTCGGCCAGCGTGACTTGGCCCACGCCGCCCAGCTCGGGCAGGACGATGTGGCGGGCGAAGCGGTCGAGGCGGTCGGGCGGAAGCATGGAAGCCAGGCGTTTGCGCGCGGGCTTCGACAAGCTCGGCCTGAGCGGGGGTTGGGGCGTTAGCCCTTATCCGCTCATCCCGAGCTTGTCGAAGGATGAAGCGCGCGCCTCAACTCTCCAGCTGGCGCAGCAGGCTGCGCACGTCGCCGTCCATGTCTGCGTCACGCGTGCGCAGGTCCTCGATCAGGCGCACCGCGTGGATCACCGTCGAATGATCGCGCCCGCCGAACTTGCGGCCGATCTCCGGATAGGATCGCGGCGTCAGCACCTTGGCGAGGTACATCGCCACCTGGCGCGGGCGCACGACCGCGCGGGCGCGGCGCTTGCTGGCCATCTCGGTGCGGTCGACCCGGTAGAACTGGCAGACCGTGCGCTGGATCTCGTCGATGGTGATGCGGCGGCGGTTGGCCGAGAGGATGTCGGTCAGCTGTTCTTCGGCCAGCTGCAGCGACACTGCCTGTCCGGTGAGCTGGGCATAGGCGATCAGCTTGTTGAGGCCGCCCACCAGCTCGCGCACGTTGCGGTTGATCGTGCGGGCCAGGAACTCGATCACGTCGGCCGGCACGTCGGCCGGGGAGAAGCGCTGGAGGCGATGCTCCAGGATCAGCCGGCGCAGATCGATGTCGGCCGGCTGGATATCGGCGACCAGGCCCATCGACAGGCGCGACAGCAGGCGCTGCTCGACCCCGTCGAGCGCCTGGGGCGCGCGGTCGGCCGCGAAGACCAGCCGCTTGCCCTCGGCCAGCAGCGCGTCGATCGTATAGAGCAGTTCTTCCTGCGCCGAAGCCTTGCCGATGATGAACTGAATATCGTCGACCAGCAGCAAGTCGAAACCACGCAGCCGCGACTTGAACTCGATCATCTGGTTCTGGCGCAGCGCCTGGACGAATTCGACCATGAAGCGCTCGGCCGAGCAGTAGAAGATCCGCGCGCGGGGATGCGCCGCAAGATAGGCGTGGCCGATGGCGTGGAGCAGGTGCGTCTTGCCCTGGCCCGTCGCCGCCTTGAGATAGAGCGGCGAGAACTGGGGCGTTTCGGTCGCCGCCATGCGCTGCGCCGCGTTGCAGGCCAGCACGTTGGCGGTGCCGGTGACGAACGTGGCGAAAGTCAGCATCGGATCGAGGCCGATGGTTCCCTGGCTCAGCCCGGCGAAATCGTCCTGGACGATTCCGGCCGGTCCGTGATTCTGCGGCGTGGCGTCGTTGGCCGGCGAACGGCGCGTGCCGCCGCCGCTGCCGCCCAGACGCAGCTCGGGCAGCTGGCGCCGGCCCGGCAGGACCGAGATACGCACGTTGCGCACGTCCGGCCGCGCGATCTTCCAGGCGAGCGAAAGCCGGTCCGCGAAACGGTCCGCCACCCAGTTGGCTGAAAATTCGGTGGGCAGGAACAAGTCCAGCGTGCCCGTATCCTTGCAGAAGGACCCAAGCTGGACCGGTTTGATCCACTGGCTGTGCAGTTGCTGCCCCAGATCCTTGCGAAGGCCCTGGCTGATGTCGGCCCAGTCGGCCGCCAGATCCAGCGCTTCGTGATCCTCGGACATCCCCCCGTCGTACGCCTTTCGTTTACCCGGAGCCGCGGCGCGCTGCCCCCCCGTCGAAGAAACCGTCACCCGGATTTCCTCCTTTGATCCTGAACCTACCCACATCTCGCACGGCCTCCATGGAGCCCGTACCGAGCACACGAATTACCCCCGTCCCGCCACGCATAGCGGAACGCCACTTGCACTCTTCTAGTAGTAGTTGCCCCCGGCTGATTCCGCCTTGGGAGAACAGAGTTATGACCCTGTGAGGGGGAAGAGCAAGGCGATGACTGCAAAAAAAATGAAATAATGTGCCTTGACAGTGAAGCGCCTGCCGCAATCCTTGGTGATGGGTTAAGTAATTGATTTTCAATTACAATTCTTGAACGAAAAAGCCGAATCGCATGAATTCAAACACTTCGTCGCAAGCGTCATCATGCTGTCTTGCGGACATGCAAAAATGGCCGGCGCTTTCGCGCCGGCCATGTTCTGTTTTCGTGCTGCCGTTCAACTTATGAGCGAGCGAATCGCATAAGTTGAAGATCAGAGCGCGGCGACGCGCTTCGTCAGGCGCGACAGCTTGCGCGACGCGGTATTCTTGTGAAGCACGCCGCGAGCGACACCGCGGGCCAGTTCCGGCTGCGCGGCCAGCAGGGCCGCGGAGGCTTCGGTCTTGTCGCCGCCGGCGATCGCCGATTCGACCTTCTTGACGAAAGTGCGGATGCGGCCGAGGCGGTTGCCGTTGACGACGGCGCGGCGTTCGTTGCGGCGGATGCGCTTGCGGGCTTGCGGCGTATTGGCCATTTGAAACCTTTGCTTCTTGTCTGCGGGCGGCTGCCGAAGCGGCCGGTGTCAGTGGTTTGATCTCGTGCAAAAACGCAAGGCCGACACGAAGCCACCCCGCGGGAACGGCGGCCCATAGCCCTGAGAGTGCGAATCGTCAAGCAATCTGAAGGGCGTCTTCAGCCCATTTCGCATGGATCGTGGCGCGCCGTGCGGAACAGGGCTGAAACGCCAAACTATGCCGCCAGCACTTCGGAACCCGGTGCGACGGGGCGGGGCCTGCCTTCGCCGCGCAGCCGCTCCAGCAGCGCCTCCACGGCCATTGGCGGAGCATAGTAATAGCCTTGCGCCAGTTCGACGTTCAGCGCCTTCAGGCGCTTTGCCTGATCCTCGGTCTCGATGCCTTCGGCAACCAGCTTGAGCTTCAGGTCCTTGGCCATCTCGATGATTCGCCCGGCCACCTGGCTGGTTGCCGATCCTGTGCCGAGCGAGTGGACGAACAACCGGTCGATCTTGAGATAATCGACTTCCAGTTCCGCCAGATAGCCGAGACTGGAATAGCCGGTGCCGAAATCGTCGATCGCCACCTTGATGCCGGCTTCGCGCAATTGCCGGATCGTGCTGCGCGCCAGGTCGACGTCGACGAAGCTGCGCTCGGTCGCCTCGATGACGAGGTTGTCGTAGCCGAGCCCCGAACCTTCGACGAAACGTCGTACTTCGTCGACGATCTCGGCGCTGTGGATGTCGGCCGCAGAAAAGTTCACGGCGAAGTGGAAATCGGGATCGAGGCTCAGGATATGGCCGACGTCGTTGGCGAGCAGGTCGAGGACGCGGGCGGTAATCAGCCGGATGACGCCGGCCTGTTCGGCCACGGCGATGAAATTGTCGGGCGGTATCGTCTCTCCGTCGGGCCGGCTCCAGCGGATGAGCGCCTCGGCGCCGATGGTCTGGCCGGTCGCAAGATCGATGACCGGCTGATAGAGAAGGTGGAATTCCTTGCCGCGCAATGCATTGCGGATCATGCCGGGCATCGAGCCGCGAAAGCGCACCGCGCGAACCAGTAGCAGTGCGAGCAGTGCGCCGGTCAGGACGCCGAGCGGAATGAGCGGGATAGCCGCTTCGCGGGCGAAGCGCGCCGTCGTAGAAAGGGGAACCGCGGCCACCGTCGCGAGGTCGTTGCGTTTCGAGCGGACGACCGCGACGGTATAGCCATCGTCGCGGAAGACGGTCTGGCCCGCGCCGGCCTTGTCCATCCAGCGCGGATCGATCGTGCCCCTGGTCATGAGCGGCTTGCGGTTGGACCAGTTGAAAGTCGCGACTGCCATGCCGGGCATTTCGTCGACCACGCTCAGCGGCAGCTGGTTGTGCACGATGCCGATAAAAGGGCCCATGCCGACGACGAGAAACTGGCGGTGGCCGTACAGGGACACATCGGTGCGCATGCTGGCGCCGCCGGCCGCGATGAAATCCGGTGGTCCGATATCGATTCTGCCGCCGACGCCCAGCGACGAGCAATCCATCACGTTGCCGTCCAGATGGCCCACCGCCTGCAGCAGGGTGGAGCCGAGGTCGATCTGGCGCATGAGATCGATTCCGGCTGGGGAACAGGCGGTCCCCGCCGGCAGGCGGTTCATCGCGAGGCCGCCCGACGCCAGCTGGTCGGCCATGTCCTCGGTCCGGGCGAGAGCCTCCTGCGCGATCCTTGTCACATAAGCCTGCTCGCGCTCGTTGGCCTGATACTGGGACAGGAGCACGGTCGCGACGAGCGGCAGCCCCACCGCGACGCACATCGCGACGATGATCAGCGCCGTATAGCGTTTGGCGACGCTCATGCTTGCCCTCTCCAGGACGGAAATATCCAGATCGACCGAAAGACCAGAAAAGGATTAAGGCAGTGTTGCTTCACGTCCAGCAGGGTCAAAGCCGGTCCGGCTCTATCGGACGGCGGGCCTTTATTTCTGGCATTTGGCGCACCAGAATGTGCTCCGCCCGCCCTGCACCAGTCGCGTCACCCGGCCGCCGCAACCGCAGCTTTCGCCGGCGCGGCCATAGACTTGCCAGGACGCGGCGAAATAGCCCAGTTCGCCGTTGGGCTGGGCATAGTCGCGGATGGTGGAGCCGCCCGCTTCGATCGATTCCGTCAGCACCGCCTTGATCGCCGGGACCAGCCGTTCGATCGCCTTGCGAGAGATGGCGCCGGCCGGTTTGTCGGGGCGAATATGAGCGCGGTGAAGCGCCTCGCAGACATAGATGTTGCCAAGGCCGGCGACGATCCGCTGGTCGAGCAGCAGCGGCTTCACCGGCGCGGCGCGCGCCGTGAAGGCGGCGGCGAGGTGGGCGGGGGTGAATTCGTCGCCCAGCGGTTCCGGCCCCAGGGCGGCAAACGGCGGCCAGGTTTCGATTTCCCGCGTATCGATCAGGTCGACCGAACCGAAACGACGCGCGTCGTTGAGCGCAAGCGTGTGGCCCGCGCCTGTTTCCAGCACCAGATGGTCGTGCTTGTCGGGGCTGTCGGGTTCGATGCGCCAGCGTCCGGACATGCCGAGGTGGAACACCAGCGTCTGGTCGCGGTCGGTATGGATCAGGCCGTACTTGGCTCTGCGACCCAGCCCGGTGACGGTCGCCCCGGTCAGCTGCTGGACAAGGCCGGGCGGGAAGGGGCGGCGCAGATCCGGCCGGTTGAGCGAGACGCGGGCGATACGCTCGCCCTCCAGATAGCGGGCGAGGCCGCGCACCGTGGTCTCGACTTCGGGCAGTTCGGGCATCTGGTGCTGCTATCAGCCTTTCCGCCTCGCCGAAACTCCCCTAAGGCGCGGACCATGGACGACAGCGGCAAGAACGAACAGGTTTCCTTCGGTTACGAAGACGTCACCGCGGCGGAAAAGACCGAGCGGGTCGGCGCGGTGTTTTCCAGCGTCGCGCGCAAGTACGACGTGATGAACGACGCCATGTCGGGCGGCATGCACCGCTTGTGGAAGGACCGCTTCGTGCGCCGGGTGAAGCCGCGGCCGGGCGAGGCGATCCTCGACATGGCGGGCGGCACCGGCGACATCGCGTTTCGCATGGCGGCGGCAGGGGCCGACGTGACCGTGTCGGATATCAACCAGGACATGCTGGACGTCGGCATCGAACGCGCCATGAAGCGCGGCATCGACGGTCTGGTCTGGTCGCGCCAGAACGCCGAGGAACTGGCCTTCGAGGACCGGACTTACGACGCCTATACGATTGCTTTCGGCATCCGCAACGTGACGCGGATCGAAAAGGCGCTGGGCGAGGCGCACCGCGTTCTGAAGCGCGGCGGGCGATTCTTCTGCCTGGAATTCTCGACCACCGAATGGCCAGGCTTCAAGGAAGCCTACGACGTCTATTCGCACAAGCTGGTGCCCGTGATCGGGGCGAAGATCGCCGGTGACGCGGATTCCTATCGCTACCTGATCGAATCGATCCGGCGCTTCCCGCCGATGCGCGAATTCCAGGGCATGATCGGCGCCGCCGGCTTCGTGCAGACCAGGGTCGAGCCGATCCTGGGCGGACTGGTGGCGATCCATTCGGGGTGGAAGATTTGATGGCGGGCGACAACGCAGCATGACCACCACCGCCAGGCATATCGTGCGCCTGCTGCGCTGGGGCCGGGTGCTGGCCCGGCACGGCGCGCTGCGGCTGATCGAGGAAGGATCGAACACGCCCGCCCCGGTGCGGCGGCTGTGCCGCCTCGCGCGGTTCGGCGCCCGCCAGCCGCGCGTGCCCGATTATGCGGCCGCCTTCCGCGCCATCGGCCCCGCCGCGATCAAGCTGGGCCAGACGCTGGCCACGCGGCCCGACATCGTCGGCGAAGAAGCGGCGCGCAATCTCCTCATCCTGCAGGACAACCTGCCGCCGGTCTCCTTCGACCTGGTGCGCGCCGAGATCGAATCGAGCTTCGGCGCTCCGCTGGACAAGCTGTTCGCCAGCATCGAAACCGATCCGGTCGGGTCCGCGTCCATCGCGCAAGTCTATCGCGCGGTCACGACCGACGGGCGCCAGGTGGCGGTGAAAGTGCTGCGTCCCGGCATCCGTGAGAAGTTCGCCCGCGATCTGGAAACTTATGAATGGGCCGCCGCCCATCTCGAAGGGCTGGGCGGCGAGGCGGCGCGGCTGCGCCCGCGCGCGGTGATCGCCAATCTCAAGCGCTGGACCGCGCGCGAGCTGGACCTTCGCCGCGAAGCCGCCTCCGCCTCCGAGCTCTCCGATTCCATGAAGGCGCACGAAGGCTATCGCGTGCCGTTCATCGATTGGGATCGCACCAACGGCCGTGTCCTGACGCTCGAATGGATCGACGGGGTCAAGATCAGCGAGATGGACGTCCTGCGCGCGGCGGGGCACGACTTGCCCGATCTGGCGCGGCGGCTGGTGCTCGCCTTCCTGACCCAGGCGATCAGCGGCGGCTATTTCCATGCCGACATGCACCAGGGCAACCTGTTCGTGCAGGCCGACGGCACTATCGTCGCCATCGATTTCGGCATCATGGGGCGGATCAACCGCCAGGCGCGCCAGTGGCTGGCCGAGATCCTCTATGGCCTGACGACGGGCGATTATCGCCGCGTGGCCGAGATCCATTTCGAGGCGCAATACGTGCCGAGCCATCATTCGGTCGAGGAATTCGCCACCGCCCTGCGCGCGGTGGGAGAACCGATGCGCGGCAAGCCGGTGTCGGAGCTTTCGGTCGGCCAGATGCTGGACGGACTGTTCGCCATCACCCGCGATTTCGACATGCAGACCCAGCCGCACCTGCTGCTGCTGCAGAAGACGATGGTCATGGTCGAGGGGCTGGCGACGGGCCTGCATCCCGAGATCAACATGTGGGACGTTTCCGGCCCCTTCGTGCGCAACTGGATTCGCGACGAGCTGGGCCCCGAGGCGATGATCGCCGACCGCCTGCGCGAGGATACCGAGACGCTTCTGCGCCTGCCCGCGCTGATCCGGCGGATAGAGGATCGCTTTCCCCCGCGCGGCGGCGCGCCCGAACAGGCGCCGCTCCCCGAAGTGGAGCTGTTCTGGCAGCGTAAACGCGGCGGTAACCATTGGGTGGGCTATATGACGGCGGCTGTGGCTGGGGGGGCTTTGGCATGGGCGGCGATGGCATGGACGGCGTTGGGGAGCAGCCTGCCGGGCTGATCCGCACCCGCGTGCCCGGCTGGGACCGCTTCGCGCACTGGTCCGCTCTGCCGGCCCGGCTGCTGCTGCTGGCGCTTCTCGCGATCCTGGCCGCCTCTGCCCTCGTGCCGATCGAAGCGCGCAAGGACGGCGTGCGTACGCAGGGCTTCGTGGAGAACCTGACGGCGGACGAGGCCGCATCGACGAAGCAGCGCGACAGCGACCTGGCGCTTTACGACAAGGCCATCGCCCGCATTCAGCGCGGCGAGCACTATTATGATTTCATCGTCGAGGAACAGCGCGCGGCGCGATATCCGATCCGCCCCGGCCTGGCCGTGCGCCTGCCGACGCTGGCCTATATCGACGCCTGGCTGGGCGAGGGCGGCCAGATCGCCGCCGCCATCGCGTTGCTGATCGCCGTGCTGCTGGTCTGGTGGAGACGGCTGGGCGAGGAGCCGGGCGGGCCGGACAATCGCACGATGGCGATGGCGCTGCTGTTCGTCGGTGCCTCGCTGGGGCTCAACCGATACTTCTTCACCCTGCACGAGCTTTGGGCCGGCATGCTGCTGGCGCTGTCGTTCGGCCTGCATCGGCCCCGCCTGGATCGACCGGGGAGATGGGTCGCGTCGCTCCTCGTTGCCGCATTGGCGCTGGCGATCCGCGAGCATGCCCTGCCGTTCGTCATGCTGATGGCCGCCTTCGCCTTCTGGCGGCGTGAATGGAAGGAGGGGGCGGCATGGACCGCGCTGGCGGCCCTGTTCCTGGCGCTGCTCTGGGTCCATCTGGATATCGTCGCCGCCCAGACGCTGCCCGGGGACGAACCTTCCAAGTCGTGGCTTGCGCTGCGCGGGTTGTCGGGCTGGCTGTCGAACGTCGTATTGTCCAGCAACTTGCGCTTGCTTCCGCACTGGATCGCCGGGCCGCTTGCCGTGGCGATGGTGTTCGGCTGGGCCGGCTGGCGCTCGCCGGCGGGATCGTTCGGCACGCTCCTGTTCCTCGGCTATGCCCTTGCCTTCATGATCGCCGGGCGGGCGGACAATTATTACTGGGGCGCGGTGATTGCCCCGCCGATGTTCATCGGCCTCGCTTTCGCGCCCCGCGCGCTCGTTTCGCTGGCACGGGCGGCGGCAAAGTGATTGCGCGGACGCCCTTGCTGTTGCACACGACTGGCGCATGAGCGGCCCGCGCATTCTCCTCGTCATCGGCGGCGGTATCGCCGCCTACAAGAGCTGCGAGCTCGTCCGCCTGATCCGCAAGGGAGGCGGCGAGGTGACTTGCGTGCTGACCGAGGGCGGCGCGAAGTTCGTGACGCCGCTGGCGCTGGCGGCGCTGTCCGAAAACCCTGTCCACACCACGTTGTGGGACCTCAGGAACGAGGTCGAGATGGGGCACATCCAGCTCTCCCGGCAGGCCGATCTTGTCGTGGTCTGCCCGGCGACGGCCGATCTCCTGGCCAAGATGGCGGCGGGCATCGCCGACGATCTGGCGACCACGCTTCTTCTTGCCACCGACAAGCCGGTGATGGCGGTGCCGGCGATGAACGTGCGCATGTGGCAGCACGCCGCGACGGTGCGCAATGTCGAGACTTTGCGCGGCGCGGGCGTCGCGGTGGTCGAGCCCGACGAAGGGCCGATGGCTTGCGGCGAATTCGGCCCCGGCCGCCTGCCCGAACCCGAGGCGATCTGGCGCGCGATCGCCGATCTGCTGGGCATCGATCACGGGCTGGGCGCGCGACTCGCGCCGCCGCCTTACGACGCCGAAGAGGAAGGCGTGGCCGAAGCGGAGGATGGCGATCTTCCCGGCCTTTCTTCCTCGCTGATCGTGCGCAGCAAGGAGCCGATCACATTCGACGCGCCGCCTGTCGACGAGTCGGCCTTCGACGAACCGTTCTCGCTCGTGCTGCCGCCGGAAGAAACGCCGCCACCGCTCGATCTCGGCGGCCCGTTGCTATCGAAGAAAGGGCAGGCGCGCGCCGCGCCGCCCACCGATGCGCAGGCCATCAATCATCTTACCGGCCATGCCGCGCCGCCGGAGCCTTTTGCCGAGGACCTACCTTTCGCCGAGGACGGACCGAGGATCGCGGCCGAACCGCCTGTCGACCCTCTGGTCGGCCAGCCCGATTTCGAAACGGAGCCGGCGCACCGGCCGCTTTATGGCCGGCACATTCTCATCACCGCCGGGCCGACGCACGAACCGATCGATCCGGTGCGCTACATCGCCAATCGTTCCTCGGGCAAGCAGGGCTTCGCCATCGCCGCCGTAGCGGCGGAGATGGGCGCGCGGGTGACGCTGGTGGCGGGGCCGGTGAACCTGTCGACACCGCCGGGGGTCGACCGCGTGGACGTGGAAACCGCGCGCGAGATGGCGGAAGCGGTCAAGCGCGCCTTGCCCGCCGATGTCGCGGTGATGGTCGCCGCCGTGGCCGACTGGCGCACCGCCAGCTTCGCCGAGGAGAAGATCAAGAAGCGCGGCTCCGCGCCGCCGGCCCTGCTGCTGACCGAAAATCCCGATATTCTCGGCATGGTTTCGGGCAGTCCGCAAAGGCCGCCGCTGCTGATCGGCTTCGCCGCCGAGACCGAGAACGTCCTCGCCAACGCCGCTGAAAAGCGCAAGCGCAAGGCGACCGACTGGATCGTCGCCAACGACGTTTCGGGGGACGTCATGGGCGGGTCCGCCAACACCGTGCACATCGTTTCCGCCGATGGCGTGGAAAGCCTGCCCGAAATGCCCAAGGAACAGGTCGCGCGCGCGATCGTCGAAAGGATCGCAGATGCACTCGGCTGAAAATGTGCCCGTCATGGTCAAGCGGCTGGCGCATTTCGAAGGGCTGGAACTGCCCGCCTATGCGACTGAGGGCGCGGCCGGCATGGACGTGCTGGCGGCCGAGGACGTGACGCTGGCGCCCGGCGCGCGCCATGCCGTAGCGACGGGGCTGGCGCTGGCGATTCCGCCGGGTTTCGAGATCCAGGTCCGTCCGCGATCCGGCCTCGCGCTCAAGCACGGCATAACCGTGCCCAACACGCCCGGCACGATCGATTCGGACTATCGCGGTGAGCTGAAGGTCATCCTCATCAACCACGGCGCCGACGATTTCGACGTGCGGCGCGGCGATCGCATCGCCCAGCTGGTCTTGAGCCCGGTAACCCGCGCGAGCTGGCTCAAGGTCGACGAGCTGGACGAGACGATTCGCGGCGAGGGCGGCTTCGGGTCGACCGGCGGAGTGGTCTCGCTAGGAAGCTGACTTCTTTCCGGGATAATGAAGTCGGCGGCCTTATCTCACTGGCAGATACGGACCCTCGAAAGCCGGCTCAGACTGAGCGGATGTGGCGTTTGCAAACGACATGGCCGCAACGAAAAGGCGGGCCCGTTTCCGGACCCGCCCCTCGGTACTCCCCATCAGGGGAGATAAGCACTTTCGTCAGTTCCGGCGTTCAGTTCCGGCGTGCCTGCTGCTTTTCCGGCGCGACGGAGATGCGCACCGTCTCTCCCGAGTTGCCGGGGAAATTGGTGAACATGGCTTCGACCAGGTTCGGCACCAGATAGGGCAGGCGGTTGGAGGTGGAGATCGCTTCCGCCTTGCCTTCGAACAGGCGCTGCCCATCGGCGCGGCGTTCGATCTTCATGTCGATGCCGCTGGTGTAGACGGTGTAGCTTTCCACCGCGCTGCCCCGGTCGAACCACGGGTCGTAGAAGCCATAGCCCCAGGGACCGCGACGGAACGGGCCATAGCCGAAGCGGCCGTATCCCTGCCACGGACCCCAGAACGGATCGTAGCCGAAACCGGTCGAGCGCACGCGCTCGCGGCCCTTGTCGACGCCATAGTCGAAGCGGACGATCAGTTGCGCCTTGGCCGGATCGCCGGTCGGCACATAGCCCTGCTGCGCCAGCTTGGCTTCCACAAGGCGGGCGTACTGGCCGAATTCGATGCCGCCGGCCATGCCGGGATCGTCGGCGACAACCGCGAAGCTCTGCCCGGCGGGCGCCGGCAGCGCCTGGAAGCGCGAGACGTTGGCATTGAACGGCGCCGCGCAGGCGGCAAGGCCGAGCAGCAGCAACGAAGCCGCTGCCAGCTTTATCCGGCCGAACGGTGAGGAATGGGTGGCGAACATCTTATGTTTCTCCGCGACACGCGAGGCCGTGTCGCCTTGCGAGCGCGACCAGATCGTTCAGTGAACCAGCCTTAAGCCGAAACGGCTGAATGCTGCTTGAATATCTGGGGATTAGCCGTGCCAAGCGCAAGACGAAGGGAGCTTTCCCGCGCGAGCCTCCAACATCCGTCGAATGAGTTCAGCCGCGCACCAGGCCCAGGGCGTCGTAAGCGGCGTTCAGCGTCGGCGCGGCCAGTTCGCGCGCCTTTTCGGCGCCCTTGCGCAGGATCGCGTCCAGCGCCGCGCGATCCTGGCGAAGCTCCACGAAGCGCGCGTTGATCGGCGCAAGCCTGTCCACCAGCAGTTCGCCCAGCGCCGGCTTGAAAGCGCCGAAGCCCTGGCCGGCGAAGCGGTCGAGAACGGCGGCCACGCTCGCGCCGGAGAGCGCGGCATAGATGCCGACGAGGTTCGCCGCTTCCGCCCGGCCTTCCAGTCCTTTGGCATCGGCGGGCAGGGGCTCGGGATCGGTCTTGGCCTTCTTGACCTTCTGCATGATCGTGTCGGCGTCGTCGGTCAGGTTGATGCGGCTCATGTCCGAAGGATCGGACTTGCTCATCTTCGCCGCCCCGTCGCGCAGCGACATGATCCGCGCCGCTTCCGGCGGGATGATCGGGTCGGGCTGGGTGAAGATGTCCCGGCCGGCGCCGAAGTCGTTGTTGAACTTCTGGGCGATGTCGCGCGCCAGTTCCAGGTGCTGCTTCTGGTCATCGCCCACCGGAACGTGCGTCGCCTGGTACAGCAGCACGTCGGCCGCCTGGAGGACCGGATAGGAAAACAGCGCGATCGAAGCGCCTTCGCGGTTCTTGCCCGACTTGTCCTTGAACTGCGTCATCCGGTTCAGCCAGCCCATCCGCGCGGTGCCGGTCAGCAGCCATTGCAGCTCGGCATGGGCGGGAACCTGGGCCTGGTTGAACAGGGTCGAGCGATCGGGATCGATGCCGCAGGCGACCAGCGCCGCCACCATTTCGCGCGTGTTGGCGGAAAGCGTCGCCGGATCGTGCGGCATGGAGATGGCGTGGAGATCGGCCAGGAAGAACAGGCAGTCGCCGCCGGTCGATGCAAGTTCGTCCTGCATGCGCACCCAGTTCCGGATCGCGCCCAGGTAATTCCCGAGATGGAGATTGCCTGTCGGCTGGATGCCGGAAACGATACGCATTTACTGGACCTCTAGTATTTCGTCGTCCTCCGCCTTGCGTGGCGGGGGCCGGCGGCGCCTTAGCTGGGCAAGCACGCTCTTGTCGAGCGCGCCGATGGCGAAGGCGATGGCGAAGAACACCGCAAGGCCCAGCCCGACGAGCGCGCAAAGCGACCAGATACGTTCGAGCACGCCGCCGGGATAGTGCTGCGCCATCAGCGGCATCGCCCACCACAGCGCGGCGGCCATGGCTGCTGTCGCGACGAGCTGGCGGGCGATCTTGCCGGCCAGCGGCAAGGTGAAGTGGAACCAGCCGCGCGCGTGAAGGATGGCATAGAGCAGCACGCAGTTGAGAGTGGCCGAGCATGCCGTCGCCGCCGCCAGGCCGACGATGCCGAAAGGCCGCACGACGAAGAGGTTGAGCACGATGTTGAAGGTCAGCGCGGCCAGTGCGGTCCACACCGGGGTGCGGGTGTCCTCGCGGGCGAAGAAGCCGGGGTTGAGGATCTTGACCACGACATAGGCGGGCAGGCCGGCGACGAGCGCGACCACGATCTGCGCCATGATCGCCCCGTCG
>Ga0209813_10000081_pt1 | contig 35059 bp, 42 predicted proteins | sample EndMethybrTD3033_FD_187596 | JGI IMG/M metagenome (GOLD analysis project Ga0209813, IMG submission 187596) | Populus endosphere microbial communities from Tennessee, USA - Endosphere MetaG P. TD hybrid TD303-3 (SPAdes) (version 2) | ecosystem: Host-associated > Plants > Roots > Endosphere... | reverse complement strand
GCATCCGCTCGAACTGGGGATCGAAATCGTCGCCCAGATAATTGAACGGATAGATGGTCCATATCTCGGCATCCGCGGCGCAGGCGGCGCGCAGCCCCTCGCGATGCGGTTCGGCGAGCGGCTGAAGCTGCAAACCGCCGTCGGCCAGCGGTTGGTAAAGCCCGTCGTCGGTCATCGTCCCATGGCCTCGCTAAAATGACGGCGGCACAGCGCGACATAGCGGTCGTTGCCGCCGATCTCTGTCTGCACGCCCTGCCTGACGGGGCCGCCGCCCTCGTCCACGCGCAAGTTCATCGTCGCCTTGCGCCCGCAGTGGCACACGGCCTTCAGTTCGACCAGCGCGTCGGCGATCCCCAGCAACGTCGCCGATCCGGCGAACAATTCTCCGCGAAAGTCGGTCCTCAGACCGTAGCAAAGGACCGGGATATTCGCTTCGTCGGCCAGCCGCGCCAGTTGCCAGACCTGGGCGGAAGACAGGAACTGCGCCTCATCCACCAGAACGCAGGCCAGGGGCTGCACGGCATGCGCCGCGCCGATCCGCTCCCACAAGTCGGTCGAGGGATCGAAGCGGTGAGCGTCCGCGGACAAGCCGATGCGGCTGTCGATCGCCGCATCGCCGCCGCGATCATCCACCGCTGCGGTCCACAGCATCGTCGCCATGCCGCGCTCGCGATAGTTGAAATCGGCCTGCAGCAGCGTGGTCGATTTGCCGGCGTTCATGCTGGCGTAGTAGAAATAGAGCTTGGCCATTCCCGCCCGATGTGGCCTTCATAGGGCCTTGGCGCAAGCGCCTAGGCTTCCGCGTCGTCTTCCGCGTCGCGGGCGAGGTCGCGGGCGACGCGCGGGTCGGCCAGCAGGCGTTCGATGCGGGTCGCCTCGTCGAAGCTTTCGTCGGCCACGAACTTGAGCTTCGCCGCGTATTTCAGCTTGAGCCGCTGCGCCACTTCGCGCTGGAAGAAAGCGGTATGCGTGCGCAGCGCCTTCAGCACCGCGTCGTCGTCGCTGCCGAGCAGCGACTTCGCGAAGACGCTCGCGTAACGCAAGTCAGCCGACATCCGCACTTCGGTGATCGACACCGAATGGCCGCTCAGCACGTCGTCGTGCACTTGCTGGCGGGTGAGCAGGTCCGACAGGATATGACGCACCTGCTCACCCACCTTGAGCAGGCGGACGTTGCGGGTTTCCGGGGAAGGACTCTGGCGTGCCATGGGAAATCTCCCCCCTCCCGCAAGCGGGAGGGGAAGGTAGCATCACCCCGCCACGCGGGCGGGGCGACTGTTACAGCGTGCGTTCGCGCATCTCGACTTCGAAGGTCTCCAGCACGTCGCCGGGCTTGATGTCGTTCGTGTCCTGCAGGACCACGCCGCATTCCAGGCCGGCGCGCACTTCGGCGACGTCGTCCTTGAAGCGCCGCAGCGAAGCGACCGTCGTCTTCGAAACGATGACGTCGTCGCGCGTGATGCGCGCATAAAGACCCTTGCGGATATAGCCGTCGGTGACGAGCAGACCGGCCGCCTTGTCCTTCTTGCCGGCCGGGAAGATCTCCTTGATGTCGGCGCGGCCGACGACGGTTTCGATCCGCTCCGGTCCCCACTGGCCGGCCATCTCCTTGGCGACGTCCTCGGTCAGGTGATAGATGACGTCGAAGTACTTCATCCGCACCTTGTGACGCTCGACCATTTCGCGCGCCTTGGCGTTGGGGCGGACGTTGAAGCCCACCACCGGCGCACCGGCCGCCTGCGCCAGCGAAACGTCGCTTTCGGTGATCGCGCCGACCCCGGCATGCAGCACCTTCACCTTGATCTCGTCGTTCGAGATCTTGTTCAGCGCATTGACGATCGCTTCGGCCGAGCCCTGGACGTCGGCCTTCACCACGATCGGATATTCCAGCACTGTCTGCTTGTCCTTCAGCGCCGAGAACATGTTCTCGAGGCTGGCGGGCGCCATGGCGGTGCGCTTGGCGGTCGCCTGTTCCTGGCGATAGGCCGCAACTTCGCGAGCGCGCGCTTCGCTTTCCACCACGGTCAGCGTGTCGCCGGCCATCGGCACGCCGCCGAGGCCGAGCACCTCGACCGGGAGCGACGGCGGCGCTTCCTTGATCTGGCGGCCCTTGTCGTCATGCATGGCGCGCACGCGGCCGGACTGGGTGCCGACCACGAAGATATCGCCGGTGCGCAGCGTGCCGCGGGTGATGAGCACGGTCGCCAGCGGCCCCTTGCCCTTGTCCAGCTTGGCCTCGATCACCGTGGCTTCGGCGGAGCGGTCCGGGTTGGAGCTCAGTTCCAGCAGTTCGGCCTGCAGCAGTATCTTCTCGATCAGATCGTCGAGGCCCTGGCCGGTCTTGGCCGAGACTTCGACGTCCTGGACGTCACCCGACATCTGCTCGACGACGATCTCGTGTTCCAGCAGGCGTTCGCGGATTTTCTGCGGATTGGCCTCAGGCTTGTCGACCTTGTTGATCGCCACGATCATCGGCACGCCCGCCGCCTTCGTATGGCGGATCGCTTCGATCGTCTGCGGCATCAGACCGTCGTCCGCCGCGACGACCAACACGACGATGTCGGTGACGTTGGCGCCGCGCGCGCGCATTTCGGTGAAGGCTTCGTGGCCGGGCGTATCGAGGAAGGTGACAAGGTCGCCGCCCTTCGTCTTGATCTGGTAAGCGCCGATATGCTGGGTGATGCCGCCCGCTTCGCCGCGCACCACGTCGGTGCCGCGCAGCGCGTCGAGCAGGCTGGTCTTGCCATGATCGACGTGGCCCATGATGGTGACGACCGGCGGACGCGGCTTGAGCGTCGTATCCGCGTCGACGTCGGCGGCATGGTCGATATCCACGTCGCTTTCGGACACGCGGGTAATGTTGTGGCCGAATTCCTCGACCAGCAGCTCCGCCGTATCCTGGTCGATCGTCTGGTTGACAGTGACCATCATACCCAGCTTGAACAGCGCCTTGACCAGGTCTGCGCCCTTTTCGGCCATGCGGTTGGCCAGTTCCTGGATGGTGATCGCCTCGGGCACCACGACATCGCGAACCTGCTTCTCGCGCGGCTGCGAACGGCCGGCGAAGTGCGCGCGCTTTTCCTTCTCGCGGGCGCGCTTGAGCGCGGCGAGGCTGCGGGCGCGGGCGCCTTCATCGTCGTTGAGCGCGCGGGCAACGGTAAGCTTGCCCGACTGGCGGCGATCGGCGGCGTTCTTGTCGCGGGCATGGGCCGGCTTCTTGACCGCGGGTTCGGGCCGCTTGGGCGCCACGACAGGAGTGAAGCGGCGCGGCGCGATCGTGGCGGCGGTCGGAGTCGCGGCCGGCGTCGCTGCCGGAGCGGCCGGGGTCGCGGCCGCAGGCACCGCTTCGGCTTCCTTCGGCGCGGCCGTGGTCACGGGTTCCGGAGCCGCGGCGGCCGGTGCCGTTTCGGCAACGGGTTCGGCGGCGGGTGCGGGTGCGGCCTCGGCGGCGGTCTCCGCGCGTGCCGATGCGCCGGCGCGATTCTCTTCGGCGCGGCGACGCTCTTCCTCGAACTGGCGCTGACGCTCTTCATGTTCGCGCCGGTTGGCGGCTTCGAGCGAGGCGAGGCGCGCTTCCTCGGCTTCGCGCAACAGGCGGGCCTGCATTTCCTGACGCGTCTCGTTGCTCGGCGCGACCGGTGCGGGGCGCGGCGCGGGCTTCGCCTCCACCACGGGCGGCGGGGCGGGCGGAGCCACTTCGGGCACGGCCGGCGCGGGCGCGGCGGTTTCGCCGGGCTTGCCGATCAGCTTGCGACGCTTGACCTCGACCACGACCTTGTTGGTCCGGCCGTGGCTGAAGGTCTGCTTGACCTCGCCCGCCTCGACCGATCGCTTGATTCCAAGCGGCTTGCGGCCAAGAGTCGGTTTGTTGTCGGTCTCGCTCATGTTTACGTCATGCCCTTCAATATCAAGTCGTCGTCGCGTCGATGGGCGCGCAAGGCGCCGTCTCTTCGCTCGAATTTGCACCAGTCGTTTCTGCCCCGTCCGGCCCGCTGGCCAGGAAATGGAGCAGACGCTGCAGCGGTGCGGACAGCCTTTCGGCCGCCGCGGCATCGGTCAGCGCCAGGTGGACGACGTTGTCGCGGCCCAATGCCACAGACAAAGCCGCCCGGTCCAGTGGCAAGCGAATGCCGGTGAGGCCGCTGCCTTCCGCATCCTCGCCCACGCGCCACGCCTGATCGAGCTTGCGCGATCCATCCACAGCCGCATCCGCCGCATGCGCCAGCCAGGAGACACGGCCCATCCGCGCGTTTTCGGCGATACGGTCCGAGCCCATCAGCAACCTGCCGGCCTTGAGCTCCAGCCCCAGCCGGTCGGTGAACATGCGGATCAGCGCCACTTCGATGCGCTCTGGCAAGTCGTCGGGGATGAAAAGCGTGGCCCCGGCCAGCGTCTTGCCGAAGGCGCGCGCCAGCGCACCCTTAAGTTTGCCCTTGGCGATCGCTTTTTCAAGGTCGGCGCGATTGACGCCGATCCACGCGCCCCGGCCCGTAGCGCGCGCCATCACGTCCGGCAGCACATGGCACACGCCGTCCGGCCCCTCGGGCGAGATCGCCAGACGGGTCAGCGCATCGCGCGATGCGTGCTCACCGGAAAGGATGCATTTCCTTTCCGGTCCAGCCGCTGAACTGTCGGAGCCTAAGCTCTCATTGTGAGGAGTCCGCATCGGCGGCCTCCCCGGTTGCCGCGTCCGTCGCAGTGTCCTGGTCGTCTTCGAACCAATGGGCGCGGGCGGCCATGATGATCTCGTTGCCCTGCTCTTCGTTCAGGCCATATTCGCCGAGCACGCCGCCCTTGTCCTCGGCGCGATTGCTGTCGCGGCGGGGCGGTGCGGAATTGTCGCGGCGGCGCTGCTCGACGCGCTTCTTGGCGATGAGTTCGTCGGTCGCGAGATCCGCAAGGTCGTCGAGCGTCTTGATGCCCGCCTTGCCGAGCGTGACAAGCATGGCCTCGGTCAGATGCGGGATTTCCGCGAGAGCATCTTCGACGCCCAGGCCGCGACGTTCCTGCCGCTGCGCTTCCTCGCGCCGTTCCAGCGCCTCGGCGGCGCGGCTCTGCAGCTCTTCGGCCAGCTCCTCGTCGAAACCCTCGATACCGGCAAGCTCGTTGAGCTCGATATAGGCGACTTCCTCCAGCTCGCTGAAACCTTCGGCGACCAGCAGCTGCGACAGCGTCTCGTCGACGTCGAGTTCTTCCTCGAACGTCTTCGAACGTTCAGCAAACTCACGCTGACGCTTCTCGCTGGCTTCGGCCTCGGTCATGATGTCGATGGCCGAGCTGGTGAGCTGCGAGGCGAGGCGCACGTTCTGGCCGCGGCGGCCGATGGCGAGGCTGAGCTGGTCGTCGGGGACCACCACCTCGATGCGGCTTTCCTCCTCGTCGATCACGACGCGGCTGACCGTGGCCGGCTGCAGCGCGTTCACCACGAAAGTCGCGGTGTCCTCGCTCCAGGGGATGATGTCGATCTTCTCGCCTTGCAGTTCCTGCACCACCGCCTGGACGCGGCTGCCCTTCATGCCGACGCAGGCACCGACCGGATCGATGCTGGAATCCCGGCTGATGACGCCGATCTTGGCGCGGCTGCCGGGATCGCGGGCGGCAGCCTTGATCTCGATGATGTTGTCGTAGATCTCGGGCACTTCCTGCGCGAAGAGCTTCTTCATGAATTCGGGGTGCGCGCGGCTCAGGAAGATCTGCGGGCCACGGTTCTGGCGCTCGACCTTCAGGATCAGCGCACGCACGCGTTCGCCCACGCGGGCGGCCTCGCGCGGGATCTGCTGGTCGCGGCGGATGACGCCTTCGGCGCGGCCGAGGTTGACGATGACGTGGCCGAATTCAACCGATTTGATGACGCCGGTGATGATCTCTCCGGCGCGGTCCTTGAATTCCTCGTACTGACGCTCGCGCTCGGCATCGCGGACCTTCTGGAAGATCACCTGCTTGGCCGACTGCGCATCGATGCGGCCCAGATCGACGGGGGGCAGCGGATCGACGATGAAGTCGCCCAGCTTGGCGTCCTTCTGCAGCTTTTCGGCGGCCTTGAGATCGACCTGCTTGAAGTAGTCCTCGACCTCTTCCACCACTTCGACGACGCGCCACAGGCGCAAGTCGCCGGTGCGCGGATCGAGCTTGGCGCGGATGTCGTTCTCGGCGCCGTAGCGGTTGCGGGCGGACTTCTGGATCGCCTCTTCCATCGCCTCGATGACGATGGCCTTGTCGATCATCTTCTCCGTCGCGACGGAATTCGCGATGGCGAGCAGTTCGGCACGGTTCGCGGAAATCGCACTGGCCATATTCAGTCTTCCTGCTGCTGCAGCGCCTGGATATCCTCTGGCCGGATATCCTCTAGGGCGTCTTCGTCTTCGATCTCGTCCGCCCCGGTCATGTCCTGCGGGCGGCTGGCGGCGATAAGCCGGTCGGTCAGGACCAGCTTGGCGGAATGAATGTCGGCAAGCGTGAACGAAAGCCGTCCGGACTTGCGATCGTCGAACAGGATCGTCGCGTCGCCCTCGGTGCCGGCCAGTTCGCCATGGAGCGACTTGCGGTTGCCGTCCACCGGCTTGACCAGCTGCAACTTGGCTTCATGCCCCGCCCATCCGGCATAGTCGCGGAAGCGCGTCAGCGGCCGGTCGATGCCGGGCGAGCTCACTTCCAGGCGATAGGCTTCCTCGATCAGCACGATGCCCCGATCTTCCAGATCGTCGATCCGGTCCGAAATCCGGTGCGACAACGCGGCGCAGTCCTCCAGCACGAGCTGCCCGGTCTCGGGCCGCTCTGCCATGATCTGCAAGGTATGCTCTTCATCGCCGACTTCGGTCTTGCCGAACAGGATCACGCGCACGAGCTCGAAGCCGAGTGCCTTGACCTCGGCCTCCACGATTTCGGTTATGCGCGCCAGATCCGCCATTGAAACTCCATCGCCCGGCATTGCACAACGCAGTTTCGCGCCGGCCCCTGCTGGAACCGGCCCGGACGTTGCATGACAATGTCGGGATAGGGCGCAAATAGGCCCAAAGGCGTCCGGATGCAAGCCAATTAACGCCGACCCGTTAACGATCTATCCCGGAATCCGGGCTATGAACGCGCCGTCGCCCGTGGCGCGACCATCCTGCCGGCGGCAAGCGACGGGACCGCCGCGGGGACACATGGAGGGTTGAAGTGATTCGGCGGCGGCTCATCATCGCGGCACTGTTGCTGGCCAAGGTCGTCGGCCTGTTCGCGCTTGCCCGGAAGCTGACCGGCGGGCAGCTCCGCATCCTGTGCTACCATGGCTTCGCGCTGGACGACGAGGACCGGTTCCGCGAATCGCTGTTCATATCCCGCCGACGCTTCGCACAACGCATGCGCTTCCTGCGCCAGGGGCATTTCCCGGTACTCGCACTGGACGAGGCGATGCGTCGCCTGCGCCGCGGTACTCTGCCGCCGGCTGCCGTGGCGATCACCATCGACGACGGTTTCTACAGCACGCATGCCGTCGCCAAGGATATCCTGAAGGACAATGGCTTCCCCTCGACGCTCTATCTGACATCGTACTATTTCCAGAAGGGCACGCCGATCTTCCAGCTGGCGGTCGACTACATCTGCTGGAAATCCCCGCTGGGCACCGTCGACCTGTCCGATCTGGGCGTTCCGCTGCTCAGGCGCGAGAACGCCATGCCGCTAAACGCCGCCAACCGGCGATGGGCCAGCGCCGCGATCCACCGCCATGGTACGGAGACGCTGGACGAGCCGGGCAGAGTGGAGCTGTCGCGCCGACTGGCCCGGCGGCTCTCTGTCGATTACGACGAACTGCTGCGAAGCCGCGCCCTCAGCCTGGTCAACCCGCAGGAACTGCGCGAGCTGCAGGCTTCGGGAATGCGCATAGGTCTGCACACCCATCGGCATCGCTTTCCCACCATTCCCGCCGATGCGATCCGCGAACTGGAGGAGAACCGCGCCTCGGTCGAGCCGGCGATCGGGCGGCGGATGGCCGATTTCTGCTATCCCAGCGGCGACTGGTCGCCGCGGCACTTCGCCGCGCTCGAACGCGCCGGGGTCGAAACCGCCACCACATGCGAAGCCGGCCTGGTCCGTGGCGCCCACGATCCCTATGCCCTGCCCCGCGTGCTGGACGACACCCGCGTCTCGATGATCGAATTCGAAGCCGAAGTATCGGGCTTCTCCGAGATCCTGCGCTGGCTGCGCATCAAGTCCGGCTACAACGCGCTCAAGATCTCGCTCTACGGAGAGACAGTGCCCAATTCCTTCGCCCACGTCTTGTCGATCTAGGCCGGTTGGCGCTAGAGCGCGCGCCATGCGCAGCCTCGACGATATCCGCGAAGAATACGAGTTCCTCGATGGCGACGAACGCTATCGCATGCTGATCGAACTGGGCCGCGAACTCGATCCCATGCCCGATGCGCTCAAGACCGACGTCACCAAAGTGCGCGGCTGCTCGGCCAGCGTCTGGGTCTACCCGACCAGGATGGACGGCGAAGACGGTCGCCTCCACTTCCTGGCGGACAGCAACGCCGCCATCACCAAGGGCATCGTCGCGCTGGTGCTGTCCGCCGTGCAGGACAAGCCCGCAGCCGAAGTCGCCGCGACCGACATCGCCGCCGCGCTCGAACCGTTCGACCTCAAGAACCAGCTATCGTCGAACCGCACGCAGGGCGTACCGAACATGATCGCGCTGATCCGCGAGACGGCCCGCCGATACGCCGCAGGATAGCGGCGATTGCGCCGTGCGACCTATCTCCTGTGTGGGCTGCTGGCCATCGCGCTGGGCGTGATCGGCATATTTCTTCCGGTATTGCCCACCGTACCGTTCCTGCTGCTGGCCGCCTTCTGCTTCGCGCGCAGTCGTCCTGAATGGGCCGAGCGGCTCTACAACCACCCGCGTTATGGCCCGCCGCTCCGGCAATGGCGCGACCGGAAGTCGATCGGTCGCAAAGCCAAGTATTCGGCCCTCGCCGCCATGGCCGCCGGCGCGGCGATCTCCTGGCTGACTATCGGCTGGCCGGTTGCGTTGGGGGTGAGCGCGGTGCTGGTTGTCACCGGAAGCTGGATCTGGACGCGCCCCGAATAGAGTAGCGTTGTCGGAAGATCGCGGAGGGGCGATTTTCGTAGCGGCACCCCTCAGAACTCGACTTCCAGCTCCTCCATTTCCTCGGGCTCGGCCTTCGCCGCCGCGACCCATTCGGCCATCGGCGCCCAGTCGTCGATCGTCTGGCAATAGGCAGCGCTTTCGGGCGATATCGCCACGGCATAGCTGATGAAGCGGCGTGTCACGGGCGCATACATCGCGTCGGCGATTGTCGGCGTCTCGCCGAACAGGAACGGTCCGCCATAACGCGCCAGGCATTCCTGCCAGATCGCTTCGATCCGTTCGATATCGGGCTTGGCCCCGGAAAATACCGGAAAGCTTTCATGCCTCACCTTCAGGTTCATCGGCAGCGCCGAGCGCAAGTTGGTGAAACCGGAATGGATTTCGCCGGAGATCGCCCGGCAGTGCGCACGCGCCGCGCGATCCTGCGGCAGCATTCCCGCCTCGGGATAGAGCTCGTTCAGATATTCGGCGATAGCCAGCGTATCCCAGACGCTCGCCCCTTCATGCGTCAGCCGCGGCACCAGCACCGACGGCGACAGCAGCAGCAGTTCCGCCCGGTTGCCGGCATCGTTCGGCGCGGGCAGTTCCTCGACCTCCAGACCGGCCAGCCGGCACATCAGCCAGCCCCGCAGCGACCATGCGGAATAAGTCTTGCTGGAGATCGTAAGTTGCGCATTCGCCATCGGGTTCTCGCCAAGGAGGTCATTAACAGACTTGCATCGCGTCATGATGCAGCGCAGCATGAATGCACAAATCTCCCGCCATGGAAAGCCGAATCACGGCTCTACAGGCGGAGCGGGGACCGCTGAATGCTCTATCATGGCTACCAGGCCTTTGCCGATCTGATGACTCCGGCACGCATGGCCGCGGAAGCTTTGGTCAAATATCGCGATTCCGGCAGCATGCTTGGCGACTGGCCGATGGCGCGCCGGTTCTACGCGCTGTGCGACACCTTCGCATCCGCAGCAATCACCCATGCGCCGCCGCCCTTCGGCATTACCGAAGTGCTCTGCGGCAACGCCATGACGCCGGTGCGCGAGGAAGTGGTGCTTGATGCCCCCTTCGGAAACCTGCTGCACTTCGCCAAGGACGAAGTCGCGACGCCGCAACCCAAGATGCTGGTCGTCGCGCCGCTTTCCGGCCACTTTGCCACCCTTCTGCGCAACACGGTGGAAACTCTGCTGCGCGATCACGACGTCTACATCACCGACTGGAAGAACGCGCGCGACGTCCCGCTGGACGCCGGCCCTTTCGGTCTGGAGGAATATACCGATTACGTGATCCGCTTCCTGCATGAGCTTGGCCCCCGCGCCAACGTGCTGGCGGTATGCCAGCCCTGCGTGCCGACGCTGGCGGCGGTGGCGCTGATGGCGGAGGACAAGGATCCCTGCCAGCCGCTCACGATGACGCTGCTGGGCGGACCGATCGACGTCACCGCCGCGCCCACCGTGGTCAACGAACTGGCAAACGAGCACCCGTTCGAATGGTTCGAGGAGAACATGATCCATACCGTCCCCCTTCGCCATGCTGGCGCGGGACGGCGGGTCTATCCGGGCTTCCTTCAGCTCACCGCCTTCATGTCGATGAACATGGGGCGTCACTTCGATCAGTTCCGCAAGCTGTACCAGGCGCTGGCCGACGGCGCGGAACCGCAGGCGCACAAGATCAAGGACTTCTACGCCGAATATCTCGCCGTCCTGGACCTGACCGCCGAATTCTACCTCGATACGATCGACAAAGTGTTCCAGCGCGCGCTGCTGGCCAAGGGCGAGCTGACGCATCGCGGTCGCAAGGTGCGGCCCGAGGCGATCCAGCGCACCGCCCTGCTGACCGTGGAAGGGGAACGGGACGATATCTGCGCCGTGGGCCAGACTGCCGCCGCCCATCTTCTGTGCAGCAGCCTCAGGCCTCACCTCAAGCGGCATCACCTGCAGCCGGGCGTCGGCCACTATGGCGTGTTTTCAGGATCGAAATGGGAAGGCCAGGTCTATCCGCAGGTCCGCAATCTGGTGCTCGCGATGAACTGACGCGGCCCGCCGGCGAGCAGATCAGACCAGAAGGAAGAACGTCACGCCCACCGCGCTCCACAGCACGAGGTCGAGAGCCAGCACCCAGCCGAAGCTGATCGGCTTTCGCGCCTCGCGATTGCGCACCGCAACGGCGATCGGAATCACATTGTCGAAATTGGCTGCAGACCCGGACATCACTTCCCTCGCATCTTTTCGATGGTGAGAAGCCTTCTACGGGCTTCGGGCTTGCTCGCTCGTCACCGATCAATCTCTATTCGATCTAAACGTGTATCCTTTACAAGGGGTTTGCAAGCCAATCCGTAAGGAACACGAAAAGCGGCGAAAAACCGCGATCGGCGGCTGCCAACAGGCCGCTTTCCCCATGCCGGGCGATTGCGGTTTGCCGCCGAAACCGCCACCTAGGGGCGATGACCGCAACCCGCCTCTTCGCCCGCACCATAATCCGGATCGCTCCCCATGACGGAGAGGACGCCGCGGAATTTCTCCAGGGCCTCGTCACCAGCGACGTAAAGGGAATCCTTCCCGTATGGGCGGGGCTTCTGTCGCCGCAAGGCAAGGTGCTGTTCGATTTCATCGTCTGGCCCGCCGGCGAGGCATTGCTCCTCGATTGCGAGGCCGATGCCGCCGATGCGCTGGTCAAACGCCTTTCGCTCTACCGCCTTCGCCGCCGGATCGAGATCGCTCGCGACGATACCGTGGCCGTGCACTGGCGACCGCACGAGGGCGATGGCGCGGCCGCCGACCCCCGGCTCCACGCGCTGGGCGAGCGCTGGCTCGCCCCGGCGGAAGCGGGCGACGAAAGCGCGGACGAGGAATGGCGCGCCCACCGACTGTCGCTCGGCGTCGTCGAGGGCCGCGCCGAACTGGGCAGCGATGCGACCTTGTGGCTGGAATGCAACGCCGCCGAATTGCACGGCGTCAGCTTCACCAAGGGATGCTACGTCGGGCAGGAAAACACCGCGCGGATGAACTGGCGGCAGAAAGTGAACAGACGACTGGTGGTGGTCCCGCTCGACCGGTCCGATCCCTCCCGCCAACGCGCGGCCTATCCCGAATTCGGCCTGGCGGTGGACCATTTGCGCGTGGAGGATATCGACCAGGCCGAAGCACCCGCCTGGATGCAGCTCGGTTAGAGCAATCCCGCCTTCTGCGCGGCGTCGAGAAGCAGGCGTTCGGCGGTTTCGCGGGCATTCCCGCGCGGCAGGTCGAGCGAGCGGGCCAGGGCGCGGCCCATCTGCGCATCGCCGAGCGCCAGCAGCACCAGCGTCAGCGTGACGTCGCGCATCGCCCCCGATCCGCTGTCGTCCATTTCGTCGACCAGATCGTGGATCGCCTCGACGATCGGGTCCAGTGCATCGTCGTTGCTCGTGACCAGCATCCACGATGCAAGCGCGCCGCCGCCGCCTTTTCCGAACGCATCGAAAGTGAGGTCGACGATCTGGCGCGGCGATCCCGTCCCGGCGCGGAAGGCGATCACCGCTTCGGCGATCGTCGCGCAGATCGCTTTCGCGAGATGACCGGCCAGCGCCTGCTGCAAACCCGACGCAGAACCGAAATGGTGCAGCAGGTTGGCATGTGTCCGGCCGATTCGCTCGGCCACCGCCTTCAGCGTCACCGCCTGCGGGCCATGCTCGATCAGCAGCACGCGCGCGGCTTCGAGCGCGGCGGCGCGGCTTTCTTCCTGTGTTAGGCGCCTTCTTATTGACATTTGTGTCAGTTAATCTATCTGGGACGGATGAACGCACCCGCCTTCCCCTTTGCCGACCTAGACAGCCCGGCCGCCGCCGCCAAGCCCGCGATTCTGCCGCGCGACTTGCGTTTCGGCCGTGATCGCACCCCGCCGCGCTGGTGGTTGAACGGCGATCCGATCGCCACCGCCTGGCATAACGCCCTGTCGGCGACGTTCCCGCGTGGGGAGGCCTTTTTCGTCGAAGCGGTGAAGGCGCATCGAGAAGGCGTGCCGCCGCAGCTCGCGGAGGATATCCGCGCCTTCGTGACGCAGGAAGTGAACCACTCGCGCGAGCATGTCGTGTTCAACAAAGCGGCGACGCAGGCGGGCTACGACCTGACCGACATCGATCGCAACGTCGCCGAATTCATCGCTCTCACTCGCGAGCGTCCGGTAATCGTCAATCTGGCCGCGACCATGGCGCTCGAGCATTTCACCGCGATGATGGCGCACGAATTCCTCAGCCGCCCCGAATATTTCACCGGCGCCGACGCGGAGACCGCCGCCATGTGGCGCTGGCACGCGGTCGAGGAAATCGAGCACAAGGCCGTCGCCTACGACACCTGGCTGCACGCGACCCGGCACTGGAGCCGCTGGAAACGGTGGAAGCTGAAGTCGCTGATGATGCTGCTCGTCAGCAACAACTTCCTCAACCACCGGATTCGCGACACACTGGGCCTGCTGGCGCAGGATGGGCTGAAAGGCCCGAAAATCACGATGCGCCTGTTCGTCTACCTCTTGTGGAAGCCCGGCATACTGCGGCGCATCTTCCCTGCCTGGCTCGGCTATTTCCTGCCGCGGTTTCATCCCTGGAACCATGACGATAGGCACCTGATCGAGGGGCAGACGCTCTAGGCGGCGCTCGCTTCCGCCACGCGCCCGCGCGGCAGAAACAGGAACAGCGAGCTGCCAATCAGCACGAAGACGCCCGAAATCACCATGAACGTGGAGTATGACCCCGTCCGGGTCAGGACCACGCTGAGCAGACCGGCGCCGAAAGCGGCGGAGATAGCCACGACCGAAGAGGTCATGCCAAAGACCGTGCTGTAGATTCGCGTGCCGAAGTTGTGGTGGATCATATAAGCGATAATATCGGACTCCGCGCCGAGCGACAGACCGACGAGCATGACGCCGACAGCCAGCAGCGGGATCGAGCCGCCCGACCATGCTATCATGAAAAGTCCCACCGAGGTCAGCGCCAGGGACACCGCAGCCACTGGCGCCGCAGGAAAACGGTCGAGCGCCAGCCCGCTGATAAAGCGCCCGATCAGCATGCCGGTTGCATAGGCGGAGACCATGATGGACGCCGCCTTGCCGACCACGCCCTGTTCGGCGACGATCAGGTTGAGCTGGCTCAGCATCGCCGGACCGGGCATGTTGCACAAAAGCATGCTCCCGCAGATCAGCCAGAAGGCGCGGCTGCGAAAGATCGTGGCATAATCCTCGCGCGCCGGCTTGGCACTGACCCGCCGGGGATCGCCGCGCTCCTCGCGCGGCATGAGCACGATGGCCAGCCCGCCACCGATCGCCGCGACGATTGCCAGGGCGACGTAGCCCGCACGCCACCCGTTCTCGACGACGAAGTTGTTGAGCAGTGGTCCGCCGATGGCTGCCAGCAGGGCCGGACCGGCAGCGGCAATGGCCAGCGCGAGGCCTTTGGCCAGATTGAACTTCTGCACGACGACGCGGCAATAAATCGGCGGCGTGGTCGTCGTCAGCAGTATGACCTGCAGCAGGAAGAAAACCGCATAGATGCGGAAGTCCCCGTTCATCAGGCTGAGCCCGAAAAAGATCAGCGGCGAGGAGACTACGCCGATAACGGCGGTCCGTTTCACCCCGATAATGTCGGTCAGTCGCCCGACGAACGGAAAGGCGATCACCGTGCCGATAGCCAGAACCTGCACCCCCGCGAGGTCGGCCTTGGACCAACCGAATTCCGCGATCACGTGAGGCCCCATGATGCCGATGGCATAGCTGGTCATGATAAGGCCACACGCCAGCCCGATCATAGCCGAAGTGACCGCGCGCCACTCGGTGACGAATTCCCGCCAATAATTCGACATTACCCGTCCCGTCTCCTGCGCCGGGGCCGAGGCACCCGCCGGCTTTTGCCGTTTGCGCCGGTCGGCTCGCACCGCTCCGGGGGCGATCATGGGCGCTCGGCCGCACCCTTGCCGAGGGGAACGGATTGGTCAATCGCGGTGTGGCAAGGCGATGCCAGCAACGGTCGATTCATGTTTTGGGATGGCTATTTCATACAGACGCCCATCGCTTCGCCAAGAAGCGGTAAGCGCGCGTTCAGACAACTCTCGATCCCGAAGGGCTCTTTATGGCCTTGGCGGCAAGGATAGATGAAACGTACATCATTGTACACTTATCATTTTCCCTTGGCGCCGATTTCCTTTAGGAAAGCCGAATGGATGTCGCCGTCACCACGAGGACCACTCCGCTCCGGCGCGATGCGGAGGCGCGGCGCGAACGGGTGATCCGCGCGGCGGTGGAGCTTTACGCAACCGATGGTTTCAACGTGCCGCTGGAACGGATCGCGGATCGTGCCGGCGTCAGCCGCCCCACGCTCTATCGCAACTTCGCCGACCGGGAGGCGCTGACCGCCGCCGTCGTCCAGGTCCACCTCGACGAACTTGCCGCGCAAGTCTCGCGCTGGGCCGACCGGGACGATGCCTTCCTGCTTACGCTGAGCCTGATCGCGGTGAAGGCCGTCCGGTCCGGCGGTATGGAAAAGATCATACCGCTGCACCGGCAAGACAGTACTTCGTCAGCACGTTTCACGCACGGCATCAGGCAGATGCTGGCCGAGCCGCTGGCGCGGGCCAAGGCTGCCGGGCTGGTGCGCGAAGATTTCACCATTGCCGATATCCAGCGGGCCATCCTCATGGTCGCAGGCGGCGGACTGGCGAGCTACGGCGACGATGTGCAAGGCAGCATCGACGCCGCGCTGGCAATGCTGCTGCGGGGCGTTTCGCCGCGTTAGGACATCGAAGCCGTCCCTTGCAGGGGATCGGCAGCCCGCTTCACGCAGCGCGCATCGCCTCCACCGCGCCATCGCAATTATTCGGGGCATCGAGCGTGATGGCATAGCTTTCGGCGACGCCCACCCCTTGCCGACCGGCGCTGTAGCGGATGCGGCGCTCACCGGTCCGGGCGAAACCGACTTTGCGCAGCACGCGTCCCGAGCAGGGGTTGTCCACGAAGTGATGCGCCGCGATGCGGGTGTGGCCCAGCGCCCGCGCCTGGCTGAGCAAGGCCCGAGCCGCTTCGGTCGCATAGCCCTGTCCCCAGTGCGGCCGCGCGATCCAGTAACCCAGGTTGACCTCGCCCTCGTCGAGCGTGAGTCCGGCCGCACCGATCAGCTTGGCCCCGTCGGACGTCGGCAGGGTAATGACGAAACGCGGCAGCATGCGTTCAGCCGGCAACGCCAGGAATGCCTTGGCGTCATCGGCGGTATAGGGCCAGGGCGCGCGGGCGAGATTGCGGATCACGCGCTCATCGTTGATCGCGGCATGAAGCTCCGCCCATTCCTCGGGCCAGCCGGGCCGCAGGAACAGCCTTTCGCTGCGAATGAACATCACACAAAACTCCACTCAGACGCCTCTGCCGCCGGCCATCTAGACCGGCAACGTGACATGGCCGTTACGCTTTTCGTCGGATCGGGCGCGTCCTGCGCCATCCCGACGAAACGGTTCTGAGGGAGAGACAGAAAAAGAGGGAGACGGGTTGGCCCCTCTCCCTCGTCAGGCCGGACGCGAAGTCCGGCGGAGCCATCCCATCGGGATGGCCCTTTATCGACCATCCGATTTATTCGGCGGCTTGCGCCACGGCGTCGACCGACACGTACTTGCGGCCGAGCTTGCCATCGTGGAATCGCACGCGGCCTTCGCCCAGGGCGAACAGCGTGTGGTCCTTGCCCATGCCGACATTGACGCCCGGATAGACCCTCGTACCGCGCTGGCGGACGATGATGTTGCCGCCGATCACTTCCTGACCGCCGAACTTCTTGACGCCGAGGCGACGGCCGGCCGAATCGCGACCGTTGCGCGAGGAGCCGCCAGCTTTCTTATGTGCCATCTCGATCTACTCCGTATTATTCGGCTGCGCCGGCAGCGGCTTCGTCAGCCGCGGGCGTGGCCGCCTTCTTCGCCTTCTTCTCTTCGCCACCGACGGAGAGAATGCGCAGCAGGGTCAGCTGCTGGCGATGGCCGTTGCGGCGACGGTAATTGTGCCGGCGGCGCTTCTTGAAGACGATGACCTTTTCCGACTTCGCCTGAGCGATGATCTCTGCCGAGACCACGACCTTGGCCGCATCGGCGATCTCGCCGCCGTCGCCGGCCAGCAGGACGTCGCCCAAAGTGATCTTGTCACCGGCGTCACCCGCCAGCTTCTCGACCGCGATCTTGTCTCCGGCGGCTACCCGATACTGCTTGCCGCCCGTGCGCACTACTGCGAACATGGTGCCCTTACCTGTCTAAATCTGCCTGCCACCCCGGCCGCTTCACCCTGCGAAGCAGAAGTGGGGGCGGGCGACGCGCCGACGCCCGCTGAATGGCGGGGCCGGAAAGAGTGGTGCCGTTAGTCCAAGGCTCGGCGGGTGTCAACCGAGAGACGCGCACCAATTGGCCCTCGCGAAGGGCCGGGGCCGTGCTATTGCAGGGCCATGAACCGCGTATCCGCCTGCCTTTTGCCGGCAGTAATCCTCCTTGGCCTGTCCGCCTGTTCCACCAGCGGGACCTATCCTTCGCTCGAACGACGCGATGTCGAGCGAATCACCGGCAGCGCCGAGCCGGTCGCGCCCCAGCCGGAGGCGATTCCCGCGCTGCCGCCACCCAGCGCGGAACTGGCGACGCGGATCGCCCAGCTCGTCGAACAGGCGCGCGCATCGCATGTCCGCTTCGGCGAACGCCGGGCGCAGGCTTCGCGCCTGATCGCCGCCGGCGGCAATGCCCCGGTCGCCAGCGAGAGCTGGTCCGTCGCCAGCGTGGCGCTCTCCGATCTCGAAGCGGCGCGCAGCCAGACGATGATCGCGCTGGCGGAGCTGGACGCGCTCTATGCCGGCGAATCGGTCAAGGCGGCGGACAGCGGCAATCCCGGCGACGCGACCGCCGTCGCGCAGGCATGGCGGCAAGTCACCGCGCTGGCGGCCGAGGAGGACGAAGTGCTGGCGGGCCTGCGCGCGAAGCTGCGCGGCTAGCGGCCGAGCCGGATCAGCTATCGGTCCAGCGGGCCAGGTCGCTGAAATCGACGTCGCGCGGTTCGATCCAGCGCCATTCCCCGGCAACCTTCTCGCGCTTCCAGAACCAGCTCTCGCTCTTGAGGTGGTCCATCGTGTAATCGGCGGCGGCGAAGGCGTCGCGGCGATGGCGCGCGGCGGCGGCGACCAGGACGATGGGCTGGCCGGGCGTCATCTCCCCGCTGCGGTGCAGGATCAGCAACCCGTCGAGCGTCCAGCGCCTCCGCACCGATTCGGCCAGTGCGGTCATGCCCGGCAGCGTCAGCGGGCCGTAGTGCCGCAGCTCCAGCGCCTCTACCCCGCCACCCTCGCGCACCTGGCCCAGGAAGCTGACGATGCCGCCCGCTGCCGGCAGCGCGGCAGTGAACGCCGCCAGCTCCGCCGCGGGATCGAACGGCTGCTCCAGCAGGCGGACGTCGGCGATCACCTCATCCTCCGCTGACAGGCGGCAGGAAGGCCACCTCGTCGGCATCGGCGACAAGCACGTTCCAGCCGCCCGCACCCGCCAGCTCGCCGTTGACGGCGATGCGGATTTTGGGATTGCGCAATGCTTCCGCCAGTTCGGCGGGCAGTCGTTCGGCGATGGCCGCGATGCTCGTCGCCCCGCTCAGCGGCAGCGACAGCTCGGCCGCGCCGGCGATATCCTCCAGCCGCCCCAGGAACACCAGCTTGGCCAAAGGTCAGCCGCCGGTCATCGACATGTGGCGAGCGAGCGCGGGGGCGCCGCCCGGCCGGTCGATCACGAAGCCATGCCGCGCCGGCTTGATCCGCATGGCGAGATCGAGCGCATCCGCGATCGCGGCGTCGGGATCGTCCGAACGGAGCGCGGCGCGCAGATCGACCCGCTCGTTACCGCCAAGGCAGGCGTAGAGCTGGCCGGTTGCGGTCACGCGGATACGATTGCAGCCGTCGCAGAAATTGTTCGTCAGCGGGGTGATAAGCCCGAGCCTGCCGCCGGTTTCTCGCCCAGTGGATCCGATGACATCGAAATAGCGCGCCGGGCCCCCGGTGCGGTGATCGCTGGCGGTCAGCGTCCATTGCCGTTCCAGAGCCTCGCGCACCGTGGACAACGGCAGGTAGTGATCGAAGCGATCCTCCTCCACCTCGCCCAGCGGCATGACTTCTATCAGGGTGATCTCGTGCCCCTGATCATGTGCCCAGGCGATCAGGTCGGGCAGCGTATCCTGATTGACGCCCTTGAGCGCCACGGTGTTGAGCTTCACCTTCAGCCCCGCCGCCTTCGCCGCTGCGATGCCTTCCAGCACTTGAGGCAGCGAATCGCGCCGGGCGAGCCGGGTGAAGGTCGCGCGGTCCAGCGTATCGAGCGAGACGTTGATCCGCCGCATGCCCGCCGCCGCCAGATCGTCGGCGAATTCGGCCAGACGCGTGCCGTTGGTGGTCATCGTCAGCTCTTCCAGGCCGTCCCCCACCTTGCGGCCCAGCGCCCTGACCAGATCGATCATGTCGCGGCGCACCAGCGGTTCGCCGCCGGTCAGGCGCAGCTTGGTGATGCCCCGATCGATGAAGCCCAGCGACAGCTGGTGCAGTTCCTCCAGCGTCAGGACTTCAGCGCGCGGCAGGAAGACCTGGCGTTCGGGCATGCAATAGGCGCAGCGCAAGTCGCAGCGATCCGTCACCGACAGGCGCAGGTAGGTGATCCGCCGGTCGAACTGGTCCACAAGAGGCGCTTTGGGCATCATCGCCGTCAAGATAACACCTCGCCCGCGCCAATGCTATCGAGCGGCAGCAATTGCCCGGTCACGCCCGGCGCGCCTTCCAGATAGCGCAAGGCCGCCGCGATCCCCGCCTCGTCGTCGCCCGCCACCGCGTTGACGCGTACCGGCGCATGTTCGCGCGCCAGGCCCTGCACCGCCGCCAGCCGCCAGCCGCGATGGGTGTGGTCCGCGGGCGCGAAGACGAGCGTCAGGTCCTCCCCTTTCGCCAGCGCCGCCTGCGCCGCGGGCAGGTCCTGCTCATGGAAGCGCGCCGAAGCCGCCAGCGCGTCGTCCGGTAAGGCCGCCACGCGCAGGACGCGCATCAGCGGCGGTCCCTCGTCAGGGTGATGCCGATCTTCTCGCCCGCCTCGCTGATGGCCAGCTTGACGATCTTGACGGTGACCGCCTCCACCCGCGCATCCTGCAGGAACAAGGTGTCGCAGACATGATCGGCGACGGCCTCGATCAGCTTGAAGTGGACTCCCGCCGGCAGTGCTTCCGATGCGGCGAACTTCAGGTCCATGTAGTTCTTGCTGGCCGTCAGCGGGGTATCGGCCGCGTAATGCTCGATCGGCTTCATCCGCGCCTGGACGGTGAAGCGTAGCGGCTGCGGGTTGCCCGTCTCCTCGGAATAGATCCCGGTGAGGACATCCGCCTCGAAATCGGCGACTTCAAGAATCAGGCTGTCGGCCAAATCGGGTTCCTGCGGCGTGAGAAGGCTGCGCCGATGGCACTTTGCGGCAGTGCTGTCCAGTCCGGGGCGCTGGCGTGGAAGGAGTGTTGACACTGTCTATGGGGCAATACGCGAAGGCTGGGCGGATGTCAGTGGTTGCGCAGCATCGGCGAAAACGACCAGACCCCGCTCAGCCCGAGCTTGTCGGAGCCCCGTGCACTTGGGCCCTTACCCGTTGCGCCACCGCGCGAAGATCGCCGTTGGCAGCAGGCGCCCGTCCGGCCCGTCTTCCCGCACCGCCAGATCGCCATGCTCTATCGTGCCGGGCAAGTCGGCCAGCGCCTCGGCCAGCAGCCCGGCGATCGCCAGCGAGGACATGCGCACGGCATAGACCGTCAGGAACAGGAAGCGGCTGTCGCCGTCCAGCAGTCGGCTGCAATCGGCGACCAGGCCGGGCAAGTGTTCTTCCAGCCGCCAGACCTCGCCTTCCGGCCCGCGCCCGAACTTTGGCGGATCGAGGATGATCCCGTCGTAACGCCTGCCCCGCCGCACCTCGCGCGCGGCGAACTTGGCCGCGTCGTCGACGATCCAGCGCACCGGCCGGTCCTCGAAGCCCGACAGCGCCGCGTTGGCCCGTGCCTGGGCTACCGACTTCTTGGAGGCGTCCACATGCGTGACGGGGCCATGATCGGACAGCGCCAGCGTGCCGACGCCGGTATAGCCGAACAGGTTGAGAGTGGCGGCATCGGACTTGCCCGCCAGCCGCTCACCCATCCAGTCCCACACCGGGGCCATGTCGGGAAAGAAGCCCAGGTGGCGGAACGGAGTGCATTGCGCGGTGAAGCGCACATCGCGCCAGGCCAGCGGCCAGCCATCGCGCGGGACGGGACCGTCGAACATCCAGCGCCCGCCGCCGTCCTCGTCCGAACCGGGCACGAATTCACCGTGCGCGTCCCAGTCGGCCAGCCGCGGCGTCCACATCGCCTGCGGTTCGGGACGGATGAAGCGGTAGCGGCCATAGCGCTCCAGCTTGCGGCCGTGGCCCGAATCGACCAGCCCGTAGTCGCCCCAGCCCTCGCCCGGCAGGATCAGCGGTTCAGGTGAGAGCACCGCCATCCGCGCGGATCACACCTTCGGCACGGCATAGGCGGCGACATAGTCGGCGATCGCGGCATAGTCGCCGGGAAGTTCGTCGCAGCGTTCCTCGCGCTCGAACAGGTCGCCCACGCGCGAAGGCAGATCCGGCCGATGCCCGGTGGCGCGCTCGACCGCTTCGGGGAACTTGGCGGGATGCGCCGTCGCCAGCGTCACCACCGGCACGTCGCGCGGCAGGTCGGCGGTCCGCGCGGCGTGGAGGCCGATGGCGGTGTGCGGATCGATCAGCTCGTGGCATTCCTCCCACGCCCAGCGGATCGCCCCGCTCATCGCGCTGCTGTCCGCGCGGGCGCTGGAGAACAGCGCCGAGGCGCCTTCGCGCTGGGCATTGGTCAGCTGCATCGCGCCCTGCGATTCGAAACCCGCCATCTGCGCGGCCAGAGCGGGGCCATCGCGCCCGCCCAGATCGAACAACAGCCGCTCGAAATTGGAGGACACCTGGATATCCATCGAAGGCGCGGCGGTGGGCGTGACCGTGCCGGTCGAATAATCGCCCGTCGACAGCGCGCGGTGCAGGATGTCGTTGACGTTGGTGGCGACAATCAGCTTTGCAATGGGCAGGCCCATCTTCGCCGCGACATAGCCGGCGAAGATATCGCCGAAGTTACCGGTCGGCACCGAGAACGCCACCGGCCGGTGCGGCGCGCCGAGCTGCAGCGCGGCGGCGAAGTAATAGACGACTTGCGCCATCAGCCGCGCCCAGTTGATCGAATTGACCGCGCCGATGTTGAATCGCCCGGTCATCGCCGGATCGTTGAACATACGCTTCACCATCGCCTGGGCATCGTCGAACGTGCCGTCGATGGCGATATTGTGCACGTTGGGCGCCAGCACGGTGGTCATCTGGCGACGCTGGACGTCGCTGACACGGCCCCTGGGGTGCAGCATGAAGATGTCGATCTTCGCACGTCCGGCTACGGCGTCGATAGCGGCCGATCCGGTGTCGCCCGAAGTGGCGCCGACGATGGTCAGATTCTCGTCCCCGCGCCCCAGGAATTCCTCGAACAGCAGGCCGAGCAATTGCAGCGCCACGTCCTTGAACGCCAGCGTCGGCCCGTGGAACAGTTCCAGCAGCCACTGCTGCTCGTCGAACTGCTTGAGCGGGGTGACGGCGCGGTGGGCGAAGCGGCCATAGGCGGCGGTGGTCAGTTCCAGCAGCTTGTCGGCGCTCAGGCTGTCGGCGACGAAGGGCAGCATGATCCGCTGCGCCAGTTCGGCGTAAGGCAGCCCGGCCATAGCCGCGATCTCTGCTTGCGAGAAAGTCGGCCATTCCCGCGGCACATAAAGTCCGCCGTCCGAAGCGAGGCCGGCAAGCGTGGCGCCGGCGAAATCGAGCGCCGGAGCGCTGCCTCTGGTGCTGATGTATTCCATGGGTCTGGGCGGTTAGCGGGCTTGCCGCATAATGCAAACCCTTCCCGTTCGTGTCGAGCGAAGTCGAGACACCGCGAACCACCGTGTCTCGACTTCGCTCGACACGAACGGAGCTAGGTTTTGAGCCGTTTGCGCAACGCCAGGCCGTAGATCACAAGCGCCACCAAGGCGAACAGGAACCACTGGCCGGCATAGGACAGATGGTTGTTCGGCAGTTCCGAAGGATCGGGCCGCGCGCTGGCCTCCAGCCCCGCCATCGGGGGATCGGCCACGAGCCTTGGACCGGGTGCGACTACGCCCATCACCGCACCCCCGCGCCAGTCGGGCGTGGTAAGCGCGCGCGACCAGCCCAGCACGACTTGGGCTTTGCCCCCGTCCGGCAGCAGGCAGGTGGCATAGTGCGCCTGGCCGCTTTCTCCCTGCCGGTTGAGCCCAGCCTTCAGCGTCGTATCGACGACCTGCCGGCAATCGACCCGGCTATGGCGGTAGAGAACCGGCTCCGCCGCCGATTCACTCTGTGGGAAGGGCACGTCCGCTGACGTCGCCACCGCCGCCGCATAACGCGTCAGCAAAGCCTCCTTCTGGTGCAGCCGGTCCAGCTGCCAGAAGCCCAGGCGGACCATCAGCGCGATCGCGGCCAGCACCACGATCGTCGGGATCACGGGAACGCGGCGCATCATTCGTCCTTCAGCTTGCCCTCGCCGGCGCTGCGGTGAAACTCGGCGGCGAGCAGCGCGGCCTTGCCTGCCCGCAGCCCGCCGATCACCGCCCCGGCGGTTATCGGCACCCAGAGCAGGACGTGCACCCAGAACGGCGGATGGACGGCGACCTCCAGCCAGAGCGCCAGCCCGACGACAAGCGCGCCGACGATCAGCGTCAGGAAGGCGGCCGGCCCGTCGCCTACGTTGAACGCGGTGAAATCGAGTCCGCAGGCCCGGCAGCGCGCGGCGAAGCTGGCTACTCCGCCGAACAGGCTGCGCGCGCCGCAGCGCGGGCACAAGCCGAAAAGGGCGGCGCGCAAAAGACTAGGGCAGCCGGTGCCCGGCTGCCCTTTCGTGTCCTGGCCTTCGTCAGGCACGGATAGCCCTTAGCGGACCGGCCTCAATGGACCGGATAACCCCAGCCGCCCCAGACGTAGATGGCGACGAAGAGGAACAGCCACACGACGTCGACGAAGTGCCAGTACCAGGCGGCGGCTTCGAAGCCGAAGTGCTGGCGCGGGGTGAAATCGCCGTTGTAGGCGCGCTTGAGGCAGACGATCAGGAAGATCGTGCCGATCAGCACGTGGAAGCCGTGGAAGCCGGTCGCCATGTAGAAGGCCGAACCGTAGGTGTTCTCACCGAAGGCGAACGGCGCGTGGGCATATTCGTAGGCCTGGATGGCCGAGAACAGGATGCCCAGCAGGATCGTCAGCCACAGGCCCTTCTTGAAGTTGTCACGGTCGCCGTGAATGATCGAGTGGTGCGCCCAGCTGACGGTGGTGCCCGAGCAGAGCAGGATCAGCGTGTTGAGCAGCGGCAGATCGAACGGGTCCATCACCGCTTCGATCGCCTTGGGCGGCCATTGCCCGCCGACCGCTTCCGCCAGCTGCGACGGGAACAGCGAGAAATCGAAGAACGCCCAGAACCAGCCGACGAAGAACATCACTTCCGAAGCGATGAACAGGATCATGCCGTAGCGCAGGTGAAGCTGCACGACCGGGGTGTGATCGCCCGCATGGGCTTCCTTCACCACGTTCGCCCACCACGAATACATCGTGAGAAGAACGCCGGCGAAACCCAGCAGCAGGGCATACTTGCCCGACGGATTGTCGTGCATGAAAAACACGCCGCCGCTGGTCATCAGCAGCGCCGACATCGAACCGAACAGCGGCCAGATGCTCGGCGGCAGGATATGGTAATCGTGGTTCTTGGTTCCGGCCATGATGCCCTCGGTCCCCGTTTTCGCAAGCGAAGCGGCGCGACCGCCGCCATCAATGATTCAAGCGCCCTTAACCGCCTGTTTGGGCGCGGTCCAGTGCCTTCCCACCGTCATTCGCGACCGGCTGGTCGAGAGCCGGATGGAAGGTGTAGCTGAGCGTGATCTGTTCGATGTCCTTGGCCTCGGGATCCTTCAGGATCGCCGGATCGACATAATAGATCACCGGCATCCGCACTTCCTCGCCCGGACGCAGCGTCTGCTCGGTGAAGCAGAAGCACTGGATCTTGTTGAAATAGCGACCGGCCTGCTCCGGCTCGACATTGAACGTCGCGGTGCCGGTGATCGGCTTGTCCGACAGGTTCTTGGCCGTGAAGATCGCCATGTCGCGCGCGCCGATCGACACGGTGTCGGTCGTCTGCAGCGGCTTGAACTGCCAGGCCATGCCGCGTTCGACGTTGGCGTCGAAGCGGATCGACACCGTTTCGCCCGATACCGCGACCGTGGCCGCCTGCGCCTCGTCCACCCGCTGGGTCGTGCCGCCGAAGCCCGTGGTCTCGCAGAACAGGCGATAGAGCGGGACAGACGCGAACCCCAGGCCCAGCATCGCCAGCGCGCCGCCGGCCGCGAACATCGCCGTCCTGCGGTTGCGCGCCCCCGTCGACTTCGCTGCCGCCATCGTTCAGCTCATCTTCGCGATCGAGATGGCGAACGTGAGCGCGGCAAAGCCGAACAGCACCAACGCCAGAACGATGTTGCGGCTGCGCATGATGCGCTTGCGCTCGGCTTCCGAGTCGGGAAGGTTTTCCATGGCGGTCACCCCTGCACCAGCAACCAGCGGTCCGCAACAAGCGCGGCGAAAAGCGCGAAGAGATAGAGCACCGAATAGGCGAAGAGCTGCTTTTCGGGCTTCATCCGATCGCCTTCGACCTGGCGGCGCAGGCCGACGCGGATCGAAAGCAGCAGGAAGACGGTGGAAAGCACCGCCGCCGCCACGCCATAGACTTCGCCCGCGCCGCCGATCCACCATGGCAGCAGGCTGAGCGGCAGCAGCAGCACAGCATAGAGCAGTATCTGCCGCCGCGTCGAAACCTCGCCCGCGACGACCGGCATCATCGGAATCCCGACCTTGGCGTAGTCGCTGCGCACGAAAAGGGCGAGCGCCCAGAAATGCGGCGGGGTCCAGAAGAAGATGATGGCGAAGAGCAGCACCGGCATCAGCGTGACGTCGCCGGTCGCCGCGACCCAGCCGATCATCGGCGGGAACGCCCCCGCCCCGCCGCCGATGACGATGTTCTGCGGCGTGCGCGGCTTCAGCCAGATCGTATAGATCACCGCGTAGTAGAAGATCGAGAACGCCAGGATCGCCGCCGCCAGCCAGCCCACCGCGAAAGCCATCACGAAGACCGACCCGGCCGACAGCAGCCCGCCGAAATCGCGCGCCGAGGTGCGGTCCATCCGCCCGGCGGGCAGTGGCCGGCCGGCGGTGCGCTTCATGCCCGCGTCGATATCCGCTTCCCACCACTGATTGAGCGCCGCCGCCCCGCCCGCGCCCACGGCTATGCACAGGATCGCGGTGAAGCCGATCACGGGATTGATGTGCTGGGGCGCCGCCAGCAGCCCGCAAAGGCCGGTGAAGATCACCAGGCTCATCACGCGGGGTTTGGTCAGCGCGAAGAAATCGCGCCATTCGGCTGGCAGGGTGGGACTCGAAGCAGCGGAGGTCATGCGGGCGGCCTATAGTCTTGCAAAGGGGCGGATGCAAAAGACGACGCGGTCATGCTCTTCGCGAAGGCCGAACATCCTCGCCGCCCTTGCGCAAAAGCGAAGGGCCGGCGGATGTCTCCGCCGGCCCCTGTCTTGAACCGCCCTTGGGGCGAGCCCTCAGTGATGGCTCTTGTCGTCGATGACGGGCAGAGTCTCGAACTGGTGGAACGGCGGCGGGCTCGACAGCGTCCATTCGAGCGTCGTCGCGCCTTCGCCCCAATAGTTGCCTTCGGCCTTCTTGCCGGCGGTGTAGGCGTAGATGATGTTGATGAACCAGATGCCCAGCGATGCGGCCATGACGAAGTAGCCGATCGTCGCGACATGGTTCCAGTGCTCGTAAGCCTCCGCATAGTCCGGATAGCGGCGCGGCATGCCCTGCAGCCCGAGGAAGTGCATCGGGAAGAAGATCATGTTCACGCCGACGAAGAACACCGCGAAGTGCAGCTTCGCCAGGAATTCGGAGTGCCAGCGGCCGCTCATTTTCGGGAACCAGTAATAGAACCCGCAGAACAGGGCGGTCACCGCGCCGAGCGACAGCACGTAGTGGAAGTGCGCCACCACGTAGTAGGTGTCGTGCAGCACGTCGTCGACACCGCCGTTGGCGAGGACGACGCCGGTCACGCCGCCGACGGTGAAGAGGAAGATGAAGCCGATCGCCCAGACCATCGGCGACTTGAACTCCATCGAACCGCCCCACATCGTCGCGATCCACGAGAAGATCTTGATGCCGGTGGGCACCGCGATGACCATGGTGGCGGCGGTGAAGTACATCTTCGTGTTCACCGACAGGCCGGTGGTGTACATGTGGTGGGCCCACACGATGAACCCGACCACGCCGATCGCGACCATGGCGTAGGCCATGCCGAGATAGCCGAACACCGGCTTGCGGCTGAAGGTGGAGATCACCTGGCTGACGATGCCGAAGCCCGGCAGGATCATGATGTAGACTTCGGGGTGGCCGAAGAACCAGAACAGGTGCTGGTACAGGATCGGATCGCCGCCGCCGGCCTGGTCGAAGAAGGTCGTGCCGAAATTGCGGTCGGTAAGCAGCATGGTGATCGCCGCGGCCAGAACCGGCAGCGCCAGCAGAAGCAGGAACGCGGTGACGAGGACCGACCAGACGAACAGCGGCATCTTGTGGATGGTCATCCCTGGCGCACGCATGTTGAAGATCGTGGTGATGAAATTCACCGCGCCCAGCACCGAACCGGCGCCGGCAAGGTGCAGCGAGAAGATGGCGAAGTCGACCGCCGGACCGGGCGAACCGCTGGTCGACAGCGGCGCATAGACCGTCCAGCCCGTGCCCGCGCCGTTACCCGTGCCGCCCGGCACGAAGGCCGAGAACAGCAGCGAGCAGAAGCCCGAGACGGTCAGCCAGAACGAAACGTTGTTCATCCGCGGGAACGCCATGTCGGGCGCGCCGATCATGATGGGCACGAACCAGTTGCCGAAGCCGCCGATGATCGCGGGCATCACCATGAAGAACACCATGATGAGGCCGTGGGCCGAGATCATGACGTTCCACAGGTGGAGCGACTGGTCGAAAGTAGGGTTGGGCGTGCCGAACCAGCGGGCGAAGGTGTCCAGGTACTGGATGCCGGGTTCGGCCAGTTCGACGCGCATCATGCCCGAGAACACGCCGCCGACGATCCCCGCGATGATCGCGAAGATCAGGTACATCGTGCCGATGTCCTTGTGGTTGGTCGACATGAACCAGCGGGCGAAGAACGCCGGCTTGTGATCGTGATCGTGCTCCGCGTGGTGCTCGTCGCCGTGCGCCTGGAAGGTTTCTGGGGCGGTTGTTGCCATGATCGGATAACCTTGTGTCGAAATCGTGCTTAGGCGCCGGGCGCCGACGAAGCGGAAGGTGCCGCGCTGGCGGCAGCGGAGGCATCGGCGGCGGGCGCGGATGCGGCGGCCGAGGCGCCTGCGGCAGGCGCCGAAGCTTCTGCGGTGGCTTCCGAAGCGGCCGGGGCCGGCTGACCGTCGATCACGCCGCCCGACTGGGTCAGCACCCAGGCGTTGTACTTGTCGCGCGGCAACGCCTCGATGGCGATCGGCATGTAGCCGTGCTTGGCGCCGCAAAGCTCGGAGCACTGGCCGTAATAGACGCCCGGTTCCTTGATCTCGATCACGCGCTCGTTGATCCGGCCGGGAACGGCGTCGATCTTGAACCACAGCGAGGGAATCGCGAAGGCGTGGATCACGTCGGCGGCGGTCACCTGCAGGCGGATCTTCTCACCCACCGGCACGACCAGGCGGTTGTCGACTTCGAGATGCGAAGGGCCGTCCCAGGGCTGCGTGCCGACATTGCGCACGCCGTTGTTGATCGTCGGCGCGCCCGGAATGTTGAGCATGTACGAGGTGACCTCGAACCCGCCGTTGTCGGGATAGGTGTAGCTCCAGTACCACTGGTTGCCGGTCGCCTTGATCGTCAGCGCCTTGGCCGGGGCCGGCTTGTACTGCTTGGCGAGCAGGTCGATCGAAGGGATGGCGATGCCGACCAGGATCAGCACCGGAACCAGCGTCCACACGACTTCGATCAGTGTGTTGTGGCTGGTCTTCGACGGCACCGGATTGGCGCGGCGGTTATAGCGGATAGCCACCCAGATCAGCAGCCCCAGCACGAAGATGGTGATGATGACGATGATCGGCATCAGCACGACGTCGTGGATCCAGTGGGCGTAAGTGCCAAGATCCGAATACTGGTCCTGCAGCGTGATCCCGTCCGCGACCGGCATGCCCTTGCCCGGCGTAGGCGCCATCGGGACATAGGAGCCGGCCGACGGCGCAGCGCCCGAAGCCGCGGCGGCGGGCGCCGCAGCCAGGACCGCCTGCGGAGTCATGAGCAGGGCAAGAGACAGTCCGAGAGCCTTCGCACGGAGGCCTACGGCATGTGCATGTTCGCCGAATTTCATCGTTTTCGTGCTTTCGCTTTCCATCGCCGGCGAGAGAAAATGCCCCCTCCCGCCCCCTTGGGAACCATAGGGATAAGACCCCATTGGGCGCGGCCTATACGCGCGCTTGCGGCGGGTCTCAAGCGCCTCTAGGGGATATTTTTACCGGGCGCCCCGCACTCGCGCCTAATATAGAGACCAATCACCGAAGGATCACGGCAACGATGCAGGACGAAGAGGTTCTGGCGGAATTTCGCGCCAGCAAGGCGCTGCTCGAAGGGCATTTCCTGCTCTCTTCCGGCCGCCACAGCGCCCATTACCTGCAATGCGCCCGCGTTCTGATGGACCCCGATCGCGCCGCCAGGCTGGCCATCGCCATCGCCGGCAAGCTGCCGCGCGACTTGCGCAAGGAGATAACCAAGGTCGTCTCGCCGGCCATGGGCGGGGTCATCATCGGCCATGAAATGGGCCGCGCGCTGGGGGTCGAGGCGATGTTCGTCGAACGCCCCACCGGAACTTTCGAGCTGCGCCGCGGGTTTGCCCTGTCGCCGGGCGACAAGGTCCTGCTGGTGGAGGATGTCGTGACCACGGGCCTGTCCTCGCGCGAGGCGATCAAGGCGATCGAGGCGGCGGGCGGCGAAGTGATCGCGGCCGCGTCGCTGGTCGACCGTTCGGCGGGGGCCGCCGATTTCGGCGTGCCGTTCTTCCCGCTGATCGCCCTGTCCTTCCCCACTTACGCGCCCGACGAAGTGCCGGCCGAACTGGCCGCGACTCCGGCAATCAAGCCTGGCAGCCGCGCGGAGGCCTGACCGGAGATGAGCGACCTCACGCTGCCCCACCCGCTTCGACTGGGCGTGAACATCGATCACGTCGCCACGATCCGCAATGCGCGGGGCGGCGATCATCCCGATCCGGTGCGCGCGGCGGAGATCGTGGCGGGGGCCGGCGGCGACGGCATCACCGCGCACTTGCGCGAGGACCGGCGGCATATCCGCGACAGCGATCTCGCCCGCATCCAGGCCGCCACCGGCCTGCCGCTCAATCTCGAAATGGCCGCGACCGACGAAATGCTGGAGATCGCGCTGCGCCACAGGCCGCATGCCGCCTGCATCGTGCCCGAGCGGCGCGAGGAGCGGACCACCGAAGGCGGGCTGGACGCCGCCGGGCTGCACAACCAGCTCGCGCCCATCGTCGGGCGGCTGCTCGACGCCGGGATTCGCGTCAGCCTGTTCATCGCCCCCACACCCCGCCAGATCGAGGCGGCGATGCGACTTCAGGCGCCGGTGGTGGAATTCCACACCGGCGAATATGCCCATGCAGAAGGCGAGGCGCAGGTCGCCGAGCTGCGCAAGGTGGCGGACATGGCGGCGCTGGCGGTCAAGAACGGCATCGAGCCCCATGCGGGCCACGGCCTGACATTCGAGAACGTCCAGCCGATCGCCGCCATTCCCCAGCTGGCCGAGCTGAACATCGGCCATTACCTGATCGGCGAGGCGATCTTCTGCGGGCTGGAGGCAAGCATCATGCGGATGCGCGAGCTGATGGACGCGGTGAGATGATCGTCGCCATCGGCTCCGACCTCTGCAATATCGAGCGGATTCAAGCCTCTCTCGACCGTTTCGGCGAACGCTTCGAAAAGCGGGTCTTCACCGATGTGGAACGCGCCAAGGCGGCGCGGCGGCCGTTCACCAAGGCCGGTACCCTCGCCAAGCGGTTCGCCGCCAAGGAAGCTTTCTCCAAGGCGGTCGGCACCGGCTTCAAGGCCGGCGTGTTCATGAAGGACATCGGCGTGGTCAACATGAAGAGCGGCGCGCCGACGCTGGCGCTGACCGGCGGCGCTGCGGCGCGGCTGGCGGCGATCGTGCCCGAGGGGCATGAGGCGGTGGTCCACCTGACGCTGACCGACGACCACCCTTGGGCGCAGGCTTTCGTCATCATCGAGGCCCGGCCCCGGTGAACGACGACGCATCGAGCGAAAATCCCCCCGCGAACGAACAGTCGGCCAGTTCGGGCGGAGAGGACGGTTCGGACAGGATCGACTGGCTGGCGGAACTGCGCGGGCTTGCGCTGATGCTGCTGGCGGTGCTGGGCTTCCACAGCTTCGTCGCCAAGCCGTTCTACATCCCTTCGATCTCGATGATGCCCAACCTGCTGGTCGGCGACCGGCTGGTGGTGAGCAAATACCCCTATGGCTGGAACTGGTCCTCGGTGTCGTTCCATCTGCTGCCGCGCGGCACCTGGCGATTGTTCGGGGCGGAACCGGAATATGGCGACATCGTCATCGTCGTGCCGAAGAACCGCAAGGAAGACCTCATCAAGCGCGTGGTGGCGCTGCCGGGAGACCGCATCGCGGTGGTGAACGGCCAGATCGTGCTCAACGGCAAGCCGGTGCCCCAGGCGGTGGAGCCCGCCGCCGAACTGCCGGTCGACATCAACCAGCCCTGCGACGAGGCGACCTTTCCCGGCCTCAAGGGTCGCCTGCCCTCGGGTCGCGACGTCTGCGAACTGCCGATGCTGCGCGAAACCATGCCCAACGGCGCGACTTATCTGGTCATCGACCATCTCATCAACCAGATGCACGACGACATGCCCGAAATCCGCGTGCCCGCCGGCCATGTCTTCCTGATGGGCGACAATCGCGATCATTCGGCCGACAGCCGGGTAGCGACAGAGGACAACGGCCTGGGCGGGCCGGTGCCTTTGTCCGACATCGGCGGCCGCGCCGAATTCGTCACGTTCTCGCTGGACGGCAGCGAGAGCATGAACCCATTGAGCTGGTGGCCGGCCTTGCGCGACGGCCGGGCTTGGCGCACGTTGCGACCGGGGATTGCGGCGAAGGAAACCAGCCATGGCGACTGAGCCGGCCGAAGATCCGATTCCCTCAAACCGCCCGTCCAGCCACAGGGCCGGCCCCACCGACATATCCGACCCGCTGTTCCGCCACGAAACCAAGCGCGCATTCGTGTGGATCGGCATGGCCGCGCTGTTCGCGCTGACGGTGTTCCTGGCCCAGCCGCTGCTGGTGATCTTCGGCGGTATGGTCTTCGCCGCGATGGTCGACGGCGGAGCGCGGCTGCTGGAGCGTGTGCTGCCGATCAGGCGCGGCGCGCGAGTCGGCATCGTCCTGCTGCTGACCGCGGCGTTCCTGGCCTGGCTCGCCTATTTCGCCGGCAGTCAGATCGCGGCGCAGGCCGCGGAGCTTCCCGCCACGATCCAGAGCCAGTGGCTGCGCGCGGTCTCCTGGCTGCAGAACCACGGCTTCGCGATGCGCAACCGCGACCTCCAGGGCATGGCGCAGGAGGCGATGGGCGGCGTCGCGCAAGTGACCCGCGCGGTGGGCGGCATCATCGGCGCGGTCACCACCCTGATCCTCATCGTCGTGCTCGGCATCTATTTCGCTCTGGAACCAAGGCTTTACCGGCGCGGACTCGCCTGGCTGATGCCCGCCGACCGGCGCGACCACTTCGAAACGACGGCGCAGCTCATGGGCAGTTCGCTGCGCCGGCTGATGGCGGGACGCCTGCTCGGCATGGTCGTCGAAGGGACCGCCGCCTGGCTGCTGCTGGAACTCTATGGCGTGCCGATGGCGGCGCTGCTGGGGTTACTGACCGGCCTGCTCGCCTTCCTGCCCAACATCGGCGCGCCGATTTCGGGCCTACTGATGATTCTTGTCGGCTTTTCAGGCGGTACGGACATGGGGCTTTACTGCATCGCCGTCTATCTGACGGTGCACACGGTGGACGGCTACCTGATCGTGCCGATGGTGGCGCGACGGACGGTGGACCTTGCCCCCGCGCTGGTGCTGGGCGCGCAGCTTATCATGGGGGCCCTGTTCGGCATCCTGGGGCTGGCGCTGGCAGACCCTATAGTGGCGATGATCAAGATCTGGCTGGAGCGCGAAGCCGCCCGCCATCAGGCTGAGGATATGGCAAGCTAGGCTATGGCACGAAAATTCCTGTATATTTTCGCGGTCCTGACGGTCCTGGTGATCGCCGGGCTGTTCGCCTTGCGGTTCTGGGCGGAAGAGCTGACCGAGTTCACTTTCGTGCCCACCGCCAAGTTCGCGCCGCAAGCGCCGCTGGCCGCCAATATCTACGAGAATCCGGCGATGTGGATATCGCGGCCGGGCCTGGGCACGAAGGACCCGGCGCGCTGGCTGCCGCAGGGCGCCGCCCCCGCCGCGCAGCCGCTGAAAGCCGCGGTCTTCTTCATCCATCCCACCAGCTATCTCGCCAAGGACCACTGGAACGCCCCGCTGGACGACGCCGAATCGCGGACGCGGGCCGAACTGTTCGTGCGCGGCATGGCGAGCCCGTTCAACGCCAGCGCCGACTTGTGGGCGCCGCGCTATCGCCAGGCGGCGGTGGGCGCTTTCCTGACCGACGATCCGCAGGCGACCCAGGCGCTCGACGCCGCCTATGCCGACGTTTTGCAGGCGTTCGACTACTTCGTCGCCAGCGTCGACAAGGACACGCCGATCATCCTGGCGGGGCACAGCCAGGGCGCGTTTCACTTGCGCCGGCTGCTGCGCGACCGCGTGGCGCACACTAGTCTTTCGAGCCGCATTGCCGCCGCTTACGTCATCGGCTGGCCTGTTTCGCTGCCGCATGACCTGCCCGCCATGGGCCTGCCGGCCTGCGCCACGCCCGACCAGCCCGGCTGCGTGATGAGCTGGCTCAGTTTCGCCCAGCCGGCCGATAACGCGATGCTGCTGACCGGCTATGCGCGCAGGCCCGGTCTCGACGGCCAGACGGTGGGCGGCAGCCCATTCCTGTGCACCAATCCGCTGACCGGCGGCGTGGGAGGCGAGGCGGAGGCCAGGGCCAACCTCGGCACGCTGAAGCCCGATGTCGACAACAGCACCGGCGCGCTGATCGCCGGGCTCGTGCCGGCGCGCTGTGGGGCGGACGGGTTCCTGGATATCGGCCCCGCGCCCGATCTCGGGCCGTTCGTGCTGCCGGGCAACAACTATCACCTTTACGACATCCCGTTGTTCTGGGCCAATCTGCGCGCCGATGCCGCGCGCCGGGTGCAGGCGTGGAAAGCGCCGCGCTGATCACCGCCGACAGCGCGGAATTCCGCGCGGCATTGGCGGGCGGCGGCGCGCTGATCGCGCTCGACCTCGGCACCAAGACGATCGGCACGGCGTTCTGCGACGCCGGCTGGCGCATCGCATCGCCGGGCAAGACGCTGGCGCGCGGCAAGTTCGGCGCGGACAAGGCGCTGCTCGCCGCGCTGATCGCCGAACGGCGCGTGAAAGGCGTGGTCATCGGCCTGCCGCTCAACATGGACGGATCGGAAGGACCCCGCTCCCAGGCCAGCCGGGCCTATGCCCGCAACCTTGCCGCGCTGGAGCTGCCGATCCTGCTGTGGGACGAACGCTGGAGCACGGTGGGCGCCGAACGCGGGCTGATCGATCAGGACATGAGCCGGGCGAAACGCGCCGAGCGAATCGATTCGGCCGCCGCCGCC
>Ga0209813_10000080_pt1 | contig 35297 bp, 35 predicted proteins | sample EndMethybrTD3033_FD_187596 | JGI IMG/M metagenome (GOLD analysis project Ga0209813, IMG submission 187596) | Populus endosphere microbial communities from Tennessee, USA - Endosphere MetaG P. TD hybrid TD303-3 (SPAdes) (version 2) | ecosystem: Host-associated > Plants > Roots > Endosphere... | reverse complement strand
CTGCCAAGCAGGCCAGAACCCAAAGGAGAAAACCACGGGTTGACCCACCCGTGACACCCGAAACATAATCCGCAGACGGGTCACTTCTCGATGGAAAACCCGGGTCACTTCTCAGTGGAAATCAACACCCTTCACATTCTCCATGACAAAGGCTGCCGGATTCAGTCGATCCAGAATCCGGATGTATTCCTGATACAAGAAGTGCCGATTGTCCTCGAGTGCGACGTAGCCTTCCTTGCCCAGATTGCGTGAGCGGCCGGCGAGGGAATAGGCTTGGCATGGCGGCCCGCCGATCAGGATGACGTCGCCGCCGCTTTCGACACGGATTGCGTCGAGGCGTGCGTCAAGACGCAGAGCAGGGTCTTCCTTGCCGAGTTCGAGCTGCCAGGCTTCCTCTTCGGCCGCTTCCCATTCTTCGGGATACAGCGTTGCCCAGTCCGGTTCCGTCGCCTTCCCGTTGATGTAGTCGTAGTAGCCGGCCGGAATGTCGCCATCGAACTGACGCAGGAAGCTGCGCAGCCGCAGGGTCTCGTGCGCCGATGCATCCTTCTCTATCGACAGGGCGATCCGGAAGGCATGTTCGTCACTCGCACCGGGAACGCCTGAAAATCCTTCGGCCAGCCCCCCGGGACCTGCAAAAATGTCGACGACCGAATATCTTGGCAAGACTCACACGCTTTCCGAAGGTCACGCAAAGGTATGTTGATTATCATCATCGACGCGAAATGACAGGCCGGTCTTCATGGTCGATGTAGTCGACGCGGCGACACGGTCGCGCATGATGTCGGGCATCCGGGGCACAGACACGAAGCCGGAGACCTTTCTGCGCAAGGCGCTTCACCGCGCCGGCTTCCGGTATCGGCTTCACGCGGCCAGGCTCCCCGGTCGACCGGATATCGTCCTCGCGTCTCGGAAGGCGGCAATCTTCGTGCACGGATGCTTCTGGCATCGCCACGAGGGATGTCACTGGTGCACGACGCCGGCTAGCAATGTGGAATTCTGGATCGACAAGTTCGAGCGCAATGTCGTGCGTGACCGGCTCGCGATCGAAGCTCTGCAGAATCTTGGATGGCGTACCGGCGTCGTTTGGGAGTGCGGGCTTCGCACGGGGCATGCCGACAGGACGATTGCCCAAGTGGAAGGCTGGCTTCGCTCCGCCAGTCCACATTTCGAGAGTGAGCTGGTTCGACCCGGGCAGAACCAAGGTATGAGGCAGCGGTAGCTAGCAGCTCGCTAAGTTGTTACATATCCTGGGTCTCATCGAAACGAGACCCAGGATATGTAACGAAAAGCGTGTTACATATCCTGGGTCTGAAAAAATGTAGACCCAGGATATGTAACATCAATGACCGATTCCCGTCCACGCTCGCAGCGCCGCCGGCTCGCCGAGATTCTAGCCCGCCAGCCGATCGTGCGCGCGTACGAACTGAGGCAGGAAGGAATTGACCCTCCAACAATCTCGAGGGCGGTCGAGGCAGGGGAGCTGGTCCGCATCTCGCGTGGACTCTATCAGCGGGCGGACAGCGAGATCGATACGCATCAGACGCTGGCCGAGGCAGCCAAGACGGTGCCGCGCGGCGTGGTGGCCATGGTCTCCGCGCTGGCCTTTCACGAACTGACGGACCAAATGCCGCGCAAGGTCTGGATGGCCGTCAGCGTGAAGGATTGGAGCGCAAATGTGCCTTCCTACCCACCGATCCGGATCGTCGAGTTCCGAGACCGCTACATGCAGCACGGAGTCGAACATCACATGATCTCGGGGACTCAGGTGCCAATCTATTCCGTCACCAAGACGCTCGCCGACGTCTTCCGAAATCGGAAACTTGTCGATCGATCCGTTGCAGTCGAAGCACTGCGATCGACTCTGGACCAGCGCAAGGCGACGCCGGCAGCGATCGCCGAAGCAGCCATGGCCGGGGACGCATGGAATATCATGCGGCCTTATCTGGAAGCGCTCACCTTCAATGGCTAGGGCGCCGGTCAACATCGCCGCGTCGGTGAAGCAGCGACTGCTCAACCTCGCTCGTAACGAAGGCCGAGTCTATACCGTGGTGCTTGTCCGATACGCTTTGGAGCGCCTACTCTATCGCCTGTCAATCTCGCGCCACAACGGCTCCTTCATCCTGAAGGGCGGCATGCTCGTCACTCAATGGATCGACGGCAGCTCACGCGAGACGACCGACATGGACTTCCTCGCTCATGGCGACCCAAACCCCGAGCACCTGCGCGAAATCTTCGATGAACTACTTTCCATCGAGGCCGGTGACGGGCTCGTGTTCGACAGGAAGTCGCTTCGAACGGGCGTCATCAGGGAAGAGATGGAGTATGGCGGCGTCCGCCTGAAGGTCGACGCCTATCTGGAACGAAGCCGGATCTCGATCACTGTCGACACCGGGTTTGGCGATGCACTCGCAGACGGATCCCGCACAATGGCTTATCCGTCCATGCTCGGCATGGAAGAGCCAGTAATACGAATCTATCCACCTGCATCGGTCATCGCCGAAAAGTTCCAGGCAATGGTCGCGCTCGGCGTCGCCAACGGCCGGATGAAGGACTATTTCGATTTGTGGGCCATATCGAGGACACTCGAAATCCTGCCAGAGGATCTTGACGAAGCCATCCACGCAACGTTCGAGCGCCGGGGGACAGCGATCCCGATCGCGCGACCACCCGGCCTGTCTCCCGCGATGCTCGCTGACGATAGAAAGCAGACGCAATGGCGGACTTACGCTTCATCAGTCGATCTGCCGGATCTCGACTTTGGCGAAGTGGTGGAAGCTTCGTGGGCCCTCGTGGGTCCCGCATGTGAACGGCTATCGAAGAGATAGCGAGCTCATACCGTGAGCCATTGCGTCTGGTGGCGAAACGTAGCCGCCCACCCTTCGTCGCGACCAGGCGCTCGGTCTGGTTACAGTCCCTGATCGATAAACGGCGCTTTTATGGATCATATTCTGCCGAAAGTTGATCGATAAGGGGACTGGGCTCGGACACGAGCAGTTCGCCGCAAAAATCCTGCGATCTGGCGCGGAGAGATGTTGAACTAAAGATGAACGAATTGGGATGGTATTTTTCATGGTATTTTAGGATGCCAGGGATCGAAATCGCCATCAATTTCAGGTACATAAGATACCTGTTCGACTCCGTCCCCGGCACCATTTTTGCAGTAGCGGAAATTAGTCGGAATAGTCCAAGGGACGATCTTCGACCGTTCGCGCGTCAGCGGTCCTGCTGTATAGTGGGGTAGCCGAGAGCGCTGAATGCCTTTGGCAGCACGGGCAGTGGCTTCGAAGAACAGCTACTCAAATGGCGTTCAGGCATAGGTTCTCGAACTGGAAAATTCTATTTCGTGCGCCATATCTCCACGATGTCCCCGGGCATATGGGCCTTGCCGAAATTGGGCTGGCTGTTCTTTGCCTCCTATCCTCAAATCAGGATGCAAGGCGTGTGAAACGCTGGCGGGCGGGCGGTGCCATCAACAACTCGCGATATTTGCCTGCCGAACCAAAAAAATAGCCCGGAGACACTTTGATCTCCGGGCTAAGAAAAAGGCTGCCCCATCGGGCCTCCTTCGGGTCGCGCGCCCTCCTTAAGAGGTTGTCATCGCCGTGGCCGTGATCGAGATCACATATTTTCCGAGAATCATCCTGCCCTCCTGTTCATCCTGGGCGCATCGGCTATGCCAATGCCTGGACGATCCATTTTCACCAGGGAGCGGCGGATTTGCAGGTCGAGGAGCAGGTCGAGGTGTTGGCAGCGGTTTTCCGATGTGATCGGAACGCCGCGAACGCGCTGCGTCGCGTCCTGATTCCACAGCCGGTTGCCGCTAAGCAGATACTGGCCCGTCAGGGAGAGACATCCCATCATTGCTGGCTGATCGTCGATGGCTGCGTGGCGGTCCAGACCTTTGGTATCGACGGTCAGCGCCAGCAATTGGCAAGGCATGGGCCAGGTGAGTTTTTTGGCGCGTATCCGGCGCCCACGACGCATCGGGCGGAAATTGAGGTGTTGGTCGATAGCCGTCTGCTGCGGGCGGATGCGCAATCCTTGGCATCGCTCGTGGCGGGAGACGCCCAGATTGGCGCAGGCATGGCTTGGCTGCTGGCCCGGCAACTGGATCGCGCGCTTGATCGGATGGCGACGCGCTCCACTTATAGTGCGGCTGGGCGGGTTTATAGCGAATTGCTTGCCCTGGCGGACGGGCGCGACCATATCGTGCCCGCGCCGCAGATCACCACCTTGGCCCTTAGTGCCAATACCACCCGCGAAACAGCGTCACGGGCGATCGCCGTGCTGATCCGGCGTGGCATTGTCAGCCGGGAGGACGGGCAGATGCAGATTCATGCGCCTCGCATGCTGGCAGACATGGTGATATAAACAGGGGGTTCGTCAGTGTGATGACGAATAATAGTGACCGACCGGGCAATCGCCCTGACGAGTCATCACTTCCCCGGCGATTTCGAAACGATAGCCATCGCCCTGGAGCGCCATGGCGGCGGCCTGTGGCCAGGGCATGCAGAGGCAGCCGGCGGGCGCTGCCGGTGCCAGAAGCATAGCCAGCCACTCTTCGCTATCGATATTATCCGTCCGTGGGAGCGTTTTGTATTCCAGCGCCAGGCCATGGTCTGGCCTGGCCTTCAGCAGGGCGCAACCTTGCAGCAAGGCAGTCGCCACATCGTCGAACATCAGGAAATGCAGGCCGTTGCTGCTTTCTTGCATGGTAGGGGCAAGGCGTGTCGTGGCCACAAGCATGGCCTTGTTGACGGCCATCGCCAGCCTGTTGCCCGGCGGGGGGAGAGATTGGGTCAGGACGATGTCATGTATCGGCAGCCCTCGCGCTTGCCAGAGGCGATGGGAGGGGGCGGGCGTGTCCGATGCGCGGCCGACATGGAGGGCGATGGCTTGGGTCGCGAGGGCTTCTGCCCGACGCAGCGCTAGTCCCATGGCGATTTCGCTACCCTTGTCGATTGCGGCACCGGACAAGGTAGCGATGTTTTCGGGGGCCTCCAGGCTGTCCGCCATCTCTATCAGCCGGTCGAAGCGGGCAAGCCAATGGTTGCCGAACTGGCCAACCGATGTCTGACGGAAGATGTCGAGCGCGGTCGGCAGGACAACATGCAATTGGGCGCCTCGGGCGATAACGCATTCGGCGATGACTATGTCGGCTCCAGCCGCCAAGGCGCCAAAGGCGGCGCCCGGCCCGATGTCGTCGAGCGCGGCCTCGATCTTGCGATGCGCTTCGGCCTCATTTTCCGGTAGGCCGATAATGCCGCTGAAATAGAGGCTAGGCGGTGGACGCAGGGGATCAAGGATCGCGGTGGGGCGTCCCTGTCTCGTCAGGATTTGATGAAATTGACGCAAGGTTGCAGCATGATCTTCCCACGCTTCGGGCGCGGCTGCCATCGCTTGGCGCAAGGCGGTCTGGCTGGCCGCCTCCTCTCCGAGCAGCAGATGGGCTTCGGCCGCTGTGGCGGCCAGCCAGTAGCGCGTTTCCTGTTCATGGTCGCCGCTGTCGAGCAGCGCCAGCACCTTGCGCGCGAGGTCGGCCGCCGCCGCCGACTGATCGTTGAGAAAGGCGAGGGTGGCAGCATTGATGAGCGGATAGGTCGCGCGGCAACCGCCCGCAGCCTGGAGATAGGCCTGCTGTGCCTCGTCTAGCAATGTCGTGCGCTCCGCGCCTTCGCTGCGCAGCGCTTGATCCTTTAGCAGCCGACCCTTCAGGGTCAGGGCTTCGGTGTCGTTCGATTGCAGCAAACCGGCCGTGCCGAACATAGCCCAGGCACGGACGGTATCGCCGCTGCGTGCGACCCTACGGATCTGCGCGAGGATCGGAAGGATCATAATGTTACCACCCTGTTCCTGGAATCAATCGTCCTTGGGTGGCGGATTTTTGATGTCGGGATCGATCGACAGCGGAATCCATTTCGGCTCGGTGGCACTGGGGTTTTGCAGCAGGTCGATATTGATGTTGAAGCCGTGCCGCGTGCCATATTTGCCGCCCTGGTTGTAGCGTGCCTGGAACCGGACGGTCTTGTAGCGGTCCTGTTCGGCGCGATAATCATCGTAGGTCAAGCCGCCGTAAAAGGACGACAGTGGTTCTTCGGTCGTGATGGCGTCATAATTTTTCGAGAAGAAGAGCTGTTCGCCGATCAGTTTGATCTCCACGATAGAATTTTGGGAGATGGCGATATAGTCGTGATCGGTCACCCCGGGTTGTTCATAGCGCAACGATATCCAGCCGTCCTTCGCCTCCAGCACCACATTGAACTTAAGTAGCGTGGCTGTGTCATCGAGTTCGACGTCAATCAACGGCGCCAGGCCATATTGGGTATAATTCAACGTCGACATCGTTACTTGCTCCCCTTCGTCAATGGTTTGGCCAGTTTGTTCTGCCAGACGCGCCAGTCCCTGTTTGCCGGATCACGTGCGACCAGTTGGGCAACGTCGGCCTGGGCCTCGGCCCGCAATGCCCGGGCGCGATCCGTCGCGCCCAGATTGTAAAGCAAGTTGGACATGGAGTAACGCGCCAGCATCCAGTCCTGCAAATGGCCCGCATTCTTTGGATCGCGCCGAAGCAGTGATCGGAGGATCGCGGCCTGTTTCTCACGCTGATCCAATGCCGCGCGGTCGGCGCCCTGCATCCGCAAGGCGTCCGCCATCCAGGCATGGCGGTTGGCCAGATCGGCGGCGATGTTGGCATCGTCGGGGGCCAGTTGCCGGACCCGCATCATGGTATCGAGTGCCCCCTGACAGCTTTGCAAAGCCCGATCGCGCGCTTTTTGTGCCAGGGCGATGGTGCAGATATTGCCTTGGGCGTAACCGAGTTCCTGCCAGTAAGCGCGGTTGCCCGGCCGCAGTTGTACCATTCGTTCGGCGAGGGTCTGATAGGAGCGGAAGCGTGACAGCGCGGCGTCGTTCCGGTCGCGCATGAAGTCTACATAGCCTAGCCAGAATTCGCTCTGGGCATGAGCGAATAGTCGTTTCGGGTCATTCGGCGCGGCCGACAACAGGGTCTCGGTGACGCGATAGGCTTCGCGAAACTGGGCAATGGCTGCTGCTGTGTCACCGCGTTTGAAATCATCCTCGCCCATCGCCTGGAGGATACGGGTCCGCCGTTCCAGCGAATCGGTCGGCAATGCCTGCAGGTCAGGCTGGTCGGCATAATAAGCGAGCGCGCGCTTGTTCACCGTCTGCAGAACGTCGAGCCTGCCAACGCCCTCCAGTTTTTCCCGCAGATCGGTCAGCATGAATTCGATCAGTCCCTCTGCCTGCTGGCGCTGGCTTTCTGCCTCGCTCCTTGCCCGCGCGACGAAGACCAGCATCGCTGCCATCAATAGGGTAAGAAAAAGCGCAACAAATGTGACGGCGATCACGCGCCGCAACTGACGCTGGGCGTCGCGCTGGATGATCTGGTCGAGCGGCACGCCTGTCAGGCCGGCGACGATCTTCAGCCGCGCCAGTTTCGGCCCGTCACTGTCGGTCCGGAAATCGGCGGCGATCGGTTCATGTTCGACGCCGTTGGCATCGCGGGAGATCAGGGCGGTAGGAAAGCTGTCGGCTGGTTCGCCTTCGATCAGCGCCGCAATGATTGGCCGATCGGGATGGAGTTCGCGAAACAGTGCGATCTCGGCATTGACCCAGCGGGATGCTTTGGCAGCCGGGGAGCAGAGTACCAGCAATGCCTCCGACTGGGACAGGGCCATCCGCACCTGCTCGTCAAGGCTGGAGGCGGCTGGTAGTTCGGCACGATCGCGAAAGATGGGCGACAGACGGCGGGGGACGGCAGCCCCTCCGGTCAGGGTGCCGACCAATCGCTTCGGTATCCGATAGGTTTCCAGCCAATGATGCAATTTCCCGGCCGCATGCTCATTGGCATGGCTGTAGCTCAGAAAGGCGCGATAATGCTGCGTGCTGCCTGCGGCAATCGCGTCCTTGCCCTCGATCATGTGCGTCCCGCACTCACTATAACATTCCTCCTCTGGCGATACCCTGTCAGGCATTGGCCATGCCGTGGGCAGGTCTGCCAGAAAAACATGAATCATCAAGGGGAAGCATCCGATTCTTCGTGAGAACAAGCCTCTGTCTCACCCATTCGGATCGTCTTGGTGCGTACCCAAAACAGGCCCTTCGACAACACCATGCCGTTGCCAATAAGGCGGGCGACAGATTTTAACGGGTAACGAAACCGGGCCTGCGCTGTCCCAGGATGATGTGGGCCAGAAGGGCGGCGTTCCGGTTGAAATGATGGTCGCCGGGCACCAGGAATTGATCTGCGTGATTGCGGGGAATGGCAGGGCAGGCGCTGTCCGTTTCTGTCTGGCCGCGTATGCATCGCAAAGGGATGCCGTTGATGTGCAGGATGGCCGGTACCGTCGGCAGTGCCTCGTCCGATGCGATGTCCAGCCAGGATGACAGGTGGAATTGAAAGTCGGCGCTGGCGCTGAGGCCCAGCAGCGAGACGCTGGCGATCCGGCTGCGCGTCTGCGCATCTAGTGTGCCGATCATGTGCGGCAGCACGTCTGCGCCGAAACTATAGCCGATCAGCAGCACGCGCTTCTTGTGCCAGCGCTCGCCAAAGCCATGGATCAACTGCGCCAGGTCATGCCCGGCACCTTGCGGCGTGCGGGCGGTCCAGAAATAGGAGAGGCTGTCGACGCCCACGACCGGAATGCCGGCGGCGGCGATCTGGGCCGCGATGTCCCGGTCGATGCCGACCCAGCCACCATCACCGGAATAGGCGATGGCCATCAGGTCTTGCGGTCCATGACCCGTTGCAGGGACCAGGGTCAGCGGCATGTCGGGCAGCGGGATCTGGCCGGGCGGTGGGGATGGCGCTGGGGTTGGCAGGAGAGAGAGGGTGGCGTTGCTCAATTGGTTGCGCAACTGGACCATGCCGTCTCGTGCATTGCTGGAACGGGGCAATTGGATAAGGCGCGCGCCGGGGACGGAAGAGGCGAAGCGCAGCAGGGGTTTGGGCGCGATTCTGCTGACGCCGGCTTGCTGCAATATGATCCACGCAACGCGGTTGCGCGGGTTGGGGGCGAAGCGCCATCCCGATCGAGGTTTTGCAACATGCCCGGTCGCAAAGCCGGGCGCCGCGCACCAGGGCTTGTGACCAGCGACGCTCGTCGTCGGGTTGACCGATATCACGCCCTGATAGCTGGCGTCGGGCCATTGGGCGAGCGCGCCAAAGGCCAAAGTCGCGCCAGCGCCATAGCCGATGAGTATGGGTTGCCGATAACGCACGACGCCTGCGCGATGCTGGATGTCTCGTGCCAGGGCAATCAGCGCATAATTGGGATTGATGCATTTGCCCGGCGCCTTTTCCAGGCCATGGATCAAGGCCGGTGCCGACGCGCCCGCTACCAGCAGGCCGTGATCGGCAAGGCCCCGTGCCAGTTCCGTCTCATCCGGGCTCCAGCCATCATGGTCGGACAATAGCAGGGCGATGCCCCGAGGATCGCTGACGGGACGGTACAGATGAATCTGGCCGAAGGGGGCAAAACCATAGCTATTGTCACGCCCATCGAGCGCTTCGCCATGGCTACTGCTTGGTAATAAAAACAACAGGATGATCGAGGCGATGATCTGGCGGATGTGCCTCATGATTTTCCCCTGCTTGATGCCCGTTGCCATCTTGATATCGCTATCCCGCTCGCTGCCGACTCCGCAAGGAGAGCCAATTCTCCTCTCGTCTGAACATTTCTAAAAAATAGAACATTTCAGATTATTTTATACGCCTGTTTCGCAAAGATGCTTCGCCATAGACCTGTTTTCAGCCCAGACGCACCGGGCGCCACAGAGTTTCAGGAAGGAGTTTCTCTCATGTCGATCACCGCAACCCCGACCCCCGCCAAGGCCCTGCTGAGCCCCAGCAACCACGCCCTGGTCCTTATCGATTTCCAGTCGCAGATGGCCTTCGCTACCAAGTCGATCGCGCCCGAATTGCTGCGCAACAATGCCGCGCTGGTTGCCAACAGCGCCGCCGGTTTCAAGGTTCCCACCATCCTCACCACCGTTGCCGAAAAGAGCTTCTCCGGCCCGATGTTCAGTGAAATTACCGAAGCCTTCGACAATCAGCCGATGCTCGACCGCACCTCGATGAACACCTGGGAAGATGCCGCCGTGATCGAGGAAGTGAATCGTATCGGCAAGGAACGTCTGGTGTTCGCCGGCCTGTGGACCAGCGTCTGCATCGTCGGCCCTGTCCTCTCGGCGATCGAACAGGGGTTCGAAGTCTATGTCATCACCGACGCGAGCGGCGACATCAGCCAGGAAGCCCATGAGCGCGCCGTCGAGCGGATGATCCAGGCCGGCGCCAAGCCCGTCACCGCGCTGCAATATCTGCTGGAACTGCAGCGCGATTGGGCACGCACCGAAACCTACGACATGACCACCGGCATCGCCCGCAAATGGGGTGGCGCCTATGGCCTGGGCATCACTTACGCCAAGGCCATGTTCAACGCCTCCGAGGGCGCTCACTAAATCCTCCTTTGGCCGGGCGTCGCTCTCCCTCCGCCCGGCCATCCTCCTCCCCCGATATTCTCTCCGAAAGGATTTCCCATGACCAACTTCGTCACCACCAAGGACGGCGTCCAGATTTTCTACAAGGATTGGGGCAGCAAGGATGCCCAGCCGATCATGTTCCATCATGGCTGGCCGCTCTCGTCGGACGACTGGGACGCGCAGATGCTGTTCTTCCTGTCTAAGGGCTATCGCGTCATCGCCCATGATCGTCGCGGTCATGGCCGCTCCGCCCAGGTCGATTTCGGTCATGATATGGATCACTACGCTGCCGACGCAGCTGCCGTCGCCGAACATCTCGATCTCCGTAACGCCATTCATATCGGCCATTCGACCGGCGGCGGCGAAGTCGCGGCCTATGTCGCGCGTCATGGCCTGCCGCAGGGTCGCGTCGCCAAGGCGGTGCTGGTCAGCGCGGTGCCGCCGATCATGCTGAAGACCGATCGTTATCCGGGTGGCCTGCCGATCGAGGTGTTCGACGGTCTGCGCGCCGGCCTGGCTGCCAATCGCGCGCAATTCTTCCATGATGTCGCGGCCGGACCCTTCTATGGCTATAACCGCGAAGGGGCTGATGTGAAGCCGGCGGTGATCGACAATTGGTGGCGCCAGGGCATGATGGGCAGCGCGCTCGCCCATTATGAGGGGATCAAGGCCTTCTCGGAAACCGACCAGACCGACGATCTTGCCGCGATCACTGTGCCGACTCTGGTTCTGCATGGCGACGATGATCAGGTCGTGCCCTACAAGAATGCCGGCGTCCTTCAGGCTGAAATCCTGCCGGACGCGACGCTCAAAATCTATGAAGGCTATTCGCATGGCATGCTGACGGTGAATGCCGATGTGCTGAACGCGGACATCCTCGCCTTCATCCAAGCCTGATCGAAACAGGGGAGAACGGACCCATGAAAGCCTATCTTCTCTCGCTGGGCGCCGGGTTGCTGGTCGGCATCGTCTACAGCCTGCTGGGTGTCCGTTCTCCCGCACCCCCGGTCATCGCCCTGATCGGGCTGGCCGGGATACTGGTCGGGGAACAGGTCGTGCCGGTCGCCAAGCGGCTGCTTGATCGCAAGGAACTGGCCGCCTTCGTCACCACCGACTTCGCTCATCACATACTCGGGCCATTGCCGACAAACCGGAAACAGGACGCATGATCACTCGTCGCCAGGCGCTCGCCAGCGCCGCCACCACTGCTATGCTCAACGCCACCGAAAGCTTCGCCATGACCCGTAAGGACATTCTCATCACCAATGCCAAGGTCACGACGCTGGACCGGGAAAATCCCGTGGCTGATACGGTTGCGATCCGCGACGGCAAGTTTCTGGCCGTCGGGACCGAAGGCGAAGTGCGGGCCGTCGCCGGCAGCGACGCGATCGTCATCGATGCCAAGGGCCGCCGCCTGATCCCCGGCCTGATCGACAGCCACATCCATGTCATCCGGGGTGGGCTCAATTATAATATGGAATTGCGCTGGGAAGGCGTGCCGAGCCTGGCCGAGGCGATGGCGATGCTGAAGCGGCAGGCCGAAAATACGCCGCCGCCGCAATGGGTGCGTGTCGTTGGCGGCTTTACCGAGCATCAGTTTGCCGAGAAGCGCCTGCCGACGATCGACGAGATCAATGCCGTCGCGCCGGAAACTCCGGTCTTCATCCTGCACCTGTACGACCGCGCGCTGTTGAATGCCGCTGCGCTGCGGGCGGTGGGCTATACCAAGGATACGCCCAATCCGCCGGGCGGCGAGATCGTCCGCGATGCACAGGGCAATCCGACCGGCCTGCTGCTGGCCCAGCCCAATGCGACGATCCTCTATGCGACGCTGGCCGAGGGGCCGAAGCTGCCGCCGGAATATCAGTTGAACAGCACGAAGCATTTCATGCGCGAACTGAACTCCCTGGGTGTCACCAGCGTGATCGACGCAGGGGGTGGTTCGCAAAATTATCCGGACGATTATGAGATCATCGACAAGCTGCACAAGGATGGCGAACTGACGCTGCGCATCGCCTATAATCTCTTCACCCAGAAGCCCAAGGAAGAGCTGAAGGACTTCGCCACCTGGTCGACCAAGATCAAGCCGGGCGACGGTGATGACAGCTACCGCCATAATGGCGCAGGCGAGATGCTGGTCTATTCGGCCGCCGACTTCGAGGATTTCCGCGTCGCCCGTCCCGACATGCCGCCGGAAATGGAGGGCGATCTGGAACCGGTCATCCGCCTGCTTGCCGAACGGCGCTGGCCATGGCGCATGCACGCCACCTATGACCAGACGATCGGTCGCGCCCTCGACGTATTCGAGAAGGTCAATCGCGACATTCCCCTGCAGGGCCTGAACTGGTTCTTCGACCATGCGGAGACGATCAGCGAGCGCAATATCGACCGGATCGCAGCGCTGGGTGGCGGCATTGCCGTGCAGCATCGCATGGCGTTTCAGGGCGAATATTTCGTCGAACGCTATGGCGCCAAGGCGGCCGAGGCGACGCCGCCGATCAAGCGGATGATGGCGGCAGGCCTGCCGGTGGGCGCGGGCACCGATGCGACGCGCGTGGCGAGCTACAATCCCTGGGTCTCGCTCAGCTGGCTGGTGACGTCGAAGACGGTCGGCGGGCTGGCCCTCTATCCGGTCCGCAACCGGCTGGACCGGGAGACCGCGCTGCGCCTGTGGACCGAGAAGAACACTTGGTTCTCGAACGAGGTCGGCAAGAAGGGCCAGATCAAGGCCGGGCAGCTGGCCGACTTTGCCCTGCTGTCGGACGACTATTTCTCCGTGCCCGAAGACGAGATCGCCCATCTTCGTTCGGTTCTGACCATGCTGGGCGGCAAGATCGTCTATGGCGAGGGCGATTATGGCCCGCTGGCGCCGGTCGCGCCCAAGGCGATGCCGGACTGGTCGCCGGTCGCGACCTTTGGCGGCTATTATCGCCGGGACGAGACTGCCAAGAAGCTCGCCTCGGCCTGCGGTTGCCATTCGGCCTGTGGCGTGCATGGCCATGATCATGCCGCCGCGCTGGGCGCCAATGTGCCTGCGGCCGATGTCCAGAGCTTCTGGGGCACGCTGGGCTGCGGCTGCTGGGCCGTTTGACTTGAACAGGCCCTGCTCGACGGGGTGGGGCCTGTTCGTTCGAAAATTTGGAATGTTATCGTCGATATTATTCGGATCGATCGTCTTCTGACCTCTGCCTAGACAGGCTTTGCCACATCGACCGAGAGGCCTGGTCCTCTCCAACCGGAGCAACAGACATGAAGCGTTTCACCCTGATGGTGGCGACGGCCCTGGTCGCCATCAGCCCTGCCGTCGCGCCTGCGAAAGGCCCCGCACCCGTAACCGCCGACTATTCGGTCGGTCCGCAATATGACACCACCCATGTCTATGTCGCGCCGGAGGATTTCGATCGCTTCGTCGCCAGTTTCACCGCGACTTTTGGCGGCACCACCAGCAAGCAGGGCGCGTTTCAGGTCACGCCGACCGCCAGCAAGACCAAGTCGCAGCTCGCCTTGACGCCGGCCGGCACCATCTCCGTCTTCGGCTTCCTGACGCCCATGCCCTATCCCTTCGGCGCGGAGCGGACCGGCTATCTTGTCAGCGACCTGGACGGGGCGGTCGCTTCGGCGCTCAAGCATGGCGCAACCCGCCTGATCACGACCTTCCCCGATCCGATCGGTCGTGACGTCGTGGTGCAATGGGCCGGCGGCGTGAACATGCAGCTCTATTGGCACACCACCAAGCCGAACTATCCAGCGCTGGCGACGGTGCCGGAAAACCGCATCTACCTGACCACCGACGCGGCCGATACCTTCATCAAGCAATGGACAGGCTTTGCCCACGCCAAGGTGACGTCCGATGACAAGGCCGCACCCGGCGCCGAGATCGGCCAGCCCGGCAAGACCTATCGCCGCATCCGCCTGACATCGGGCTATGGCAAGATGAGCGTGATCGTGTCCGACGGGCAACTGCCCTGGCCCTATGGCCGCGACATGACCGGCTACGAAGTCGCCAACCTGTCGGTGACGCTGGACAAGGCCAAGGCGGCGGGCGTCGAGACGCTGGTCCCGGTTCATGCCGAAGGTGATCGCCAGGCTGCGATTGTCCGCTTTCCCGGCGGCTATATCGCCGAAGTTCACAGTGTCGCCGGGGAGTGAAGGGCATGGCTTTCACCCCCCCTTTCGTCGGCGCCATCCTGGCATGGCGGCCGACCTGGTTCATCGCCCGGCTGGCGCTGACCAGTGCCTATCTGCTGGGCGGCATCATCAAGCTGACCGACTGGCATGGCGCCGTTGCCGAACAGGCGAATTTCGGCATGAGCCCGCCAGCTTTCTGGGCCGCGCTGACGATCGGCCTTGAACTGGTCGGCCCCGTGCTGATCCTGACCGGCCGTCTGGTCTGGCTGGGCGCGGGGATGCTGGGCGTCTTCACCCTGCTGGCGGCCTTTACCGCCAACGCTTTCTGGACGATGCCGATGGGGCAGGAGCGCTTCATGGCGACCAACGCGTTTTTCGAGCATATCGGCCTGATCGGCGGTTTCATCGCGGTCGCCATGATCGCGCAGCGGCGTGAGGCCAATGCCTAAGCGTTGCCTGCCCTTTCTCGCGCTGTTGGCGCTGCCGATCCCGGCCGCTGCCCAGCAGCGCGAGGCGTGGCAGGCGCCGACGCTCAGCATCACCCGCTATGACGAGGATTGGTCCGACTTGGCCGATGCCGAGAAACGGGAGCATCACTGGACCGGTCCGTTCAAATATATCCCGCTGGGCGATGACGCATGGCTTTCGACCGGTGTCGAGCTGCGCGCCCGGGTCGAAAGCTATGACGATAATCTCTGGGGTGGCGCGACTGCGCCCGACGACGCCTATCTCTGGTTGCGGGCGCTGCCTTATGCCGATCTCCATGCCGGCAAGCTGCGTGCCTTCGTCCAGCCGATGATCGCCTATGCCGTCGGTGTCGCACCGTCGGCCGGCTCGGTCGATCAAAGCCATATCGACCTGCTGCAGGGCTTTGCCGAGGCGGATCTTGGACCGGTCACGCTGCGCGCGGGGCGGCAGATGCTGTCGCTCGGGACCGAACGGCTGGTGGGCACCCGCTATGGTCCCAATGTCCCGCTCGCCTTTGACGGCGCCCGCGCCGACATGCGGATCGGCAAGGCGACGGTCAGTCTTCTCGCTGTGAAGCCCGTGCAGCCCGGCCTCCACAATTTCGATGATGCGACCTCCGACACCAAGGCCCTGTGGGGCGCCTACGCGACCCTGCCCGAACTCGACCTTTACTATCTGGGCTATCGTAACCGTGTCGCCCGGTTCGGCGGCGACGCGGGGCGGGAAGTGCGGCATAGCCTGGGCCTTCGCAGCCATGGCGTGCGGGGCGACTGGCACTGGAATGTCGAGGGCGTCTATCAGTTTGGCGACTATGAGGGGCAGCGCATTGCCGCCTGGACGCTGGGCACCGAAATCGGCCGCAGCTTTCCCGCCTTGCCCATGGCGCCGGACGCGACGCTGCGCTTCAATGTCGTGAGCGGCGACAGGAAAGCGGATGACGACAAGCTTGGCACCTTCAACGCGCTGTTCCCGAAGGGCAAATATTTCGGTGAATTATCGCCTGTCGGCCCGACCAACATCATCAGCCTCAATCCGCGGGTTAGTGCCAATCTGGGCAAGGACGTTTCTGCCAGCGTCGCGGCCATGGCCTATTGGCGCTATTCCACGGGGGATGGCGTCTATGACATTCCCGGCAACCTGATCCGCGCGCCGGGCGACAGCGACGCGCGCTTCATCGGCAAGGAGGCCGAGGCGACCATCGCCTGGCAGGCCAGCGCGGAATGGGAATTGTCCGCCTCGCTTTCCGCCTTCGCGCCCGGTGCCTTCATTCGCGACACCGGCCCGGCCAAGACCATCACCATGCTGGGCCTGGAAAGCAATTTCCGTTTCTGACGGCCATTTTGACATTGAACCAAGGGATAGTGCCATGACCGCCACCAAAGCCTCCGCCGCGCCCTTGCCTTGGCTGCTGTTGCTCCTGTCCGTGACCACGGGTTTGGTCGACGCGATCAGCGTGCTGGGCCTGGGCAAAGTGTTTACGGCGAACATGACAGGGAACATCGTCTTCCTGGGCTTCGCCGCTGCGGGCACGCCGGGCTTCCGCGTCGCGCCCTATCTGGTGGCGATTGCCGCTTTCCTGATCGGCGCGCTCGTGGCCGGGCGCGTGGGGAAGGGGCATGCCGGTCTGCCGCTGCGCCGCTGGCTGATGCTGGCTGCCCTGATCGAGGCGGTATTGCTCTGGATCGCTGCCGGTGTCGCCGTAGGTTTCGACATTCCCGCCCAGTCACCCGGCACCAGCCTCTATGCGATCATCGCTCTGACCGGCCTCGCCATGGGCTTTCGCAATTCCACTATCCGCCAGCTCAAGGTGCCCGACCTCACCACCACGGTGCTGACGCTAACGCTGACCGGCATAGCGGCGGATTCCAGTCTGGCTGGCGGCAGCAACCCCAATATCGCGCGCCGTATCGGCAGCGTGGCTGCCATCTTCCTGGGCGCGGCGATTGGCGCGGCGCTGGTGACCCATGGCGGGCTGGTCGCGCCGCTGCTTCTGGCCGGTGCGCTGGTCCTTACCGGCACGGCGGCCTGCGCGCTGCATCCGACCGCTAGCGAACCCGCTTAAACATCGCTCATGCCGGCCGCCTCGCGATCGTCCGCACCCAGCGCGACGAATTGCTCGATCAGCCAGGACGCGGCGGGGCCGGGCGGGGTGTCGCGGCGCCAGATGCCGGCGAAGCGATAGGTGCCGCCGGGATGATCGGGCATGGCGAGGCGCACCAATGTGCCCGCGACCAGATCCGCCTCGATCATCGGCAGCGGCATATTGCCCCAGCCAATGCCTTCGCGCAGCAGCGCATGTTTGGCGCCCAGATCTGCGAGGCGCCAGGTCTTGGGGCTGCTGACCGAAAAATCGCGGCCTTCGGTAAAGCGCGACCGGTCGGTCAGCACCAACTGGGTATAATCGCGCCCGGCGCCCGGCGCGATCGCCTCCATCCGGCCGAGCGGATGGTCGGGGGCGGCGACGGGAACCATCGGCACCAGCCCGGCCGCCATGCTTTCAATTCCTTCGACCCCGGCCGACAGTGGCCCGGACAGGCCGATCACCGCGCCCCGGTCCAGCACCATCGCCACGATCGCGCCCAGTGCTTCGGCATGGAGGCGCAGCTGCACAGTGGGAAATTCCCTCGCGAAAGCGCGCAGCACCTTGCCCAGCCGTTCGGCCGGCAACATCACGTCGACCGCCAGATTGACCTCCGCCTCCAGTCCGTCGAGCAACCCCTTCACCTTGGCGCGCAGGCCATCCATGCCATGGGCGATGCTGCGCGCCTCGGCCAGCAGCGCGCGGCCGGCGACGGTGAGCTGCGGCTTGCGCGTGCCTTCACGCTCGAACAGCAGCACGCCCAGCTGCGCCTCCAGATTGGCGATACCATAGCTGATGACCGATACGGCGCGATTGAGCTTGCGTCCGGCGGCGGCGAAGCTGCCGGTGTCGACGATGGTGAGGAAGATGCGCAGTTGGTCGAAGGTCGGAGTGCCGGGATTGTTCACTGTTCGATTTCCTGGAACGTTTCGATGGATTTTATCCATCTGAACGGAAATGCGTTCAAGCGCTAATTGGGTCTTCGACAGGGCGGCCCCATGATGGATGCGCCGCCCGCAGGAGACACAAGATGATCGAACTTCGTCCTTTCGACAGCCTGGGTGGTGCCAATCATGGCTGGCTGGATGCCAAGCATCATTTCTCGTTCGCCGGCTATCATGATCCCGCCCGCGTTCATTGGGGCAATCTGCGCGTCTGGAATGACGACACGATTGCGCCGGGCACCGGTTTTCCGCCGCACCCGCACCGCGACATGGAAATCATCACCTATGTCCGCGAAGGCGCGATCACCCACCAGGACAATCTGGGCAATAAGGGCCGGACCGAGGCCGGCGATGTGCAGGTCATGTCGGCCGGCACCGGCATCACCCATTCGGAATATAATCGCGAGGATGTGACGACGCAGATCTTCCAGATCTGGATCATCCCGACCCGCGACGGTGAAGCGCCCAGCTGGGGCTCGCGTCCCTTCCCCAAGGGCGAGCGCAGCGGTCAGTTCGTGACGCTGGCGTCGGGTTACGGGAATGACAATGACGCACTGCCGATCCGCACCGATGCGCGGGTTGTCGCCGCGACGCTGAAGGCGGGCGAGAGCGCCGACTATCCGATCGGCAAGGATCGCAAGGCCTATCTGGTGCCGGCGACCGGCGCGATCCAGATCGACGATGTGCGGGCCAATGCCCGTGACGGCGTGGCGATCCAGGATCTGGATGTCATCCGCGTGACGGCGATCGAGGATAGCGAGATCGTGCTGGTCGACGCGGCCTGACGATAAAGAGGGGAGGGGCGCGGGTGCTGCGCCCCTTCTTTTCGAAAATATAGAACAGATTGACCGATTTTATCCAGCTGATCCTGAAAGCGCTATCGCGCTAGAAGAAAGCCAACGAAACGGTCCAGACGAACAGGGAGCCTTCTCATGCTGAATATCGCCACCCCGCGCCTCAGCTCCGCCGAATGGCAGGACGTGAAGGCCACATTGAGCGCCGTTGCCGATTGCGGCTGTGGCGAACCGGCGGCGGCCGGCCCGGTCCGCTCGCGGATCGGCCATGCGCTCGACGCGATCCTGGGGCCGAAAATGGTCCAGCCGGTGACGCTGGCTCCGCATCTGCACGATGTCCGCGAATTTCTTTGCGAATCCGGCCGCACCCGCGCGATCGCCGAACGCCATGTCCCCACACTCGTCGCGCAGGGCTATAGCCGCGCCCAGATCGAAGCACTGGCGCTGCTCGGCGCCTGACCCTATTTTCCGAAAAGAGGATAAGTCCCATGTCCATCCGCACTTCAGAAGTCGACGGCGTCGATCTGGTCATCCTGCCCCCGGTCCGCGATCTGGGCGATGGCTTCTCGGTCCGCCGCGCGCTGCCGTCGGCGCATCGCCGCATGGTCGGCCCCTTCATCTTCTTCGACCAGATGGGCGAGGCGACCTTCAACAGCGGCGAGGGGCTGGATGTGCGACCGCACCCGCATATTGGCCTCGCCACCGTCACCTATCTGCTGGAGGGCGAAATCCTGCACCGCGACAGCGTCGGGTCGGTCCAGTCGATCCGCCCTGGCGAGGTCAACTGGATGACTGCGGGCAGCGGCATCGTCCATAGCGAGCGCACCAGCGAGGAAAATCGCGCCAAGGGTGGCAAGCTGTTCGGTCTGCAGACCTGGGTGGCGTTGCCGACTCAGGCGGAGGAAGTCGATCCGGGTTTCGCCCATCACAAGGCCGACGAAATCCCGACCATCGAGGATGCGGGCACGCGCCTGACCCTGATCGCCGGCAGTTCCGACGGTCTGGTATCGCCGGTGAAGACCTTCTCCGACATGGTCTATGCCGATATCGTGCTGCAGGACGGCGCCCGCTATCAGCTCAAGGCCGAGCATGTCGAACGCGCCATCTATGTGGTGCAGGGCGAAGTCGAGGTGATCGGCCAGACCGGTGGCTTCGCGACCGGCGAACTGGTGGTGTTCAAGCCCGGCGCGGAGATCATCCTTCGGGCCAAAGGCGCGACCCGGCTGATGCTGATGGGCGGCGAGCCGCTGCCCGAGAAGCGCCATATCTTCTGGAATTTCGTCTCGTCCTCGCCCGATCGGATCGAGCAGGCCAAGGCCGACTGGCAGGCGCAGCGCTTCGCCCCGGTGCCGGACGAGCATGAATTCATCCCCCTCCCGGCATAAGGAGCAGCATCATGGCCCAGGGTAGCGCCCATATCGGCAAGGACCGGTATCGCACGGAGATCGTCGTCGGCGGTCATGCCATCACCGCCGACGAGCCGGAGGCGCTGGGCGGCGCCAATCTTGGCCCGGCTCCCTATGACCTGCTGCTGGCGGCGCTGGGGGCCTGCACCGCGATCACGCTGCGCATGTATGCGGAAAAGAAGGGCTGGCCGCTTGAATCGCTCGACGTGGCGCTGCGCCTGTCGGGCAAGGAGGAAAAGCGTATCGACCGGACGCTGGCGATCGTCGGGCTGGACGCGGAGCAACGGGCACGGCTGGCCGATGTCGCCGAGCGGACCCCGGTCACCCTGACCTTGAAGCAGGGCCTGCCGATCGCGACGACGCTGGCCTGATCGCGTTGGTGGTCAGGCCTGGAGCCTGGTCACGATCGCCCTGGCGGCGCGGGTGACATCGTCCCAGGTGATGTCGAAACCGGCATCAATGCCATAATAGGGGTCGGTGACCCCGCTGCCTTCCCGCCCCGGTACCAGGTCCATCAGCAGCGACAGGCTGGCGGTGCCATCGGCGGGGCGGATGCGGCGCAGATTGGCGAGATTGTCGCTGTCGAGCGCGAAGATATGGGTGAAGCGGTGGAAATCCGCTGGCTTCGCCTGTCGCCCGCGATAGCCACTGATGTCGATGCCATGGCGCCGCGCCACCGCCTGCGCGCGCGGATCGGGCGCATCGCCGACATGCCAGTCGCCGGTGCCGGCCGAATCCACCACTATGTCCAGCCCGGCCTGATCGGCCTCCGCTCGCAGCGCAGCTTCGGCGAGCGGGGAGCGACAGATATTGCCGAGGCAGACGAACAGGACCGACGCCTGCGTCATTCGGCAGCGGCCGTGCTGAGGCCGAGCGCGGGGATACCGATCGAGCGGCGGCCGCCGAAATCGGTGCGTGCCACGATCACGCCCAGCTTCTCCATATATTCGATTAACCGGCGGACGCGGCCGGGCGAACTGGTGCCATAGGCGCGGGCCAGCACCGTGTCCTCGGGGCAGGGCTCGCCCTCCATCGCCGCGCGGGCGATCAGCAGAAAGGGGGCCAGCATATCTTCGGGCACCGGATCGGCGGCGCGGATCGGCTCTTCCCAGCGCGGGTCGGCCGAATCGCTCATGCCGGCGAGCGCCATGGCGAAGCGCTTGCGGAAGGCGGGCAGGTCGAGCGGCGGCTTGCGCAGCCCCTTCATCCGGCAGCGGACGCCGAAATCCTGGAACAGAGCGGCGACGCTGGGCACCGCGTCGCCCAGATCGGCGACGATCTCGTCCAGAACGGCGATCACGATCGGCTCATTCTCGCCGAAATCCAGTTCCGGCGCGGCGGGCTTGGCCGACGGCACATCGGCAAGCTGGCGCATGATCTCCTCGGCCGGGCGTGCCGGCGGTTCGGCGCGGGGCGGGGGCGGCGGCATCGATTCTTCCTCGACCCGCGCGAACAGCAATTCCTGAAAATCCTCGCCGGTGGTGATCGGCGGCGGCATCAGCTTGTGCGTGCCACCACGCGTGCCGGTCTTCACCGACCCGATCTTCACCGCTACCGGGCGGCGCGCGATCGCCGGGCCAAGGCCCAGGAAACGGCCACGCTCCAGATCGCGGATCTGCTCCGCCTGGCGGCGCTCCATGCCCAGCAGGTCGGCGGCGCGGGCCATGTCGATGTCCAGGAAGGTGCGGCCCATCAGGAAGTTGGATGCTTCGGCCGCGACATTCTTGGCCAGTTTGGCCAGGCGCTGGGTGGCGATGACGCCGGCCAGGCCGCGCTTGCGGCCACGACACATCAGGTTGGTCATGGCCGCGAGCGACAGGCGCCGGGCCTCGTCCGACACGTCGCCGGCGGCGACCGGCGCGAACATCTGCGCCTCGTCCACCACCACCAAAGCGGGATACCAATGGTCGCGCGGCGCATCGAACAGGGTCGACAGGAAGGTCGCGGCGCAGCGCATCTGCGCTTCCAGTTCCAGCGACTCGAGGCTCAGCACCACCGAGGCGCGATGTTCGCGGATGCGGGCCGCCATCTTGACGATCTCGCGCTCATTATAGTCGCCGGCATCGATCACGACATGGCCATATTCGTCGGCCAGGGTTACGAAATCGCCTTCCGGGTCGATCACCACCTGCTGCACCATCGGCGCGCTTTCCTCCAGCAGGCGGCGCAGAAGGTGCGACTTGCCCGACCCGGAATTGCCCTGAACGAGCAGACGGGTGGCAAGCAGTTCCTCGACATCGACCAGCACGGGATTGCCCGTGCCGTCATTTCCTATGCTGATGCTGGCGGTCACGAACGTCCTTTGGCCCAGCCTGTGGCCTGCGCGCAACCCGTATTGGGCAGTTTGCCAGCGTTGGCCGCGTAATATCTTGACCATCGCATTGTTGCGGTGCAGCATCGATCTATCATGGAGAGCATAAACCCCGCCCAATCCGCGCCTGCGATCACGCAGAATCCCGACATCCGTTATCTGGGACGCCTGCTGGGCGATGTCATTCGGGCCTATGGCGGGGAGAAGCTCTACAAGCAGACCGAATATATCCGCTCCGCCTCGGTCGACCGTGCGCGCGGGTTGCAGGGCGCTGACCTGACCGACACGGGCCTTGATGCCCTCAATCTCGACGATACGCTCAACTTCACGCGCGGCTTCATGCTGTTCTCGATGCTCGCCAATCTGGCCGAGGATCGGCAGGGCGTGGCGGCGGAGCCGGGCGCCGATGTCGCGTCGGCGGTGGCCAGGCTCGAATCGCATGGCATCGGCAAGGATGCGGTGCTGGAATTGCTGTCGCACAGCCTGATCGTGCCGGTGCTGACCGCCCACCCGACCGAGGTGCGGCGCAAGAGCATGATCGATCACAAGAATCGCATCGCCGACCTGATGCAGCTGAAGGATGCCGGGCGGACCGAGACGGATGATGGCGAGAATTTGGACGAGGCGATCTTCCGCCAGATCGCGCTGCTGTGGCAGACGCGGCCGCTGCGTCGCGAAAAGCTGTTCGTGCAGGACGAGATCGACAATGTCCTGACCTATTTCCGCGACATCTTCCTGCCGACGCTGCCGGCGCTCTATGGCCGGTGGGAGCGGGTGCTGGGCGCACGGCCGCACAGCTTCCTGCGGGTCGGCAACTGGATTGGCGGCGACCGTGACGGCAACCCGTTCGTCCAGGCGCCGCAGCTGCGATCGGCGCTGGGCCGCGGCTGCGAGGCGGCGCTGGCCTATTATATGGAATCGATCCATGCGCTGGGCGCGGAATTGTCGGTCTCGACCGAACTCGCCCATGTGCCCGAAGCGGTGCTGGCGCTGGCGGAGGCGAGCGGCGACGCATCGCCCAGCCGGCAGGACGAGCCCTACCGCCGGGCCATTTCGGGCATTTATGCGCGACTGGCGACCACCTATGTCCATCTGGTCGGCAAGGCCCCGCCGCGCCCGTCGGCGCTGAAGGGCGAGCCTTACGCCGCGCCGGGCGATTTCCGCCGCGACCTCGTCACCGTGGCACAGGGGCTGGCGAGCGAGGGTGATGGCGCGCTGTCGACCGGCGGCGCGCTCGGCCGGCTGATCCGCGCGGTCGAAACCTTCGGCTTCCATCTCGCCACGCTCGACATGCGGCAGAATAGCGACGTGCATCAGCGCGTGGTCGCCGAACTGCTGAAGGTCGCCGGGGTCGAGGCGGATTATGCCGGGCTCGACGAATTTGCCCGCATCGCCCTGTTGCGCAGGGAACTGGCGACCAACCGGCCGCTCGGCACGCGCTTTGCCGAATATTCCGAGGAAACGGCGTCGGAACTGGCGATCGTCCATGCCGCCGCCGAGGCGCACCGCACCTATGGGCCGCAGTGCATCACCCATTATATCATTTCCAAGGCCGAAAGCGTGTCCGACATGCTGGAAGTCAATATCCTGCTGAAGGAAGCCGGGCTGTGGCGCGCGCCGGAAAATGGCGACCCGGCCAAGGCGGCGATCATGTCGATCCCGCTGTTCGAGACGATCGGCGACCTTGAGGCCGCGCCCAAGATCATGACCGCCTATTTCGGCCTGCCCGAAATTGCCGGGGTGGTGCAGGCGCGCGGCCATCAGGAAGTGATGATCGGCTATTCCGACAGCAACAAGGATGGCGGCTACATCACCTCGACCTGGAGCCTCTACAAGGCGAGCCAGGCGCTGGAGCCGGTCTTCGCCGAGGCCGGGGCGGCGATGCAGCTGTTCCATGGTCGCGGCGGCGCGGTCGGGCGTGGCGGCGGTTCCGCCTTCAAGGCGATCCAGGCGCAGCCGCGCGGCAGCGTGCAGGGGCGCATTCGCATCACCGAACAGGGCGAGGTGATCGCTGCCAAGTTCGGCACGCGCGACGTGGCGATGACCAATCTGGAAGCGATGACCAGCGCGACCCTGCTCGCCAGCCTGGAACCCGAGGGCGTGTCGGCGAAGGATGCCGCCCGCTTTGCCGCGGCGATGGACGAGCTGTCGAAGAACGCCTTCACCGCCTATCGCGACCTGGTCTACGGCACCGATGGGTTCAAGGAATTCTTCCGCCAGCTCACCCCGATCCAGGAAATTTCCGGTCTCAAGATCGGGTCGCGCCCGGCGAGCCGGACCAAGAGCACCGCGATCGAGGATCTGCGCGCCATTCCCTGGGTGTTCAGCTGGGCACAGGCCCGCGTGATGCTGCCGGGCTGGTATGGCTTTGGCCATGCGATCGCCGCGTTCGAGGACAAGGCGCTGCTGGCCGACATGGCGCAGCATTGGTCCTTCCTGCAGTCGGCGCTGGCCAATCTGGAGATGGTGCTGGCCAAGTCGGACCTCGGCATTGCGGCGCGATATTTGCCGCTGGTCGAGGACCAGGCCAAGGCGGAAACGCTGTTCGGGCGTATCCGCGAAGGCTGGTCGCTGACCCATGATGGGCTGCTGGCCGCCACCGGCCAGTCGCGCCTGCTGGAACGGAGCCCGACGACCGAGACGTCGATCCGGCTGCGGCTTCCCTATATCGAGCCGCTCAATCTGTTGCAGGTGGAACTGCTCAAGCGCTATCGTGCCGGCGAGGATGATGCCCGGATCAAGGAAGGCATCGAACTGTCGATCAACGCGATCGCGACCGCGCTGCGCAACAGCGGCTGAGTTGGAACGCTACGGAGCGGGTGGGGATGGCCGACCCGCTCCGTAGGATTGGGTGCGCTTAACTTCGCATATTTCCCGCATATTTTGATCGTATCGATCAATTGTGGGAAATCATGTTGCGAGCCGCCAGCCGGTCTATCCCTCTTATAGCATCGCCCCGCTGCGTAGGACAGGCGCGGTCAGGGGCGGAGGTCGATGCGCCAGGTCTCGCCCTCGATCGGGTCGCCGAAGACCGTGTGAACGTCGCTCGATACGCAGACGAAGCCATGCCGGGCATAGATGCGGCGCGCAGGTTCCAATATCTTGTGCGTCCAGAGGGTGACGGCGCGATAATGTTTGTCGCGGGCGAATTGCAGGCAGGTGGCGACCAGCGCGTCGCCGATGCCGCGCCGCCGGGCAAAGGGCTCGACATGGAGCAGGCGCAACCGGGCGAGGCCGTCGCCCTCGTCGGTCAGGAATATCGCGCCCGCCATGACGCCGTCGATCTCCGCGATCCAGCATTGTTCGCGTTCCGGCTTGAAGTCGCGCAGGAAGGCGGCGACGGTTTCGGCCTCCAGCGTTTCGAGCGGCCGGCCCCAGCCATGGCTGGCGGCGTAGAGGATCGACTGGCGGGTGACGACCTGGCTGACCTCGCCGGTGCGGAAGGGGCGGATGGTGAAGGGGCCGCCGCTGGCGGGATCGAGCAACAGCCGGGCGCGGGTGAGCGCCTGGAGCAGATCCTGCTGCTCGATGCTGTCGAGCCGGTCCAGATCCTGGGCGACGACGGCGCGCTGGCGGCTGTCGATCTGCTCGAAGGCGGCGCGGCCGGCGGTGGTGAGGCGGATCGGACGGGCGCGGGCGTCGGCCGCTTCCTGATCACGGACGATCCACTCCTTCTTCTCGAAACGCGCGATCATGCGGCTCAGATAGCCGCGATCCAGGTCCAGTTCGGCCTGGAGCGTGCTGGCCAGCACCGGTTCCAGCCGGGCGATTTCGAACAGCAGCCGCGCCTCGGGCAGGTTGGCGTCGCTGTCGAGGAAGCGCGCGTCGATCGCCCCCACATGGCGGGTGAAGAAGCGGTTGAAGGTGCGGATGGTTGCAATGGCCTGTTCCATGCCGATGCTTCAGCATGGATTGTTGACGCAGTCAACTATATTGGAACAGGCGAATGCGGGACGGCCGCAGTCCATGGCCGTCCCGCACCCCAGATCCCTCGGCAGAGGGATGAAGCCTTGGCAGATGGGCCGATCCCTGACCGGCCCATCCGTTCATGCGATCAATATTTGACGACGACGCCGGCCATCGGGCGGATCGAATGGAAATTGCCGGTCGTGTCGGCCTGGACGCGCAGGCGGACATTGCTGCGCTCGGCCGAGCTGCCAAGGTCGGCGGGCGACAGTTCCAAGCCCGCGCCATAGGTCATGCCATGATAGTCGCGGCTATCCTTGCCCAGCGCATCGAAATTGGTCCACTGATAGCCGACCTTGCCGAAGAACATGCTGTCCTTGCCGGCCTTCACGCCGACGCGGCCGGCCGCGCCATATTCCCAGTCGATGTCGCCACTGACGCCCTTGGACACGGTGCCTTCGACGCCCAGCACGAGCGGGCCGGCGACATTATAGTTCACGCCCGCGACGCCTTCGACCATGCGGCCCTTGTAGCCGACCGGGGGAATACCCTCCTTGCTGGTCTCGCTGTCATAGTTATGCACGCCCGCCATCACGCCGACATAGGGTTCGATGCGGCGGGTGGAGCTGCTGTCTTCCTGCGCCATGGCGGCGGCAGGCAACAGGGTGGCGGCAGCAACTGCCGTGAAAAGCAGTGTCTTCATGGGGGTGACCCTTTATCTGTTTCTGAAAATTGGGCCGGGGTGTGGACCCACCGGCATGTCCCGTGCGCTGCAAGCGTCTGCGAGGACATGGGGCATCAATGGTCGGGGCCGGCGGAAGGTTTCCTGAACGAAATGCGAAATATTGCCCAGGCCATGATTATGTGTTGGAAACGACACGGTTTCTGTCAGGGGGATGAACGAAAGTCGCTTTTTCTGAACCACAGATAAATGCCCGATCTTGAACCGCTTTTCATTCACCACCAATTCAACCGCGCGGCGTTAACCGGGGTCATGAAGCATATGAGGAGACAGGCAATGATGCGGACCGGATCACGATTCCTGGCTGCGCTTGGTCTCGCGAGCGCTATGGCCCTGGGGGGCTGCGCCTATGATGACGGCTATGGCTATGGCGGCGTGAGCGTCGGGACCGGCTATTATGGCGGTGGCGGCTATTATGGCGACGGCTATTACGGGCCCTATGGCTATGCGCCCGGCGGCTATGGCGGCTGGTACAATGACTATTATTATCCCGGCAGCGGCTATTATGTCTATGATCGGGGCGGGACGCGGCATCGCTGGAACGATGGCCAGCGTCGCTACTGGGAAGCGCGCCGCAAGGACCGGCCGGGCAATGGTCGGCCCGGTGACGGCAGGCCCGGTTATGGGCGACCCGGTGATGGACGTCCGGGCTGGGATCGTCCCGGTGACGGGCGCCCCGATGGTAATCGGCCGGGGGACGGACGCCCTGGCGGTCGCCCCGGCTGGAATGGCGGTGATGGTCGGCCCAATGACGGCAATTGGAACCGTCCGCGTCCGCCGCGCGGCAATGACACGCCGGGCCGTGGGCGTCCCGGCGCCAGCGGCGGCGACCAGCGTTATGTGCCGCAGCCTGGCCAGCGCCCGCCCCAGGCGAGCCGCCCGCCGCGCGACATGGGCGGCAGCGCCCGCCCGGCACCGCGCATGCGGACCGATGGCACAAGAGGCGGTGGGCGCGAACCGATCCGGACTCAGCCCAATTGATGCGGGAGAAATCTATGAGGGGGATGGCCGGCGCCGCGTTGCTGCTGGGCCTGATGAGCCTGACTGCCTGCGACGGGCGGGAGGAAAGCGCTATCGACAATCTGGCCAATGGCGCCAATGCCAGCCAGGTCGAGAATAATGTCCGGGCCGAGGCGCAGGCGCTGATGGAGCCGCTGGCGCCGCCGGCGCCCGGCACGCCCGGTGGCCTGCCCGCCGAACCGGCGCCGGCCGAGGAGGGCGCGATCGACCCCGACAGCGCGCAGGGTGCGGCGCAGGTGGTGCAGGGCTATTATGGCTTGCTGGAGGAAAAGCGCTTCAGCGACGCGCAGGATCTGTGGAACGACAAGAGCGCGATCGGCGCGCAGGATGATGCGCATTTTGCCGGCCGCTTCCGTGGTTTCAGCGAGATCCATGCCAATATCGGCAGCCCGGCCGAGATCGAGGGCGCGGCCGGATCAAGCTTCGTGACGGTGCCGGTGCAGGTCTATGGCCGGCTGAAGGCGAACGGCAAGCCTTGGTATCGGCTGCGCCAGGTGGGGCTGCGCCGGGTCGATGCGGTGCCGGGCACGAGCGAGGCGGATCGGCGCTGGCATATCGAATCGATCGGCGCCTATGTCGCGCCGCCGGCGGACGAGGCGGACAATGCGACCCAGACCGCGCAGCTGATTTCCGCGACCGACGGCATGGCCCGGAAACACTGACCCGGAAACGCAGACACCGGCGCGGCGGGGCCGCACCGGTGTCGGGGCTTGGCCCGCCGCCACGCCCATGAGGGCTGGCGGTGGCCTTGACGGCGTATCGCTTAGGCGACGGTCGCCTTGACGATCTTGCCCGGCGTCTTGGGCGGCTCGCCCTTGGGCAGCGCGTCGACATGTTCCATGCCCGAGGTGACTTCGCCCCAGACGGTATATTGGCCGTCGAGGAAGGTGGCGTCGTCGAAGCAGATGAAGAACTGGCTGTTGGCGCTGTTCGGGTTCATCGCACGCGCCATCGAGCACACGCCGCGGACATGCGGTTCGCGGCTGAATTCGGCCTTGATGTCGGGCAGCTTGGAACCGCCCATGCCGGTGCCGGTCGGATCGCCGCCCTGCGCCATGAAGCCGGGGATGACGCGGTGGAAGACCACGCCGTCATAGAAGCCGTCCTTGGCAAGGGTGGTGATGCGTTCGACATGGCCGGGCGCCAGATCCGGGCGCAGCTTGATCACGACGTCGCCGCCGCTGTCGAGGGAAAGGGTAAGGGTTTCGTCGGCCATGAAAGATCCTCTCATTGGGGAAGGCGTTGATCGCCTCATATAGAGGCTTGGGATGGGGATGGAAGCGGCGTTTGGCAAAGCCTGTCCCATCTGTTGCCAAAGCGCGTCCAACCCCATTGCAATTATATTGTGCATCGGCGAAAGCATCGACATGTTACAGGAACCGGACAGTTGCGCGCGCCATGACCGAACGTGGCGATTTGGCCGAGCCGCGGCCGCACGAGGAACTTGCTGACGAGACTCTGATCTCGGCTGGCGGGGAGCAGGCCGAGTCGAGCCTGGACGAGGATGACCGGCTGAAGCCCGAATTCCTGTCCGCCGTGCTGGATGCGGTGGACGAAGGTGACATCGACCATGCGCGCGAGCTGGTCTCGCCGCTGCACCCCGCCGACATTGCCGACCTTCTGGAACTGACGCCCGCCGAGCAGCGTGGCGAAGTGGCCGCCGCGCTGGGCGATCTGGTCGGCGCGGAGGTTCTGTCCGAACTCAATGATTATGTGCGCGACGACCTGATCGGCGCGCTGGCGCCCGAGCAGGTCGCCGAATTCGCCTCCGAACTCGATACCGACGACGCCGTCGCGATCATCGAGGACATGGAGGAGGCCGACCAGCAGGCGGTGCTGGAGGCGATGGAGCCGGAAGATCGCGCCGCGATCGAGTCCGCGCTTGCCTATCCCGAAGAATCCGCCGGCCGCATGATGCAGCGCGACCTGGTCGCGGTGCCCGAGCATATGACGGTCGGCCAGGTGATCGACTATCTGCGCGACAATGGCGACCTGACCCGCGATTTCTGGGAAATCTTCGTCGTCGATGAAGGGCATAAGCCGATCGGCACCTGTCAGCTGAGCTGGGTGCTGACCTGTCCGCGCGGCGTTGCCATGGCCGACCTGATGAAGCGCGAGCAGACGCTGATCCCGGTCGACATGGACCAGGAAGAAGTAGCGCTGCGCTTCCAGAAATATGCGCTGATTTCTGCTGCGGTGATCGACGGCAGCGGCCGGCTGGTCGGCATGATCACGGTCGATGACATCGTCCACATCATTTCCGAGGAAGCGGGCGAGGATATTCTCCGCCTGTCGGGTGCGGGCGAAGGCGACATCAACGAGCCGGTGATGGACAGCTATCGCGCGCGCGTGCGCTGGCTGCTGACCAATTTGCTGACCGCGCTGGTCGCGTCGACCATCATCGGCATTTTCGAACATACGATCGAGAAGATGGTGGCGCTCGCCACGCTGATGCCGATCGTCGCGGGGGTGGGCGGCAATGCCGGCAGCCAGACCATGGCGGTGACGGTGCGCGCGCTGGCCACCAACCAGATTACCGGATCGAACGCTCGTCGCACCATATTGCGCGAAATTCGCGTGGCTTTGCTCAACGGCTGCACCGTGGCGCTGGTGCTGGGGCTGGGCGTGGGGCTGGTGTTCCACAATGTCGCGCTGGGCGGCGTGATAGCCGCGGCGATGATGACCAATATCGTGACGGCCGGGCTGGCGGGCGCGGCGGTGCCGCTGGCGTTCGACCGGATGAACCTGGACCCGGCGGTGGCATCCTCCATCTTCGTCACCATGATCACGGATTCGATGGGCTTCTTCGCTTTTCTCGGGCTGGCGACGGCGGCGGGATTGACCGGCTGAACCGCCGCCCCATCTAGACGCCAATGCCGCTGCACCTGACCAAGATCGCCTTCCAGAGCGAAAGCCCCGCGACCCTCAAGGCCTGGCTGGAAAGCCATGCGGACGAGGCGCGCCTGACCACCCGTTACCTGCCCAAGCGGCTGGAGGAGATGGACGGCGGATCGCTCTACTGGATTCACGGCCATGCGCTGGTTGGCCGCAGCCCGATCCTGGGATTTCAGGAGACCGGGCAGGGGCGCTACTGGATCCGGCTGGCGCCGCGGCTGATCCCGGTGCGCGCCATGCCCAAGCGCGCGCATCAGGGCTGGCGCTATCTGGAGGACAAGGATGCGCCGCCCGATCTGGGCGGGGGCGAGGCGGACGATCTGGAAGCGATGCCGCCGGCCATGCTGAACGAACTGGCGCGGCTGGGGCTGGTCTGACGCCAGCCCCAGCCGCCTCTGCGCTGCGAAATCAGATCATCGGCTTGCCGTCGGCCTTGACCACGGCGCCGCCCTTCATGACGAAGCCGACCTTTTCGAGCTGGCGGACATCGGCCAGCGGATCGCCGTCGACCGCGATCAGGTCGGCATAGCGGCCGGCCTGCAACGTGCCGACATCGGCGCTGCCCAGCAGGTCGGCGGCATTGGCGGTGGCGGCCTTGATCGCCTCCATCGCCGGCATGCCGGCGCGCACCATCAGCGCGAATTCCTGCGCATTCTCGCCATGGTCGGACAGGCCGAACGTGTCGGTGCCAAAGGCGATCTTGACCCCGGCGGCATAGGCGTCGCGCAGATTCTTCTGTAGCAGCGGGCCGATCACCAGCGCCTTTTCGGCGGTCGAGGGATTGAGCTGTTCGGGATGCTCCCTGGCGCGCTGATAGACGCGCTCGCCCACCAGCATGGTCGGCACCAGATAGGCGCCATATTGCTTGAAGATCTTGTAGCTGCCGGCGTCTGCATAGGAGCCATGCTCGATCGAATCGACTCCCAGCGCAATCGTGTGGTCGATCGCCTCCTTGCCATGGGCATGGGCCGCGACCTTCATGCCCAGGCTATGGGCGGTATCGATCACCGCCTTGATCTCCTCGTCGGTCATCAGCTGATGCTTGGGATCGTCGCCGATCGACATGACCCCGCCCGACGGCATGATCTTGATGAGGTCGGCGCCCTCGCGCTTGAGCCGGCGCACGGCGATGCGGGCGGCTTCCGGGCTGTCGATCACATTGTCGCTGATGTGCGGAATGTCGGCAAATTCGACGCGCAGGCCGTTGACCGCGTCGCCATGGCCGCCGGTCGGGCCGAGCGGCGTGCCCGCCACCCACAGGCGCGGGCCGGGGATGACGGCGCCGTCGATCGATTTCTTGAGCGCGACGATCACCTGGGTGTCGGCGCCGCAGTCGCGGACCGAGGTGAAGCCGGCGAGCAGCGTGTTGCGCACGAAGCCGGTTGCCTCAATCGCGTCCTCATAGGCGCTGCGCGTCACCGCGTTGCGGATCGGGTCGCCGCTGTGCCAGCCGGCGGTGATATGGTCATGGGTGTCGATCAGGCCCGGCAGCACGGTCTTGGCCGACAGGTCGATCACCTCCGCGCCGGCGGGCGTGACGAAGCCCGACTGGATCGCGGTGATGCGATCGTCATGGATCAGGATCGACACTTTCTCGCGCGCGGCGGCGCCGGTGCCGTCGATCATCCGTCCGGCATGGACCACGACATCCTTGGCCATTACGGCCGGCGCCGACACCGCGACCAGCGCCGTCATGCTGCATGCGGCCAGCGCCGCTGCCTTCCCCCAGATCATGTAACCCCCTGTTTAATTTGATGGCGGCAGCGTCGCGCGCGGCGAGCCGGCCGTCAACGGATTTATGTCAGGTCCGGGCGTGGAGCCGTTCGCCGACCATCCGCAGATCGGCGACGAAGCGGGCCTGTTCCTGCGCCTGACGATCGGGGTCGGGCAGGCGCAGCAGGTAGCTGGGATGGACGGTGATCCAGGCTTCGGCACCGTCGTCGAGCGGGATCGGGCGGCCGCGCGTCTGGCTGATCGTCACCGGCTTGCCCAGCAGGGCGCGGGCGGCGGTGGCGCCCAGCGCGACGATGATGCGCGGGCGGATCAGGTCCAGTTCCTGTTCCAGCCACCAGCGGCAGGCCTTGATCTCCGGCACGTCGGGTGTTTGGTGCAGGCGGCGCTTGCCGCGCTGCTCATATTTGAAATGCTTGACGGCGTTGGTGACATAGGCGCGTGCCCGATCCACGCCGGCTTCGGCCAGCGCGGCATCGAACAATTGCCCGGCGGGGCCGACAAAGGGGCGGCCAGCCAGATCCTCCTGATCGCCCGGCTGTTCGCCGATGAAGAGCAAAGATGCGTCGAGCGGACCTTCGCCGAACACGGTCTGCGTGGCCGGCCCGTGCAGCGGGCAGCGGGTGCAGGCCATCGCTTCGTTCCGCAACGCCTGCCAGGCAGCGCGGCTGTTGCCGGTGCGGGCTGCGGGGCGGGGAGCGGTGGCGATCATCGCCGCCTCGCGCGCCTGGGCGCCGGCGACCAGATCGGGGATGAGGGCGGCTTCGGGCAGGTTGCGCCAATATTTGCGCGGCATTTCCGACAGCATCGCCCCGGTCTTCAGCCGGGCCGGGTTGAAGATGGCGGCATAATAGCCCTTCCACACATCTTCGACGGGATCTTCGGCCGGGGCGTCGCCGCGCTGCGCGCCGGGGCCTTCGGTCAATATGTCGCCATCCCAGTGGATGCTGACCTCCGGCGTCAGGATCGACCAGCGCATCGATGCGAAGCGGCGGGTGAAGAAGCCGGCATTGGCGCGGACGATATGATGGTCCGGCTCGAACCAGGCGATGAAGCGCGGGCCGTCGCCTTCGTCCAGTTCGCGGAAGCGGACGAAGGCGCGCATCTTGTGGATATCGCGCCGCACCGCCTTGGCCAGATCCTCGACCCGGCGCAGCAGCGGATCGGCGCGATCCTCCATCCGGCCGGGCACCGCGCGCACCGCCAGCAACAGGCTGTAGAGCAGGGCGAAGCGGGCGGGATCGCGATGGAGGATCGCGCTTTGCGCCAGGTCTACAAAGGCACGCGGCACGGAGAAGACTGCATCCGCCGGGGGGGCGGGCAGGGGTGTTGCGTCACTGCCGAACAGGTCGGGCGTGGCGCTGCCCGCAACGTCCCAGAGAATGGCGTCGGCGGGAATGGCGGCCAGGGCCAGCGCGCGGGCCGCATCGCGCCAGCCCTCGAAATCATCCGGCCCCGCCAGCGTCACCCGATGCATGGCCGTCCGCTCAGTCCTCCGCTTCGGCACGGGCCAGTTCGGCGGGCTTGCGCTTGGCGAACAGCGTCGCCAGCTTTTCCTCCTCGGCGGCGCTCAGTGCCTTGGCGGCGTCGGGGAACATTTCTTCTTCTTCCTCCTCGATATGGTGGAGGTAGCGCTTCTTCAGCTGGTCGAAGGTGCGGCGCCAGGCATCGCCATTGAATTTGAGGCCGTCCAGTTCCTCCAGAAAATCGTCGATTTCCTTATGTTCGGACACGCTGTGCTGGGCATCCTCGCGCAGGTCGGGTTGGGCGAGCATGGTGGCGTAGAGCGTCTCTTCCTCAGCGGCGGCATGGGCTGTCACCTCGACCTTGAACTGGTCGAACAGCTTTTCCAGCCGGTCGTCATCCTTTTCGCGCGTTGCCTCCGCCATCTTGTCGAACAGCTGGCGATGGGCGTCATGATCCTGTTTCAGGCGATCGAAAATACTGGCCTTGGCCATGGGCAATCCTCCTTCATGCGATGAAGGGGGAAACGATGGCCCAGTAAAAAGGGTCCGGCCTGTAAAAAGGGTTCGGCGCTTAGCCGAACAGCGCGTGGAAGATGATCGCCACCGGAATCCAGAGCAGCGCGCCCAGCAGGCTGGTGCCCCAGAGCTGCAGCAGGTCGCGGCGGAAGCGCAGGCGCAGGCCGGCATGGGACAGGCCGCTATGATCCAGCATCTGCCAGCGATGTTCGAGCGCACGGGCGGCGATGGCGAAACCGCCGATCGCGATGATGACGCCGAGGTGCAGGACCAGCGAGCCGCCCATCTTGGCGACGATGAAGATCTGAAGCAGGCAGAAGACGACAAGGGCGGCCGCAAGATGCGTGCTGATGCGCTTGGCAAAGCCTGCGCCCTGCCGCTCCATGG
>Ga0209813_10000079_pt1 | contig 36094 bp, 27 predicted proteins | sample EndMethybrTD3033_FD_187596 | JGI IMG/M metagenome (GOLD analysis project Ga0209813, IMG submission 187596) | Populus endosphere microbial communities from Tennessee, USA - Endosphere MetaG P. TD hybrid TD303-3 (SPAdes) (version 2) | ecosystem: Host-associated > Plants > Roots > Endosphere... | reverse complement strand
GTTCTTCCTCCAGGAACAAGCGTGTCCGGCAAGTAATGCCGAGCCCGGCGGAAACTGCGGCGCGCAGCGTGGTCAGGTTGGGCGTCTCGACCGTAATGCGATAAGGGCGGCCCGCGTCCTCCAGCGCGCGGATTGCCGCTTCGCGGAAGCGGCAGGGTGGTTCCAGCACGGCAAGCGGGATCGTATCGTGGGCCAAAAGCTCGAAATTGCCGTACCAGGCCATCGGTGCGCTGGCGATGGCGCTGGGATCGTTATTTGCGGCGAAGCCCAGCACGATGTCGAGCTGCCGGTTTTCGAGCAGAGCCAGCAATTCGGCGGTTCCGGCGATGCGCGAATAGATCTGCGCTTCCGGATGAAGTTCGGCGAACCGCGCGAGCAGCCCCGACAGCAGCATCTCGGCAAAGTCCTGCACCATGCCGATGCGCGCCGGTCCGGCGAATTGCCCGGCGGTGACGGCGGCGACCGCCTCGTCGTGCAGGTTCAGGACCTTGCGTGAATAGTCGAGCATCAGTTCGCCGGCGGAAGTCAGCGACAGCCGGCGGCCTTCGCGATGGAACAGCGTCTGCTGCAACAATTCTTCGAGCCGCTTGATCTGGAGGCTGAGCGCCGACTGGGTGACGAATACCTTCTCCGAGGCATTCAGCATCGATCCGGTGTCGACGATCGCGACGAAACTGCGCAGGAGGTTAGTGGGGAGATTGACGGGCATCGCGTCCGCTTTCTGATGGGGTGAGGCGGTAGTCTGCGGACATATTAGGCGGCCTAATATTCTCAATCAAAATAGTAGAGATTATGCGCGGAGAAGCAATTCTTTCTCCCGCTGCGGGTGGGCGTCTTGCCGGGTTTTTCCCCGTTTCACCGGCGGAGAGCACGCGTTTGCACCATCTATGAGCGTTGCTGATACGTAGGTTCTCCAAAACTCAATTGAAATAGTAGAGTTTGGCGATGACTCTCTGTCGACATGTCAGTGAGTCCGCAAATGCCTGCTTTGAAGAAATTCGCCGTCGCGCTCGGCCGATCGAGGATAGTGTCGCCCCTGGTGTTCCTGCTCCTGTGGGAACTGGGCTCGCGCAGCGGCCTTATTCCGGAACGCACGCTCGCCGCGCCTTCGGCCGTCATCGCCACCTTGTTCGGCATGGTCGTCTCGGGCGAGCTGCCGGGCAACCTCATCGTCTCCACCCTGCGAGCTTTGAGCGGTCTCGCCATCGGGGTTTCCGCGGGCGTCATCCTGGCGCTCATCTCGGGGCTTTCCCGCTCGGGTGAGGCAGCGGTCGATCCGCTGATGCAGATCAAGCGGACGATCCCCACGCTGGCGCTGACGCCGCTGTTCATCGTCTGGTTCGGCATCGGCGAGACGCCCAAAGTCGCGCTGATCGCCTTCGCTTCGATGTTTCCGATCTACCTGAACCTTTACAGCGGAATTCGCGGCGTCGACGTGCGGCTCCTGGAAGGCGCGCGCAGCTTCGGGCTCAGCCAGTCCGAACTGATCTGGCACGTCATACTGCCGGGCGCCTTGCCCTCGCTGCTGGTCGGCTTGCGCTATTCGCTGTCGATCTCGATCCTCGTTCTCGTGGTGGCGGAGCAGATCAACGCTTCGGCCGGGCTCGGCTATCTCATCAACAACGCCCGCGACTTCATGCGCACCGACATCATCGTGGTGTGCCTCATGGTCTACGCGGTGCTCGGTCTCGGCGCCGACTGGCTGGTCCGCCTGATCGAGCGGCGCGCCCTGGTCTGGCGGCCCAGTATCGTCGGGCAATAACGCATTGTCGGGCAATAACGCATCGTCGGCCAATCGCTTTCGAAACGCCAATCACCTCGAAAAGGTAAGTATCATGGACGCGAGACTGTCATTCATTGCCGATCACGCCCTGTCTCCGACGCCCGTGTCGGAAGCGCCCGCCCTGGTGAAGCTCACGGGCTTCGATCGAAGCTTCGGGGCGAACACCATCATTTCCGGGCTGGACCTGGAAATCGCCGAAGGTGAATTCGTTGCCCTGCTGGGCCGTTCCGGCTCGGGCAAGACCACGCTGCTGCGCACGCTCGCGGGTCTGGACGGCACCGATGGCCAGGACGTCCGGATTCCGACGTCCCGCGCGGTCGTTTTCCAGGATGCGCGGCTGCTGCCGTGGAAGAAGGTCTGGCGAAACGTGGCCCTGGGGCTGAAGGGCCTGACCGGCCGTGTCCGCGCCAAGGCGGAAAAAGCGCTGGAGGAAGTCGGGCTTGGCCACCGGCTGGAAGCCTGGCCGCTGACCCTGTCGGGCGGAGAGGCGCAGCGCGTCGCGCTCGCCCGCGCGCTCGTGCGCGAACCGAAGCTGTTGCTTCTGGACGAGCCCTTCGCCGCGCTGGATGCGCTGACCCGGCTCAGGATGCATGAACTCGTGCTGGCGTTGTGGGGCGCGCATCGTCCCGCTGTGCTGATGGTGACGCACGACGTCGACGAAGCCATCGCCCTCGCGGACCGCGTGCTGGTGCTCGACGAGGGCCGGATCGTCACGCAGGAGCGGATACACGCGCCGCGCGGGGATCGCGCCGATGTCAGCCGCAACTTGCGGCTCAGGCTGTTGTCGGTTCTGGGCGGCAATCGGCCGGATCATGACCTTTCCGCGGGGATCATTCCGTTTCCTCAGGGCCATTTCCCCCAGGGCCACGCCGCGCATGAGGCGTTCGCGTGAACGTCGCAGCCGCCATTTCCCTGACGCCCAATATAGCGCGTCTGCGCGGCTTCGTGACGAGCTTCGCGGAGCTCATCTCGGGCACTTCCGACGAAAGCGAGATACTGGAGAGCGGCGGTGCGCTGCTCGCGCGCCTTGTCGGTCATGACGACTGGTTGCCCGATGCTTTCGCCCGGCCCAATCCCGAACGCTACCAGCAGTATCTTCTTCATTGCGACAGTCGCGAGCGGTTCAGCGTCGTATCCTTCGTCTGGGCGCCGGGGCAGGGGACCCCGATCCACGATCATCGCGTCTGGGGCCTCGTCGGCGTGCTGCGCGGCGCCGAGCGCGTCGAAAGGTTCCGGCGTCGCCACGATGGCTCACTCAACCAGGTGGGCCCTGCGGTGAACCTCTACGAGGCCGAGGTCGAGGCGATCAGCCCGGTGCAAGGCGATATTCACCGCGTGGCGAACGCGCTGCCCGATGCGCCATCGATCTCTATCCATGTCTATGGCGGCAATATCGGCGGCGTGGAGCGGGCGACCTATCAGGCCGACGGTACGCCGAAACGCTTCGTTTCGGGATATGCCAACGCCGCTTTGCCCAACCTCTGGGACCGGTCGGCGCCGGCATGAGCGTGACCCCTGGAGATATTCGCAAGCTGTTGCTCGCGCGGCAGGAAGTGGCGCTGATCGATGTGCGCGAGGAGGCGGAGTTCGCTCTCGGTCACCCGCTGTTCGCGGCCCAAATTCCGCTTCGCCGGATTGCCGAGGAAGCCCGTTGGCGCATCCCCCGTCCCGAGACCCCGGTAATCGTCTACGATAACGGTGAAGGTCTCGCGGCCAGCGCGGCGATGGCTTTGCGCGACCTTGGCTTTACGCAAGTGGCGGAGATGACCGGGGGCCTCGCCGGCTGGCGGGACGCGGGCTACGAGTTGTTCGAGGACGTCAATTCCTATTCCAAGGCTTTCGGCGAACTGGTCGAGCATCGCCGCCACACCCCTTCGCTGCCGGCTCCCGACGTTCAGGCTTTGATCGACGAGAAGGCCGATATCGCCATTCTCGACGCGCGTCGTTTCGACGAATACGCGACGATGAGCATTCCCACCGGGCGCAGCGTGCCGGGCGCCGAACTGGTCCTGCGTGCCCCGGTCGCGGCGAGCGATCCCGATACGACAATCATCGTCAATTGCGCCGGCCGCACCCGCTCGATTATCGGCACCCAGTCGCTGATAAACGCCGGTCTGCCCAACCGGATCTATGCCTTGCGCAACGGCACGATCGGCTGGACGCTGGCCGGTCAGGCGCTCGCCACCGGGCAGGGGCAAGGCGTGGGCGAGTTCGGGGCCGCTGACGTCGAGATCGCCCGCGAACGCGCGCGGGCGGTGGCCTATCGCGCCGGCGTGAAGCGGATCGGGGCCGACGAACTGGCGTTCCTTGAGCAGGATGGGCGGCGTACGCTCTACCGCTTCGATGTGCGCCAACCCGTCGATTTCGCGGCGGGTCACCTGGTCGGCTTCCGCAACGCTCCCGGCGGGCAACTGGTGCAGGAGACCGATCACTTCGCCCCGGTGCGAGGCGCGCGGATCGTGCTGGCCGACGACCTGGGTTCGCGGGCCGACATGACGGCGTCATGGCTGGCGCAGCTGGGTTGGGACGTCTCCGTGCTCGACGATCCGACCGCCGGCGAGCGGATCGCCGGAGCCGACGACGCCCCCGCACCACGCGGTTCCGAAGGGCGCTACAAGCGTCCCTACGAAGGCACGGACAACGCCCAGGCCGCGATGCAGGCCTACCTCGACTGGGAATACGGCCTGGTCGCGCAACTCGAACGCGACGGCACCCACGGCTTTTTCGTCATTTAATCCCCCCTTGCAAAGGAGGACATTCATGTCCGTCAAATTCATCGGTTATATCGGTTTCAACGACACTTCGGAACTCCACAACGGCGTGCGCGAACGTGCGCTGGACCGGGACTACGTAGATGCCGCCGCCCGCGCGCAGGAAGAGGGCGGCTTCGACAGGGTCTTGATCCCGTTCGGATCGAACACCCCCGAAAGCCAGATCGTAGCGGCGCATGCGGCGGCGATCACCACGAAGCTGGGCTTCCTCGTCGCCCATCGGCCGGGCTTCACCCAGCCGACGCTGGCGGCGCGTCAGCTCGCCACGCTGGATCAGCTTTCGGGTGGCCGCGTCGCGGTGCACATCATCACCGGAGGCGCCGATTCCGAAATGGCGCGCGACGGCGATGTCGGCACGACCAAGGAGCAGCGCTACACCCGTACCGACGAATACCTCGAAATTCTGCGCCGCGAATGGACCTCGGCGCAGCCTTTCGATCACAAGGGCCAGTGGTATGAGGCGCAGGGCGCGTTCAGCGCGATCAAGCCGCAGAACCTGCCAGTCTTTTTCGGCGGTTCCTCGCCCGAGGCGATCGAGGTCGCGGGCCGCCACGCCGACGTCTATGCGCTTTGGGGCGAGACGCTGGAGCAGGTCGGCGACGCGGTGCGGCAGGTTCGCCGTTCGGCCGCGCGTTTCGGCCGCGACCCGGGCTTCTCCCTCTCGCTGCGCCCGGTCATCGCCGACACGGAAGAAGCGGCATGGAAGAAAGCCGACGATATCGTCGAGCAGGTGCGCGCCAATCGGGAAGCGGCTGGACTGCCGATCAGCGGCCACCGTCCCGCCAACGCCGGCTCGCTGCGTCTGCTGGAAACCGCACAAGGAGGTCGACGGGACAAGCGCCTGTGGACCGGCGTGGCCGCCGTGACCGGCGCGGCGGGCAACAGCACCGGGCTGGTCGGCACGCCCGAGCAGGTGGCAGAAGGCATGCTCGAATATTTCGACATCGGTATCGATCATTTCCTGATCCGCGGTTTCGAGCCGCTGAAGGATTCCATCGATTATGGCCGCGAGCTGATCCCGCTGGTGCGCGCCAAAGTGGCCGCCAGAATCGCCGAACGCAGCGGCCAGCCGGTCGCGCTGGCGAGCTGAAGGAAACTCAACGTCCTATCAGCCATCCGCGTTGGCCGCACTTCGGCGAGACACCTAGGTTTCGAGTGAGGGACGCGGTCCGGTCCCGCCACCCACGGCGCCACCGGGCCGCGCTTTCCCTTCCGCCGCACAGGAGCACAGAAAATGGCAACCGCCCCTAATATCGAGTCCGAAACCGGTCTCGTCATTCGCCGCGTCCAGCCGACGATCGGCGCCGAAATCGAAGGCATCGACCTTTCGCAGAAGCTTGCGCCCGAACAGATCGCCGCGATCCGCGCGGCGGTGATCGAGCACAAGGTCGTCTTCTTCCGCGATCAGTCGCTCGACAACGATCAGCATGCCGCGTTCGCAGCGGAATTCGGGCCGCTCTACACCCATCCCAGCACGCGCCGCGACGACAACATCGCGGCGATCCACGCTATCGCCGCGCGCGACGACTACGCGCGGAATTTTCAGAAGGACGTTCTGCCGGGCGACGCTTATCACACCGACACGAGCTGGAGGCTGGTCCCGACCTGGGGCGTCGTCCTGCGCGATATCGACCTGCCGCCGGTCGGCGGAGATACGTTCTGGGTCGACGCGAACCTGGCTTACGAAGGCCTCCCGGACGAGGTGAAGCAGCGGCTCGAAGGCAAGTTCGTGACGCATAACTTCCAGGACGAGCTCAACGCCGCCGGCCATCAATATCCGCTGGTCGCGCATCCGGTGATCCGCACTCACCGTGAAACCGGGCAGAAGATCCTGTGGGTCAACTTCTCGCAGAAGCCCCAGATTCTCGGCATCGAGTTGTCGGAAAGCCGCGAACTGCTGGCCGAGATCCTGCGCCAGTACAAGCGCCCGGAATTCCATGCCCGGTTCTCGTGGCGGCCGGGCACGGTGGCGTTCTGGGACAACCGCGCTTCGGTGCATTACGCGGTCAAGAACTACGGCGATTATCCGCGAAAGCTGCACCGCGTTCTGATCGCGGACCAGCCGCTCTACGCGGATCTTTGATGCTCGACCGCCGTACTCTCCTTGTCAGTGCAGGCGCGTCGCTCGCCCTGGCCGCCTGTGGCCGGGGCGAGGGCGCGGACGTGCTGCGTGTCGGTAGCCAGAAAGGGGGCACCAAGGCGCTGATGCTGGCCGCCGGCGTGCTGGCCGATATCCGATACAAAGTCGAATGGGCGGAGTTCCCGGCGGCGCAGAGCCTTCTGGAAGCGCTCGGGAGCCATGCCGTGGACGTCGGGCTGGTGGGCGATGCGCCTTTCCAGTTCGCCTATCAGAACGGCGGCCCAATCCAGGCGGTCAGCGCCCAGCGCGCCGATCCGCTTCCGAACGAGGCCCTGGCGATCGTGGTTTCGGCCGCTTCCGCCGTCCACACGCTCGAGGATCTGCGCGGCAAGGCGATCGCGACCGGGCGAGGCAGCGTCGGTCATTATCTCGTCCTGCGCATGCTTCAGCGGGCAGGCTGGACGCCCGGCGAGGTGAAGCTGGTGTTTCTTTCGCCCAGCGACGCCGCCGCGGCGCTGGCGGCCGGGTCGGTTGCCGCCTGGTCGACCTGGACGCCTTATGTGCCGCTCGCGCTTTCCCAAGGCGGGCGGGTCGTGGTGGACGGCGCGGGCTATACTTTCGGGTACGGCTTCGAAGTGGCCAATGTCGACGCGATAGATCGCAAGCGCGAAATCCTGTCCGACTTTCTCGGCCGCGAGGCCAGGGCGCTGACCTGGGCGGCTGCCCATCTCGACGAGTATGGCAGGGTTCTCGCCAGGGAGACCGGCCTCCCGCCGGCCATCGCCCGTATTGCCGTCGAAAAGAATGCGCGCCTCGCCACGCCGATCGATGGCCAGTTGATCCAGGAGCAGCGCCTCGTGCTCGACATTTTCGCCCATGCGGGCGAAGTCGAGCCTCGCCGCCCGCTTTCGCAGGCTTTCGTGCCGGGCCTGGTTCCCGGTCTGGCGAACCTGCCGGGCTGAAGCCCGACTATTTCCAATCCTCAAGCAAGCGGCGGAAGAGGTCAATGGACCGGCCTGCGAGCCCTGCTATCGCTCTGTAAATCTCAACTAAAAAGGTAGACTAAATGATTAATAAGGCCGTTCGAGCCACGCTGTGGGCAAGCAGTGGGGCGATCGCGCTGGGGGCAGCGAACGCGGCGTGGGCCGACGATGCGGCGGAAATCGCTTCGGCCTCGGCCGAAGTTGCCGTGGCGGATGATGCGGGCGCCGATGCGGGCGCGATCGTCGTCACTGGCGTTCGTGGCAGCGCGCCGCGCACCGTCGCCGACAGCCCGGTGCCGATCGATGTCATCTCCGGCACGGAGCTCAAGGTGACGGGGCGCACCGGCCTGAAGGACATCCTGGCGAACGTCGTCCCTTCGCTGTCGATGCCAGCGCTGGGCGGCGGCGGCACTTCGTCCAGCGCCAAGCCGATCTCGATCCGCGGGCTCAGCGGCGATTATTTGCTGGTTCTGGTCAACGGCAAGCGGCGGCACACTACCTCGCTCATCAACAACCTTTCGCGCATTTCGGGTGGCTCCACGCCGGTCGACATCGATCTCCTGGCGACCAACGCGGTAGGACGGGTCGAAGTCCTGCGCGACGGTGCGGCGGCGCAGTATGGGTCGGACGCGATTTCGGGCGTCATCAACTTCATCCTCGATTCCGCGCCCGAAGGCGGGGAACTCACCAGTACGGCCGGCCAGCATTACGAGAAGGGCGGCCTGCTGCTGCAACAGACCGCGAGCTACGGCACGCGGCTGGGCAGTGACGGCGGCTTCGTGCGCTTCTCGGTGGAGGCGAAATTTCACGACCGGGCCAAGTCGTCGGGCGCCATAGTGGCGGACTCGGTCGACCTCTATCCGCGTCTTGCCGGCGGCGCCCGAGATCCGCGCGAGGCAACGATCGACCGTAACCGGGCCGGCAATTATGGCCGCACCAACCGCGACTATATCGCCAACTCCTCCTACAACGCGGAACTGCCGCTGGGTGATGACACCACGCTCTACAGCTTCGGCACGCTGAGCTATCGCAATATCAAGGACGGGCGGGGCCAGTTCAACGCCAATAACGTGAATTCGCTGCCGGAAATCTATTCCGACGGCTTCCTTGCCAAGCGCCGTATATGGGAGACGGACTTCCAGCTGAACGCAGGCCTTCGCACGAAGTTAGTTGGTCTGGATGTCGATATCAGCACGGCTTACGGGCGAGATTATGTGAAGCTGGGGGCGGAAAATACGCTCAACCCGTCGCTGGGCCCGACCAGCAAGACTTCGTTCTTCATGGGAAAGCAGATATCCACCTTGTGGGTCAACAATCTGGATTTCAGCCGCACTTTCGATATCGGGCTGGCCAAGCCGGTGACGCTGGCCTTCGGCGTCGAGCACCGTTACGAACGCTTCCAGAACATCGCGGGCGAGCCCGACAGCTACCGCGACGGCGGCTATGTCATCCCGCGTGGCACGACCCCGTTCCAGCTCCTGTTCGGTGGCCAGCGTCCGGCGGCGAGCCTCGTGTCCTTCACCGGAACGACCCCGGCCGACGCCTTCGTGCTGACCCGCAACAACATCGCCGGCTACGTCGATATCGGCGCTGACATCACCGATCGCTGGTTCGTTGGCATCGCCGGGCGCGCCGAGCATTATTCGGACAGTTCGGGAGACACGGTCAGCGGCAAGTTCTCCACCCGTTACGAGCTGTTCCCCGGCTTCGCGCTGCGCGGCGGCGTCAATACCGGCTTCCGCGCGCCGTCGCTGGGGCAGCAGGGCTTCTCGACCTCGCAGAACACGTCGATTACCGTCAACGGCGATCGCATTCCGCAACTGGTGAAGTTCCTTGCGCCAGGCGATCCTATCGCCGGCTTCCTGGGCGCCAAGCCGCTGACGCCGGAAAAATCGCTGAACTACACGGCCGGCGCGACGTTCGAATCCGGGCCTTTCCGACTGACCGTGGACGCCTATCAGATCCGCATCGACGATCGCATCGTGAAGACCGAGATCCTCAACAGCGCGGAGGCGGTGCGCATCCTCACCAGTGCGCAAGTGGCGGCGATCCTCAGCCAGCGCGGCGTGCCCGGCATAAGCAGTGCCCAGTTCTTCATCAACGGCGTCGACACGCGCACGCGCGGCATCGACGCCGTGGCGGAGTACACGATCAAGACCGACAGCCTGGGGTCGTTCCGGCTCGGTGCGGCGTACAGCTACAACAAGACCAGGATATTGCGTGTCGCGGCCAATCCGTCGAACCTGACCAACACCGTCCTGTTCGGCCGGCAGGCCCGCAGCGACCTGACCAGCGCCAATCCGCGCGACAAGCTGGTGCTGAACGGCGACTGGAGCATCGGCCCGGTCCGCACGGCCCTGCGCGTGACGCGCTTCGGCAAGTATACCGAGGCGGGAACCAGCAATACCTCCACCGCCGACGACCGCACGTTCCCGGCGGCCTGGGTGACCGACCTCGACGTATCGGTGAAAGTGAGCGAGCGGATAAACCTGGCCGTAGGCGCCAACAACCTGTTCGACGTCTACCCGGCGGCGATAGGGGTGATCCAGGCGAATACCGGTGCCGGCTATTACGGCAATTTCGCGCCTTTCGGCCTTTCGGGCGGGTTCTATTACACCCGTGTGGGCGTGACGTTCTGAGCAGGGACGCCGGGGGGAAAGGTTGATGCCGGACGGTCGGCGAAACTTCCCATATCAATCTGATATGGAAAGTTTTTTCCGGAATTCGTGTGACCTTCCCAATGGCATTGTCACCGGCCATGTCGAAGCGCCGGGCTTGAGGTGGTTCAGGCACGGCAGGATATCCGGGAGAAGCGCGCATGGCGCCGATCATGCGCGGTTCGCCGCCATGTAGGACAGCCCTTACACCTTGTGGGCGTGATAGGCGGGCGGAGCCACTCCGATCGTGTCCCGCACCGAAGGGGGGAACTTGCCGCCGATGTCGGTGATGCCGAACGCCTTGCCGGCCTCCGCCGCGATGACCGTCTGGCCGTTGAAGCGCATCGGATCGGCGTCGTTATAGATCGCCCAGGCGACGTGGCCGGCATATTCGGGCGATTCCAGCATGCCTTCGAGCCGCGCGGCAAGATCGGGCATGGCGGCCATCCGTTCCAGCAGCCGGTCGACCGCCAGCGAGCCGAGCCAGACCGATACCGACGCGACATTGGCGCCCGCGCCAGCGAAGTCGACGCCCATGTCGTAAGCCATCTTGTCGACGCCGGCCTTGTTCGCGCCGTAGGCGGGGCCGAAGCTGTAATGCATCGCGCCGGAGCCGGAAGTGAAGAACATGAGGCCTTTGTCCTGCTTCACCATGTGCGGCGCGGCGAACCAACTGGCGACGAAGCCGCTGCGCACGCCGACGTCGATCATGTCGCCGATGTGGCGCGGCTTTTCCCAGAACGCGCCGGGAACCAGCAGCGCGTCTGAAACCGCGCAGGCATTGTTCACCAGAATGTCGATCCGGCCCTGTTCGGCCATGACCTGTTCGATCATGGCCTGAACCTGATCGTCCTTCGCGTGATCGCAGCGTATGGCGATGCCAAGGCCACCGGCTTCCGTTACTTCCCGTGCCGTCGCGTGGATGGTGCCGGGGCCGTCGCCATCGGATCGTCCGGTGACGTAGACGATGCAGCCATGCGACCCCAGCGCCCTGGCGATGCCGCGCCCGGCGCCCTTGCTGCCACCCGTGACGATCGCAACGGTTTGCTTTTCGGTCATTCCTGTCCCTCGATTGCGGGGCGGGGCGAAGGCCCGGCCGTCATTTTCATCTATGATAACTATTGACACTGAAATTCCAACGGCAAAGTCGCGTCGTCAGGAGGCAGCTTGTCGATTTTGCGGTGTCGTCATGGAGAGGTCGCTTAGTTCGCAACCACGGCTTGCGGGGGCAGCGTTCGCATCCAGCTTGACACCGACGTTACACAGCCTGCAATCCGCACCGTAAGAGACGATGGGGAAGAGGGTTGTGGCATATCGTCATCGCCGTCGGACAATCCGGCCGAAGCGGCCTGCAAGTGGGTGAACGATGACGCCATATTTCGGTGAACTGCGCAGCCAGTGGCGGCCCCTGGCCGCGGCCGTCCTCGGCCTGTCGAGCGGGCTGACGGTGCTCGGTTATGTTTTCGGGATCATGGGGCCCTTCCTGATCGCCGAGTTCGGCTGGTCGAAGGCGGAGTTCGCGCTCATCAGCACCATGGCGATCATCGCGGTCTTCGTCTTCCCCGTCGTCGGGCGGCTGGCCGATGTCCTGGGTGTGCGCCGGACCGCGACGATCGGCGTGATTGCCTGCCCGCTGATCCTGCTCGCCACGACCACCGCCAGCGATCTGCGCAGCTATGCCTTGCTGTTCGCGGTGCAGATGGTGATCCTGGGCACGACGACCGCGCCCGTCTATTGCCGGCTCATCGTTCAGTATTTCGATCGGGCGAGGGGGCTGGCGCTGGGCATCGCCGCTGCCGGGCCGGCCGTGGTGGGGGCGATCGGCGGGCCGTTGCTCAACAATTTCGTGGCCGATCACGGCTGGCGCGCAGGCTTTGTCGCGGTAGCCATCTATACCGGTATCGGCGGCCTGATCGCGCTGCTGCTGATCCCTCGCGCGAAGGCCGCGCCGGTGGCCGCCAGGCAGACCAAGCCGAGGACGGCGAAGGCGGACTATGGCCGGATATTCCGCACACCTGCGTTCTGGATCATCTTCTTCGCCATCCTGCTGGGCAACCTGCCGCAAACGGTGTTCATGGCCCAGCTAACCCTCGTGCTGGCCGAGAACGGCGCGCCGGGGAAGGAAGGATCGATCATGATCTCCGCCTTCGCGGTGGGCACGCTGGTGGGGCGCCTGATAAGCGGCGTGGCGCTGGATCGTTTCCCCGCGCCCTTCGTGGCGGCTGTCGGCATGGCGCTGTCCGGCGTCGGCCTGCTGGGCATCGCTTCCGGGTTCGATACCACGCCGATGCTGTTTTCTTCGGTGCTGCTGTTCGGGCTGTCGCTGGGGGCCGAAGCCGATGTGATCGCCTATCTGGTGGTGCGCAATTTCGGTGTGCGGGTCTATGGCAGCGTTCACGGCATGCTCGCCTCGACGATTTCCATCACCGCCGTGATCGGATCGATCATCATGAGCGCCATGGTGAAGACTTACGGCATCTATGCGCCGTTCCTGTGGCTGACCGGCGCCCTTGGGCTGGTGGCAAGCCTGCTGTTCCTGTTGCTGCCGCGCAACCCGCAGGTGGAGGATGGTCCCATCGACAGTGAGGTCGACAGCGAAGGCCATAGCGCCCCGGAGGACCCCCGGATCGCGGCCACCGCCTGATCCGGGGAACCGGCGTCTTCACGCCATCGTGCAACTCCACCCGCCGTCGAGCGGGATAATGACGCCGTTGAGATAGGTCGCCTTGTCCGAGGCGAGGAACGCTGCCAGTTCGCCCGCGTCTTCCGGCTTGCCGGCGCGGCCGAGCGGGTTGCGCTTCTGCTTTTCGGGGTTCGTAGCCGCCGAGGCGGAGCCCATGCCCTCGGTGATGATCGTGCCCGGGCACAGCGCGTTGGCCCGGATGTTGGCCGGGCCGTATTCGACCGCGACCTGCTTGGTCAGGTGGATGACGCTGGCCTTCGATGCGCCATAGCCGACGGTGCCCCTGGCCGGCACCAAGCCCGAAAGCGACGACCAGTTGATGATCGTGCCGCCGCCGCTGTCCTTCATCGCGCGCACCGCATGCTTCGATCCGAAGAAGACGCCCTTGAAATTGATGCCGAAGATGCGGTCCAGCTCGGCTTCCTCGAACGATACGAGCATCCCGCCCACGCCGATGCCGGCGACGTTCAGCATGGAATCGATCCGTCCGTGCTTCGATATGGCGGCGGCGATCAGCGCTTCCACCTGATCTTCCTTCGATACGTCGCAGTGGCGGACGATCACGTCGCCGCCAATCTCCGCCGCGGTCTGTTCCTCGGCGCCGGTCACGTCGGAGATGACCAGACGCGCACCCTCTCGCGCGAAGATCTTGGCCGTCGCCTTGCCCATGCCCGAACCCGCGCCGGTCACTACGGCGACCTTGCCATCAAGAAGTCCCATGTCATTCCTCCCTATCGTTATTTCGCTCAGAAATTCAGGCCCGAGCCCTTGGCGCCGTTGACCCCGCCCAGCGTCTGCCATTCCTCGAAACCGGTGATCGCGGCGAGACCGGGGTACTTGCCAAGCAGGGCGGGGTCCATCGACCGGCACCAGTTCTCCTGCCCGCGGATGTAGGGTGCGATATAAGTGGCGATCACGCCGCGCCGCTGCCGGTCGGGCGTGCGGTTGAGGCCGGTGGCGTGATGCAGGCGGCCGTCCCAGATGGCGACGCTGCCGGCGCGCCCGGTCGCGCAGGCCGTGGCGGAGGGCTCCGGCGGCGGCACCTCGTGCGGCCAGGTGCCCGACTTGTGGCTGCCGGGCACGAAGATCGTCGCGCCGTTGTCTTCGGTATAGTCGTCTAGGAAGAAGGCCGCGTTGCAGGCGATCTTGTAGGGCCAGGGCCCCGGCAGATAGCCCTGATCGGTATGCAGGCGGCCGATGCCGTGGTCGCCGCCTGGGCGCGTGATATTGGCGGTCATCGTGCTGAGCAGCACGTCGTCGACGCCCAGCAACCCGCGCACCACTTGCAGGACCACCGGATGCATGGCGAGGGGGATGAATTCTTCCGCCCGGTTGAGCAGGGCCCAGATTCGCTGGTTGGTGAGGTCGGGGCCATAGCGCAGCGCGGTTCCCCGCGCCTCGTCATCGGCCAGCACGCGATCGAGCGCTTCGCGGATCGTACCCAGTTCGGCGGGCGTCAGCACATCGGGAATGACGCAATAGCCCACTTCGTCGAGCTGGCGGGCGACGTGCGCCATGTCGACCGCGTCGATCGTCTCCATTTCCATCCTCTGTTCCCTTCTGTCGCCGGCCGCATCTTCGCGCGGTCCCGGCGTCTCTACAAGAGAGGTCGCGCTACAGGCGGTCGCAGGTGACCACCGCTCCGCGCAGTTCGTAGCCCTGGCTCTGCACGCTCAGGATCAGGTTGGGCTTCTTGGCCAGCCTGACGCCCGGCACGCGGAACAGGCGATCGAGGAAAACGCGTGTCTCGTGTAGGGCGATCTGCGATCCTGGGCAGCGGTGCGGCCCGTCGCCGAAGCTCATCCATGCGCCGGTGTTCTTCATGCGCTTCGCCCGGTCGGGGTCGAGCTTGAACGGACTGTCGCCGACCACGGCGCTGTCGGTGTTCACTTCGCGAATGTTGACCGCGAATTCCTCGCCCGGCGTCACGGCGTTGCCGCTGACCGATTCCGGGATGTCGATGGTCGACTGGCGATAGACGTAGTTGGCCACCGGATCGAGCCGCAGGATTTCCTCGATGATGGCGAACTGATCGGCTTCGTCGCCCGCCAGGAAACGCTCCCTGACCTCGGGATGGTCGAACAGCTGCCAGCAGCACATGACGATGAATTCGCGCGTGGTGGAAACGCCCGCGCCGGCGTAAGTCATGCATTCGATGAACATCGCCTGGCGGGAATAGTTCTCCTTCGCCATGTGCGAAACGACGTCGTCCTTCGGCTCCTTCAGCCGCGCCTGGGCGGCGGGCAGGATATGCTCGAAGTAAAGCTCGTCCTGCAGTCGGGCCCTGCGGCGATCATAATAGCCGCCCCAGAAAAGCTTGTGCAGGAACTTGTAGACCGGGGGTTTGCCCAGCGTCGGATTGCTGTTCATCAGGTCGCGCAGGATCTGCGCAAGCCTGCGGCCGTCGCCGTTGGTCAGTCCCACGACCTCTGCGGTGATGTTGGAGGCGAGCCGCAGGCTCATCTCGTCGAGCACGCCCGAGCCGGCGCGCCGGAATTCCGCGATCAGCTCGTCCATCGTGCTGTCCATCAGCGGGCGATATCGCGTCAGCACCGCCTTGGGCGTGAAATAGCTGGCGACCGAGGAGCGGCGCTTCTTGTGCGGTTCGCCATCGAGGAAGAAGAACGAGATGTGATCGGGATTGCCGAAGTCCTGGTTCGCCACCCCGCGCCCCTGGTTGACGCCGGGCGTGCGCAGGATCTCGCGCGCGAAGGCGAAGTTCTTCGCCACCCGCGATACGGGGAAGGGGGAAAGGTTCCTCCCGATGAAATCCGCCGTCTTGCGGTCGTCGACCGCTTGCGATGCTTGTGCCTGGGTCATCCTGTCCTCTGTGCGTCCGATGTCGGGGAAACCGCTCGAATCCGTGTTTTCAACCTATGTCATAGCAGATTTATTGGTTCAATAATTTTACTGTTTTGCTCGCGTCGGACGTGGCGGCTCGCAGGGGGAGCTATGCGTCAAAGTGCATCGACGTATGTAAAAAACCTGATGCTGAACGGCCTCCGGGGCGAAACGGGTCGTTGATCCACGCTTCGTTTGCTGTCAGGTTGACACTATTGTTACATGCCGGTCCAGGGGTGTCGTATGGGCATCGATGTGCCGACGACCGGCATGTCCGGCTGCGGCGAGCGTTCAGGGGCTCGCGGACGAGAAGTTAAAATGGGGGAGGGGAATATGACCAAGACAGCTCTGAAAATGGCGCTGTGCCTGACGACGTCGCTTTGCGGCGTCGTTGCGGCGCCGGCGTTCGCGCAGGACAACGCGGCGGCGGCCGAGCAGGATAGCGGCGACATCATCGTCACCGCCCGCCGCGTCGAGGAACGGTTGCAGGATGTGCCGGCGTCGATCGTCGTGTTCAACCAGCAGCGGCTGGACGACCGGAACGTCACCTCGGTCCAGGACCTGTCCACTTTCGCTCCGTCGCTTTCGGTGAACAGCCGCTTCGGATCGAAGGCCGCCACGTTCTCGCTGCGCGGCTTCTCCACCGCGACCCGCACGGCCGCTTCGGTGGGCGTCTACTTCGCCGACGTGGTCGCCCCGCGCGGCGGTGACGGCGGCACGCCTTCGGGCGACGGCGCCGGTCCGGGCGCGTTCTTCGACCTGGAGAACGTCCAGGTGGTGAACGGACCGCAGGGCACGCTGTTCGGCCGCAACACCACCGGCGGCGCGATCATCTTCGTGCCCAAGCGCCCGACCGACCGGGTGGAAGGCTATGTCGAGGGCACTTACGGCAATTACGAGAACAAGCGCGTTCAGGGCGTGCTGAACCTGCCGATCAGCGACGCTGTGAAGCTGCGCGTCGGCGCCGACTGGCTGGATCGCGACGGCTATATCCGCAACATCTCCGGCGTCGGCCCGTCGCGCTATGGCGATCAGAACTATATCGCCGCGCGCGCCAGCCTGCTGATCGACATCACGCCGGAAATCGAAAACTACACCATCGCTACCTACAGCCACAGCCAGGACAACGGCGTGCTGCCCAAGCTGACCGATTGCCAGACGAACGCGGCCAATCCGCTGGGCGTCTTCCCATTCGGCCTGCTGTCTTGCCAGCAGATCGCCCGCGGCGTGGGCAAGGGTTTCTACACGGCCGAAGGCGCGTTCACCAATCCGAGCAGCCAGGCGACCCAGTGGCAGGTCATCAACACCACTACCTGGAAGATCAACGACAACCTGACGCTCAAGAACATCGCCAGCTATTCGCAGGTCCGCAACGCCTTCGTGATGGACGTGCTGGGCGCCAACTTCGTCATCCCGGTGGGAGCGTTCGGCCCGATCCCGAATACCGGTGCGGCCGGCGGGCGCAATTTCAGCTTCGCCGCTTCCACCCGTGCGCCCGGCCGGAACAACAACGACCAGCAGAACTTCGTCGAGGAACTGCGCCTTCAGGGCGATGCGGACGAGGGCAAGCTGATCTGGCAGGCCGGCGCCTATTACGAGCGTAGTTCACCGCGCAAGGCATCGGGCACGCAGGCGCCGAACGTGCTGGCCTGCACCAATTCCGACGCTTTCCAGTGCGCCGATCTTATCGGCCCGTTCATCCGCCGCTCCGCCGGTTTCCTGAACTTCCGCATCGGCGAATCCTACTTCCTCAACAAGGCGCTCTACGGGCAGGCGACTTATTCCCTGGCCGATAACCTGAAGCTGACCGGCGGTTTGCGCTACACCTGGGACCGGACGCGCGGACTGGCGGAAATCCGGGCCTATCGCTTTACTTCGGCGACGGGCGTCCCGCTTGCGACGCCGGCGGTGACTTGCGTGCTGGCCACGGCCGACGCCAATTGCCGCACCGACGCCACCCAGAAGTCCAACGCGCCGACCTGGCTGCTGGGCATCGACTTCAATCCGGTCGACGACGTGCTGCTCTATGCCAAGTATACCCGCGGCTATCGCCAGGGCGCGGTCAGCACGGTCACGCCGCCGCCCTACCAGTCCTTCGGGCCCGAAAAGGTCGATGCATACGAGATCGGCGCCAAGGCGAGCTGGGACGGGGCCATCCCCGGCCATCTCAACATCGCCGCGTTCTACAACGATCTCCAGAACCAGCAGCTGAGCGTCGCTCTCTCCAGCTCGACCAATGCGACCACGCCGACCAGCACCAACCTGAACGCCGGCAAGTCGGAGATTTCGGGAGTCGAGGTCGAGGCATCGCTGCGGCCGTTCGAGGGCTTCACGATCGACGGCAACCTCGAATATCTGCACACGCGGGTTAAGTCGCTCGAAGTGTCGGGCATACCCAGCGGCATCTACGACATCATCCGCCCCACGGCGACCGTCGGCAGCCGCCTGCCGTTCGTGCCGACGTGGAAATGGAATGTCACCGGAACCTATCAGCTTCCGGTTTCCGATGAAGTCGGCCGCATTTCGCTTTCGGCGACTTATTCGAAGGCGACCAGCATCATGTACACCACGGGGGCGTTCGGCACGCTTCCGGGGGTTGGCCTGCTGAACGCCAGCTTCAACTGGAAGTCGGTGGGGGGTAGTCCGGTGGATGTCAGCATCTACGCCAACAACCTCGCCAAGGAAAAGTACTTCACCGGTGTTACCGATCTGCTGGCGAGTGGAGGCTTCGTTTCCAAGTACTTGGGCGAACCGCGCACTTACGGCATCCGCATCCGGTACAACTTCGGGCAGTGATCCGGCGGCTCCTTTCTCCGCGCGGCTTTCCGTTAGGTAAGCCGCGCTGAGAACAGCTTTCGAGCGAGATGGATTGATCGCGCAGAGGATAGCTGCCAAGCGAAACCGGACAGAGGTGTAACGCAAAAGCCCGTCGGGGATTTGGGGGAGAGAATATGAGCAAGACCGCATTCAAGCTGGCGTTGTGCCTGACGACTTCGTTGATCGGTGGCGTGGCGACCCCGGCACTGGCGCAGAACAGCTCGCCCGCCGCCGACGATCCCAACGAAATCCTCGTGACCGCCCGCCGTATCGAGGAACGCCTGCAGGACGTGCCGGCATCGATCGTGGTGTTCAACCAGCAGGCGCTCGACAACAAGAACGTGCGGTCGATCTTCGACCTTTCCACTTTCGCTCCCTCGCTGACCGTCGACGCCCGTTTCGGCGCGAAGGCGGCCAAGTTTTCGATGCGCGGCTTCTCGCAGGCTTCGCGCACCGCTTCTTCGGTGGGCGTCTATTTCGCCGATGTCGTCGCGCCGCGCGGGGGCAACGGCTCCAATCCGGCGGGCGACGGCGCCGGCCCCGGATCGTTCTTCGATCTGGAGAACGTGCAGGTGCTGAACGGTCCGCAGGGCACCCTGTTCGGCCGCAACACCACCGGCGGCGCGGTCATCCTGGTGCCCAAGAAGCCGACCGACCGCTTTGAAGGCTATATCGAGGGTTCCTACGGCAATTACGACAACAAGCGCCTGCAGGGCGTCGTCAACCTGCCGATCAGCGACAGCGTGCGTTTCCGCGCGGGCGTGGACTGGAATGACCGCGACGGCTTCATCACCAACATCTCGGGCATCGGCCCCGACAAGTATGGCGACCAGGCCTATATCGCCCTGCGCGCCAGCCTGCTGGTCGACGTCACCCCGGATATCGAGAACTATACGATCGGCACATATGCCTACACGCACGATCGCGGGACGGTTTCGAAGCTGACCAACTGCGCCACCAGCGCAGCCCTGCCGGGCGGCACGTTCCCGTTCGGCCAGCTCGCCTGCCAGCAACTGGCGCGCGGGGCCAACCAGCCGTTCTACACCGTGGAAGGTGCGCTGACCGATCCGCACAGCAGGCTGACCCAGTGGCAGGTCACCAACCACACCACCTGGACGGTGAACGACAACCTGACGGTCAAGAACATCATCAGCTATTCACAGCTCTGGCTCAACAACGTCACCGACGTGCTGGGCGCCAACTACGTGATCCCGGCGACGATGACATTCTCCGCGACGCAGCCGGCGTTCAGCACAGGCACGCTGCAAGGACGGGCGCTGGGCTTCGCCGAGGCGACCCGCGCGCCGGGCACCAACAACGCCGACCAGCAGAATTTCGTCGAGGAATTCCGCCTTCAGGGCACGTCGGACGACGGCAAGCTGAACTGGCAGGGCGGCCTCTATTTCGAGAAGAGCAGCCCGCGCAATCCGACGGGCACGCAGGCGCCGAACCTGATCGATTGCAGCGATTCCGATAACTTCGTCTGCAGCGACACCATCGGCCTGCTGTTCGCCAACGTGCCGCCGGCGCGCCTGCCGCGCTCGATCGGCTTCCTGGGCAACCAGAAGGGCGAGGTCTGGTTCAACAACAAGGCGATCTACGGCCAGGCGACTTACGCCGTTCTCGATAACCTGAAGCTTACCGGCGGCCTGCGCTATACCTGGGACAAGACCCGTGGCCGGGGCGAACTGCGCGCCTATCGCTTCATCTCGCCCACCGGCGCCGTCCTGACCACGCCGGTCGTGAGCTGCACCCTGGGCGCCGCCGCCGATGCCAATTGCCGCACCGAGGCGACGCAGCGCTCGAAGGCGCCGACCTGGACGCTGGGCATCGATTTCAACCCCGTTTCGGATGTCCTGCTCTACGGTAAGTATACGCGCGGTTATCGCCAAGGCATCGTCAGCTACAACGTGCCGCCGCCCTATCAGACGGTTGGCCCCGAAAAGGTCGACGCGTTCGAGATCGGCGCGAAGACCAGCTGGCGCGGCGCGCTTCCCGGACATTTTAACATCGCCGGGTTCCACAACAATTTGCAGAACCAGCAGATCAACGTCAGCCTTTCGAGTTCGACCAATGCGACGACCGCCACCAGCGCGATCCTGAACGCGGGCAAGTCGCAGATTTCGGGGATCGAGATCGACGGTTCGCTGAAGCCGTTCACCGGCTTCACGATCGAGGGCAACCTTGAATATCTGCATACCGAGGTGAAGTCGCTCGACGTGCAGAACGTGCCCGGCGGCATCTACGACGTGTTCCTGCCGACGGCGACCCAGGGCGGCCGCCTGCCGTTCGTGCCCAAGTGGAAATGGAACCTCACGGGCACCTATCAGCTTCCGGTCTCGGAAGATGTCGGGCGCATTTCGGTGTCGGCGACTTACTCGAAGGCGTCGAGCTTCATCTACACGACCGGCGTATACGGCGTGGTCGAAGGCGTGGGTCTGCTCAGCGCGAACCTCAACTGGAACAAGGTCGGCGGTTCGCCGGTCGACGTCAGCCTGTTCGCCACGAACATCACCAAGGAAAAGTACTTCACCGCTGTCAACGATCTCCTCGGCAGCGGCGGTTTCGTTTCGAAGTACTTCGGCGATCCGCGCATGTACGGCGTGCGGGTGCGGTACAACTTCGGGAACTGACGGGGAGGCCCGCGCCGCGATATCGTCGCGCGGCGCGGGCGTCGTCGGTTTACTGAGCGGCCTGGGCGGTGGTTTCGGAATCCGGGGCCACGACTTTGGCCATGTCGGCCCCCCGCCAGCCCGGTTCGCTGTCGAGGCGGGCCAGCATCTTGCGCGCCGCATCGGTCGGTCCGCCGTCGTGGGGTGAGTAAGCCACCGGCTTCAACACTATCCGCGCCTCGGCCTGCCGTCCGTTCTCGATCAGCCGGGTCGCCAGCATCATGCGCAGGCCAGGGTCATAGGGGGCGATGGTCAGGGCGCGGATCAGGCCGTTGACCGCCAGTTCGCTGGGCGTTTCCCCCTGTTCGATGAAGCTGCGATAGTAGTAGATCAGCGGGAGCGGATGATCGTTCTCACGCCGGTTGAGCGCGATGAACGGCGCGCGCGCGGCGCGATAGGCGGCGGCGGGGTCCTTGGCGCTTTCGGCTATGCGAAACAGGGCAAAGCCCTTCTGTACATAGGCGTTGACCTGCGACGGATCGCGGGCGAGCGCGGCGTCCGCCGCAGTGACGGCCTCCTTGTCGTTGCCGGCGTCGAACTCTGCTTCGGCCAGGGACGAAAGCACCGCCGGATCGTCGGGAAACCGTGCCGAAACGACGCGCGCATCGGCCAGCACGGCCTTGGCCTCCTCATCGTCCACGCCCGTGCGCGAACGTATCCTGACCGGCATCATCGCCGCTTCGCCCGCCGTGAGCCGGCGAACCGTCACTGGCCCGATGGTAAGCAGCCTTGCCGGCAGCTCCAGCGCCGACATCCTGCGGGTGAGATAGCGGTCGAGATCGCGCTCCAGCACGTCGAAATCGCCGAACGCTTCGAGCCCGGCTTCGCGGAGATTTTTGCCCTGACCGAGCAGCGCGAGATAGCGCGTCAACTGCCCGTCCCGGGCGCGATCGATCGTCAGGTAGTGATAAAGGAGCCAGCTCTTGCCGTAGAATGCGTCGTAGCCGCGCTTCGGCCGCTTGTCATAGGCGGTCGGGTCCAGCAGGTCCGCCGCTTTGACATCTATGGCATCGAACAGTTCGGGCGCCCGGTGCATTGCCGGCCTGCCCACCATCATGCCACCATCTGCCTTGAAGCTGCTGGATGCGAAGAACTCCGCCGAACCTTCGCTGATCCAGCGCGGTATCGGCATGTTGCTGGCCGAGATCATGAAGTGATGGGCATATTCGTGCAGGAGCACGAGCATCGACAGCGTCGTCGTTCCGCCTGCTGCGTTGACTTGCGGAACAACGGCGAGCGAGTGACCCGCACGGGGAATGTAAAAGCCGCCAACATACCTGTTTTTGTTACCGTCGTGCAGCTCGCGGACCTGACGGTCGCTCCTGACGATATAGACGGTGACGCGGTTCGAAGGGCTGGGCGGCGCGACATTGGCGCCGGTCAGTGCCGTCAGCGCCGCGTGATAGCGTTCGAGCTGTTCGGAAAAGCGGCGCAGATCGCGTTCGTTGTCGTCCGCATAGACGACGAAATGGGCGCTCGACCCTTGCAGCCACTCGGCATGGGCGGCACCGGGCCAGAGTGTCAGCGCCAGCAGGCCCGACAATAACGTGCGACGCATCCTGTTCGTGATCCCCCACCTTGAAACAGCCGATGGGTAATCGGGCGCGAGGGCAAGCGGCAATAAGTATAATCCCGTTATGAGCGGCCGGATACTGTCAGACCAGTGGACTGCTGCGGCTGCCGCGATGGTGCAGCAGGGCGTCCAGCATGGTCAGCGCGCGGGTCAGTTGCTCGCGATCCTGCGCGCCGCCGATGGAGACGCGTATCGCCCGCGCATCGGCGGATCGATCTGCGGCGAATGCCTCTCCGGGTATCGCGGAAAGGCCGGACGGGCGAAGCGCGCTCACCAGTTCGGACGGGGAAAGGTCCGGGCCGGTCGGTACCCATAGATGATATCCATCGCGTTCGGCGCGAAAGCTGCCGGGCTTGAGCACCGTGGCGGCGATGGCCTGGCGCGCGATGCATTCGGCCCGTACTTCGCAAACCAGATCCCGCCAGCTTCCGTCGGTGAGCCACAGGCTGGCGAGGGCGATGTTCAGCGGCGGGGCCATGACGGTCGTTTCGTGGACATCGGCCGCCAGCCGCCAGGCGTCGCGCAGGGTCGGCGCGCGCAGGTAAGCCACTCGCATTGCAGGAGAAACGATCTTGGAAAAGCTGGCGACGTGCCAGGTGCGTTCGGGGGCGAGGGCGGCGATGGGGACGATAGGATCTTCGCGCAGCGGGCCGTAGGCGTCGTCCTCGACGATGGCGAGGCCGTGCTGGCGGGCCACGGCGACGATCGCCTCGCGCCGCGCCTCGCCCATCGTCGCGGTGGTCGGGTTGTCGTTGGTCGGCACGATATAGACGGCGCGCACCGTGCCTTGCGCGCAGGCCCGGTCGAGCGCGGCGGGCAGCAGGCCTTCCTCGTCCGATTCCACCGGAATCAGCCGCAGCCCCATGCGCCGGGCGATGGCAAGCCATCCCGGATAGACGGAGCGGCCGGTGCACACTGCGTCGCCGGGCGCGAATATCGAGCTGGCGATGGCATGGAGCGCGGTCTGGCCGCCGCTGACGACCAGCACGTTGTCTTCCGACGCCTCGATCCCGCGCTCCGCCAGCCATTTTGCGCCTGCGCGGCGATCGTCGGGCGCGCCGCCTGACGGCTGGTATTGGAGCCGCTTTACCGCCGCATTGCTGCCCAGAATGGCCTGGATGCCGGCCAGATAGCGCTCCGGCAGGGTGCTTCCCAGCGGCAGTGGGGGCAGGTTCATGCCGGTATCGTATGGCGCCGCCTGCGCGACCGGAGGGGAAGGCGTCCGATCTCGCACGAAGCTGCCGCGCCGACCGTCCGCATCGATCAGGCCGAGGCGCCGCGCTTCGGCATAGGCGCGGGTGACGGTGGTAAGGTCGACGCCCAGCGCCTGCGCCAGTTCGCGCTGCGGCGGCAGGCGGTCGCCCGGCTTCAGTCGGCCCTCTTCGATGTCGCGGGCGAGGGCGGTCTGGATCGAAAGGTATTTCGGCCCCGCCGCACCGCGGATATCGGGCACCCATGTTTGTATGGAGTATTGTATTGACTCTGTATCCATACAGAGAGCATACGGCCCACGGCGCCGATCCGCAAGCGGCGGGAGTCGCCGGGCCCAGGAGGCGTGATATGTCGGCAGCGATAGAACCCGGCGGAGGCGAACCGGGTGGAGAAAAGGGACGCTGGATTTTCCACTGCGGCTGGAAGGGCCTGTGTCCGCGCTGCGGCGAAGGGCGCATGTTCCGCAAATGGCTGAAGCTCGCGGACGAGTGCCCCGCCTGCGGCCTCGACTATCGCTTCGCCGCGCCGGACGACGGGCCCGCGTTCTTCTCGCTGTGCATCGTCGCCTTTCCGCTGACGTTCATCGTCGTCTGGCTGCAGGTGGCGCTGAGCCCGCCGTTCTGGGTCCATCTGGTGACGTCGTTTCCCCTGCTCGGGCTGGGCTGCACCCTGCCGCTGCAACCGATCAAGGGCTGGCTGGTCGCCTCGCAATACGTGAACAAGGCGCAGGAGGCCGGCACCGAGCATCTCTGGGCGCAGTTGCATGCCCGCGCCGAGGAAAAGCGCCGGCGCGAGGACTGATCCCGTATCGCGGAACCTTTGCCATGGATGAACTGCTTCCCCAGGCCCGGACATTCGTCGCGACCTTCCTCCAGGCGCTGCGCCGCGCCGATCTGGCCGCCATCGTCGAGGCCGGCGGCGGCGACGATTTCCCGGAAGTGGAGATCGCGCTGGCGCTGCTGCGGGAACAGGCGGAGCGCCGCCGCTTTCAGGAGGAGGCCCTGCGGCAATACGCCGATCCGGGGTTCTGGGACGAGGATGCCCCTGACGGACCGCTGGCGGCGCACGACCGGGGCGAAATGGCGGTCAACGCGCTGGCGGGGCGGCCGGCCTTCTTCCATCGCGACTGAAGCACGGTCGCCTCTGTTCAAATGAACGAAATAGCCATATATAGACCATATGAAAGGTGATATATGGCCACCCATGCGATAGCCCGACGCGAAGACGCGCTTGTCCTGACCGAAGCGGTGACGCGCATCGCCGGTTTCTGGAAGCTGAGCAACGCCAAGCTCGCCCTCATCCTGGGCCTGTCGTCCGCCACCGCCTCGCGGCTGCGCAGCGGGCAGGCGGCGCTCGATCCGGCGTCGAAATCGTTCGAGGCGGGGCAGTTCCTGCTCCGGCTCTTCCGTGGGCTCGACGCCCTGCTGGGCAGCGACGACGATGCCGCGCGGCGCTGGCTGGCCACCGACAATCTCGATCTGCAGGCGCGGCCGATCGATCGGATAGAAACGATGCGGGGACTGATGGAGGTCTGCGACTATGTGGACTTCTACCGAGCTCGCGTCTGAGCATCGCCCCTATGCCGGCGTTGTCTGGCGACTGGTCGAAGCGCAGCACCGTATTTCCACCAATCGGCTGACGACCGACCTGGCGCAGCAGGCCCAGCTCGAAGTGCTGGCCGATGCGGTGAAGCCACGGCTTCCCGACAGCGCCCGGCATCTCGATTATCTCCTGGCCTCGCCCTTTCGCTATGGCCATGGCAGCGAAAGCCGCTTCCGCCGGGCGCACGAGCGGCCGGGCATCTTTTACGCCAGCGAAGCCGAAGCCACCGCGATCGCCGAGGCGGCCTATTGGCGGCTGCGGTTCTTCACCCGCTCGCCGGGCTTCCAGCCGCCGCGTTCGACGACCGAGTACAGCAGCTTTTCGGTGAAAGTGGCGAGCGACCGCGCGATAGACCTGACGGAGCCGCCGCTCGCACGGGACGAGGCGCTGTGGCGCCATGCGTCGGACTATGCCGCCTGCCAGGATCTGGCTGCGCGCGCGCGGGAAGCGGACACGCAGATTGTCCGCGCCCGTTCGGTGCGCGACCGCGCGGGGCGATGCAACGTGGTGCTGCTCGATCCGGCGGCGTTCGCCCAGCGCTCTCCGCGTGCGGGCAAGACCTGGCACCTGCGCATGGAGGACGGCAGCCTGACCGCCATGGCAGCGTTTCCCTCGCCGGAACGTTTCGTCTTCGCCGCGGCCGATTTCGGCTTGGTGTGACGACGATGATCGTGACGGTCATCAAAGGGAAGGATCGAATGACGCAGCACCAGGTCCGCACTATCGAGACAGTGATCGAACGCCCGCTGGACGAGGCATATGCCTTTGCCCAGCATCCTGAGAATTTCCCGAAATGGGCAAGCGGCTTGTCGACTTCGCTGCACCGGGAAGGGGATGGATGGCGCGCGGAGACGCCGGCGGGCGAGGCCCTCGTGCAGTTCAGCGAGCCGAACGCCTTCGGGGTGCTCGATCACTGGGTCGATCTGCCAGACCAGCCGCAGATCTACATTCCGCTGCGGATGATCGCGCAAGGGAATGCCACGGTCGTCTCGCTGACGCTCCTGCGCCAGCCGAGCATGAGCGATGACGACTTCGAGCGCGACGCCGACCATGTCGCGCGCGATCTCGCGGCGCTGAAGGCGTTGCTCGAAAAGACCTAAACCGGAGACATCGGGCACACCGTAAAGCTTGCCCGAACCGGCCCAGTCGCTCGGCTGCACGTCTTCGAAGAAGACCTAGATCGCCTCGGCCGGAGTGCCCGTGTTGCGCACATGCTCTCCGTGATATCCGCGGCGATATTTGCCTGCCGATCGTGGTCCCTGCCGGCCAGTCAGCCGGCACGGACCGCCGGGGTCAGGCGGCTTCCTTCTTCCGGCTGGCCTTCTTGCGCTCGTTCGGGTCGAGGATCGCCTTGCGCAGGCGGATGGACTTGGGCGTCACTTCGACCATCTCGTCGTCGTCGATATAGGCGATCGCCTGTTCGAGCGTCATGACCTTGGGCGGGGTCAGGCGGATGGCGTCGTCCTTGCCGGTCGAGCGGAAGTTGGTGAGCTGCTTCGACTTCATCGGGTTGACCTCGAGGTCCTCGATCTTGGCGTTCTCGCCGATGATCATGCCCTCGTAGAGCGGCTCGCCCACGCCAACGAACAGGATGCCGCGCTCTTCGAGCGGGCCGAGCGCATAGGCCACGGCCTCGCCGTTGCCGTTGGAGATCAGCACGCCGTTCTTGCGGCCTTCGATCTTGCCCTTGTGCGGGCCGTACTTCTCGAACAGCCGGTTCATGATGCCGGTGCCGCGCGTGTCCGACAGGAATTCGCCGTGGTAGCCGATCAGGCCGCGGCTGGGGGCGGAGAAGGTGATGCGCGTCTTGCCGCCGCCCGAGGGGCGCATGTCGGTCATCTCGGCCTTGCGCTGGTTCATCTTGTCGACGACCGTGCCCGAATGTTCGTCGTCCACGTCGATGACGACGGTTTCGTAAGGCTCGGTGCGCTTGCCGTCCTCGTCGGTGCCGAACAGCACGCGCGGGCGGCTGATGCCAAGCTCGAAGCCCTCGCGGCGCATCGTCTCGATCAGCACGCCGAGCTGGAGTTCGCCGCGGCCGGCGACTTCGAAGCTGTCCTTGTCGGCGCTTTCGGTGACCTTGATCGCCACGTTGCTTTCGGATTCGCGCAGCAGGCGGTCGCGGATCATGCGGCTCGTCACCTTGTCGCCCTCGCGGCCGGCCATCGGGCTGTCGTTGACCGCGAAGCGCATCGAGAGCGTCGGCGGGTCGATCGGCTGCGCCTGGATCGGCACCGAGACGGAAGTGTCGGCGATGGTGTTGGACACCGTGGCGACGGTCAGGCCGGCGAGGCTGATGATGTCGCCCGCGCGGGCTTCGTCGACCGGCACGCGGTCGAGCCCGCGGAAGGTCATGATCTTCGAGGCGCGGCCGGTCTCGATCACCTTGCCGTCCATGTCGAGCGCGTGGATCGGCTGGTTCGCCTTGACCGTGCCCGACTGGACGCGGCCGGTCAGCACGCGGCCGAGGAAGTTGTCGCGATCGAGCAGCGTCACGAGGAAGCTGAACGGCGCGTCGGCGTCGAGCGCCGGCGGCGGCACGTGATCGACGATCTTCTGGAACATCGGCTCCAGCGTGCCGTCGCGGCGCTGCGGATCGTCGCTGGCGTAGCCGTTGCGGCCCGAGGCGTAGAGCACGGGGAAGTCGAGCTGTTCGTCATTGGCTTCGAGCGTGACGAACAGGTCGAACACTTCGTCCAGCACTTCTTGGATGCGTTCGTCGGGACGGTCGACCTTGTTGACCACGACGATCGGCTTCAGGCCCAGGGCCAGCGCCTTGCCGGTGACGAACTTGGTCTGCGGCATCGCGCCTTCCGAGCTGTCGACCAGCAGGATCACGCCGTCGACCATCGAGAGGATACGCTCCACCTCGCCGCCGAAGTCGGCGTGGCCGGGGGTGTCGACGATGTTGATGCGCGTGCCGTTCCACTCGATCGAGGTCGGCTTCGCCAGGATGGTGATCCCGCGTTCCTTTTCCAGGTCGTTGGAATCCATCGCACGCTCTTCGACGCGCTGATTGTCGCGGAACGTGCCGGACTGGCGGAAAAGCTGGTCCACGAGCGTGGTCTTGCCGTGGTCGACGTGCGCAATGATCGCGATATTGCGCAGGGGAAGCGGGGCGGACATCGAAAAGGTTCCGGTTCTGGAGGGAAGGCACTGCGTGTTGCAGCGCAACAATGGCGCGCCCCTAGCCGAATCCGGCCCGGCGGGCAAGGCGGGATCGTATCCGCAAGGTGTGACGGCGCTGCAACACCTATACGTCCGCTCTGTATCCGCGTGCGATTACCGTTTGTATCGAAATGTTAGGATTCCTATGGTTGATTTCATAATAATGAAGGGGGCTCTATGCACATCGCACGGTGTTCGCGCGTCCGCCTTCTACACAACGAGAGGTTTGTCGCGCCCATGAAGCATCCCGTCCGCGGCTTTGCCGCTTCGACCCGTACCGCGCTGTTCTGCACCGCAGCCGCCCTGACCGCCGCGATTCCCGCGGCAGCCCAGGCGCAGGAATTCGAAGAGGCCCAGCCGGCGACCGGCACATCGCAGGATGCTTATCAGGGCAACGAGATCGTCGTGACCGCGACGAAGCGCGAACAGACGCTGCAGGACGTGCCCGTGGCCGTCACCGTGACGACAGCCGAAGTGATCGAGCGCGCCTTCATCCGCGATATCAAGGATCTGGCCACCGTCGTCCCTTCGCTGCGCGTGGGTGAGCGGCAGAACGCGAACAATACCAACTTCTTCATTCGCGGCTTCGGCAACGGCGCCAACAACGCCGGTATCGAGCCTTCGGTGGGCGTGTTCATCGACGGCGTCTATCGCTCGCGCTCGGCCGCGCAGATCGCCGACTTGCCCGACGTGGAGCGCATCGAAGTGCTGCGCGGGCCGCAATCGACGCTGTTCGGCAAGAACGCTTCGGCCGGCGTCATCTCGATCATCACGCAAAAGCCCAAATTCGACTTCGGCGGCAATGTCGAGGCGTCTTACGGCAATTTCGACGCGATGGTGCTGAAGGGCGTCGTCACCGGCCCGGTGTCGGACACGATCGCGCTGAGCGTGTCGGGCGGCATCAACAAGCGCGACGGTTTCCAGCGCAATCTCGCCACCGGCAACCGCACGGGCGAGCGTGATCGCTGGTTCGTTCGCGGCCAGGCGCTGTTCGAGCCGGGCAACGGCCTCAGCGTGCGGCTCATGGGCGATTACGGCAAGATCGACGAGATTTGCTGCGCCGTCGTCAATGTGAAGACCGCCCCGCCGACCGCGATCCTCACGGGCCCGCTGGGCGGCAAGGTGAACACGCCGGACCAGCGTTATGACGGCATCGTCTATACGAACTTCGATTCGACCAACAAGATCAAGAACTGGGGCGTTTCGGGCCAGGTCGACTACGAACTGGGGCCGGCCAAGCTGACCTCGATCACCGCCTATCGCCGCAGCGTGACCAACACGAATTTCGACAGCGACTTCACCAGCGCCGACCTGCTGCGCGGTTCCAACGTCGGCTATATCAGCCTGAAGACCTTCACCCAGGAACTGCGGCTGACGGCCAGCCTGGCCGACAAGGTCGATTTCCTGGTCGGCGGGTTTTATTTCAACGAAAAGGTCGCCCAGTCGACGCGGCTCGCCTGGGGGGCGCAGGCGCGGCCTTATGCCGATGCGCTGGTCCGCTCGCTGTCCGGCAATTCGCAGAACATTCCGGCGCTGGAGGCGCTGTTCGGCCAGCTCAGCGGCAATCCCGCGCTCTACACCAACCGCTTCTTCGCGGCGGGTCAGGGCATCAACGAGGATTACGGCATGAAGGACGAGAATTACTCGATCTTCAGCCAGCTCGATTTCCACGTCAGCGACCGGCTGACGCTGACCGGCGGCATCGCCTATACGAACGACCGCAAGCGCTACAGCACCAACGTCGTTTCGACCGACGTGTTCTCGAACCTCAATCTCGCCACGCTGCGCAATGGCGCGACCAGCGCGGCCATCGCCCAGACCGTGGGCGGCCTGCTCGGTGTGCCCGGCGGTTTGGCGAACGCGCAGCAGATCGGCGCTTTCGCGCAGGCCAATCCGGCGGCTTTCGCCCAGATCCAGACCGGCGCGGCCAATGCCACTCTGCCCCTGCTGGGGTTGAGGCCGCTGCAATACTTCCCGCCGTTCCTCAACGTGCCGAACTCGGTGGAATCGGGCCGCACCTCGGACGACAAGTTCACCTATACGGCGCGGCTGGCCTATGATGTCACCGACAGCGTCAACGTCTATCTGAGCTATGCGACCGGCTACAAGGCGAGCTCGATCAACCTTTCGCGCGACAGCCGCCCGCTGGCGAGCGACGCGGCGGCGATCAACGCGGCGGGGCTGGCCGTGGTCAACCAGACTTATGGCACGCGCCTGGCCGCGCCCGAAAATTCGCGCGTCATCGAAGGCGGCATCAAGGGTAACTGGGGGCTCGTTACCGCCAACCTCGCGGTGTTCCAGCAGGAGATCAAAGGCTTTCAGTCGAACATCTTCACCGGCACCGGCTTCGTTCTGGCCAATGCGGGCAAGCAGTCGGTCTTCGGTTTCGAGTTCGAAGGCACGGCCAAGCCTGCCAAGGGCCTGACGCTGGGCATGTCGGTCACTTACCTCGATCCCAAGTACGACAGCTTCGTCAATTCGGCATTCGGTGACGCCACCGGCATCACCCCCGCCGATATCCCGCCGATCTCCGCCACGTTCAGCGGCGAATACGATCACGAGATGGGCAATGGCGACCATGTAATCCTGCGCGGCAGTTATCACTACGAATCCAAGGTCCAGGTAGTCGAAGGCCTGCCGGCGTTCATCCAGCGCAACCCGATCACGCAGGAAGTGCTGCCCGGCGGTTATGCGCCCGGCCTGGCCGCTGCCCGCCCGTTCACGCGCGAAGTGGACGAAGTGGATGCGTCGCTGACTTACGCCATGGAGAACGGGCTTGAGCTGGCGGTCTGGGGCCGGAACCTGCTGAACGATCGCTACATCAGCACGGTATTCGATTCCCCGGCGCAGACCGGATCGGTCTCTGCCTATATCAATTCGCCGCGCACTTACGGTGTGTCCGCCCGCTTCCGTTGGTGAGCAAGGCCACCCGAGACAGGTGAGTTGTACGGGAAGGGGCCATAGGCCCCCTTTTTTGTTTGCGGGCGCGGTGTTTTTATGGTGCCTTCCGCTTCCCGTCCTTGTGACGGGAACAAGAGGGGGAACGAATGCTGGATCGGACGGCATTACTGTCGCCTGAATGGGGCGTCCACGCGACGATTCCGCATGCATTCCTAATCCACCCGCAAGCAGGGGCTGCTCAAAGCCGGAAGCCGGTCCGCCTGTGCGGACCACGCCGTAGTCTTACTGACTGAGTGAGTATGCCGCGCGCCCGCCGGGCGCTCGGGAAAGGAGTGTGTCATGGAATGGATGTTGTTGCCGATTAAGCGGTATACTGATTTCTCGGGACGTTCGCGCCGGAAGGAATACTGGATGTTCCTGCTGGGCATACTCATCGTCGCGATCGTGCTGGGTATTGTCGAAGGTATCCTTGGCCTGTCCGGCATGGTCGGCGGGGTCTATGGCCCGCTCACGGTTATTTTCTTCCTGGCGATCCTCGTCCCGAGCATCGCGGTGCAAATTCGCCGCTTCCACGATCAGGACAAGTCGGGCTGGTTCGTTCTGCTCAGCCTGATTCCCTTCGTCGGCGGTCTGATCGTGCTTGTGTTCATGTGCCTGGAAGGCACCAAGGGACCGAACCGTTTCGGCCCCGATCCGAAGGACCCCGGCGGCGCGGAAGTGTTCGCCTGATACAGTCTGTCGTCCCGGGGCTGACCCGGGACGACCTGCTTTCGCCAAGCGAACGCGATCGCGTGCGCCTTTCCGGGCGTGCGCGATAGTTTTGACCGGCCTTGCGTATTCCCGTCCCCGGTAAGACCGGTGAACGCAACGGGACAGGAGATTTCCATGGAATGGATGCTGATGCCTTATCGGCGTTACGCCGATTTTTCCGGGCGCTCGCGGCGCATGGAATACTGGATGTTCAGCCTGTTCTATCTCCTCGTGTGCATCGCTTTCGGCGCCGTGATGGTGGCCGGCCTCGTGGTCGCCGATTTCGATCAGACAGCGATGGCGGCCGACCGTGGCGGCGGCGTGCTTCTTATCGTCGGCGGCGGCGGGCTTGTGTTGTTTCTGGTGGGATCGTTCATCCCCTGCATCTCGGTCGCGGTGCGCCGTTTCCACGATCAGGAGCAGTCGGGCTGGATGTACCTGCTCAGCTTCATCCCCTACGTCGGGTGGATCGTGCTGATCGTGTTCATGTGCATAGACGGCACGCGCGGACCCAACCGTTTCGGACCCGACCCGAAAGACCCTGTCGGAGCCGACGTCTTCGCCTGAGTAGTTGCCCGACTTCCGAGCCGGCAGGTGATCCCACCTGCCTCGAAATCACTCTAAAGCTCGCGCAATGCCTGCGCCGGCTTGGCCCGCAGCAAGGGCAGCGATCCGGCCAGCGCGAAGGCTATGACCAGGCCCAGGCCCGCCGCCAGCACGGCCAGCACGCGCGGCCAGTCGGGCAGCCAGTCGAACTCGAACATCCGGACGATTACCACCCAGGCGATCCCGCTGCCCAGCGCCAGCGCGACGAGCGCCAGGACGCCGGCGAGCAGGCCGTATTCGGCCAGTTGCAGCAGAAGGAGCTGCTTTCGGCTGGCGCCCAGCACCCGCAGGATCACGTTGTCGTAAGTCCGGCTGGCGCGCGCGGCGGCGATAGCGCCGAACAGCACGGCCAGCCCGGCGAAGACGGCCACCGATGCCGCCGCCAGGATTGCGATGCTCATCTGCGAAAGCAGTTCGCGCGCTTCCTTCAGGAGGCCCCCGGTTTCGATCACCGAGCTTGAGGGGAAGGCGCGGACCAGCCGCGAAAGCAGGCCGGCCACGGGGCGTCCCTGCGGCAGGTCGATGGTGGCGGCAAGGTTGTGCGGCGCGTCGACCAGGGCGTTGGGCGAGAAGACCAGCGCATAGTTGAAGCCCAGGTTCTCCCACTCGATCCGCCGGGTCGCGGCGATCGTCGCCGTCCGCTCGACCCCCAGCAGGCTGACGGTGATCTTGTCGCCGATGCGCAGGCCGAGCGCGTCGGCCAGCTTGTCCTCGACGGAGACGAGCGGCGGGCCGGAATAGCCCCTGGGCCACCATTTTCCCGCAACGACCACGCTGCCTTCGGGCACTTCGTCGCCATAAGTCAGCCCGCGTTCTCCGCGCAGCGCCCAGGCGCCTTCGGGAATGTTGTCCTTGAGATCGGCGACGCGCGTCATGCGGCCTTGGGGTCCATAGGCCAGGATCGCGCCGCGCAGCGCCGGCACGGTGCGGATCGTCGCACCGGGAGCGACCGCCGCCACGGTCGCGCGAAAATCCGCCGCCCGGTCGCGCGGAACGTCGAGCACGAAATAGTCGGGCGCGCGTTCGGGCACGCGGGCGCGGATGTTGGCGTCCAGGCTGGTCTGCACGGCGGCGAGCAGGACGAAGGCGGAAAGACCGAAGCCCAGCGCCGTCACCAGCGCCCCCGTCTGCGCGCCGGGGCGATGGAGGTTGGCGAGGCCGGCACGCAGCAGGCGATGCGCGGGGCGCGGCATGCGCGCGGCCGTCCGGCGGATCGCCCACCCCAGCGCGCCCAGCAACAGCAGCATCGTCGCCGCTCCGCCCAGGAACATGGCCGTGACCGTTACCTGCGCGGCCGTGGCCAGCGCCAGCCCGACGATAGCCGCCAGGCCAAGCCCCACCGGAAGCGCCAGCGCGCGCCGGTTCGCCGCCAGCGGCGCCACTCGTGCGCGCATCAGCGCCATGGCGGGAAACGTCCGGGCGCGCAGCAGCGGCGGCGCGGCGAAGACCAGCGCGACGAGCAGGCCATAAGCCGCCGCTTTCGCCAAGGCCACGGGATCGAACGACAGGCCGGGCGTGACGGGCAGCAGCGTGCCCAGCGCCTTGCCCAGCAGCGGCGTTACCAGCACGCCCGCGATCAGACCGGCAAGGCTGCCGGCCAGCGCCGCCGCACCGATCTGCAGGACATAGATCCGCGCGATGTCACCGCTGCTGGCGCCCAGCACCTTGAGCGTCGCGATGCTGCCGCGCCGCGCTTCGAGATAGGAGGATACCCCGCCGCCGATGCCGATGCCGGCGATCGTCAGCGCCGCCAGTCCGACCAGCACCAGAAACTCGCCCATGCGCGAGACGAAGCGCTCCGCTCCGGGCGCGGCCTTGTCGCGCGTGCGGAAGCGGATGCCGGATTCGGGGAAACGCGCCTCCAGCCCGTCGACTGCCGCCTGCGGGTCCGTGGCGGCGGGCAGGGCGAGGTTGATCTTGGTGCGATACATCGCGCCGGGCGCGGTCAGGCCCGCCCGTTCCGGCACCCCCTGCCGCACGATGGCGACCGCGCCGAAAGAGAACCCTTCGCCCAGCCGGTCCGGCTCCTCGCCGATGATCCCGCCGACGACGAGCGGCTGGCCGCCGATGGCGATCCGGTCTCCAGGCTTGACCGCCAGTCGTTCCGCCGCGCCCGAGGCCAGCCAGACGGTGCCTTCGGGCGGCGCGCCGACCGAGCGGCCGTCCTTCAGCGTGAGCGTTCCGATCAGCGGCCAGAGGGTGTCGACCGCTTTCAGCTCTACCGGCGCGGAATTCGCGCCGGCGGTGGCCATGGCCTGCATCCGCGTGCCGGTGGAGACGGTGCCGAGTGCCGCGAAGGCCGCCGCTTCATCGGCCGTCGGGCCGCGCTGCCATACTTCCGCCTGGATATCGCCGCCCAGGATCGAGCGGCCGCGTGTGGACAGCTCGCGCTCGATCGAGCCGGTCAGGGTGCCGATGGCCGCGATGGCGCCCACGCCCAGGAACAGGCATACCAGCAGGAGGCGCAGGCCCTTGAAACGGCCGGAAAGGTCGCGCTTCGCCAGGTTCCATGCGGTAGCCCAGGGAAGCGACGCGCGCCTTGCCGGGCTATCCACCGCTGTCGCTCGCGATCCGGCCGTCGCCGATCGTCACGATCCGCTCGCAGCGTTCGGCCAGCGCGATGTCGTGGGTGATGATGACCAGCGTCGCCCCGGTCTCTGCCCGGCGGGCGAAGAGCAGTTCGATGATGCCGCCGCCGGTCGCGGCGTCGAGATTGCCGGTCGGCTCGTCGGCGAAGATCAGCGCGGGGCGCGGGGCGATGGCGCGGGCGATGGCGACGCGCTGCTGCTCGCCGCCGGAAAGCTGCGCGGGATAGTGGGTGAGCCGGTGACCCAGCCCGACCGCGGCCAGTTCAGCGGCGGCGCGGGTCGCGGCTTCGGGCATTCCCGCCAGTTCCAGCGGGGTGGCGACGTTTTCCAGCGCGGTCATCGTCGGCAGCAGGTGGAAAGCCTGCAGCACGATGCCGATGCGGCCCCGCCGGGCGCGGGCCAGGCCG
>Ga0209813_10000078_pt1 | contig 36150 bp, 36 predicted proteins | sample EndMethybrTD3033_FD_187596 | JGI IMG/M metagenome (GOLD analysis project Ga0209813, IMG submission 187596) | Populus endosphere microbial communities from Tennessee, USA - Endosphere MetaG P. TD hybrid TD303-3 (SPAdes) (version 2) | ecosystem: Host-associated > Plants > Roots > Endosphere... | reverse complement strand
AACCGTCGCCCCCCGCTCCACCGGCGCCGCCTGCAGTGGTTCAGGCGGGAGATCTCGGTGCGCAGATGTTGTCGGGCAGGCCTCCGCGTTATCCCGTCGACAGCCGCCGCCTGCGTGAACAGGGCACCGTCGTCCTGTCGCTGACGCTGGGCACCGACGGCCGCGTTTCCAGTATTTCGATCGCACATAGCAGCGGCCATCCCCGCCTCGACAATGCCGCCCGGGACGCGGTGCGCCAGTGGCGCTGGTCGCCGGTGATGCGCGGCGGAGAAGCGGTTATCGTGAAGGGCGTGGTCGAGATACCTTTCGTCCTTCAGGGCTGAGCCTGACGCCTCGATGCTGCTCGAAATTCCAGAACTCCTCGATGCCGAGGCCCTTGCCCAACTGCGCGCGATCATCGACGCGGGCGAATGGGTCGACGGCAATGTCACCTCCGGCCCGCAATCCGCGCTGGCCAAGCGCAACCTCCAGCTTCCCGAAGGCTCGGACGCAGCCCGGCAGGCAGGCGATCTGATCCTTGGCGCGTTAAGCTGCAACCCGCTGTTCATCGCTGCAGCGCTGCCGCTCAAGATATTCTCACCGCTGTTCAACAGCTATGAAGGCGGGCAGACCTTCGATATCCATATCGACAACGCGGTGCGTTTCCAGCGCGGCACCGACTTCCGCATCCGCAGCGACCTTTCGGCCACGCTGTTCCTCGAAGACGCGGATGCCTATGACGGCGGGGAACTGATCGTCGAAGGGCAGTTCGGGGCGCAAGCGGTGAAGCTGCCGGCCGGGCACATGATCCTGTACCCATCGTCCAGCCTCCACCGCGTCGCGCCGGTCACGCGCGGACGGCGCGTGGCGAGCTTCTTCTGGCTTCAGTCCATGGTGCGCGACAACGAGGCCCGCCGCAGCCTGTTCGAACTCGACATGGCGATCCAGACGATCGCCCAGGATCGCGGCCAGGACGACCCTTCGATCATTCAGCTGACCGGCGTCTATCACAACCTGCTGAGGCGCTGGGCCGACTGCTGAAAGCATGCGTCGTCCCGGATCAAGTCCGGGACGACGCCTTTCCCATCATTGCAGGTCGATCGAGGCCGAGAGCTTGAACGTGCGCGGCGCGCCCTGCAGCAGGTCCGGGCGGAAGGCGTCGAACGCGGACGCCCAGTAACGCTTGTTGGCGACGTTATCGACGCCGGCGCGCAGTGTCAGAGGCTTGCCGCCGACCACCGCCACATAACGCGCGCCAAGGTCGAAGCGCGTCCACGAAGGCAGATGCAGCGTGTTCGCGTCGTTCGCCGCCTGCTCGCCAGTGTGGACGACGCGGCCGGTCAGGGTCAGGCCGGTGTCGAGGACGTCCCATTCCACGTTGGCGTTGACCGTGTACTTGGGCACGCCCGGCACGCGGTTGCCCTGGTTCACCCCGCCCTGCGTGCGGCGCAGCCTGGCGTCGACGATGGAGCCGCCGGCGATCAGGCGAAGGCCCTCGGCAAGCTGGCCGTCGATACTGAGTTCGATGCCCTTGTTCCGCTGCTCCCCGAACAGGCCATAGACCACCGAGCCTGGCACCGTGGTGCTGGCGACGGCCGAAGGGCGCGGGCGGTCGATCTGGAAAACTGCCAGCGACGCGTTGATGCCGGCATAGGCGAACTTGGCCCCGGCTTCGTACTGCGTCGATTTTGCCGGCGAGAACAGTTCGCCGGCGTTGACCACCGGGAGGCCGCCCGCAGTGGTCGGCGCAGGCGCGGGTGCCTCGAAACCCTGCATGCGGTTGGCATAGAGCGAGATGAACGGGATCGGTTTGAAGACGATACCGAACACCGGCGTCACTCCGCTGTCCTCGTACTCGCCGATCCGATCGCCTGCGACGATGCCCGCCAGGATATTATCGGAATAGGCGTAGCTTTTTTGCGTGATCGACTGCAGGCGCAGCCCGGCGGTGACGAATATGCGGTCTTCCCACAGCCCAATGGTGTCGGACGCGAAGACGCTCCACAGGCTGGTGCGGCTGACCGGGAAGGGATCGTTCAGGTCGCCGCCCACGAGCGCAGAAGCCGGGATCGGCGCTTCCACCGTATCGTAGAGGTTGGTGGCGAAGCCGGCGAAGCCCGGGCCATAGAGGAAATCGTAAGCGTTGCGGTTCACCTGCCAGGTGATCGACGCGCCGACGTTGATCTCGTGGGTCAGTCCGCCGCCTTCGAGCTTGACCCGCATGCCCGCCTGCGCCGCTTCGTTGTTGTCCGTGCGCGGGACGTAGAGCGCGTTGCCGGTGGCGGCCCCGGTGGTGGCGTTGAGGACCGTTATGCCGCCGTAGATGCCGTCCTCCATGCCGTCACGGGCGCCGAACGAGGCATAGAGCATGGCGTTGTCGGCAACGTCGTATTCGATCTTGGCGACGCCGAACACATCGCGAAGGTCGGTATAGGTCCAGGGCTGCGAATAGTTGGCGTCGGCCTTCGGAACGCGCGGGATCGCATTCGTGCCGACCGTCACCTTGTGGCGCAGCCCGGCAACCCGCACGCGCTGGAAGCCGAGATCGAGCGAGAGCCGCAGCGGCCCGCTGTCATAATCGAACGCACCGCCCAGCGTATAAGTGCTGCGGAATTCGTCGTCGATCGACACATCGCCGCGGCGGGCGACGCCGTTCAGCCGCACGCCCCACTCGCCGTTGTCGCCCATCCGGCGCGACCAGTCGAAACTGCCGCCGATATGCGCGCTCGAGGTATAGTTCAGCGTCACGCGGGTCAGCGGATCGTTGCCGGCGCGCTTGGGGATGAGGTTGACGCTGCCGCCAAGGCCCGAGCCGCCGGGCGCCGCGCCGTTGAGGAAAGCGCTGGCGCCGTTCAACACCTGCACCGAGCTGTAGAGTTCGGGCGCGATAAGCTGGCGCGGAGCGATGCCGTAGAGTCCGTCGAGCCCGACGTCGTCACCCGCCAGCGAGAAGCCGCGAATGACGAACTGTTCAGCGGCATTGCCGAAGCCGTAAGTCGTGCGCACCGAGGGGTCGTTCTCCAGCACCTGGCCCAGCGTCTGCGGCTGCTGGTTGAGGATCAGCGCGGCGTTGTAGCTCTTGATGGCGAACGGCACGTCCTCCGCCGCCTTGTCGCCCAGCGCCCCCAGGCTGCCGCCGCGGCTGACCTCGCTCCGGTTCTCGCGCTGCGCGGTGACGATGATCTCGTCGTCCGAACTGGCTGGACCGTCCTGCGCGAAAGCGGGCGCGGCGACGGCCAGGACCGATGCCGCCGAGAGGCCAAGCGCGATGCGCATACGATTGTGATTCACGGTATTTCCCCTTCTGCGCGCTCACCGCGCTTGTCGAAAATCAGGTTCTGCGGGCCTTGATCGCCCAGGCCACGGCCAGAACGGGCGCGCCCAGCCCCAGCCAGGACACCGCATCTCGCCAGCCGTCACCGGTCAGCGCGCTGACCAGCCCGAGCGTGCTCAGCACGGCCACCGCGAGCGGCCAGGCAAAGATCGCACGCAGCGAATTGCCCCGTTTCGCGGGCCGCTTCATTCGGCGGGCACCGCAAGGCCGCCGCTCTCGACCTCACGCACATGCGCCTCGGTCGACGTTCGCCGCTTGCCGAGCCAGAGATAGACGCCGCTGCCCAGCACCACGATCGTGAAGAGATCGAGCACGGCCCACAGCACTTTCAGCGGCAAACCCCCGTAATCGCCGAAATGGAGCGGCTGCGACAGGGCCAGGGCCTGGTTGTACCAGGGCATCGGCCGCGCGACGGTGAACGCCCCGGTCTCCGCATCGACCAGAGCCGGAGTCAGCAATCGCTCGGTGAGCGGCGTGTCGCCCTGGAAAAAGATCGCATAGTGATGCTTGCTGCTGAACGCCCCGCCCGGAAAGGCGATGAACTGCGGATTGTTTCCCGGCAACGCCTTGCGCGCCTCGGCCATCGCCTTGTCCAGCGAACCGTATCGCGACGGCGGCAATGCCTCCTTGTCGGCATAGGCGCGCGTCATCTCCGCCAGTTCGCCCATCTGCCACAACTGCATGATCGGCGTCGCGAGCGCGTTGATGACGCCGGTGACGCCCACCACGGTGGCCCATGCCAGCGCCACGATGCCCAGCAGGTTATGATAATCGAGCCATTTCAGCCGCGTGCTGCGCGATACGCGCAACGTGCCGAAATCGATCTTGCGCATGAACGGCGCGTAAAGGACCACGCCCGAAACGATCGCCACGACGAACAGAACGCCCATCACCCCCAGGAACAGCATTCCCGGCAAGCCCAGGAACATGTCGGTGTGGAGCTGCAGCAGGAAGTGCATGACGCCGCTTTCGTCGACCTCTCCCGTCGGCTGCCCGGTGGAACGGTCGAAAAGCTGGATCGTCATCGCGGCGGCGGGGGAATCGGCCGCGGGGGCCGTGGTCACCGTCATCGACGGCTGATCGTTGTCGAACGCCATGAACACGGGCACTTCCCCCGGTCGTGCCGCCAGGGCTCTGGCCAGGATGGCATCGAACGGCAGGAGGCCGGGTGTCTCTCCGGACGATCCCACGCCCGGCATGCCGAACCGGGGTGTTTCCTCGGTGAAATAGTCGATCTCATCATGAAAGATCAGCGGCAGACCGGTGAGGCACAGCATCAGAAGGAACAGCGTGCAGATCAGACTGGTCCACTTGTGGACCAGAAACCACAATCTGATCGAACCTCTGGTCAATGGCACATCCCGCTAATGCGACAAATTATCAAAATGCGTTAGATAGGCGGCTTGCATCCGGCAACCGTGATCGTGCTGCCGTCAGCCGGATAGGCTGTCGGTGTCGCATTGATGTCACAGCCGGTCAGCCAACCGGTCAGTCCAGCATTGCTCGCCATGCGGTGGACATATGCTCGCCGTCGCCGCCGACCAGACAGGCTGCAAGTCCTTGCGCTTCGGCCAGCGCCAGCCCCGCTTCGGCTCCCGCGACGGAGAGAGCGGTGGCCCAGGCATCCGCCAGCATGCAAGTGCGGTGAAGGACCGTTACCGAACGCAGGCCGTTCTTCACCGGCCGGCCAGTCCGCGGGTCCAGTGTGTGGGAGAATCGCCGGCCGTCGGCATCGAGCCAGCGCCGGTAGTCGCCCGACGTAGCGATCGCCAGTTCGTGCAGCGCCACCCGCATCGGCAGCGCGCCTTCCAGGCCGGGCGGCTGTTCGACATCCACCCACCATGGCTGGCCATCGGGACGCAGGCCATGCCCGCGCAGTTCGCCCCCGACTTCCAGCAGGAAATGCCGAACCCCTTGCGCCAGCAGCCATTCGGCGGCCTGATCGACCCCGAAACCCTTGGCGATGCCCGAAAAGTCCAGCCGGGCCTGCCCGACCCGTCGGGCGCGAAGACCCGTCGCGTCGAACTCGACATGCCCCCTTTCCGCAAGGATCGCCGCCGTAACGGCATCGGCCGGGGCAGCGGCGGGGCGACGGCCGGGGCCGAATCCCCAAAGGTCGACAAGCGCCCCCATGGCCGGATCGAAAGCACCATCGCTCGCCTGTGCGACATCGAGCGCCGCCTGCAACACCGCCGAGAATTCGGGCGGCAGCATGCGCCACTGGCCGGGCCTCGCGCGATTGAAGCGCGAGATATCGGAATCCTCTTCCCACTGGCTCATCTGGGCCACGACGCGGTCGAGCGCCGCCTGAACGCCTTGCGCGACGGCAGGCGGCGGAGACACGATCCGCAGGCTCCAGCCGGTGCCCATGGAGCGACCGGAAAATGTGGCTATGCGCCCGCCGGCCTCGCGCATGGCGAAGGCGGCGGGCGAAAGCGCGCGCGGTATCAGGATGCGTGGCGCATCCTGGCCCGGCGCATCATCGCTCAGAGTATCGTCCCTCAGTGTATCGTCCCTCAGGGCGCGAGCACTTCAAGCGTGGTGATGTAGCTGGCGCGGCGCACCGGCGGACCTGCGGGCCGCGCCGGCGGAGCGCCAGCCGCCGGGCCCGACGCTCCGGGAGCGCCTGCGCCAGGCGCACCCGGGCCACCGGGACCACCGGGACCGCCCGGTCCCTCGCCCTCGCCGCGCGGACGCGCCGTCGAGACGTTGAGCCAGTACATGCCCGGCGTCGGCCAGGTGATCGTGACCTTGCCGTCCTTGCCCGTCTTCAGATCCATCTGGTTCAGCTTGTCACGATAGCGGATGCCGCCCGGAATGACCGTGACAGGCAGCTCTGCCGCGGGCTTGCCGTCGAGGAGAAACTGGAAGGTGGCGCCGGTGCCGGCGACCAGATCGTTGGGATGCGTCACCGGCACGAGTTCGATGCCCTTGCCCGTGGGCGTGAAGACCGTCGTCGTCGGCTCGCCCACCGTCACATATATCTCGTTGCGGCTGCTGCTTTCCGCGGTCTGGACGTTGGTCGCGCCCGCGGGGATCGCTGCGGCGAGGTTTTCCGTGGTGGTTCCGCGCGGCAGGCGCTCGGTCTTGCCGTTCAGGTCATAGCTGCCCATCACCATGTCGCTGGCCGAGCCGATGCGATAAGTGCCCTTCTTGGTCAGATGCACGTCGAAGCTGTTGCGGAACTGGCCCGCGCCCTTGTTTTCCAGCTGCACTTCCGTGCCATCCGGAGCCCAGGCCTTCACGTTGGCGATCGAGCCCGGACGGTGCTCGAAATAGAACAGGTCGTTCGACACGGCGGCGTCGACCGTCACCCAGTTGTCGTCGGCCGAGAACGTCGTCTGCGAAGGCAGCATCCACTGGCGATGGGCCAGGGCGGGCGTGGAAAGGACCGTCGCCAGCGTGGCGGCGATCAGGGTCCTTGCGAACAGGGTTTTCATTATCTTTCTCCCCTCAAATCAACGGCGGAATGCAATGCTGACGGCGCCGAGCTCGGCCGTGCCGGTGGCGCGGGCGACCTGGCCCGGGCGCGGCGGCCAGGCGAAAGGCACCCGGACGAGTTCACGCCCGCCGACTTCGCGCGCGGCCTCGACCACCAGCGTGTACTGGCCCGGCGCCAGCGTGCCGAGCGCGCCGCTGCCGGCGGTCAGCGTGACCCGCTGCGGCCCCGGCGCGCGGGTGGCCCCGCTGATGCCGTCGGCCGGGAAGCGCATGCCGCGCCCCGAAGCCCGCCACCAGGTGCGGATATCGCGCAGCCACTTGGTGCCTTCGCCATTGCGCATGTCGAAATCGTACCAGACGGCGACCGTCTTCGCCGTACCCGCACCCTCGATCCACATCGCGACATAAGGCTTGTGATATTCGGCGACCGTCAGGCGCGGGATGGTGACGGTGACGTCCATCGTCTGCGCGGCCGCCGGTGCGGCAAGCGCCCCCGCGAAGCCGACCGTGGCGCCGGTCAGGACAATTCTATGGCTAAGCTGCATGATAGGAGCCCCTAGTGGATGAAAACGATGGCGATGGCGGCCGGGATGGCCAGCCCCAGGCCGACGATCGGCCAGGTGCTGCGGCGCTTGGCCGCGTGAAGCTGGAGCAGGAACAGCCCCGTTAGCGAGAAGATGATGCAGGCGACCACGAAGACATCGATGAAGAGCTTCCACTCGTCGCCCGAATTACGGCCTTTGTGCAGGTCGTTCAGATAGGAGATCCAGCCGCGATCGGTGTTCTCGGTCTCGGCCGCACCAGTCGCGCGATCGATCGAGACCCAGCCGTCTCCACCGGGACGCGGCAGCGGGAGATAGACTTCCTCGGCCGACCATTCCGCTTCGCCGCCGGCCTTCACCTTGAACGTCTGCGCCACCCAGTCGGCCACCTGTGGCGGGAGGGGCTTCTTGGTGTCGGGCTTGTCGTCGGGAGCGATCTGCGAAACAAGCGGCGCGGGAAGCTGCGCTTCGCCCGTGGTAACCACCGGCGCGCCTTCGATGTCGGCCGCGTGATTGAGCGTGAAACCGGTAATGGCGAACAGCAGCAAGCCGATCAGGCTGACCGCCGAGCTCATCCAGTGCCAGGTGTGGAGCTGCTTCAGCCAGAAAGCCTTGCGGCTTTTCTTGTGCTTTACCTTTCTGGCCGGCGTGCCGCTTGCCGGCGCGGACGGGACCACGACCTTGGGTGCGATGATGTCCGTTACTGTCGGCGTCGTCTCGGGCATCGGCGCCGCGTAGTCCTGTCTGGTTGCTGCTTCCTGCGAATCGCCATTATCGCGAACGATTCTCATTTACAATGGAGGAGATTGTCGCAGAACTGTCGCAGCGCCCCTGCGCCAAGATAATCTTTCCTCTCCGCAAAAATCCTTCACTTCATAAATATCTATCGAATGAGTAGAGATTACTCGTTCGAACGGCGTCAGACGCCCTCGAACCGCGGCTTTTGAACGATGTCAGCTTGCCCCGCGTCACCAAAGGCTAAAGCGCACGAAACCCACGCGTCCACGCCGGCTTCGTGTCACCTTCGCAAGGAGAATGCACATGGTACGGACAGATCGCGCAACCCAGTTCGCCGCCGTTATCGGAAGGCCGGTTCCACCGCTGCCCCACCCCTCGTGGGTTTACGGAACCAACGAGCGCTCCTCGCGCGCCGCGACACCGCTCGCTGCCGCCGAGTTCTGGCGGCGGCTCGGCCTGTAAGGCCTGCAAATCCGGGCTTTAACCATGGTTTGCTAACGGAACTTTAACTGCCCGCGGCCGACCTCGGCTCCCTTAGGGGAGACGACACGATGGCCATTGCCGCGCACCTGGAAGATCTGGCGGACGCCGGCGGGAAAGCACGCCATCCGCGTCGCACGCTGCGTCTTGAAACGCATGGATTCGTGGCCTCTTCCGGCACGACCAGCGTACTGGTGCACAACGTCTCCGCCACCGGACTGCTCCTGGAGAGTTCGGTGGCGCTCGACGCCGGCGAACGGATCGAGATAGATCTGCCGCTGGCGGGCGCGCTCCCGGCCAAAGTGGTCTGGGCCAGCGGCCAGCTTTACGGCTGCCAGTTCGATACGCCGGTTTCGTCCGCCACCCTGAGCGCCGCGCAGCTGCGCAGCGCCGTCGAGCCCGACCTCGGCATCGCGCCGCGGATCGAGGCGCTCGACGATGAGCCTTTCGGCACGCGCCTTCAACGCCTGCGCAAGGAGCGCAGGCTCACCCTCGCCGATATCGCTTCGCAACTCGGCGTCAGCAAGCCGACGGTCTGGGCCTGGGAACAAGGCAAGGCCCGCCCGGTCGATTCCCGCATGGATGCGCTGGCGGCCGCGCTGGGTGTCCAGCGCGCCGAGCTCAGCCCGGGCGAAATGGGTTCTTCCCTGCGTGAATTGATCGGCCGCAGCCGCGAACAGATCGCGCGGGCGGTGGGGGTAGGCCCCGACAAGGTCAGGATCATGATCGAGCTTTAACGCCCGCGACACCCCATCGGACAGCGCCACCGATCAACGCCCTGCACCGTTTACCCCACCACGAACACAAACCGTCTTCACAGCCGATAATAAAATGGTAAACCATATATGAAGATATAAAATGTTAGTCGCGTTAACTAACAAAGTTAAATTTAATAGTAACGCGAGAACATTTTTCGTTCGGGTTCGTCAAAGTTTGGGGCAGATAACTGCATGTTGAAACATCGATGCGTGCTGCACATTTAAGACTCATGCCAATCCTCGTTCACTACCTCTAAACAGCAATTCTAGCCGGGGGCAAACGGCATGGGCATGCAATTGACGGCAGAGGAAAGCGCCACGCTTTACCGGCTGCTGGCCGACAATACGACGGACGTCATCCTCAAGACGGATCGCGACGGCATCGTCGTCCACGTTTCGGACGCGATCGCCGGACTCGCGCTGGCGGTGCCGGCACAAATGGCGGGACGGCATATTTCCGAGTTGGCGCGCGCGGCGGGCACCGCGACACTCGCCGCCGCGCACGACGCCACGATCGCGGGACGCGCCGTGGCGGGCTGGACCGAATTTCCCGCATCGACTGCCGATGGCGAGGAACGCTGGTTCGCTATCCAGATGCAGGGCCTGCGCGACAAGCACGGCACAATCTATGGCGCGGTCAGCATCATGCGCAGCATAGAGGAACGGCGCAGCTTCGAGGACAAGCTGTTCACCGCCGCGATGACCGACCCCCTGACCGGCCTGACCAATCGCCGCGCCTTCATCGCGATGCTGCAGCACCTGGTGGACAGCAAGACCGAAGGCTGCCTGGCCCTGTTCGACATCGACCATTTCAAAGCGATCAACATGCAGTACGGCCAGTCGATCGGCGACGAGGTGCTGGTTATCTTCTCCGACCTGCTGCGCGTCTCGATGCGTTCGGAAGACATCATATCGCGCATCGGCAGTGAGAGCTGGGCAGTGCTTTTGCCGGCGGCCGATGCCGATCAGGCCGAAGAGATGTGCCAGCTCGTCATCACCACCCTGTCCGAGATCAGCCGGGCAACCGGCGCCAGCGGACTGCACGTCACCGCCAGCGCGGGTGTCGCGCCCATTGCGAAATCGCTCGACAGCACGATCAAGCGCGCCGAACTCGCGCTGTTCCTCGCGAAGGCCAAGGGACGCAACCGACTGGAAATGGACGGGGACGCGCGCTTTCCGTGGTCGGCCGAGCGCCGGAGCGGCTAGGCCGCGCCGGCCTGTGCGGCCGGACGATGCATATGACTCAGATCACAACTCGTCGCATATCCCAGGCCGGACTTTATCATCGAGAAGAAGCGGCTGGCTTGCGTCGCCAGCACCAGATCCAGCACTCCCTTGTCGCCCCACCTCGCCGTCACTTCCTGCCTGACGTCGCCCTCCGAAGCATCACGGGCGATCATGGTTCGTGCGAAGCGACAGGCCAGTTCGGCGTCGGCAGGCAAATCCGACCATCGCGATGCGAGAATATGGCCGATAACCGCCTCGCTCACACCCGCGCCGCGCGCCATGTCGATATGGACTTGGACACACGATCCGCATCCCTCGTTGAGCGCGCCACACAGCTGGGCAGCGAACGCGGCGTCTGGCGAAACCGCTTCCCGATGGTCGAGCAACGATCTGATACCGGATATCTTCTTTAATCCAGCGAACGACGTGTCGAATAGATGCATCGTATAATCGAGATTGGAAGAATCCCTCGATGCCCTCTTGGCGACGAAATATCGTAGGATGCCTTTCACGATACCCTCTCCCGCACTCTATTTATCAGATACGCTTTTATTATGGCGCGACGGTCCGGTTCAAGCGCGATCTGACACACCACCTCGACACCGCCGACGCCATCTACAACCGCATCAGCGCGACCATCGACGGCTATATCGCACGGGCCGGGATCGAAGCGCCCGAGGAAGCTCCGTCCGAACCGTGCTGGGTGCCTGAAAGCGATCCGCTGGAACTGGCCCCCGGCCAGCGACGACGCAATCCAGGGCGGCGCGTGGAACCCTGGATTGCCGCGTCGGCTTCGCCTCCTCGCAATGACAAAGGTGGAGTAGGATTAGACAACCTCCGCTCGGCCTGAGCGGTGCGGGTTAACGCAAACGGCACCCCTCACCCGGCAGCAATCGCCTCCAGCGTCGCCGCCACCAGCGTACGGCGCTTGGGATCGCGGGTGACTTCCAGCATGGCGCTCAGGCTGCGACGCGCCGCCTCGGTATCGCCCACCTGCAACTGCAGCCGCGCAAGTTCCCACCAGCCGTCGGCATGCTCGGACGCGACGGTGGTCATGCGCTCGTAGATCGTCAGCGCGCGCAGCGGATCGCCGCCCTGCTCGGCGCGGGTCGCCTGGTTGAGCAGCAGGCGCACCAGCACGATCCGGTTGCTCATCGGCGCGACATGTTCGGCCCGGCCGACGGCGGCAAGGCCGACCGCGCCGTGCAGCAGGGCGGCCAGCCGTTGCGGAGGCACGCGCACGCCCTTGTTGAACGGATCGATCAGCACCGAGTTCTCGTCGCCGACGCGGACCAGTACATGGCCGGGAGTGTTGAGCGCATCGGCTTCCCAGCCAAGCCTCCGCGCCGCCGCGACATAGAGGATCGACAGGCTGACCGGCAACCCGCGCCGCCGTTCCAGCACGCGAACGAGATCGCTGTTGAGCGGTGCGTCGTAGTGCTCGGCATCGCCGGTGAAGCCGAAATCGCCATAGAACACCTGGGCCAGCGCCTCGGCCTGCTGCGCCGCGCTTTCCGCCAGGCCGCCGACTTCGAACAAGCGCTCGCCGATGTCGTCTATAAGGACCAGGCTCTCCTCGATATCGAGGCCGGGATGGTCCAGCTCGCTCAGCATCAGGGCGGCGAGATCGAGCTCGATCTCGTCGTCGTCGACCAGTCCCAGCGTTTCGATGTCCGCTAACATCCGGTCACTATGAGCCTTTATCGGCGCCTGTGCCAGCGCAAGCTGCCACGAATGCGACACGCCCATTGCCCTTCCGGCCCAACACGCCTATCGGCTTGCGATCCCGAGGGCGGCAACGTCCCGACTGCGGCCAACTCCAGCCGCCTACAGACAAGCCAGAGACAATGACCTTTGAAACACTACCCGCGCTTCTGTCCGAAGCGCTCGCAGCGCGTGGTTATGCCGCGCCCACGCCCGTGCAGGCCGCCGTGCTGGAGCCTGAGGCGGACGGCCGCGACCTGATCGTTTCGGCGCAGACCGGTTCGGGCAAGACCGTCGCCTTCGGCCTCGCCATGGCGCCGCAGCTGCTCGACCAGGCCGGGCTGGCCTTTCCCGCCCGCATACCGATGGCGCTGGTGATCGCCCCGACGCGCGAACTGGCGCTGCAGGTCAGCCGAGAGCTGCAATGGCTCTACGGACCCACGGGCGCCCGCGTGACGACCTGCGTCGGCGGCATGAATCCTTCGGTGGAGCGCCGCGCGCTGTCGCAGGGCGCGCATATCGTGGTCGGCACGCCGGGCCGGTTGCGCGATCACCTGGAACGCGGCGCTCTGGACCTCCAGGGGCTGGCCGTGGCCGTGCTCGACGAAGCCGACGAAATGCTCGACATGGGCTTCCGCGAGGATCTGGAAGAGCTGCTCGACGCCACGCCCGAAGGCCGCCGCACGCTGCTGTTCTCGGCGACGATGCCCAAGCCGATCGTCGCGCTGGCCCGCCGCTATCAGCAGGACGCGCTGCGGATCTCCACGGTCGAGGAAAATCGCGGCCATGGCGACATCAGCTATCAGGCGATGGCCATCGCTCCCGCCGATATCGAGAACGCCGTGGTCAACCTGCTGCGTTTCCACGAGGCGGAAACGGCGATGCTGTTCTGCGCCACGCGCGACAACGTCCGTCACCTGCACGCCAGCCTGACCGAGCGCGGCTTCGCCGTCGTCGCGCTGTCGGGCGAGCATAGCCAGAACGAGCGCAACCACGCGCTGCAGGCGCTGCGCGACCGCCGCGCCCGGGTCTGCGTCGCCACCGACGTCGCCGCGCGCGGCATCGATCTGCCCAGCCTCAGCCTGGTCGTCCACGTCGAAATCCCGCGCGACGCCGAAACGCTCCAGCACCGCTCGGGCCGCACCGGGCGCGCGGGCAAGAAGGGCACGGCGATCCTGCTGGTGCCCTATCCGCGCCGCCGCCGGGTCGAGATGATGCTGCGCGGCGCGCGCATCGCCGCCGAATGGGTCGCGCCGCCGACCGCCGACCAGATCCGCGCCGCCGACAGCGAACGCCTGCTCGCCGCGCTGCTCGCGCCCGTGGAAGTCGACGACGCCGACCGCGAACTGGCGCAGCGCCTGATGGCCGAGCGCAGCCCCGAAGAAATCGCCGCCGCGCTGGTCAACGCTCACCGCGCGCGCCTGCCACAGCCCGAGGACCTCCTTGCCGGCGACACGCAGCGCGAACCCCGCGCCCCGCGCGAAGGGTTCGAGGGCAGCTCCTGGTTCCGCATGAACGTGGGCCGCAACCAGAACGCCGACGCCCGCTGGATCCTGCCGCTGCTCTGCCGCCGCGGCCATGTCAGCCGCCAGGACATCGGCGCGATCCGCATCGCCGCCAGCGAGACGATGTTCGAAGTGGCCGGCCCCATCGCCGCCCGCTTCCTCGACGCCGTCCGACGCACGGCGGATGCCGAGGATGACGGCGTGGAGATCGTGCCCACCGACGGCAAGCCGCGCGAGGAAGCCCGACAGAACCGCCGCGAGGGCGCTCCTCGCGGCGATCACGGCCCGCGTGAAGGCCAGACGCGGGAGGGCAAGACCTTCAAGCCGCGCGCCTATAGCGACGGCAAGCCCGGCCCCGGCGGCCGCAACCCCGAAGCCTGGGGTCCGGGCGGCCCCGGCAAGAAGAAGTTCGGCAAGGGTCCGGGCGGTAAGGGCGGCTGGGGCAAAGGCCCGCGCAAGCCGGGCTGATGCGCATCCTCGTCGATGCCGACGCCTGCCCGGTGAAGGAGGAAATCTACAAGGTCGCCTTGCGCCACGCGGTGCCGGTCACCATCGTCAGCAACAGCCCGATCCGCATTCCAGCGCACGATCTGCTGGACCGCGTCGTGGTGAGCGACGGCTTCGACGCCGCCGACGATTGGATCGCCGAGCGGGCCGACTCTAAGACGGTCTGCATCACCGCGGACATCCTGCTGGCCGACCGCTGTATCAAGGCCGGCGCGGTAGTGATCGCCAACAGCGGCAAACCGTTCACCGCCAGCTCGATTGGCAGCGCCATCGCCACCCGCGCGATCATGGCCGATCTGCGCGCCGGCGGCGATATCGTGGGCGGACCGCCGCCGTTCTCCAAGGCCGACCGTTCGCGCTTCCTTTCGGCGCTGGACGAGGCATTGGTGCGGCTGAAGCGAATAGGCTAGGAGCCAGGCATGGCTGAGAAATTCGAACGGCACCGCCAGCCCTGGACGGCGGCCGAAATCCAGAAGCTCCACACGCTCGCCAAGAAAGGCATGGCGCTGAAAGCCATCGCCAAGGCGCTGACCCGCAGCGAGGAATCGGTGAAAGACCGGGCCAAGGCGGACGGGCTGTCCATCGCCAAGCTGCGCTGACGATGCTGCGGCTTTCCGGCCTTTCCCTGCCGCTCGACCATGCGGCCGAGGCGATTCCCGCCGCCATCTGCGCGCGGCTGGGAATTACCGCCGATGCCCTGCGCGACTTCACAGTCTATCGCCGGGGCAACGACGCCCGGCGGCGCACGGCGATCCTGCTGGTCTATACCGTCGATGTCGATCTGGCCGACGAGGCCGAAGTGCTGGCGCGCTTCGAAGGCGACAAGGACCTGCGCCCTACGCCCGACATGGCCTACAAGTTCGTCGCCCGTGCGCCGGAGGGCTGGCCAAATGGCAGGCAGGGCCGACGCCCGGTAGTGATCGGCGCCGGCCCCTGCGGCCTGTTCGCCGGGCTGATCCTGGCCCAGATGGGTTTCCGGCCAATCATCCTCGATCGCGGCAAGGTGGTGCGCGAACGCACGCGCGACACCTGGGGCCTGTGGCGCCGCGCCGAGCTCAATCCCGATTCCAACGTCCAGTTCGGCGAAGGCGGCGCCGGCACTTTCTCCGACGGCAAGCTCTATTGCCGGGTGAAGGACCCGCGCTTCCTCGGCCGCAAGGTGCTGGAGGAGTTCGTAAGGGCCGGCGCGCCCGACGATATCCTGTGGGAAGCGCATCCGCACATCGGCACCTTCCGCCTCGTCACCATGGTCGAGAGCATGCGCGCGACGATCGAGGCGCTGGGCGGCGAATACCGCTGGGAAACGCGGGTCGACGACCTTGCGCTCGATCCCCTGCCCGACGGCCGGCAGCGTCTGCGCGGGCTGCATCTGCACGACGGCACGTTCCTGGAAGCGGACCACGTCGTCATGGCGGTGGGCCACAGCGCCCGCCCGACGTTCGAGATGCTTCACGCGCGCGGCGTCCACCTCGAGGCCAAGCCGTTCTCCATCGGCGTGCGGATCGAACATCCGCAGAGCTGGGTCGACAAGGCGCGCTACGGCAACTGCGCCGGCCATCCGGACCTGGGCGCCGCCGCCTACAGCCTGGCTCATCACGCCAGCAACGGGCGCACGGTCTACAGCTTCTGCATGTGTCCCGGCGGGCGCGTGGTAGCCGCGACTTCGGAGGAAGGCCGCGTCGTCACCAACGGCATGAGCCAGTATTCGCGCGCCGAATTCAACGCCAATTCCGGCCTTGTAGTAGGCATCGATCCGGCACGCGACTATCCGGACGGGCCGCTGGCCGGGATCGAATTCCAGCGCCACTGGGAAAGCCTGGCCTATGCCGCCGGCGGATCGTCCTATTTCGCGCCGGGGCAAAAGGTCGGGGACTTCCTGGCCGGCCGCCCCTCTACCCAACTGGGCGAGGTTGTACCTTCCTACAAGCCGGGCGTCACCATGACCGACCTGGCTCAGTGCCTGCCCGCCTTCGCGGTCGAGGCGATCCGCGAGGCGCTGCCCGTGTTCGGCCGCCAGATATCGCGTTACGATCACCCCGACGTGGTGATGACCGGCGTGGAGACCCGCACATCCTCGCCGCTGCGGATCACGCGCGACAAGGATTTCCAGAGCCTCAACACCGAGCGCCTGTTCCCGGCGGGTGAAGGCGCGGGCTATGCCGGCGGCATCCTCTCCGCCGCCATCGACGGCATCAAGGTGGCCGAAGCGGTGGCTCGGAGCATCGTTTCGGGATGAATCCACAACGCTACGACGCGATCGTGCTGGGCGCAGGCGCGGCGGGGATGATGTGCGCCATGACCGCCGCACAGCGCGGCAGGAGGGTGCTGCTGGTCGATCACGCCGACGCGCCGGGCAAGAAAATCCTGATCTCCGGCGGCGGGCGCTGCAACTTCACCAATATCCACACCGCGCCCGACCGCTACCTTTCCGCCAATCCGCATTTCGCCAAGTCGGCGCTCGGCCGCTATTCGCCGCAGGATTTCATCGCCCTGGTGGAAAGCCACGGCATCGCCTGGCACGAAAAGACGCTGGGCCAACTGTTCTGCGACGGTTCGGCCCGGCAGATCGTCGACATGCTGGCGGGCGAATGCCGCGCGGCGGGCGTCACCCTGGTGCTGGGCCATCCCGCCGGCACGCTGGCACATGCCGATGGCCTGTTCCGCGTGACGCTGGACGGGCGCGAATGCCACGCTCCGGCGCTGGTCCTCGCCACCGGCGGACCATCGATTCCCAAGCTGGGCGCCACCGGCTTCGCCTATGACGTGGCGCGCCGCTTCGGCCTTTCCATCGTCCAGCCTCGCCCGGCGCTGGTGCCCTTCACTCTGGGCGGCGACGACGTCCTGTTCCGCGAGCTGTCGGGGGTCGCCGCCGACGTTTCGGTGCGCTGGAACAAGGTCTGCTTCCGCGAGGCGGCGCTGTTCACCCATCGCGGCCTATCCGGCCCGGCGATGCTGCAGATATCGTCCTATTGGCAGCATCGCACACCCATCGGCGTCGATTTCCTGCCCGATGCCGCGCCCGACTGGCTGCTCGCCCTGAAGCGCGAGCGTCCGCGCACCCCGGTGCGGCGCGCGCTCTCCGCCATGCTGCCCGAACGCCTGGCCGACGCCTTGCTCGAACGGCTGGGCATGGAGGGCGAGCTTGTCGCACTCACCGACAAGGCGCTGCGCGCGGCGCAGGCAAGGCTGGCGGACTGGCAGTTCGACCCCAACGGCACCGAAGGCTTCGCCAAGGCCGAAGTCACCGCCGGCGGCATCTCCACCGCCGAACTCTCCTCGCGCACCATGGAGGCCAAGCGTCTGCCCGGCCTCTACGCCATCGGCGAGGCGGTGGACGTCACCGGCTGGCTGGGCGGCTACAACTTCCAGTGGGCCTGGGCGAGCGGCAAGGCCGCAGGCGAAGCGGTGTAATCCTCCCGGGCAGAGGGAGGAATCTCTGGAAAACCCCGCCTTTCGCCTTCGCATTCGGCCCCTCGCCCCCTATGCCCGCTGGCGTGAGCGCAACCGTCGACATCGGCACCGATCCCGCCGGCAAAACTATCGGCATCGACATAGAGGAACTGCTGGCCACGCGCCTTCTGGTGCAGGGCAACAGCGGCTCGGGAAAGTCGCACCTGCTGCGCCGGCTGCTGGAGGAAAGCGCCCAGATCGTCCAGCAGATCGTCATCGATCCCGAAGGCGATTTCGTGACGCTGGCGGAACCTTACGGCCACGTGGTGATCGACGGCGCGGCTTATACCGGCGACGAGATCGTGCGACTGGCCGCGCGCATCCGGCAGCACCGCGCATCGGTCGTGCTGGCGCTCGACGGGCTTGAGATCGAGGCGCAGATGCGCTGCGCCGCGCTGTTCCTCTCAGCCCTGTTCGACGCCCCGCGCGAGCAGTGGTTCCCGGCGCTGGTGATCGTCGACGAGGCGCAGATGTTTGCGCCCGCCGCCGCCGGCGATGTCAGCGACGAAGTGCGCCGCCTGTCGCTCGCCGCCATGACCAACCTGATGTGCCGCGGCCGCAAGCGCGGGCTGGCGGGCGTCGTCGCCACCCAGCGACTGGCGAAGCTGGCCAAGAACGTGGCGGCCGAAGCCTCCAACTTCCTGATGGGCCGCACTTTCCTCGATATCGACATGGCCCGCGCCGCCGATCTCCTGGGCATGGAGCGGCGGCAGGCGGAACAGATCCGCGATTTGGAGCGCGGGCATTTCCTGGGCCTCGGCCCGGCGATCAGCCGCCGGCCGCTGGCGGTTCGCGTGGGTTCGGTGAAGACGGGATCGCGCGCCGTATCTCACAAGCTCGCCCCGCCTTCGCTCGCCTCGGCAGAGGAAATGCACGCCCTGCTGCACGACGAGCCCGAAGCACCCGAACTGCCGCTGGGACCGGCTCCGGAACCCGCGCCGGTAGCGGCGGAGAAGCTGCTGGAGCGGATAGAAACCCCGGCGCCAGCCATCGACGTGATCGAAGCGGCTTCGCCATCGGCGCCTGCGCCGCCGGCTGTCGATATCGGACCGGCGCTGGCCGAAATCTTCGCCGACATGGCGCGCGAGCCGGGCTGCACTTATCAGCCCCCCGCATCGCTGTTTCAGGACTTCTCGGTCCGCTGCCGCATGCGCCGCATCAGCGCGCCGCAGATCGACGCCATCCAGTTCCGCCGCCGCTTCGCCATGGCCGTGGCCGGGATTCTCGATCCCGAGGAAGAGCGCTGGGCCGGCATATTGCGCATCGCCGGTCCGGTCCCCGAAGACCTCCTCGCCCCGTTCCTCGTCATGGCCGCCGCCGCACAGGACGGCGCACCCTGCCCCGACGACGAGCGACTGGCCGAAGTCTATGGCACCCGCTCCCCCGGCCGCATCCGCCGCCTGCTGGACCACTTCGAGAAGAGCGGGCTGATCGTGGTGCGCACCGATTTCAGCGGGCGGCGATCGGTGACGATCCCCGAGCTGGGGCTGGCGACGGCGCCGGTGGAAGCCTGACGCCCTCCCCACTCCACCCCCGCTCAGGCTGAGCGGACGGGAATACCATCGGCAAACCAAAAAAAGCCCGGCTGTCGCCAGCCGGGCTATGGAAGTTTGGGAGAGGATGCCTGAAAGGCACCCCCTTTATGTGCAGTGCAGCATTATTGTGCAAGTGCGAAAGACTTCCGCATGGTTGCGTTTAACGCAAGCCATTTCAGGCATCGATCACATGCGGCACGAAACGCGACAGGTTGCGGGTGATACGCCCGCCGTCCTCGCGCATACCCAGGCCGGCGGCGCGATCGCCGATCACCCAGCTTCCCAGCACCGCATGCTGCCCGTCCGCCGCGAACAGCGGGGCATAAGCCTGGACGATGCGCTTCTCCGCCCCGTAATCGCCGTCCGCCGTCTCAACCACCCTGCCCGCTTCCAGCAGGGTCACGTTCTCACCCTCGCGCGAGAAGATCGGCTTCGATACCGACTTCGCCAACCCCGCCGCGCGCGGGTCCTCGGCGAAATAGGCAGGCAACAGGTTGGGATGGCCGGGATTGCGTTCCCACAGGAGCGGCAGGATCGCCTTGTTGGACAGGATCGCCTTCCATGCCGGTTCGATGAAGACGCCGGCCCGCACTTTCGGTCCGAACGGCTCGCGCAGCATGTCTTCCCAGGGATAGAGCTTGAAACAGCGGTCGATCGTGCGTTCCGACGTATCGACGAAGCGATCCTGCGCATCGACGCCGATGGCGCGGATGTCGATCATCTCCACCCGGTGCCCGGCCTGCACCGCGCAATCCATCAGATAGGCGCAAGTGCCGCGATCCTCGTCGTTGGCGGTCCAGCAGGCGAAGTGGATGATGCGGTCGGCCGGGAACGTGGCGAAAGCCTCTATCAGGCTTTCCTGCAGCAGGTTGAACTGGTCGGTGCCATCGGGCAGCACGCCCAGCTCGATCTGGTCGATCAGCCAGTTGTGCTGGAACCAGGCCGCCTCGAAGATCGAGGTCGGCGTATCGGCGTTGTATTCCAGCATCTTGGCCGGACCCTCACCGTCGTAGGCAAGGTCGAACCGGCCATAGAGGTGCCGGTCACCGGCGCGCCAGCTGTCTCGGATCAGGTCGAACCGGCTTTCGGGGATCGAGAGGCGGCGCAGCTCACGCTCGTTCTCCACGACGCTTTCAACCACTTCCATGCACAGTTCGTGCAGGGCCTCAGTCGGCGCTTCGATCCGCTCCTCGATCTCGTCGAGCGAGAAGGCATAGGCGGCGCTGTCGAGCCAGTAAGGCTCGCCGTACATTTCATGGAAGCCGAAACCGACTTCGCGCGCCTTGTCCCGCCAGCCGGGCCGCTCGGGCAGGGTCAGACGGCGCATCGCTTCTAGCCGCCAAAGCTGCTGTGGCTGCCGCTGCTGCTGCGCGACATGCCCATGCCGCCGAAACCGCTATGCGCGACGCTGCGGGTGTTGACGTTCACCGGCGTCATCACCGCCCGCCCGCCGCTGCGGTCGACCGTGACGGTGCCGCCGGTGCGGTTACGATAGATCGGCGAACCGTAAGAGCCGTAGTAGCCCCCGTAATAGTTGATCCCGCCATCGTCGTAGTAGCGCCTCTGGAGCGCTTGCGACACGACGAAGCCCGCCAGCATCGGCACAAATATGCTGCCGCCCGAGGAATTGCCGGAATAGGTCTGACCGGAAGAAGTTTGGCCGGAAGAAGCCTGGGTCGAATCGGCCAGGCAATGGTTGCCGCCCCATTCCTCTTCGCAGGATTTCAGCGAGTTGAACTTCGGCGCGGTCTGCTGGTGCTGCTCCAGCGCGCTCTTGTAGCCGGCGTCGCACAAGTCGGACGGGAAGCCGGCCGCCGTGCATTCCTTGACGGTGGTGAACTCCGCCGTCTGGAAATCGGGCGTGCTGTCGCAGCCGCCCAGCGACATGCCGGCGATGGCCAGGCCGCCCATGACCAGGCGGGGCCGGGTCCGCGAAGCGAAGCGGCGGGGGGATCGGATCTGGTCCATGTGCCCTCTCCCGGTGCTCAATAAGTCATGCAGGCGGCGTTGAGCAGGCCAACGACGAGCGCGACGCCGCCCGCCCACAGGCCGGCGCAAAGCTCGCCCTGCGATATCCGCGTCGCCAGGTTCTTCTGCGAAATCGCCGCGAGGCCGAAGGCGAGGAGCTGGATGACCGCGCCGATCGCCGCCCAGATCACGAAATCGACGATCGACACCGAATTCGCCGCCGCCGAGGCCAGCGGCAGGCTGAAGCCGATCAGCGCGCCGATGAACGCCGTCGCGGCCGAACAGTTGCCTTCCTGGATCAGCGAGAATTCGCGCTGCGGCGTCACCATGGAATAGAGCGCGCTGAACAGCAGCAACAGGACGATCCCACTGCCGAAATAAGCCAGGAATGCCGGCAGCCCCGCCACATATCCGTACATCGTCTTCCCCTCTTGTCCGCTGACGCCTAAACCCGGTGCACATCCGCCGCGCCGAGACCGTAGCCGATCAGAAATTCGATGGAAGACCCTTCGCGACGGGCGGCGACGTCGAGATCGGCCTCTATATTGAGCAGCAGCATTTCCTGACCGGCTCCCACCGGCCGTGCATAGAGCATGCAACGCTGATGTATCTGCCGCTGGCGTTCGCCATCGTCCACCGTCTCGACGAATTCGACGAGGTCGGCATGGTCGTTGCCGCTGCCCCAGAACCGGGTGAACAGGATGCCGTCGGCGTCATATTCGGGCGCGCCGATCAGCCCGCGCGGCCCGGTCCAGCGCGCCCATTCGCCGGCGCCGCCCGGCACGACGCTGTCCCACGAACTGTAAAGGCTGACGTCCTGCACCGTCTCCGGCCCGCCGCCCGGCACGGCGATGACCTGCAGCATGCGGTGATCGTCATCGTAATAGCGCGTCAGCTCGCTGTCCCCGTCGAGCCGCGCGGTGCCGACCGCCGAGACAATGAACGGCCCGCCCGCCGGCGCGCCCATGGCCGGTTCGCCCGACAGCAGCGAGGCCTGCAGACCCAGCGTGTCGATATCGAACGCCCCGCCGATGGCGCAGCGCAACGGCCCGCGCTCCCGCGGCAGGGCAGGCTCCTTGCGGCCGCCGCCGAACAGCGAACGGATCATGCCGACACCGCCGGGCGGCAGACCGCCGTCCAGTCGATATCGTCCGCGCGGATGCGATGGTCGGCGATGTAGTAGAGCGTGTCCCCGGCGCCCAGGGGCTTGTCCGATCCGCAGTTGAGATCGACGCGGCCATCCTCGTGCCCCACGCCGATCAGGGTCAGTTCGTGCTTCTGCTTGAGGTTGCAGAACAAGTCGAGATAGCGCAGCGGACCGCAGCCGCCGGGGATCTTCATCGAGAACGCGGTATCGATCGCGTTGCCGGCGAACATCGCCGCGGCAAGGCGCGACGAGCCCGGATCGCGCGCCGCCCGCGCCAGCAGCCCCGACGCGATCGACGTCACCACCTCTATTCCGGGAAACTGACGCCTGACGAGCTGCGCCGCACCATCGTCCTGGAAATGGACGACGATATGCGCATCGGGGGCCGCCGCCGCTGCGGCAAGGGTTGCGGCGAGCGTCTCGTCGTCATCGCCGCCCCGGATCACCAGCGTGGCCGCGCCGGCGGCGCCCGCGCGCCTGAAACTGTCGAGATCGGCGATGCTTTGCGCCGCGACGAAGTCGACCGTATCGGGCAGCGGATTTTCCGCCACGCCCGGCGCCAGCAGAACGGCGCGTTCGCCCAGCCATTCGTGCACGAGGCCGTCGATGAGCCGCCTAGTGCGCGCACCCTGCCAGCCCACGACCAGCGTGTGGCCGCGTCGCTCGGAAAAATCGCCCAGTCCCTGCAATCGCCGTCTCCAGAACCCGCTCATGTCGGTGATCGCCTTGCCCAGGAAAGCCGTGAACAGGGCGATCGACCCCGGCAGCACGATCAGTATGCCGATCAGCCGGCCCACCCGCGTGCCCGGCGACAAGTCACCGTAACCCACCGTGGTGGCGGTGGTCATGTAGAAATAGACGAAGGCGATGGGATCGTCGGTCAGCTTCGCTTCGTCGGCCAGCCACAAGCCGATATAGGACACCAGCGCATGCGCCAGAAAGCACGCCGCGAAGACGCCCCAAGAGAGCGTGGCGATCGCGAAATAGACGCGCTGCCAAAGGTTTCTTACGACCGGCATCGCCCCCTTGCCTGATCCCCATCACCGAGTAAAAGTCAGGGTATAACGGTCGCGGAAGGCGCGGCAAGAGGCAAGCAAAGGCAGGAAGCAGCGACTATGAGCATCAACTGGCCGGTTCCATCCGGAGGCTGGGATCTTGCCAGCCTGACCGAGCTTTTCGCGTCCGATCCCGAGGCTGTGGGCGATGTCGACGTCGATGTCGGCGAAGGCAGCGACGTGTTGCAGATCACCCTGAAGGAACGTGGCGGGCTGGTCGTGCTGATGGTCGCCAGCGGCGATCAGATCCTGTGCAGCGCCACTGTCACCCCGGCCGAGGAAATCCCCAACCGCCCGGCTTTCGAACGCACGCTGCTGTCGGTGCACAAGCTGCTGCCGCTGTCGAATTTCGGCATCACGACGATTGACGGGACCGAGTGGTACGAACTGTTCGGCGCCCTTTCCGCGCGGTCCGACGCCGATGCGATCGTGGAAGAAGTGGCAGTGCTCGCGCATAACGCGATCGACGCGGCGGAATGGGTTGCGGAATGGATCGCTGCGGGCGGCGATGCCGCCAAGCTGGAGGAACTGGCATGAGCGTCTGGGGCAAGCTGTTCACCGCGCTGCGCGGGGGCGCGAACGAGGCGGCAGAGGCGGTCGCCGACAGCCAGGCGATGCGCATCCTGGATCAGGAACTGCGCGACGCCGACAACGCGCTGCGTCAGGCGCGCAGCGACCTTGCCGGCATGATGGCGACCGCCAAGCGGATCGAGAAGCGGGTTGAGGATTCGCGCGCCAAGGAGCAGCGCGATATCCAGAACGCTCGCGCCGCCATGGACGCCGGGCGCGAGGATCTGGCGCGCGGCCTGGCCGAACGCGTCGCCACCGCGCGCGCCGATCTGGCCCGCGACGAGGCCGATCTGGAAAAGATGCGCGCGCAGCAGACCAATATGATGCGCGTGGTCAAGGAAACCGAAGCGCGCATCCAGACGATGAAACGCGAAGTCGAAAGCGTGAAGGCCACCGATTCCCTCCAGCGCGCGCAGAAGGCCATCGCCTCTTCGCACGCCGGCGTGAATTCGCGGCTGGGCAGCGCGGTCGGCTCGCTCGACCGCATCCGCGATCGTCAGGCCAACATGGCGGCCCGGCTCGAGGCCGGCGAAGAGATGGCGGCGCTGGAAAGCGGGGCCGACCTCGACCGTCAGCTTCTGGAAGCCGGCATCGGCGGCAAGACCAGCAGCGTCGACGACATCCTGGCCGAACTGGGCGGCCCGCCGAAGGATGTGAAGGCGCTTCCGGGAAGCTGAACGAAGTAGGGCGAGGAAGCCTCATCGCTCCCTCGCCCCTCCTTCCGTTGCCGTAACGGGTCAGGCTATCTGCAAGGCCGGTCAGGCGTGTGCCAGCACGTGGCCGAACTGTTCGCCGCCTGACACTTCCACCGATCCACCGCCTCTTTTGCGTAGCGCAAGCCAGTCGCTGAGCGTCTGCGCGGTGGTATGGTCCATCCCCTTCAGCGCCGCGAGGTCCAGCTTGACCCGCCGGTCGTTGGGCACGCCTTCCAGCACCGCATTCAGCCGGGTCAGGCTGAGGAAGGTCGCCGTGCCTTCGAGCTGAAGGTGCGTGACATCCGCCTCTTCGCGTTCGTTGACGGCAAGCTTCAGGCTGCGGCGATAGGGCAGCAGTTCGATCAGCGAGAGGGCGAGACCGACGAGCACCCCGGTGAGGAGGTCCGTCGCGACGACCAGCACAAACGTCACCAGCCAGATCATCACCGGCAGCCGCCCGTAAGTGTGCAGCAGGTGCTTCACGTGCGCGATGCTGACCAGGCGCCAGCCGGTCACCACCAGAACGCCGCCCAGCGCCGCCATCGGAATCTCGCGCAGCAGCCAGGGCAGCAGCGCCACGAAGCCGAGGATCCAGACGCCGTGCAGGATGGTCGAAAGACGCGTCTTCGCACCGGCCTGCACGTTCGCGGAGCTGCGAACGATCACGCCGGTCATCGGCAAGCCGCCGAGACCGCCGCACAGGAGGTTGCCCACGCCCTGCGCGCGCAGTTCCTTGTTGTAGTCGGTGCGCGGGCCGTCATGCATCTTGTCGACCGCCGCCGCCGACAAGAGCGTCTCGGCGCTCGCGATGAAGGCGATGGCGACCGCCGCGACGAGAATCGCGGGCTGCGTCAGTGGGCCGAAGAACCCTTCGCCGGGCCCGGTGAAGGCCGCTGCGATGGAATCGGGCACGGTCACGCGTGCGACTTCGAGCCCGAACACGACCGCGACGATCGTCGCCGCCATCACGCCGAGCAGGGCGCCCGGCACGAGCGTCATCGACTTGGGCCGCACTTTCTCCCAGCCCAGCATGACGCCGATGGTCAGCATGCCCAGTAGCAGTGCGATCTCGGTCGCGCGCAAGTCGAACGGTGTCAGCCCGAGCACGCGCCCGGGCATCGCCGCCAGGTTTTCCAGCCCGCTCGACAGCGGCGAGGCATCGAACAGCGTGTGGAACTGACCGATGACGATCAACGCGCCGATGCCCGCCAGCATGCCGTGGACCACGGCGGGAGAGATGGAGCGGAACAGGCCGCCCAGCTTCAGCACACCCGCCACGAATTGAAGAACGCCGACCAGCACCAGCACCGGCCCCAGCGCGGAAAGCCCGTGATCGCGCACGAATTCGAAGACGATCACGGCAAGGCCCGCGGCGGGGCCGCTGACCTGCAGGGGCGAACCCGCCAGCAGGCCCACGACCAGTCCACCGACGATCCCCGTCACCAAGCCCATCTCGGGCGGCACGCCCGAAGCGATGGCGATCCCCATGCACAGCGGCATGGCGACCAGGAAGACGACGATCGAGGCGGTGAAGTCCTGCGCGAAATGCGCGAAAGGACCGCGCCGTTCGGTGGCCGCAGCGGTCATTCGGCGGCTTCCGCGAAACCGCCTTCGGCCCAGACGCGACGCTGGGCAGGAAGCGCGACCGGCAGCGGGCGATCCTCGCGCATCGGCACAAACTGGCCATTTTCGCCATCGAGGCCGAGCACTTGACCGGCGGCGATATCAACGAACCAGCCATGCAGCGCGACTTCGCCCTGCGCGATCGCCGCGGCAACCGAGGGGTGGGTGCGGAGATGCGCCAGCTGGGCGATCACATTCTCGAGGCTGAGCGCGCGCACGCGCTCGGCCCCTTCGATGTCGGGGCAGCAGCGGCTCACGACATGCGTGGCCGCAGCACCGTGGCGCAACCAGGCCGCGACATTGGGCATGCCTTCCAGCAGGCTGGGATCGTTGAGGCCCTTCATCGCGCCGCAGTCCGAATGGCCGCAAACGATAATATCGGTCACGCCCAGCGCCGCCACGGCATATTCGACGGTCGAAGAGACGCCGCCGTTCATGTTGGCATAGGGCGGAACGATATTGCCCGCGTTGCGGCAGACGAACAGCTCGCCCGGCTCGGCCTGAAGTATCTGCTCGGGAACGATGCGCGAATCCGCGCAGGAAATCATCAAAGCCTTGGGCGCCTGGCCCTGGCTGGAAAGTTTGGCGAACAGTTCGCCGCTATCGGGGAAGATGGTCTTTTCGAAACTGAATATTCGTCCGATCAGCTCGTTCATTGTCCTCGCCTTTCGTTGCCGAAAAAGAAGCTGCGACCGGAATGGGGGAGGGTCGGCCGCAGAGTACGAGGAGATTTAGTTGAACCGATTTTCCTGAGTTCTGCCGGACTGTAACGAAATGTTGCGGTGCGGCATCGAAGGTTCAGGTCAGCGCATGGGGAAGCCGGATCGTCACGCGCAGGCCGCCGCGTGGCTTGTTGGCCAGGTGCAGCGTGCCGCCTTCGGCCCGGACGACGCGATCGACGATGGGCAAGCCCAGCCCCATGCCGGCGGTGTTGCGCGCCCGCGCGTTGTCCAGCCGGATGAACGGGCGCAGCACTTCCACCAGGCGATCCTCGGGGATCCCCGGGCCGTCATCGTCGACCACGATCTCCACCACGCCCCCTTCCTCGCGCAGTTCGATGCGAGCGTTGCCCGCATAGGCCAGCGCGTTCTCGACCAGGTTGGAAAGGGCGCGGCGGATGGAAACGGGCCGAACCATGATCTCCAGATGACGGGGGCCGCGATAGGTGATGAGCGCGCCGGTGTCGCGCGCATTGTCCACCTGGGTCAGCGCCGTGGCGGCGATATCGATCCGTTCCGGTGGCGGGCCTTCGTCACCCGATTCGACGAATGTCTGGAGCGACTGCAGGAGATCGCGCATCTCGGCGATGTCCTGATCCAGTTCGGCCCGCAGTTCCGGCTCGATCCCGGCATCGTCGATGCGCAGTTGCAAGCGCGCCAGCGGCGTGCGCAGATCGTGGCCGATGGCCAGCAGGGTCTGCGATCCGCTGCCGAGAAGCTGGTGGATACGCTCCTGCATGGCGTTGAAGGCCCGGATCAGATGGCGAATCTCCGCCTGCCCGGTTTCTTCCACGGGACGCGGGCTGCCCGCACCGACCTCCGACGTAGCCCGCACCAGCGTGCGCAGCGGCTTGAGCGCTGCGCGGAACAGCACCCATGCCAGTATGAGCAGCACCAGCGAAGGCAGCGCCATCGCCAGCAGGCGGCCCATGTTGAGCGTCCACGACACGCGCCCGAAGGTGCGGAAATTGACGACCGAGCCGTCCTGCAACGTCACCGATCCGGCGATGTTGCCGCCGTTGGACAAGGGCATCAGTTTCATGTGCAGATGCGATTTTTCCAGTTCCGGCTCGAACTCCAGGATCTGCCCGCGAAGGGTCGCCAGTTCGATGGCGTCGACCGCGTTCAGCCGCGCCCGCGACCAGGTGATGGCGAAGCGATCGGTGCTGAGCTGCTGGGCCGCGGCGTTACGCTCTTCCGACGGCGCGGCCTCGATCACCCGGTGGGCAATGACGAGGTGTTCTGCCATCCGCTCGGCATCCTCGGCGCGCAGGGCAAAGTCGCTGGTGCGTTCGAACAGCGCCGTGTTGACGAGGAAATCGACGATGACGACGATCGCCAGGATTCCCAGCAACCGTCCGCCCAGCCCGACGTGGCGGAGCAGCTTCAATGCCGGGTGACTTCGGCGGCGAACATGTATCCTACGCCCCGGACAGTCTTGATCGGCGCGGCTCCGCCCGTGGTGGAAAGCTTGCGGCGCAAGCGGCTGACGAGGACGTCGACGCTGCGGTCGGAACTGTCGGCCAGCCGCGTGCGCGACAGTTCGATCAGCCGCTCGCGCCCGATCACCCGCTGCGGCTGACCCAGGAACACGCTGAGCAGGTCGAATTCGGCGCCCGTCAGATCGACGATGGCGCCGCTTGGCGAACGCAGTTCACGGCGCGCGGTGGAAAGTCGCCAGCCCTGGAACTGAAGCTGGTTTCCGGAAGGCTGGGGATCGCCGTTCACCGGCGCGCCATGGCGGCGCAGGACCGCACCGATCCGCGCGATCAGCTCCCGCGTGCCAAACGGCTTGCTCAGATAATCGTCGGCGCCAAGCTCCAGGCCGACCACGCGATCGCCCTCCCCGCCACGGGCGCTGATGAAGATCACCGGCGTGTCGCGCGTCTGGCGCAGCCGGCGAAGCAGATCGATCCCGTTTGTGCCCGGCAGCATGATGTCGAGCACGATAAGGTCCGCCGGCTCGTTCTCCAGCAATACCCAAAGCTCCGCCCCGGTGGCCACCGCGCGCACGTTATAGCCGTGCTCGCGCAAGGCGCGCGCGGTCAGGTTCCGCAATGGGGCATCGTCCTCCACGAGAACAATCGAGGGTGCAGTCATCGAGATATGATCGTTCATCCGCAGTGGCAGATAGGTCTTGGCGCTCCGGGGTTCAATCGATCGCCGACCGACGCGCCCGGAGGAGCGCCGGTCGGCCGGAATGACTTATCGCGCGTAGGCATCCTTGGCGCCGAGCGAGGCAAGGCTGGCCAGCTCGGTCCGCAACGTCGTCGCGTCGCGCTGCGCGACCGCCGCGATATGCGCGCTCACCGTCGCGGTGTCAGCGCCCGGCTTCTCGCCGCTGCGGTGGAAATCATTGCAATAGCCGACGCGCGTGCCCGAACGCTTCCGCTCCATGTCGATCCTGCGCGTCAGGGCGGCGATCGACCGGCCCTCGGCGTCGGTAGCGGTGCGGACGACGGCGATTCGCGTCTGCCACTGGCACGCGGCGCTGGCCCGGGGGCCGATGCCGACCTGGTGGAAGCGAGTCTGAATCTGCGGTTCGTATTTCAGGCTGACGGCCTGTCCATTGTGGACGACCGACGCTTCGTGGGCGCTGGCGGGCACGGCAATGCCCAGCGCGGCGATCAGAAAGGCGACTTTCATTCAAGCACTCCCGGCGATTGATATCGTTCCGCCAAACCCACGGAATGACGGATTTGCGCCGGTTACCAAGCTTGCGTTGCTGATCGAGCGCCCCATTGTAACAAAATATTGCCTCTCTCGCCGGGTTCGTCAGAAAGCCGTCACGAACAACTGTCAAATAAACGTCATCAAACCGCCATATGGGCAGCTCCCAAGGGGGCGTAAGGCTATCTGCCGACGTCGGTTTGGGAACACAGCAGCAATGAAGAAATCCACGTCCGCGATCACCGCCATGCTCGCCTTCGCATTGTTTTCGACCGATGCGCAGGCCGGTACGATTTCCGACGAGGATGCGGCGCTCCTGCGCAGCGAAGTCGCGGCGATGAAGGCCCGGATCGAAGAGCTCGAGCGGCGGCTGGCCGACCAGCAACCGGCGACCGCCCCTGCTCCCGTGCCCCCGGTCCCGGTATCCGTCGCGGCGGCGGCGACCGCCCCCAAGGCCGATGCGGCGCGGATCGAATGGAAAGGTTCGCCCCGCATCGTGCAGGATGACCGCTCCTTCAAGGTCAAGGGCCGCATCCAGCTCGACGCGAACTATGTCGCCCCGCCCGCCCGCCTGACCGACCGCGGCCTCGGCTTCTCAAACGAGGCCCGCCGTATCCGCCTGGGCGGCGAAGGGGAAATGGGCAGCGGCTTCGGCTACAAGCTGGAACTGGAGCTGTCCGACAACGGCGTCGACCTGGTCGATACTTTCGCCACTTACAAGCGCGGACCATGGCTGTTGACGCTCGGCAACCACAACCAGTTCCAGTCGCTCGACGAGCTTGTCAGCGACACCGCTGGCAGCGTCATGGAACGCGCCGCCTTTACCGACGCCTTCAATTTCGAGCGACGGCTTGGCCTGTCCGCGCAGTATCGCAAGGGCATACTGCTGGCTCAGGCCGGCATCTTCACCGACGATATCGCCGCGCTTGCCAATTCGAGCGACGGCCCCGCGGGCGGCGACGAGAACAACAGCTTCAGCCTGGACGGACGCGTCGTGATCGCGCCCAAGCTCGGGGCCACCCAGTTGCATCTCGCCACCTCGGGGCATTGGCGCCAGCTTGGCCGCCTGGCCGACAGCGCCACCCGCTATCGCCAGAGGCCTTTCGTTCATTCCACCAACAGCCGCCTGATCGGCACGCCGCAGCTTCCGGTCGAGACCGAATTCTCGCACGGGATCGAGCTGGGCGCGGTACGCGGGCGCTGGCATACCGCCGGCGAGATGCACTGGCTGCGCGCCGACCTGACCGGCGCGCCCACGGTCAACTTCAAGGGCGGCTATGCCGAAGTCGGCTATTTCCTGACCAAGGGCGACAGCCGGCCTTACGACAACGGCATCTTCGGCACCCCCAAGCCCGCGCATGCGTTCGGCAAGGGCGGCATCGGCGCGGTGCAACTGAACTTGCGCTACGACTATCTCGACCTCGACAGCGGCAAAGTGCGCGGCGGCAAGCAGAACGGCTATATCGCCGCGCTCGTCTGGACGCCGATCCAGTATGTCCGCTTCAACCTCAACTACGCCCATCTCGACTACCAGGGCGCGACCCCGCTCGGCAACGGGCGGACCGATTACGGCCTCGATGTGATCGGATCGCGGTTCGAACTGGATTTTTGATCGCCTGAAGCCTTTGATCGCCTCGCGGGTTTAACCGTTGGAGTGGAGGCGATCATGGACGAGACGAACGAGACCGAGGCGGATCTTTCCGGTGTGACGATCCGCCGCCGGGCCAAGCAGGAAGTCATCGAGATCGGCGGGCGGCGTCTCAGCCCCTCCACCCTGATGATGGGCTACGGCTATGACCCTATGCTGTCGGAAGGCGCGCTCAAGCCGCCGATCTTCCTGACGTCCACTTTCGCCTTCGAAAGCGCGGCGGCGGGCAAGCGCCATTTCGAAGCGGTGACGGGCCTGCGTTCCGGCGATGCGGAGGGCCTAGTCTATTCGCGCTTCAACGGACCCGATCAGGAGATCCTGGAAGATCGCCTGAGCATCTGGGACGATGCCGAAGACGCGCTGTCTTTCTCCTCGGGCATGTCAGCCATCGCCACGGTGCTGCTCACCCATGTGCGGCCCGGCGACACGATCGTCCATTCCGCCCCCCTCTATGCCGCCACCGAAACACTGATCGGCAAGGTTTTGGGTCGGCTGGGCGTGCACTGGCTGGACTTTCCGGCCGGATCGTCCCGCGCGCAGATAGAGGAGGTTCTGGGCCGGGCCAGCGGCGGCCGCGTGCCGCTGGTCTTCCTCGAAAGCCCCGCCAATCCCACCAACGCCCTGGTCGACGTCCAGGCGGTGCGCGCCGCCTGCGACGCGATATTCCCGGCCGAGCGTCCGCTGATCGTCATCGACAACACGTTTCTTGGCCCGCTGTGGCAAAAGCCGATCCATCACGGCGCCGATCTGGTCATCTACAGCCTGACCAAATACGCCGGCGGCCATTCGGACCTGGTGGCCGGCGCGGCGGTGGGATCGAAGGAGGCGATCAAGCCGATCCGGGCGATGCGCAACACCATCGGCACGATCACCGATCCGCATTCCGCCTGGATGCTGCTGCGTAGCCTGGAGACGCTGGAGCTGCGCATGACCCGGGCCGGAGAGAACGCGGCCAAGGTCTGCGCCTACTTGCGCGATCATCCCAAGGTCGAGCATGTTGGCTATCTCGGGTTCCTGCCGGAAGACAGCAGCCAGGCGGATATCTACCGGCGGCACTGCACCGGCGCGGGATCGACCTTCTCGCTGTTCCTGAAGGGCGGAGAGAAGGAGGCTTTCGCGTTTCTCGACGCCTTGAAGATCGCCAAGCTGGCGGTCAGCCTGGGTGGGACAGAAACGCTGGCCAGCCACCCGGCCGCAATGACCCACCTGTCCGTCCCGCGCGCGCGCAAGGCGGCGCTCAATATCAGCGACAACCTGGTGCGGATATCGGTGGGGATCGAGAATCCCGACGACCTGATCGCCGATTTCGAACAGGCGCTGCGGGCGGTTTAGCCAACTTCCCGTCGTTCGTCATTGCGAGTCCAGCAGAGCAATAACGTTTCAGGCAGGTTTCTTCTGAACTGAGGCGTTCGGCTCGGTCGCCGGCCTCGGCGGTTCGCCTTCACGAGGTGGCACTTTGACCATCTCGTTTTCGACTTCATGGTTCTTCGGGCGGCTTGGGGGGCGTTTGTCCGGATCGGCCTTGGGCATCGTCGTCTCCTTTACGAAGCAACGCCTGGTCCGGCCTTTTGCTCCGCTCAGGCGCTCAGCCGCCCAGCATGCCAGGCGACATGCTCCGGCATGAAGGTGGAGATGAAATAATAGGAATGATCGTAGCCCGGCTGCATGCGGATCGTCGCGGGCTGCCCCGCCTGCTTGCATGCCTTGACCAGAAGCGGCGTCCTGAGCTGATCGTCCAGAAAGCCATCGGCATCGCCCTGATCGACCAGCAGATCGGGCAGTCGGGCGCCGTCCTCGATCAGTGCGCAGGCGTCGTATTCGCGCCAGGCGGACCGGTCGCCGCCGATATAGCCGGTCAGGGCCTTCTCCCCCCAGGGGCAGTTCAGCGGGCTGACGATCGGCGCGAAGGCGCTGACCGAACGGAAGCGCGCGGGATCGCGCAGGGCCATGGTCAGCGCGCCATGCCCGCCCATCGAATGGCCGGTTACGCCCTGGCGGGTCATGTCGACCGGGAATTCCGCCGCCAGCAGCGCCGGCAGTTCGCGCTCCAGATAGCTGCGCATCCGGAAATTCGCCGCCCAGGGCGCTTCGGTGGCGTCGACGTAGAAACCGGCGCCCTTGCCGAAGTCGTAGGCGTCGTCATCGGGCACGTCGTCGCCGCGCGGCGAGGTATCGGGCGCGACGAAGACGATGCCATGTTCGGCGCAGGCCCGGCGATAGTCGCCCTTTTCGGTGACATTCGCGTGGGTGCATGTCAGCCCGGACAGGAACCAGAGCACCGGCAGCTTCGCGCCGGCCGCATGGTCGGGCACGAAAACCGAAAAGGTCATCGGCGTGCGCGTTTCGGCGGACGGATGCGTATAGACGCCTTGCGTGCCGCCATGGCTCTTCCACGCCGAAACCTGTTCCATCTTCGCAACTCCTTGTCGCGGAGGCCTTAGCATGCCGCCGGTCCCGAACAAATCAGAGCGCGTCGGCGGCGGCTTCCAGCCAGTGGGCGAAGCTGCCGGCAAAGCTGCGGAACAGCGCGATATCGTAAGTCGGCGCGTCGTCCACCTGCCATAGCACAACCCCCATGTGCGCGATGACCGTCGTCGCCGCCGATCCCGGCTTGAAGGCCGACGGATGGAGGTCGATCGCCGCCCCGCGTTGCAGGATCGTGTGCGCGCCAGGCCCCGCGAGGCGATGGATCACGTAGCCGCTCGACTGGTCGGACACCGAAGCCAGCCCCGCCAGCCGCCCGCGCAGATCGGCGGCGAAGCTGGCGTCGCCGCCTTCGCCGAGCGCGAGCCAGGTTCCCGGACCGGTGCCGATCAGGGTCAGGCCCGTATCGACCGTCGCCCGGGGCCCCTCTGCCACGGCCATACCCAGGGCATCGCCGATCCGCGCCGTGGCGACGCCCTTGCGAGCCATCACGCCGGCAAGTCCGAACCCTTCGCGCCGCCGGATGATGACCGTCTCAGCCACGCAGCCGGCCTCCCTCGGGATCGACGAAGACGGGTTCGCAGACCACCGCATCGACGTCCGCGCCGCGCACCGGATCGTGCAGCGTCACCGTCTCGCCATGCCGCCGCGCCCCGTCACGCAGCAGGGCCAGCGCGATCGGATGGCCGAGCGTGGGCGAAAAGGCGGCGGACGTGACATGGCCCTGGTCGTTCGTCGCCGTCGGCTGCGCCTCCTTTGCCACCAGATGCGCGCCGGCGCGCAGCCGCGTCTCGCCGTCGACCGGCTTCAGCCCGACGAGCGAGGGCCGCGACGGATCGGCAAGGCCGGGCCGGCGCGCCATGATCCGCCCGACGAAGTCCTTCCTGGCCGACATCATCCGGCCCATGCCGAGATCGGCGGCGGTCGTCTGGCCGTTCAGCTCGTTACCGGCGGGGTGCCCCTTCTCGATCCGCATCACGCCCAGCGCCTCCGTGCCATAAGGCACCGCGCCGAATTCGGCCCCGGCGTCGAACAGCGCCCGGACCAGCCTTTCGCCATCAAGCGCGGGCACGCTCACCTCGAACGCCAGCTCGCCCGAGAACGAGAGGCGGAAGATGCGCGCCGGTATGCCTTCCCACCACAGCTCGGTCGCCGCCATATAGGGCAGGCCCTGGCTCGACATGTCGACATCCGGCAACAAACGTTGCAGCAACGCGCGCGAATGCGGACCGGCCACCGCATATGTCGCCCATTGCTCCGTAACCGACGTCGCCTGCACGTCGAGATCGGGCCAGAGAACCTGCCGGGCATGATCGATATGCTGCATCACTTTCTCGGCGTTCACCGTGGTCGTGGTGAGGAAATAGTGCTCCTCGCCCAGCCGTGTCGTGGTGCCGTCGTCCATAACGAAGCCGTCCTCGCGCAGCATTACGCCATAGCGCGCCTTGCCCACCGGCAGGGTCGAGAATGTGTTTATATAGAGCCGGTCGAGCAGCGTCGCCGCATCGGGCCCCTGAATATCGATCTTGCCCAGCGTCGACACGTCGCAGATGCCCACGCCGCCACGCGTCGCCATGACTTCTCGGTTGACGGTTTCCAGCCAGTCCGTCTCGCCGGGCAGCGCGAACCACTGCGCCCGCTTCCACTGCCCGGCGTCGGTGAAGGTCGCGCCGCGCGCCCGTGCCCAGTCGTGGCTGGCGGTGCGCCGCACGGGGCGGAAATGCTCGCCCCGATGATGCCCGGCGAGCGCGCCGATCGCCACCGGCAGATAGGGAGGCCGCGACAATACCGTGCCTGCCTCGGCGATCGACTTGCCGGTGGCGGCGGCCATCAGCGCGTGGCCGTTGAGCTGGCCGGTCTTGCCCTGGTCGGTGCCCATGCCCAGCGTCGTGTAGCGCTTCAGATGCTCGATGGATCGAAAGCCCTCGCGCGCGGCCAGCGCGATGTCGGCATCGGTCACGTCGTGCTGGAAATCGACGAAAGCCTTCTTGCGGCTCGTCCCCACATGCCAGAGCGGGGTAGCCGCAACCGCCTCGTCCGAGGCCGACCAGAGCGGCGACGGTCCCGCCGAGAAGCCGAGATCCTGAATCGCGCATAGCGCCTGCTGCGCCCCGCCCGCCAGCGCGCAACCGAGCGCATAAACGCCCGCCGCCGCCCCGGCCGCCGTCATTCCCGGCGGCGCGCGGTCCATCAGGAAAGCATTGAGCCCGTCCGACCAGACCGGCCGCGCGCCCAGATTGCTGCCGAGGCCGATAGCCGGGTTCCAGCCGCCCGCCATGGCGACGAAATCGGCGGCGATGCGGCGACGGCGTCCTTCGGCATCGACGATGTCGACCGCCTTCACGCCCGATCCGTGGACATCGGCGAGGGTGGCGCCGGCAAACACCTCGACACCCGCCCTTCGAACGAGGGAGGCGAGCGCGGGCTGTTC
>Ga0209813_10000077_pt1 | contig 36660 bp, 29 predicted proteins | sample EndMethybrTD3033_FD_187596 | JGI IMG/M metagenome (GOLD analysis project Ga0209813, IMG submission 187596) | Populus endosphere microbial communities from Tennessee, USA - Endosphere MetaG P. TD hybrid TD303-3 (SPAdes) (version 2) | ecosystem: Host-associated > Plants > Roots > Endosphere... | reverse complement strand
CAAGCCGAAACCGACGCCGCCGAAGAAGGAAACGCCCAAGGCGGCGCCCAAGCCCAAGCCGGCACCCGAAAAGCCGGCAGAAAAGCCCAAGGCGAAGCCGGTGCCGGAGAAGCCCAAGGCAGCGGCCGCCGCGCCGGCCAAGGCCAGCGCCAAGCCCGCGCCCAAGGCCGCCAAGCCGGCGGCCGCATCGGGATCGGGCAAGGCGGCGGCCAAGCCCAAGGGATCGCTGCTGGGCAATGATTTCCTCAAAGGCATCGACACCAGCGCCGACGCGCCGCGCAAGCCGGCCGCCGCGCCGCAGGCCGCCGCCATGGGGCCGCAGCAGAAGGCCGCGCTCGACGCCGAGATCCGCCGGCAGCTCAAGCCCAACTGGCGCCCGCCGTCAGGCGCGGATGCCGACCAGCTGGTGACCCTGCTGGAAGTGCGGCTGGACAAGAATGGCGCGGTGATCGGTACGCCCGAAGTGATCGACCAGTTGGGCGTCACCGCCAGCAACCGGCCCCAGGCCAAGCTGCATGCGGAGCGCGCGATCCAGGCGGTGAAGCTGGCATCGCCCTTCCGCAATTTGCCGCCCGAATATTATGAACAATGGAAATGGCTGCGGCCACTCCGCTTTGACGCGAGGCTGACCCGATGACGACGACCCTGCTCCGCCGCCTGGCCGCGGCGACCGCCGCCCTGCTCGCCTTCACCGCCATGCCCGCGCTGGCGCAGCTGTCGGTCGACGTGACCGGCGATATCGACAGCAATTTGAAGATCGCGGTGCCCGCCCTGCCGGCGCAGCAGGATGTGGCGACCCCGGCCGGCACCGCCAATGAACTGGGCCGCAAGATCGCCGAGGTGATTGCCACCGACCTCAAGGGATCGGGCCTGTTCGATCCGTCCGGCCCGGCCGGCATGCCCGCGCTCGCCTTCCCGGAAGTGACCAATCCGGTCTATGACAAATGGGGTGCCTATCAGGCGCTGGTGCAGGGCTTTGTCCGCACCACCGGCGGCGAGGCCGACATCACTGTGGGCTGCTATCTCTACGACGTGGCGCTGAAGCAGGAACTGACGCGCCAGGGCTATGTCGTCGCGCCGCGCGACTGGCGCCGCGCCGCGCATAAATGCGCTGACGCCATTTATGCCCGGCTGTCGGGCGAGAGCCCCTTCTTCGACAGCCGCATCGCCTATATCGCCGAGAGCGGCCCCAAGGATAACCGCGTCAAGCGCCTCGCCATCATGGATTCCGATGGCGCCAACCACCGCTTCATCACCAATGGCCAGTCGATCGCCCTCACCCCGCGCTTCTCGCCCGATTACAAGTCGATCGTCTATGTGAGCTATCTGGGCAGCCGGGTGCGCATCTATGTCTATGACATCGGCACCGGGCAGCAGCGGCTGGTCACCGAAAGCAACAACACGACCTTCGCGCCGCGCTGGTCGCCCGATGGCCGCAACATCCTGTTCTCGATGGCGGTGTCGGGCAATACCGATATCTATCGCGTATCGGCCCAGGGCGGCGCGCCGGTGCGGCTGACCAATTCGCCGGGCATCGATGTCGGCGGTTCCTATTCGCCGGACGGTCGCCAGATCGTGTTCGAAAGCGACCGGTCGGGCGGACAGCAAATCTATGTGATGAATGCCGATGGATCGAACCAGCGCCGCATCAGCCATGGCGGCGGCCGCTATGCCACGCCCGAATGGAGCCCGCGCGGCGACCTCATTGCCTTCACCAAGCTGTCGGGCGATTTCAAGATCGCGGTGATGACGCCGAGCGGCGACAATGAGCGCATCCTGACCAATGGCTGGCAGGACGAGCAGCCGACCTGGTCGCCCAATGGCCGCGTGCTGCAATTCTTCCGCACCACGCCGGGCCGCCAGGGCAGCAGCCAGGTGTGGCAGGTCGACCTGACCGGCGTGAATGAACGGCGCATCCCGACTCCGCTCAGCGGGTCCGACCCGGCCTGGGGTCCGTTGCTGCCATAAGTTTTCCACAGCTTTTCTAACCGATAGGGAACCCTATCGGGTTGACAGCGTAACGATTTTTACCAACCATGTTGTTGCCCGTCCGGGTGGCAGCTTGGCGATATCCTTAGGAGACCCCGATGAAGATCACCCGGCCCCTGCTCATGGCAACCGCCGTCCTGGCCCTCGCCGCCTGTTCGAAGAAGCCGCCGGCCGAACTGCCGCCGGCACCGGGTGGCAGCGATACGACCCAGACGGGCGGCTCCACCGGCCAGACCGGCCCGGTCAAGGGCAGCCAGGAAGATTTCGTCGCGTCGGTCTCGTCCGATCGCATCTTCTTTGGCCTCGACCAATATGATGTCGATGCCGAGGATCAGGCGACGTTGCAGAGCCAGGCCGCCTGGCTGCAGCAGAACCCCAATGTCCGCATTACCATCGAAGGTCATGCCGACGAACGCGGCACCCGCGATTACAATATCGCACTGGGCGACCGTCGCGCCAATGCGGCCAAAAATTATCTCGCATCGCTGGGCATTTCGCCCAGCCGCATCAATACCGTGAGCTATGGCAAGGAACGGCCGGCCGCTCTGGGTTCGGACGAGGCAAGCTGGGCGCAGAACCGCCGCGCAGTGACCGTTACCGTCCAATATTGATCCCCGTCGGGTCGCAACTGACGGCTATGGGCCCGCCGATTTCGATCGGCGGGCCCTTATGTTTTTGGGCCGACCGCGATCATTGCTCCATCGTTGCGAAATTCGTTTCCGATATGTGGGACGACCCTATATATGGGACGAAAACAGGAAGCGAAAAAACATATGCAAGATGGCGAAGAGAAGCAGGAACAGGGCGTTAAGGGCACGCAGACGCTGATGCGCGCGCTCGATATCATGGACGAGGTGATCGACGGACCGATCCGTGCCGCCGATCTGGCCCGCAAGCTGGGCATGAGCAAGACCACCGCACACCGGCTAGTGCAGGCGCTGAAATCGCGCGACTATCTGGCAGTGACGCGCAACGGCTTCGCGCTTGGCCCCAAGCTGTTGCAACTGGGCGTGCTGGCCACCGAGCAGATCGACTATGTCCGCGTCGCCCGCCCATTCATGGAATTGCTGTCGGAAAAGACCGGCTTTTGCGTGTTCGTGGGCAAGCGCGAGGGCGACTGGTCGCGCCATCTGGACCGGGTGACCGGCAACCAGCGGCTGCGCGTCGCGACCGCGCCGGGCGATCGTCGTCCGGTCGCCGAAACCGGCCTGGGCAAGGCGCTGCTGCTGGACGAGGATGAGGCGACCTGGGAACGGCTCTATGTCGAGGCCAAGGGTGGTGAGGCCAGCCGCAAGCAGATCGACGGCTATATTGCCGAGATGCGGGTCCACAAGGCGCGCGGCGAAGTGCTGCACGACAGCGAACTGGGCGATGGCGTGCGGTCGATCGCGGTGCCGGTGCGCGATGCCAAGGGGCAGATCTGCGTCGCCATCTCGATCGCGAGCGCGGCCCATTATCTGACCGACGATGTCCGCCCGGCGCTGGCCGAGCAGGTGATGAAGTCGGCCGAACAGATCAGCGCCGCCGTGGGCTTCAGCGGCCAGCGCTGAATTTCCTTTCGTCCCAAACAAGAAAATGGGCACGGTTACCATTGGTAACCGTGCCCTTTAAGTTTGGGGAGGACTGGGAAATTACATCCGGTAGGTCACACCGAAGGTGAAGGTGCGGCCGATGCGGGTTTCGAACAGCGTGTCCTGACGCTGGCTGTCGATATAGAGGCGGTTCTGCTCGTCGGTCAGATTCTGCGCCTCGACGATGATCTTCAGGCGATCGGTGACATTATAGCTGGCCGACGCATCCATGTAGAAGGTCTTGGCATTGCCCTGAAGGTCGCTGCCGGGCGAGGCCGGAATGCCGCGGATGAACTTGTCGCGGAAGTTTCCGGTGGTGCGGATCGAGAATTTGTCATCCTCATAATAAAGCGTGCCCGACGCGGTGTTCGGCGACAGGCCGACCAGGTCCGCCGTGGTGGTCACGGTCGGCACGCCGTTCGCGCTCGCCAGGATATAATTGATCTTCGACGTGACGTGGGTGTAGTTGGCCAGCAGCCCGAAATTGCTGAAGAAGCCGTCGAGGAAGGTGAAGGGGATCTGGGCATTGAGCTCGATACCCTTGAGCTTACCGCCCGGCGTGTTGAACGGCTGCGAAATGGTGAAGTCGTCGGTCGGCACGGCATTGCCACCGATCAGCAAGGCATCGGGCAGTCCCAGCTGGTTGAACGCGATCTGGCTGTTCACATTCTGGATGAAGCTCTTGATGTCCTTGTAGAAGAAGGCAGCCGAGAGCAGCGATCCGGGGCGGAAATACCATTCTACCGCGACGTCGAACGTATTGGCGCGGATCGGATCGAGGAAGGGGTTGCTGATGGTGCCGACGCGGGTCGTCGGATTGATCGTCACGGTCGGCGTCAGCAGACCCAGTTCAGGCCGTGACAAAACCTTAGCACCAGAGAAGCGGACGAGCAGATTGTCGATCGGTTCAACGACGATGTTGGCCGACGGCAACCAATCGTCATAGTTGTTGCTCGCCGACTTGAACTGGCCGGCCACACCGGTAGGCGACGCGGCATTCGCCACGGTGATATAGCCGGAGGAGAACATGTCGGTCTTGACGTAACGCACGCCAACGTCACCGCGCACACCGAACCCGATTGCGTCGCTCAGGTCGAAATTGGCCATGAGATAGCTGCTCATGACTTCTTCGCGCACCCGGCTGCGTCCACCGCCGCACTCCACGCCGCAATAGCGGACCGCATCGAAGTTGAAGGTGCTGGCCCATTTGTCGGGATCGATCGCCACCCAGCTGGACGGCGCACCATTGCCCCACAGCTTGTCGACGCCGGTGATGGTGGTGGTGATGTCGGCCAGCGTCGTGCCGGCCGGGAGGGCCTTCACGATACGGTCAGCATTGTAGGTGTTCAGGAAGGTCGACAGGAAATTGCTGCGCCGATATTGCGCACCCGCTTTGATCGAGAAGGCATCGCTGACCGTCCATTTCAGATTGGTCTCGGCGGTCATGTTGTCGGTGGTGTTCTTCGACGGCTTGCCCTGGAAGCTGAAGCCACCATAGACCGTGCCGTTCGCCAGGCTCGGCGCATAGGCGAAGCTGGCGGGATCATTGACGTCGACACCGAAGCCCAGCTTGGGCGTGCTGCCGCCATCGCGGAAGTCGATCGAGAATCCATCGGTATCGACCGCGTCGATGAAAGTCTGGAGACGCTTCTTGCCGTCCCAGATCGACCGGTTGAACCCGACGACGCCGCTGATTTCCAGACTGTCGTTGAGCTGGCGCTTATAATTCAGGTTCGCCTGCTTGAAGGTCGAAACGAAATGATCGACCAGTCCTTCGGAACGGACATCGACACCATCGAACAGACCGTAGAGCAACGAACCATTTTCGTCGAACTCCACGTCACGCACCGACGTCATCGGCTGGCCAAGATTCGACGCGTTGCGGGCGAAGGACACTGCCGCGATATAATTGTCGCGCCGGGTGACCTCGAACCGCGAATAGAGCAGGTCGAGCGAGATGTCGGTATCATCATCAGGGTTGAACTGGAACGACAGCGACCCGCCGATACGCTCCTGATTCTGTTCACTGTTGAGGTAACGCGGCAGGCGCGGCAGGAAGGCGCCGCTGCCGGGCGTGCTGGCCAGATCGTCACGCCGCAGATCCTGGATCGTCTGATAGGCGGCGGCATCGCTGGTCCGCGCATTGCCCGTGCTGCAATCGGTGGCGGTCACGCCGCGCGCCGCCAGTTGCGCAGCCGTCTGGCCGGCGGTGTTGATCGGCGCGCCGAGCGGCGAACAGAAGCCGCCATTGGCGTTTGCCGACAGGATGTCCACCGCCGAATAGCCGACTTCGCGGATGTGCCGCTTCTGATAGGCGATCGAGCCGAGGATGCCGAAGCCGCTGTCGCCGAACTTCTTCGACACCAGCAGCGAGGCACGCGGATCGACCTCCTTCGACAGCTCGTTATAGACGCCGCGCGCAGTCATCGAGAGGACGAAATCCTCCTTCTGCTCCATCGGCTTGGGCGCGCTCAGATCGACCGTTGCGCCAAGCGAGCCTTCCTCGACATCGGCCGAGGGGGTCTTGCGCACCGACAGGGCCGAGAAGATTTCGGTCGGGAAGACGTTGAAGTCGAAGCTGCGGCCATTGTTGCCGGCGCCGTAAATGTCCGACGAACCGGTCTGCGAGGTCCCTTCCATGCCGTTGATGCGGGTGCGGGTGAAGGCCGGGCCAAGGCCGCGGACCGAGATGTTGCGGCCTTCGCCGCCGTCGCCGCGCTGGAGCGCGATGCCCGGCACGCGCTGCATCGATTCAGCGAGGTTGGAGTCGGGGAACTTGCCGATATCTTCGGCGACGATCGAGTCGATCGCGGCGGCTTCCTGCCGCTTCATGCTGAGCGCGCTGTTGAGCGAGGCGCGGAAGCCGGTGACGACGATGTCGGCATTTTCCTGGTCAGGCTGTGCCTGCGGCGCCTGGTCCTGCGCCAAGGCCGGCGCGCCCGCCATCATGGCGACGGCCAGCGCGATCACCGACGAACGGCGCGCGGACGCAATACGGCTGTAATGCTCGATCATGACTTCCTCCCCAATGTGCCGGCCCTCGCCAGCATTCCCACTATGTGAAATTTCGTGTCACACTATATTATATTTCACGACATTTCCATAAAAATCATAATATGAGCGCAAGTTCCACCATGTGGACCAATGCAGCGCACATCATCTTCGATACGGTTACCCATTGACCTGAATTTTATCCCTATATATGGATCATTAAGTCATTTTGTGAGACGATCCACCGTGATCAACGCTCGATCAGTGTTTGCCGCCTCTGCACGGGCGGCCTTCTCGGGGAGCGCATTGCCATGCGCTCCCCTTTTTGCCTGCCAGCCCTTTTCGGGATAAACAGCGTCATGTCGCTTAGCACCGCTCTTGCCCTGCTGCTGATGGCAGCATCGCCCACCGCCGCGGCAGAGCCCGCTTTTCCCATGAATTTCGACCTGTCGAACGGCAGCACCGAACGGCAGACGCCCTATCGCACCGGGAACCATGGGATGGAGTCCCATGGCACGGCCAGTGATTTTCTGTTTTCCGTAGCGGTCCCGGACGGCACCTATCGGGTGACGGTAAGACTGGGGGCCAGCGATGCCGCGGGCGACACGACGGTAAAGGCGGAAGCCCGACGGCTGATGCTGCGCAATGTCGAAACCCGCAAAGGCCAGTTCATCGAGCGCCAGTTCCTGGTCGACAAGCGCTCCCCCGTGCTGATAGCGCCGCCAGCCAATGCGCCTGGCGGCACCCGCGTCCGGATCGATGCCAACGACGCCAAGGAATTTACCTGGGACGACAAGCTGACGCTCGAATTTCTCGGGCAGCCTGAAGTGTCGTCAGTCCGGATCGAGCCCGTGACCGCCCCTACCATCTTCCTGGCCGGCGATTCGACCGTAACCGATCAATATGCCGAACCAGCGGCAAGTTGGGGCCAGATGCTGCCGGCAATGCTCGACAACAGCATCGCCGTCGCCAACCACGCCAAGTCGGGCGCGACGCTCAAATCCTTCATTACCGAATTGCGATTCGACAAATTGCTGGCATCGATCAAGCCGGACGATTGGGTGTTCATCCAGTTTGGCCATAATGACCAGAAGCAGCAATGGCCGCAAACCTATGTCGATGCGGCCACGACCTACCCCGCCTATCTGCATCTCTACATCGCCGAGGTGCAGCGGCGCGGCGCCCATGCCGTGCTGGTGACGTCGCCCGAGCGCCGCAATTTCGATGAACGGGGCAAGATCAAGGATACGCTGGGCAGCTATGCCGCAGCCATGCGCAAGCTGGCCGCGGAGGAGCATGTGCCGCTGATCGACCTCAATGCCGACAGTCGCGCCATTTACGAGGCGCTCGGTCCCGATGTCGCACCGAGCGCCTTCAACGACAATGGCAATGACAAGACCCACCACGACAATTACGGCGCCTGGCTTCTGGCCAATGCGATAGCAGAGCAGATACGCGCCCGGATTCCGGCGCTGGCGCCCCATGTCATCGCCCCGGCCTTCGTCCCGAGCCGCCCCCCCAGTGCCGCCGCCGTGGCGATCGTTCCCAGCGCGCGTCACAGCAGCCAGCGGCCTGCCGGCAGTTGAGCGGTTCGATCATGAGCCGTCGCGATACCCTGCTGGGGCTGACCGCTGGTGGGCTGCTGATGCCCACAGCCGCCCGGCCCTTTGCTGGCCATGCGACGCGGCGTTTCGACGTGCGCGATCATGGCGCGCGGGGCGACGGTGTCGCGATCGACAGCGATGCGATCAATGCCTCGATCCTGGCCGCGTCGCGGGCGGGTGGCGGCATGGTGCTGCTGCCGCGCGGCCGCTACCTCTGCTTCTCGATCCGGCTGAAGAGCCATGTCACTCTGGTCATCGGCGAAGGCGCGGTGATCGAGGCGGCCGATCCGGCGCGCCATGCCGGCCGCTATGACCTACCCGAGACCGGGATCGACCAGCTTTATCAGGATTTCGGCCATAGCCATTGGCACAACAGCCTGATCTGGGGCGAGGATCTGGTCGAGGTCGCGATTCTTGGCCCCGGCATGATCCATGGGCTGGGCCTGACCCGCGACGGACCAGGCGCGCGCTGGAAGAAGCAGGCGGGCGAACGGCCGCTGTCGATGCGCGGGATGAGCGACGCGCAGATTGCCGAGCTGGAGCCCGATGCCGCCAGGATGGATGGCCTTGGCAACAAGGCGATCGCGCTGAAAAATGGCCGCAACATTCATTTGAGCGGCTTTTCGATCCTGAAGGGCGGGCATTTCGCGATCATCGCGACCGGTACGCAGCAATTGCGCATCGACAATGTAGCGATCGACACCGAGCGCGACGGCATCGACCTCGACTGCGTGCGCGACGTGGTGGTGGAACGCTGCCGGGTCAATTCGCCCAATGACGACGGCATCGTCGTCAAGAGCAGCTATGCGCTGGGCCGGGCGATCGCGGCGGAGAATATCCTGATCCGCGACTGCGACGTGTCCGGCTATGACATGGGATCGATGCTGGACGGTACGAAGCGCACCACGCAGCAGATCGCGCCCGACCAGGACCGGGTCACCGGCCGGATCAAGCTGGGCACCGAGAGCAATGGCGGATACCGCAATATCCGGATCGAGGATTGCCGCTTCTCCCGCTGCCGCGGGCTGGCGCTGGAAACCGTCGACGGCGGGGTGATGGAGAATATCGTCGCGCGGCGGCTGACCATGCGCGAGGTGACGACCGCGCCGATCTTCCTGCGCATCGGCGACCGGCGGCGCGGACCGGATGGCACCGGCATCGGCGCGATCAACGGCGTGGAGATCAGCGAGGTGGATGCGCGCGGGATCGATCATCGCTTTGCCGCGAGCATTGCCGGCCTTCCGGGCCATCCGGTGCGCGACGTGACGCTGCGCGACGTGCATCTGGCCTATCAGGGTGGCGGCACCGCGCAGGATGCGGCACGCAGGCCCGCCGAACTGGCCGATGCCTATCCCGAACCCAGCATGTTCGGGGTACTGCCCAGCTGGGCACTATGGGCGCGCCATGCCGAGCGGCTGACGATCGAGCGCTTTTCCGCCGAGACGGCGACGCCCGACGCACGGCCATCCGCGCTGTTCGACGATGTGGTGGGGCTGATGGTCCGCAACAGCCCGATCCTGGCGCGCTGAAACGGGCATCGTCCCACCCATTCTTAGCATTTGACGAACATGTGGGACGATGTTACCCAAATATCGGTTTCGAGTTCCATAATATGGTTCGCAGGGGAGAGCCGATGTCCGTCCACGCCTTCAAGATGCAGCTCAAGCCCGGCGTGGTCGCGGAATATCGCAAGCGCCATGACGAGATCTGGCCCGAGCTGTCGGCGCTGCTGACCGAATCGGGCATCCATGACTATTCCATCTTCCTGGACGAAGAGACGCTGAGCCTGTTCGCGGTGCTGAAGCTGCGCGAGGACAATAGTCGCGACAGCCTGCCCGACCATCCGGTGATGAAGCGCTGGTGGGATTATATGGCGCCGCTGATGGAGGTGCAGCCGAGCAACCAGCCTAAGGAATGGCCGCTGTCGCTGCTGTTCCACATGGATTGAGTGCAGGGACAGGCCGACATCCATGCGTAGCTTCACCGCCGCCCTCGCCCTTGGCACCATGCTGGCCACGCCCGTCCTGGCGCAGCAGGCCAAACCAACCGCCAATCTCTCCGCGCCGGTCAAGACCTTCGGCCGCGTCTCCTATGATGCGCGATCGCTGATGATCGACGGCAAGCGGATGGTGATCTGGTCATCGGAATTCCACCATTTCCGCCTGCCCTCGCCCGATCTGTGGCGCGACATCCTGCAGAAGATGAAGGCGAGCGGCTTCAACAGCGTCGCCGTCTATTTCGACTGGGGTTTCCACAGCCCGAAAAAGGGCGTGTACGACTTTAGTGGTATCCGCGACATCGACCGGCTGCTGACGATGGCGGAGGAGGAAGGCCTCTACGTCATCACCCGCGCCGGTCCCTATGTGAATGCGGAACTGTCGCGCGGCGGCTTTCCCGGCTGGCTGGTCAACCAGCGCGCCCGCGCCCGTACCGACGATCCCGATTATATGGCGGCGGCCGACGAATGGCTGACAAAGGTCAACGCGATCATCGTCAAACACCAGATCAACAATGATCCCAGCCGCAAATATGGCGTGATCCTGCACCAGATCGAGAATGAGCTGGCGATGACCACGCCCGCCCAGCGGCGCTACATGGACCATCTCTATGCCAAGGCACGGGCCGACGGCATTACCGTGCCGCTGTTCCACAATGACCAGGGCCGCAACGGTTACTGGGCGCCGGAAAGCAGCAAGGTGGACAAGGTCGTCCACGGCCCGAACGACATGTATGCGTTCGACGGCTATCCCGGCGGCACCTGTACCGTGGACGGCAAGCCGACGCGCGGGTCGGCCGCGCCCGACTGGGGCTATTATGGTCCCGGCGGGGCCAAGGGCGGCGCATCCGCGTCCCCGGACACGCCCGGCTTCCTGGCCGAATTCGGCGGCGGCTGGTTCGACTATTGGGGATCGAACGGCGGCTATGAATGCAACGCGATCCAGCGTGGCAAGCGGTTCCAGCGCGTCTTCTATGGCACCAACCTCGCCAATGGCATCGGCATCCAGAGCTTCTACATGGGCTATGGCGGCACCAGCTGGGGCTGGCTGCCCGCGCCGGTGGTGTTCAGCAGCTATGATTATGGCTCCGCCATTTCCGAGCCGCGCGAAGTGCGCGAAAAGGCGCTGGAGATGAAGCAGCTGGGCGGCCTGATCGCCTCCGTCCCCGACATGGCCGGCATGATCCCGGCCGGGACGCCCGAGATCAGCTCGCCCAATATCCAAGTCTATCACAACAAGAGCCCGGAGACGGACGCGCGTTTCCTGATGGTGACGCACAAGCCGTCCAACGGGCAGACCAGCGATGCTTTCAGCTTCACCGCCGACCTGCCCGACGGCCGCTATACCGTGCCGATGCAACTTAATGGCTTTGATGCCAAATGGCTGGTCGCGGGCGTGACGCTGGGCGGGCAGCGGCTGGTCTATTCCAGTTCCGAACTCCAGTCGGCGCAGCAGATCGACGGCAATGACCTGATCCTGCTCTATGGCCGCGCCGGCGAGCCGGGCGAGACGGTGCTGCGCTATGCGTCCGCGCCCAAGGTGACGGTGCTGGAAGGCCAGGCGCGCAGCGCGTTCGATGCGGCCAAGGGCGACCTGAAGCTGGATTACAGCCATCAGGGCCGCGCCGTGGTGCGGATCGAGGGTGGGGGGCGTCCGCCGCTGACCCTGATCCTGGCCGACGAGGCCGAGGGTGTGCGCTACTGGCGCGAGAAGGACATGCTGGTGCGCGGGCCGGCGCTGGTACGCAGCGCTGTCGCCAAGGGCGGTTCGCTGGCGCTGACCGGCGATACGAATGCAGCCAGCCCGCTCGAAATCTGGGCGCCCAATGCGGTCCGTTCCGTCAGCTGGAACGGCACGAAGGTGACGACGAAGGCGACAGCCATCGGCAGCATCGCCGCCGTCCAGCCGCTCGCCGGCCCGGCCGATGTTGCGCTGCCGCCGCTCAACGACTGGCGCATGGCACAGGGTTCGCCCGAGGCGCAGCCCGGTTTTGACGACAGCGGCTGGCAGGCGATCGACAACCGGTCCTATGCCAGCACCACCGCCAAGCCCGACGGCCAGCCCAATATGTTGATGGACGCCTATGGCTTCCATGACGGCGATGTCTGGTATCGCGGCCGCTTCACCGGGTCGCCTGATGCAAAAGCGCTATCGCTTTATTATGGCGCGGGCGGTTCGGGACTGGTGCAGGCCTGGGTCGACGGCAAGTTCCTGGGCGAAGGCGAAACGCCCGGCGGCCTGCCCCGGCCGATCACCACCGGCACGGCGCGCTTTGCCCTGCCGGCGGACGCGCAGGCGGCGGGCGAGCATGTCCTCTCCGTCATGGTCCGCAACAATGGCCATAATTGGGATCTGGACAGCGACGATTTCCACAAGGAAGCGCGCGGCCTGGTGTCCGCATCGCTCGAGGGCGGCCCCAGCGGACGCAGCTTCGCGGTGCCGGTCAACTGGAAGATCCAGGGCAAGCAGGGCGGCGAGGATCTGCCCGATGTCGCCCGTGGTCCGGCGAACAATGGCGGCCTTTATGGCGAGCGGATGGGCTGGCACCTGCCCGGTTTCAACGACAACGCATGGGCCAAGGCCAGCGTGCCCGCGACCCAGGCGACGGCCGGGACGAGCTGGTATCGGACCAGCTTTGCCCTCAACGTTCCCAAGGGGCAGGACGCGACCATTGGCCTCAGCTTCGGCGACGCCAGCAAGCCGCGTTCGCCGGTCCGTTACCGTGTGCTGGTCTTCGTCAACGGTTGGAACATGGGGCAGTTCATCGCCCATGTCGGGCCGCAGCGGACCTTCCCCATTCCCGAAGGCATCCTGAACCACAGGGGCCAGAACCATGTCGCGCTGGCCGTCACGTCCGACGGTCAGCCGGGCGATGCGCTCGAATCCGTGCACCTCGTCACCCTACGCAATGTGAAAGGCGGTCTGCCGGTGCAGATGGTGACCGCGCCAAACGCACCTTCAGACCTCAAGGAGACCAAGTAAGTGGCCGCTCTCACCCATGATGTACCGCGCCAGCAGGTCGTCGAATCCATCGACCGGCTGATGGACAATCTCGTCAATATCAAGGACGAGACAGGCGAATTCCTGCTCCATCTGGAAGATGGCCGCATCATCGACACCAAGGGCTGGGCTGGATGGGAATGGACCCATGGCGTCGGCCTGTTCGGCATGTGGCGCTATTTCGAGCAGACCGGCGACCAGAAGGCGCTGGGCATCATCAAGCAGTGGTTCGAGGATCGCTTTGCCGAAGGCACGCCGACCAAGAATATCAACACGATGGCCCCGTTCATCACGCTGGCCTATCTGTATGAATATGAGCCCGACCCGCGCTACATCCCCTATCTGGACGTCTGGGCCGAATGGCTGATGGCGGCCGATGGCCTGCCCAAGACCGAAGAAGGCGGGTTCCAGCACATCGTCTATAATGACGTGAATCCCGGCGAGATGTGGGACGACACGCTGATGATGTCGGTGCTGCCGCTGGCCAAGATCGGCCTGCTGCTGGGTCGCCCGGCCTATGTCGAGGAAGCCAAGCGCCAGTTCCTGGTCCATATCAAATATCTCTATGATACCAAGACCGGCCTGTGGTTCCATGGCTGGGACTTCAACGGCCGCCACAATTTCGCCGAAGCGCTGTGGGCGCGCGGCAATTGCTGGGTGACGATCGCCATTCCCGAGATCATCGAGATCCTCGACCTGAAGGAAGGCGATTTCTTCCGCACCTTCCTGATCGACACGCTGGCCGCCCAGGTGAAGACGCTGGCCGAGACGCAGGACGCCGAAACCGGCCTGTGGCACACGCTGATCGTCGATCCGACCAGCTATCTGGAAGCTTCCGCCACCGCCGGCTTTGCCTATGGCATATTGAAGGCCGTGCGGAAGGGCTATCTGCCGCGCCATTATGAGGCGGTCGGCATCAAGGCGGTGCGCGGCGTGCTGGCGAACATCGACGAGACCGGCGAGCTGCAGCAGGTGAGCTTCGGCACGGCGATGGGCGACACGATGCAGTTCTACAAGGACATCGCGCTCACCTCCATGCCCTATGGCCAGAGCCTGGCCATGTGCGCACTCGGCGAGTTCCTGCGCACCTATATCTGAGTCACGGGAAACGGGGATCGAGGGGTAAATGGAAGGACCGTTCGATCGCCGTTTCCTGCTGAAAGGTGCCGCCGGCATATCCATGCTGGCGGCACTGCCCGCTTTCGGCCGCGCCCTGCCTCAGACCATGGTGCCGCAGGGCATGGTCAATGTCCGCGATTTCGGCGCGAAGGGCGATGGCAGCCATATCGACAGCCCGGCGATCGACCGGGCGATCGCCTTTGCTGCGGAGCGCGGCGGCGGGACGGTCTATGTCCCGCCCGGCAGCTATGCCAGCTATACCATTCACCTGAAGAGCAACATCACCCTGTGGCTCGACAGGGGCGCGACCCTGCTGGCCGCGGCCGTGCCGCTGACTGGCCTTCCCAATGGCGGCTATGATGCGGCCGAGCCGCAGGATCCGGCGATCGCCCCCTATCAGGATTATGGCCATAATCACTGGCGCAACAGCCTGATCCATGGCGAGGGGCTGCATGATATCGCGATCTGCGGCGACGGGCTGATCTGGGGCAAGGGGTTGAGCCGGGGCCATCCCGACAAGGATCGGCCGGCGGCCGAACTGCCCGGCGTCGGCAACAAGGCGATCGCGCTCAAGAATTGCCGCAATGTCGCGCTGCGGGACTTTTCGATCCTGGAGGGCGGGCATTTCGCGCTGCTCGCCACCGGGGTCGACAATCTGCTGATCGACAACCTCACCGTCGACACCAACCGCGACGGCTTCGACATCGACTGCTGCCGCAATGTGCGGGTGAGCAACTGCACGCTCAATACTCCCTATGACGACGCGATCGTGCCCAAGTCCAGCTATGCGCTGGGCTATCCGCGCGCGACCGAGAATGTGACCATCACCAATTGCCATGTCAGCGGCTCCTATGTCGTCGGCACGCTGCTGGACGGGACGTTCCGGCCATTGGCGCGCAATCGTGACACCTGGCTGCTGGGCCGGATCAAGTGCGGCACCGAAAGCAATGGCGGGTTCAAGAATATCACGATCAGCAATTGCGTGTTCGACCAATGCTGGGGGCTGGCGCTGGAGACGGTGGACGGCGCGGTGATGGAGGATGTGACGATCAGCAATATCGCCATGCGCGGCTGTCACAGCCCGGCCCTGTTCCTGCGGCTGGGCCGGCGGATGCGCGGGCCGGCCGGCGCGGCGGTGGGATCGATGCGGCGGGTGCTGATCGACAATATCACCTGCCAGAGCGGGTCGATGCTGCCGTCGATCATCGCGGGTGTGGCCGGCCATCCGGTCGAGGACGTCCAGATCAGCAATATCTTCATCGACCAGCCGGGCGGTGGCGACGCGGCGATGGCGGCGATCGATCCACCGGCGAAGGAAGAGGATTATCCCGATCCCGACCGGTTCGGGCCCTTGCCGGCAAGCGGCTTCTTCATCCGTCATGCCCGCAACGTGGACCTGAGCCATGTCGACGTGCGAACATGGGCGGCGGATGCGCGACCGGCCTTCTGGCTGAAACATGTCGAGGGGTTTGACGGGTCCTATCTGAAGATGCCCGGCGGCGCGGATGCCTTCCGGCTGGAGCATGTGACCGGCTTTCGCAGTAGCGCGATCCGCGACTTGCCCGACCGGCGGATCGACACGGTCGGCATGGTGCGTTTCTGATGCGCTGGTGGCTGGCGCTGCTGCTGCTCGGTGCGACGCCGGCGCAGGCGGCCGACTGGGTGCGGTCGGTGGCGGAGCGGGGGGATTTCCCGCTGGTGGCGCAGGGGCAGGCGGCGCGGATCGTCACCGACCCGGCCGACGACGCCGTGGTAGGAATCGCCGCCGAGGATCTGAAACAGGATATTGGCCGGGTCACCGGCGCGGCCGAGGGCGGCGCGGCGCAGGTGTGGATCGGCACGCTGGGCCACAGTGAAGCGATCGACCGGCTGGTGGCGGACAAGCGGATCGACGTCGCGAAGCTGAAGGGCGCGTGGGAGAGTTTCCTGATCCTGCCGGTTGAGCGGCCGGCGCCCGGCGTGGCGCGCGCGCTGCTTATCATCGGCAGCGACCGGCGCGGCACCGCCTATGGCGCCTATGAACTGTCGCGCGCGATCGGCGTGTCGCCCTGGCACTGGTGGGCGGATGTGACGCCGCTGCATCGCGATGCGCTCTATGTCGCCAGGGATGTCCGGCGGTTCGGGCCGCCTTCGGTCAAATATCGCGGCATTTTCCTGAATGACGAGGATTGGGGGCTGGTGCCCTGGGCGGCGGGCCATCATGCGCCGGACGAGAAGCCGCTGGGGCCGAAAACTTATGCACAGGTTTTCGAGCTGCTGCTGCGGTTGAAGGCCAATCTGCTGTGGCCGGCGATGCACAAGGTGACGACGCCCTTCAATGCCGACCCGGCCAATGCAGCGCTGGCCGATCGCTATGCCATCATCATGGGGTCGAGCCATGCCGAGCCGATGCTGCGCAACAATGTCGGCGAATGGACCGCCCCGGCCGAGGATTTCGATTATCTCAAGAACCCCGACGGGGTGCGGCGCTATTGGGACGCGCGGGTGCGCAGCAATGCCCACTATGAGAGCATCTGGACGCTGGGGATGCGCGGCATCCATGACAGCGGCATGGTGGGGCCGAAAACGGTCGAGGACCGGCGCGCCACACTGGAGCGCATCTTTGCCGACCAGCGGGCGATGCTGGCCAGGGCCGGTGCGGCCGACGCGCCGCAGGTCTTCACCCCCTACAAGGAAGTGCTGGACGTCTATCGCGCGGGCCTCAAGGTGCCGGACGATGTGACGCTGATGTGGCCGGACGATAATTTCGGCTATATCCGCCACTTCCCCGATGCCGCCGAGCGGGCGCGCAAGGGCGGATCGGGCGTCTATTATCATCTGTCCTATCTGGGCGCGCCACTCTCCTACCTATGGTTATCCACAACCCCGCCGGCGCTGATCCGGGAGGAAATGGGGCGTGCCTGGGATGCCGGCGCACGGCAGGTCTGGGTCGCCAATGTCGGCGACTTGAAGCCGGCGGAGCTGGCCACCGACTATTTTCTGAGCCTCGCCTGGGCTGTGGATAAGGTGCGGGCAAAGCCTGTGGATAAGTTTGTGGAAGATTGGGCGGCGGAGAATGTCGATGGCGCGCAAGCGCCCGCCATTGCCGCGATATTGCGCGATTATCACCGGCTGAATTTCGCCCGTCGGCCCGAGCATCTGCAGTGGAACCTGCCTGTGGATAAGTATCGGCAAAGCCCGCTGACGATCGGCGAGGCGGATGCGCGGCTGGCGGCGTTCGCGGCGATGGAAGCGGGGCTGGCAAAGGTCGAGCCGGCGATCCCGGCCGAGCGGCGCGACGCTTTCTATGAATTGCTGGCCTATCCGGTGCGGGCATCGGCGGCGGCAAACCGGCGTTTCATTTCCGCCGAGGCGCATGACCGGCTGCGCGACAGCGACCTGGCCGAGGCGACGCGGCGCGGCAGGATCGCGCATGAGGCTGACAGCGAAATTGACAGGCTGACGACCTATTACAACCTCACGCTGGCGGGCGGAAAATGGCGCGGAATCATGGCGGTGGAGCCGGCGGACGGGCAATGGCGCAGCTATCGCCAGACGCCGGTGATCCTGCCACCGGTCGATGCGCTGGCGCCGCCGGCCGGGCCAGCCAAGGCGCAGCCGGCGGCCCCTGCCCTGCCGCTGCTGACGCCCGACCGATTCGCCGGATGGAGGCGCGTGGAGGGGCTGGGTCGTCATGGCGCGATGCTGGCGCCGGGCACCAAGGTCGGGGCGAGTCGCGCGACGATCGACCTGCCGCCGGGCGAATGGACCGTGCTTGTGGATATCTTGCCGGCCTATGCCGACCGGGACGGCGATGCGCTGCACATGACCATTGGCATCGACGGCGTGACGCAGGTTCTGGAGAGTCGGCGCGAGACCGGCAGTCGCGACTGGGCAATGGGGGTGCTGGACAATCGCGCGACCATGACGTTAACGCAACGACTGAACGGCGGGCGGCATGTCGTGACGCTGGAGCGCGCCGATTCCGGCGTGCTGATCGAGGCAGTCCGCTTCGTGCCGGCGACCGCAGAAAAGGCCGATCGCGGCTTGCATTAGTCTCATATCGTGTGATAGCTGTTCACTATGTGGCATATATCTCATATGCCCCCGCGCGTCAGAACAAGAGCCCAAGCGCCGATCATTGCCCTAGGCGGAGGACCTGAATTGCCCGAGACTGCCCCATCCACCGCGCGTCCCGTCCGCCTGCAAAATTACCTCGCCTATGGCTCCAACGACGTGCTGGGCGCGGGATCGATGGCGGTCATTTCCGGCTGGGTGCTGATCTTCTACACGCAATTCTGCGGCCTTAGCGCCGGGCAGGCGGCGACCATCTTTGCCGTCGCGCGCATCCTGGACGCCTTCGCCTCGCCGATGATCGGCTATATTTCCGACCATTTCGGCGGCACCTGGCTGGGCCGCAAGTTCGGCCGCCGCCGCTTCTTCATCCTGGCCGCGATCCCGCTGCTGCCGAGCTTCGCCTTGATGTGGCTGCCGGGTCAGGGCTTCTGGTATTATCTGGTCAGCTATGTGCTGTTCGAGCTGGTCTATGCGATGGAGATCATTCCATTCGAGACCCTGGCGGCTGAAATGTCGACCGACTATCGCACCAAGGCGAAGTTCGCCGGGTCGCGCATATTGTTCGGCCAGGCATCGGCGATCCTGGCCGGCTTCCTGCCGCTGTGGCTGATCAACGCGCTGGGCCGCGACAGCGCCGACACCTTCTTCTACATGGGCATCATCTTTGCCGCTTTGTTCATGGTGACGGCGGGGCTGCTGTACCTGTTCAGCTGGGAACGGCATCTGCCCGGATCGGCCGAGGCGATCGGCCAGCATCCGGTCGGCGCGGGCGGGCCGGGACAGGCGTTGAAGGCGCTCTACCGCAACCTCTTTTCCACCATGCGCATCCGCGCCTTCCGCCTGCATCTGGGCATGTATCTGGGCGGCTATATCAGCCAGGACATCTTCAACGCGGCCTTCACCTTCTTCGTGATCTTCGCGCTGGCCGGATCGACGGCGATCGCGTCGGGCCTGCTGGGCACCATGTATATCGTCCAGTTCGTGGCGGTGATCATCGCCATCAACCTGGCGCTGCGGGCGTCGCCGGCCAAGGCCTATCAGGTCGCCGCCGCCGACTTCGCGGTCGGCTGCCTGACTTTGATCGGCCTGTGGTTTGCGGGCGTGCCGGCGACCAGCCCGTGGATCTGGCTGCCGATCATCCTGTGCGGCCTGGGCCGCGGGGCGCTCAGCTATATTCCCTGGGCGACCTACAACTATATGGCCGATGTCGACGAGATCGTGACCGGGCAGCGCCGCGAAGGCAGCTTCGCCGGGGTCATGACCTTCGTGCGCAAGGCGACGCAGGCGGCGGCCGTCGCCGGCGTGGGCTTCATCATGCAGGCTGGCGGCTTCGTGTCGGGCGCGGCGGAACAGAGCCATGGCGCGATCCTGACCATGGCGTTGCTGCTGGGCGTCGGCACGGTCGGCTGCCTGGGGCTGGGCATCTGGGTTTCGACCAAATTCCGCCTGAGCCCGGCGACGCACGACATATTGATGCGCGAGATCGAGCATCTGCGCAGCGGCGCGCGCACGCCGACATCGCCGGTCGCGGCCGAAGTGGTCGAGGATCTGTCGGGCTGGCGCTATGACCAGCTGTGGGGCCGCAACCCGGTCGCGCAATAAGAGATACATAAGAAAGGGAGAGGCATGGCGAAGAGGATGCTGTTGGGTGCCGCGCTGCTGGCGATGGTCGCTGCAACGCCAACGCAGGCCCAATATTGGTCGCGCAGCTGGATGGCGGCCCCTTTGGTCAACCGCGCCCCGCCGGAAAAGCATCCCGATCTCAACGACCGCACCGTCCGCCAGGTCGTGCGCCTGTCGAGCGGCGGGCAGCGTATCCGCATCCGCCTGTCGAACGAAATGTCGGTCAATCCGCTGCTGGTGGGGAGCGTGCATGTCGCTCTGGCCGGTGAGAATGGCGCGATCGTGCCGGGCAGCGACCATGTCGTGACCTTCAACCAGGCGCAGGGCGCGACCATCCCCGCGCGGGCGCCGCTGTTGAGCGATCCGATCGACCTGGCGGTCAAGCCGCTGACCCGGATCAGCATCTCCATCCACCTGCCGCAGGGCGCGGCGGATGCGACGGTGCATAGCTATTCGGCGGCGACGACCTGGACCGCGCCGGGCGACCAGACCGGCGCGCCGACGCTGACCAGCCCGACCGTCATCGGGCCGCGCGTCGTGATTTCCGCGGTCGAGGTCGACAATGCGAAGCGCGGCACGGCGATCGTGACGCTGGGCGATTCCATCACCGATGGCGTGCGCGCCACCCCCGACAGCAACCGGCGCTGGCCCGACCTGCTGGCCGAACGGCTGCAGAAGGCTGGCCGCAAGAGAGTCGGCGTCGCCAATGCCGGGATCAGCGCCAACCGGCTGCTAAGCGAGGCGGATGGCTATAATGCGCTGGCGCGGTTCGACAGCGACGTGCTGGCAGTGCCGGGCGTCACCCATGTCGTCATCCTGGAAGGGGTGAATGACCTGGGCGGGGCGGCGCGCGACAAGCGCCCGATGCTGACGCAGCAGACCGTGATCGGCGCCTATCGCCAGATGATCGCGCGGGCGCATGACCGCAATATCAAGGTCATTTTGGCGACCATCCTGCCCTATAAGGGCGCAGGATACTGGAGTGCCGAGGGCGATGCCGTGCGTATCGGCGTCAATGACTGGATCCGCACGACCAAGGAGGCCGACGGCTTCGTCGACCTGGCCAAGGCGGTGGCCGATCCGGCCGATCCGTCGCGCATGGCCAAGCCCTATGATGTCGGCGACGCGCTGCACCCCAATGACGAGGGGTTCCGCGTCATGGCCGATGCGTTCGACCTGAGGCTGTTCAAATGATCGCGTCGCTGCTGTTGATGGCCGCCGCCGCGAGCGGGCCGGTGGCGCCCAAGCCGCTGCTACGCGACCCGGTGCATGATGGTGCGGCCGATGCGTCGACCGTCTATGACCGCAAGAGCGGCGAATGGGTGATGTTCTACACCAATCGCCGCGCCGACCTGCCCATGGAGGACGCCAAGGATGTCCGCTGGGTCCATGGCACGGCGATCGGCACGGCGCGGTCGAAGGATGGCGCCAGGTGGCGCTACAGCGGCACCGCGACGATCCCGACCAGCTGCACCGGCGAGACGCTGTGGGCGCCCGAGGTGCAGTGGCTAGAAGGCCAGTGGCATATGTGGCTGACGGTGGTGCCGGGCATCTATCGCGACTGGAATGCGCCGCGCTTCATCGTCCATCTGACCAGCCCGGACCTCAAGAGCTGGACCTGTGGCGAGCGGCTCGATCTCGGCTCCGACCGGGTGATCGATGCCAGCATATTGGCGTTGCCGGGCGGGGGCTATCGGCTGTTCTTCAACGACGAGCGGATGAACAAGGCGATCCGCACCGCCGACAGCAGCGACCTCATCCACTGGACCGTCAAGGACCGGCTGACCGACACGCCGGGCGAAGGCCCCAAGGCGTTTGCCTGGAAGGGCAAATATTGGCTGATCTCCGACGCGTGGAAGGGGCTGCTGGTGATGCGCTCCGACGACGGGACGCACTGGACGCGCCAGCCGGACTATATATTGGCCACGCCCGGCAAGGCACCGACCGACCGGGCCAAGGGGCAGCATCCCGACATCATCGTGTCGGGCGACCGCGCCTATATCATCTATTTCGTCCATCAGGAGGGCGAGGATGAAGCCAAGGCCAATCCCGACTGGAAGCGGCGGTCGGTGCTGCAGATCGCCGAGCTGACCGAGAAGGACGGGATCGTCAGCGTCGATCGCGATGCGCCGGCGCATATACGACTAAAGCCCTGATCGCCGCGATTTTCCTTGCCCGTAAAAGTGGCTAGGAAGATGGACGATGCAGAAAGCCGCGAAGAAGAAGCCGCCCACGATCCGCGAAGTCGCCGCCCGTGCCGGCGTGTCGATGATGACCGCGTCGCGCGCGATCAACGGCAAGGCGCTGGTCAGCGCCAAGTCGCAACAGGCGGTCGAGCAGGCGGTCAAGGATCTGGGCTATGTGCCCAATGCGTCGGCGCGCGCGCTGGTGGGCAGTGCCGATCGGCGGGTGGCGTTGCTGCACAGCAATTCGACGACATCGGCCTATCTGGGCGAGCTGCTGCTCGGCGCGCTGGGCGAGGCACCGCAGCGCCATCTGCATCTGGTCGTCGAGCAATGCGCGCCCGGCGCCTTTGCCAAGGAGATCGTCGATCAGGTGTCGAAGGCGCATGTCGCCGGCGTCATCCTGCCGCCGCCGCTGTGCGACTGGGCCGAACTGGTCGAGGCGTTGCAGGCGCGCGACATCGCCGTGGTCGGTATCGCGCCCGATGGCGATGTGCCCGGCATGCTGGCGGTGGGGACCGACGACCGTCATGCCGCCTATGACCTGACCCGGCACCTCATCGACCTGGGCCATCGGCAGATCGGCTTCATCTCCGGCAATATCCGCCACCGCGCCAGCGCCCGGCGCCTGCAGGGCTTTCGCGACTGCCTGGCCGACCGGGGCATCAGGTTGGACGAACGCTGGATCGTGCCGGGCGACTTTTCCTACCGATCGGGGCTGGACGCGGCCGAGCAATTGCTGAGCCTCGACACGCCGCCCAGCGCCATCTTTGCCTGCAATGACGATATGGCGGCGGCGGCGATCACGGTGGCGCATCAGCGGCGGATCAACGTGCCGGGCGACATCACCATCTGCGGGTTCGACGACACCCCGCTGGCGAGCGCGATCTGGCCGGCGCTGACGACGATCCGCCAGCCGATCCGCGACATGGCGCGCGAGGCGATCGGCCTGCTGGGCGCCCATTTCAGCAGCCAGGACGATGGCGCCGGCGAAGAGGCGCTGGGCCGGGTGAAGCTGGATTATCAGCTGATCCGGCGCCAGTCGGATGCCGTGCCCTCACGGCATTAAAATTGCCGGAAGGTGACAGCGAAGTTTACAGGAAGCCGACCTGCCTGAGCCAGGCTTCGCACAGGCGCGGCCAGAGCGAGACGGGCTGATCCGGCGTGTCGAGCGCGAAGCCATGGGGGGCGTCGGCGAAGATGTGCAGTTCCGCGCTGCCGCCCGCATCCTGCCAGGCGCGAGTTAGGCGATGGGCGTTTTCGACCGGCACCACCGGATCATTGCCGGCATAGACGATGAAGGCCGGCGGCGGGCCGGCCAATAGTTGCGCGTCCGGCTGAAGCACGTCGTAGAGCGCCTGCTTTTCCACCGGCGGCAGTGGCGGCTTGTCGGCGACGATGGTGCGCCCTTTGGCATTGGTGGAGATGGGCGCATAGCCGATGACCATGACGTCGGGCCGCTGTGGCGCGACATCGCCCCAGTCCGCCGGATAATGCGCGGCGAGGCAGGCGGCGAGATGGCCGCCCGAGGAGAGGCCGACGACGCCGACGCCATCGGGCGCCAGATCGGACGCGCGGATCATCCGCATCGCGGCGAGCGCATCGTCGAGCGGCGCGGACGGGCCGGTGCCGGCATGGGGGAAGCGGTGGACGAGGACGAAGGCATGATAGCCGAGCGATGTCAGCCATTGCGCGACCTGTACCCCTTCGCGTCCCGCCATCAGCGCGACATAGCCGCCGCCGCCCAGGATGAGCATGGCACGGCCATTGGGCCGGTCCGGCGCATAGCCGAGCAGCACCGGCCGATCGACGGCGGTGACGATCGCCTGTTCGGGCGCGGCATTGGCGTCTTCCAGCGCGAAGGCGCCGCTTGGCGCGTCGCGCAGCGGCCAGACCAGATCAGCAGCGAGCATCGGACACTCCCATCGGGCAGCCATGGGTGGGATAGGCTTCGCCATCCAGTTCCACGGCCTCGCGCACGACCTCCAGCCGATCGCCGGCGTCGCGCATTTCGTAGAATTTGGCGATCGCCCGCTTGAACGGGCGGTGGAGGACCAGCATCAGCTTGCCATCAAAGGCATGGAACAGCATGCCATGGCCGCTGTCCTGCATGATGAGCGGGCCAAGCTGTTCCCACGGACCGGCGAGCGTGCCCGACTTTGAGCGGGCCTGCGCCTGGACATAGCCGCCCTTCCCCCAGCTGGACCAGAGCATCAGCAGCGTGCCGGTCTTGGTGCGATAGAGTTCGGGGCCGTCGGTGACATAGCCCATGTCCCCTTCGGGCTGTTTCTGGCCGATCACCCAGTCGGCCTCATTGGCGCGGAACAGCAATTGCGGCTTGCCGGCGGGCGAGAGATCGTCCTTGAGCGGCAGCGCCTCCATCGTACCGACGCCCATCTGCAGCCATTCATGGGCATAGACCATCCAGGGCTTACCAGCCGGGTCGACATAGAGGCTGCCGTCGAGCGTCATTGCATTGGGCGTAGTGACCGGCTCACCCTTGTGGATAAGCTGATAGGGGCCATCGACCCGGTCGGCCACCGCCAGCAAGGTGGCGCGGCGATAATTGGGGCGCTTGCCGCTGGCCGGGACCGGTGCCTTGTCATTGTGGAAGGTGGCGAAGAGATAATAGCGCCCCTTCCAGCGATGCACCTCGGGTGCCCAGCCGCCGTCATTCGCCCAGCTGTCCTTCGGCAGGGCGAAGACCAGTTTGGGTGTCTGCCAATGGGCGAGATCGCCGCTGGCATAGGCCATGATGCCAATACGCGGATCGCCGGTGACGGCCGGGTCATTCTTCGAGAAGAGCCAGTAGGTTCGGCTCGCCTGCTCCGCCACGACGAAGGGATCATGGATACGCAGATGCGATGTCAGCAGCGGCGCGTCGGCCGCCGCCAGAGGGGCGGCGAGCGTCAGCAGCAGGGCGGCGAGCCAGCGACGCATCAGCTCGCCAGCCTGTTGCCATAGCCGATGATGAGGGTGGCGAGGATCAGCAGGCCGACCCCGCTCCACACCATGCGGCGCACCGCCGGCGCGGCATCCTTCCACTCGCGGAAGGCAAAGCCCCAGCAGGTGCCGAAGATGATGATCGAGGCCATGTGCAGCGTCCAGCTGGAGAAGCCGAAGCGGCCCATCTGGCTTTCACCCATGGTGTAGAAGAAGAACTGGAAATACCAGGCCGTGCCCGCCACCGCGCAGAGCAGGAAATTGGGCAGCAGCTTGGGGCGCTGGCCACTGGCGTCGGGCGCGCCGGCCCACTGGCCCGCCGACTTGTTCCTGGCGATCAGCCAGCCGCACCAGAGCGCGTTGGTGATGAGCCCGCCGAACATGACGAGGCAGAGGGTGGGCAGGCCGGTCCACAAGGGGCCGGTGCCGGCGGCGGCCGACAGCGCCTTGACCGGTTCGCCGGCGGCGAGGCCGAAGGCAAAGCAGCTCGACATGATGCCGGAGAAGATGGCGACGGCGATGCCCTTCCTGAAATCGAACTCGGCGACAACGGCCGCCTTCTGTTCGGTCGAGAGTGCCGCATCCTTGCGGGCGCCGGCACGGGCGACGACGACGATGCCGAGCACGGTGACGGCTAGGCCCAGCAGGACGATCTGGCCGTGCAGGGTGCCGGCAATTTCCGTCATGAAGCTGCCGTCGAAGATCGGCGGGATCAGCGTGCCGAAGACGGTGCAGAGGCCCAGCACCACCGCCATGCCAAGCGAGAGGCCGAGATAGCGCATGGTGAGGCCATAGGTGAGGCCGCCAAAGCCCCAGAGAAAGCCGAAGAAGATGCACCAGCCGACCACCGACGAAGGCACCTGCGCCATCACGCCCATCAGGTCGTTGGTCTGGACCGAGGCGAAGAACCAGGGCGCGATCACCCAGGAGAAGATGCCGCCGGTCAGCCAGAAAATCTCCCAGTTCCAGCGCTTCACGCCGCGGAAGGGGACATAGAAGCTGGCCGAGGCGAAGCCGCCGAGCCAGTGGAAGAGGACGCCGAGCAGGGGATTGGGGGTCATAGCGCAAGTCCCAGACGATAGAGGCGATTGGCGTTGCCGCCGAACATGGCGCGGCGATCGGCTTCGGGGAAATCCGACACGATGGCGTGATAGGCTTCCATATAACGGTCGATCGGGCCGAACAGCTTGTCGGTCGGCGTGTCGCTGGCGAAGGCGCAGCGTGTCGTCCCGAACATGTCGATCGCCTCATGCACCAGCGGCGCGATGCCAGCCATGGTCCAGTCGCGGCGGATGAAGCCCATGCCCGACAGCTTGACCGCGACATGGGGCAGCGCGGCGAGCGCCTTCATGCCCCGGCGCCAGTCGTTGAGGCCATCCGGATCGGTCAGGACCGGCATGCCCATATGGTTGATGATGACCGGGATGTCCGGGTGGCGCTCGATCAGCGGGACGAGGCCCGGCATCTGCCCCGGATAGCATTGCAGGTCGAAGGAGAGGCCATGTTTGGCGAGCAGGCCATAGCCCGCCTGCCATTGCGGATCGACGGTGAGGTCGACCGGGCCATAGGTGCGCTGGGGATCGGCATGCCAGTTGACGATATGGCGGATGCCCTTGACGCGGGGATGGGCGGCCTGGGCGGCCAGCAGCGCATCGACATCCGGGTCGTTGAGGGCGGCGAAGGCGACGAAACCGGTGGGAAGGCCATCGACGGCAGCGAGCGTGTCGAGCCACTGGGTCTCGCGCAGCGCGCTTTCCGCGGCCGCGCCGGCATCGACATGGACCGCGCCGATGACGTTCCAGCGGGCAAGGTCTTCGCGATATTGGGCGACGCCATAGTCATGGGCGATCGGCTCGACGCTGCCATTGGGGCCATCGTCCGAAAAGGGCGGGCTCAGCCAATCGTAGCGGATATGGTGGAGATCCCACAGATGGATATGGGCATCGACAAAGGGGATCATGCGTCCTCTCCAGAAACATAAAGTCCGTTCGCCCTGAGCCTGTCGAAGGGTTGGCTGAGCGAAGTCGAAGCCTTCGCCATGCTCAGGCGGGGGCTTCGACTTCGCTCAGCCCGAACGGGGTAGGATGTCTTGCGGCGCGCCGGGCTCTTGGATGGCCGGTCGCGCCGCGTAGAGTTTTGAATCAGAAGGTGGTGCGGCCGCCCGAGGTGTCGAAGGTCGACGCCGTGGTGAAGCTGCATTCCTCGCTGGCCATGAAGCAGACCATGGCGGCCGATTCCTCGACCAGGCCAAGGCGGCCCATCGGGATCTTCGAGCGCATATAGTCGACCTGGCTCTGCGGCAGCTGTTCCAGGATCGGGCTTTCGAAGGTGGCCGGGGTCAGCGCATTGGCGATCACGCCCTTGCCCGCCAGTTCCTTGCCGATGCTCTTGGTGAGGCCGATGACGCCCGCCTTGCTGGCCGAATAGGCGCTGGCATTGGGATTGCCTTCCTTGCCTGCGACCGAGGCGAGGTTGACGATCCGGCCATAGCCGTTTTCGAGCATGAAGGGCACGACTTCGCGGTTGCAGTAGAAGAGGCCGTTCAGGTTGATGTCGATCACCCGCTGCCAGCTGTCGACCGGATAGTCCCACACCGTGGCGGTCGCGCCGGTGATGCCGGCCGAGCAGACGAGGACGTCGATCTTGCCCAGCGCATCCGCGCTGGCCTTGGCGGCGGCGGCGACGGCAGCCTGATCAGAGACGTCGAGCGCAACCACATGGGTCGCGCCGACTTCATCCTTGGCAGCAGCGAGGGCGTCGGCGTTCAGATCCCACAGGACCACCTTACCGCCTTCTTCGACGATGCGCTTGGCGACCAGCTTGCCCAGGCCCGAGGCGCCACCGGTGACGATGGCGCAGCGACCTTCATAGCGTCCGGAAAAGACGCTCATCCGAGCACCTCGTCACCCAGGTGGCGCCATTCCACGACATTCTGCTTCTGACTGCCGAGCTTGGCGATGCCCAGTTCCATGACGTCGCCGGCCTTGAGGTAGACGGCCTGCGGCTTCTTGCCCTCGCCCACGCCCGGAGGGGTGCCGGTGATCATCAGGTCACCGGGGTAGAGGGTGATATATTCGCTGACATAGGAGATGAGCTGGGCGACGTTGAAGATCATCGTCCTGGTGTTGCCGGTCTGCATCCGATCGCCATTGACGTCGAGATACATGTCGAGATCCTGCGGATTGCCGATTTCGTCGGCAGTCACCAGCCAGGGGCCGACCGGGCAGAAGGTGTCATGGCCCTTGCCCTTGCTCCACTGGGTGCCGCGCTGCTTCTGGTTGAAGCGTTCCGACACGTCGTTGACGAGGACATAGCCCGCGACTTTCGACAGCGCGTCTTCTTCCGACACGAAGCGGCAGGTTTCGCCGATGACGACGCCCAGTTCGACTTCCCAGTCGCCATGGGTCGCGCCCTTGGGCAGCATCACTTCGTCATTGGGACCGTTGAGCGACGACAATGCCTTCATGAACATCATCGGCTCGGTCGGGATCGGCAGGTTGGATTCGATCGCATGGTCCTCATAGTTGAGGCCGATGGCGACGATCTTGCCGATGCCCTTGACCGGCACACCATAGCGCGGGTCGCCATCGACGACGGGGAGCGATGCGATGTCGACGCCCTTGGCGGCGGCGAGGCTCTCGATCGTCAGGTCGGCAACGACGCCGGACAGGTCACGGATCTTGCCCTCGGCATCGATAACGCCGGGCTTTTCCTGGCCACGCTGGCCGAAACGAACAAATTTCATGGGATCAGTCTTTCTCTGTTCAGGCGATCAGTGGGTATAGGGGCGGTGCATCGCGATGTCGGGGTTCAGGTCGACGCCGAAGCCCGGCTTGTCGAGCGCGGTCACCTTCATGCGGCCATTTTCCGGCACCGGTTCGCCCAGCAATTGCGGGTGGAACATCGGCACCACTTCCGTCGGCCCCGGATGCATCATCAGGAACTCGGCGAAGGGCGAGTTGTGGCGCGTGATGACGAAATGATAGCTGTAGACCGACGAGCCATGCGGCACGACCATCTTGCCATGGGCGTCGGCGAGCGCGCTGATCTTGAGCAGTTCGGTCACGCCGCCGCACCAGCCGACATCGGGCTGGATGATGTCGCAGCAATCCATTTCCATCAGCATGCGGAAGCCCCAGCGGGTCGCTTCATGCTCGCCGGTGGTGACCAGCATGCCCTTGGGCACGTTGCGCTTGAGCTGCTGGTAGCCCCAATAATCGTCCGGACTGATCGCTTCCTCGATCCACTTGAGACCCAGTTCATGCGCGGCGATGGCGAGGCGGGTGGCATAGTCGACGTCGAGCGCCATCCAGCAGTCCCACATCAGCCAGAAATCATCGCCGACCTTGGAACGCATGTCGGCCAGTTCGGCGATATTCTTCTTGAGGCCCTCGATACCCTCGGCCGGGCCGTGGTGCAGCGCCATCTTGCCGCCGATGAAGCCGAATTCCTTCGCCTTGTCGGGGCGCGCGCCGGTGGCGTAGAATTGCAGTTCGTCGCGCACGGCGCCGCCGAGCAGATGATAGACCGGTTCCTGGCGCAGCTTGCCGAGCAAGTCCCAGAGCGCGAGGTCGACGCCCGAAATGGCGTTGATGACCAGGCCCTTGCGACCATAATATTGGGTCGAGAAATACATCTGGTCCCAGATCTTCTCATAGTCGGTCGGCGACCGGCCTTCGAGGAAGCGGGCGAGATGCTTTTCGACGATATAGGCGGCAGGCTCGCCACCGGTCGTCACGGCGAAACCGATCGTGCCGTCTTCCGCCTCGATCTCCACCACCAAGGTGCCGAGCACATTGATGCCGAAGCTCTGCCGCGACTGGCGATATTCGGGATATTTCGACATCGGCGTCGCGATGTGATCGTCGATCCAGTGGCCTTCGCCCTGGTCATGATAATCGGCACCGCCGCCGCGCACGGTGAAGGCGCGGACATGCTTGATCTTCGGCAACGTCACGATGGGCACGCTGAAACTCCCTTGGGCCAGACCCATCGCAAGGGGATGGGCAATAACACTTCCACCATATGGACAAAATGCGCACAACGTGGGGCAATTGAGGGGAAGAATCGCGTCCGGCCTCTCCTACACCCTTGTTTTTCTCATTTTGTGGGATAGAGTGTTAGTAGATGAGACAAAATACGTCAAACCCGGAATCGGGTCCGCGAGAGGAAAAGTCGAAGACGCAGGGGTCGCAGACCCTTCAGCGCGGGCTGGACCTGCTCGACCAGGTGATCGACGGGCCGGTGAAGCTCGCCGACCTGTCCGAGCGCATGGGCCTGACGCGCTCCACCACCCATCGCCTGGCCAATGCGCTGGTCGAGCGCGGTTTCCTGACCTTCCTGCCGCGCGAGGGCTATCAGCTTGGCCCCAAGCTGCTGCAGCTCGGCTTCCTGGCGCAGAGCCAGGCCGACGTGGTGCAGATTGCCCGCCCGCATCTGGAAGCGCTGGCCGCGGCGAGCGAGGATGTGGTGCATCTGGGCCGACTGGACGGTGACCAGGCGCTCTATCTGGACAAGATTCCCGGTCGCCGCCGGGTCGAGATTTCGAGCCGGATCGGCGATCGCCATCCGCTGACGTCGACCGGCCTTGGCAAGGCGCTGATGCTGGACGATCCGGAGGCGGGCTGGACCCGGCTGCTGGAGAGCGAGCGGGAGAACGGCACCCATGATGCCGACCCGGCGCAATGGCTGGAGCGGATGCGCGGCTATGTCGCGGCCGGGCGCGCGTTCGACCTGGAAGAGAATGAGGACCAGATACGCTGCGTCGCCGCGCCGATCCGCGATGCGTCGGGCGCGATCGTCGCCGCCATCAGCCTGTCGAGCGCCGCCCAATATATGGACGATGAGCGCATGGCATCGCTGAGCGACGAGGTCCGCGCCGCCGCGCAGAAGGTCAGCGCCGATCTGGGCTGGACCCCCGGCGTCAAATCCCCCCGCCGCCCGGTGCGGCGCTAATCCAAGGAAATGCTCGCATGAAGCTGCTTGAAGGCAAGACCGTCCTCGTCACCGGCGCATCGACCGGCATCGGCCGGGCGGCCGCCATCGGCGCCGCCCAGCATGGCGCCGACGTGGTCATCAACTATGCCCATAGCGATGGCCCGGCCGCCAGCTGCGTCGCCGAGATCGAGGCGCTGGGCCAGCGCGCGATCGCGGTGAAGGGCGATGTCGCCGATCCGCAGACCGCGCAGGACTTCGTCGCCAAGGCGGTCGAGGCGTTCGGCAAGGTCGACGTGATGGTCAGCAATGCCGGCATCTGCCCGTTCCACGGCTTCCTCGACATGCCGGTCGACGTGGTCGAGCGGACCTTCAAGGTCAATCTGCACGGCGCCTATTTCATGGTGCAGGCGGCCGCGCAGCAGATGGTGAAGCAGGGCCATGGCGGATCGATCGTCGCGGTCTCCTCCATCTCCGCGCTGGTCGGCGGCGAATTTCAGACCCACTACACCCCGACCAAGGCCGGCGTGCATTCGCTGATGCAGTCCACGGCCATTGCGCTGGGCAAATATGGCATCCGCTGCAACAGCGTGCTGCCCGGCACCATCCTGACCGAGATCAACAAGGATGACCTGGCCGATGTCGAGAAGCGCGAATATATGGAAAAGCGCACGCCGCTCGGCCGCCTGGGCGCACCCGAAGACCTGGCCGGGCCGATCGTCTTCCTGGCGTCGGACATGGCCGCCTATGTCACCGGCGCGGCGCTGCTGGTCGACGGCGGCATGTATGTGAACCTGCAATAAGATATTGAGCGCCGTCATTCCCGCGAAAGCGGGGATGACGGTATTCAGGAAACAGGACATCGCCGATGAGGATCGTCACCAAAGCCGCCGCCGCCCTCGCCCTGCTGGCCACGCCCCTGCCGGCGCTGGCGACGCAGCCGGGCGACACGATCCTGATCGCCAGCGATTCGACCGCGGCCAATTACAAGAAGGGCAATTATCCCCAGACCGGCTGGGGCATGATGCTGGGCTGCGGCCTGTTGCCGGAGGTGCGGGTGTCCAACCATGCGATGGGGGGGCGGTCGACCCGCACCTTCATCGAGGAAGGGCGCTGGACCAAATTGATGAGCGAGCTGATGCCCGGCGACACGGTGCTGATCCAGTTCGGCCATAATGACGCCTATCGCGCCAAGCCGCAGCGCTGGGCGCCGGCGCAGACCGACTATCGCAACAATCTGCTGCGCTTCATCTGGGACGTGCGCGGCGCGGGCGGCACGCCGGTGCTGGTGACGCCGGTGACACGGCGCAGCTTCGGCGCCGACGGCAAGGCCAAGGCCGACTTCGCCGAATATTCCGCGGTGATGCGCGAACTGGCGGCGAGCGCGCATGTGCCGATCATCGACCTGGAAGCGCTGTCGCGCGCCTGGGTCGACCGGGCCGGGCCGGACAAGGCGAAAGCCTATTTCCTCCACTACAAGGCGGAGGACAAGATGCCCGGCTTCCCCAAGGGGATCGACGACGATACCCATTTCAGCGAACTGGGCGCGCGCAATGTCGCCGATCTGGTCGCCGGCGGCCTCAAGGCGCTGAACCTGCCGATTTCGGCCAAGGTGCTGGCGAGCCGGCCGGCGCTCAATCGGACCACGCCGCTGGGAAGGACCGAATGCCAATGACCATGCTTGACCGTCGCGGCCTGTTGACCGGCGCCGCCGTTGCTGCCGCCCTGACGCCGATGGGCGAGGCACTGGCGCAGAGCTTTCCGCTGCCCCAGGGCTTCGTCCGCTTTCCGATCTGGCCGGGCAAGGCGCCGGGCAGCGAGCATGTGACGGTGAAGGAAGTGGAGACGCTGCGCCGGCCCGACAGCGGGCCGGACGATGGCGTGTTCGCCCATATCGTCACCCCGACCCTGACCCTGTTGCGACCGGCAAAGCCCAATGGCGCGGCGATCATGCTGATCCCCGGCGGCGGCTATAGCCGGGTGGCGATCGGCCATGAGGGCTATTCGATCGCGCGCCGCTTTGCCGAGGCGGGCTATGTCTGCTTCGTGCTGCTCTATCGCCTGCCCGCCGATGGCTGGGCGGCGGGCGCCGAAGCGCCGTTGCAGGATGCACAGCGCGCGCTACGGCTGGTGCGGTCGATGGCCGCGAAGGAGAAGTTCGACGCCAATCGGGTCGGGGTGATCGGCTTTTCCGCCGGCGGGCACCTGGCCGCCTGGCTGACCAGTCGGGCGCCGGAGGAAAGCTACAAGCCGGTCGACGCCGCCGATCGCGAGCCGATCAAGGCGGCCGTCGCCGCTTACATGTATCCGGTGATCCAGATGGAGGGGCCGTTCGTCCACAAGGGGTCGCGCACGCAGTTGCTGGGCGAAAATCCGTCGCCCGAGCGGATGCGCGCCTATTCGCTGGACCAGGATGTGAGCGCGCAGACGCCGCCGGTGTTCCTGGCCCATGCGATCGACGATCCGGCGGTGCCGGTCGACAACAGCATCGCCATGCTGGCGGCGCTGCGGGCACAGAAGATCCCGGCCGAATGCCATTTGTTCGAAAATGGCGGCCATGGCTTTGGCATTACGGCGCAGGCCCAGTCGGCCGCGCCCTGGCCCGACCTGTTCCTGGCCTTTGCCAAGAGGCATGGCGTGTGACCCAGTCCAAGGTTGCCCTGTTCGTCACCTGCCTGGTCGACATGATGCGCCCGCGCATCGGCTTTGCCGCGATCCGCGCGCTGGAGGCGGCCGGCTGCGACGTGGTCGTGCCCGAAGGCCAGACCTGTTGCGGCCAGCCGGCGCTCAACAGCGGCGACACCGATCATGCGATCGCGCTGGCCAAGCAGACCATCGTCGCGCTGGAACCCTATGAAGCGGTGGTGGTGCCGTCGGGGTCGTGCGGCGGCACCATCCGTTGCCATTATCCCGAGCTATTCGAGCATGATCCGGAGTGGCTGCCGCGCGCGCAGGCGGTGGCGGCGAAGACATGGGAGATCATGGCCTATCTGGACGAGATATCCGGGTGGAAGCCCGAGGGCGTGCAGGTGGATGCCAAGGCGACCTATCATGACAGCTGTTCGGGCCTGCGCGAACTGGGCGTCAAGGCGCAACCGCGCCGGTTGCTGAAGCCGATCGCCGGGCTGGAGCTGACGCCGCTGGCAGGCGAGGAGACCTGTTGCGGCTTTGGCGGCACCTTCTGCGTCAAATATCCCGCCATTTCCAACGCGATCGTCGGCGAGAAGGCAGACGCGATCGAGGCGACCGGCGCCGACCTGCTGCTGGCCGGCGACCTGGGCTGCCTGATGAACATGGCGGGCAAGCTCAATAGGCAGGGCAGCAAGGTCCGCGCCTTCCACGCGATCGAGCTGATCGCGGGCATGGGCGATGGCCCGGCGATCGGGGAAGAGGCATGAGCGGCGCACAGGCCGAGGCGGCCAGTTTCAAGGATCGCGCCGACGCCGCGTTGGCCGACCGCATCCTGAAGGTCGCGGTCGAGCGGACGGCGGGCACGGCAGAAGCCAAGCGCGCCGTCGCGGTCGATGCCTTTCCCGATTTCCAGGCAGCGCGCACCCGCGCGGCGGCGATCAAGGACCATGTCGTCGCCCATCTGGGCCATTATCTGGAACAGTTCGAAGCGAACGCGACCGCCGCCGGGGCGAAGGTCCATTGGGCGCGCACCGCGGACGAGGCCTGTGCCATCGTCATCGCCCTGTGCAAGGCGGCGAAGGCGAAGAGCGTCGCCCGGTCCAAGTCGATGCTGGGCGAGGAGATCGGCCTGCCCCATGCGCTGGCGGAAGCGGGCATCGGTCGGGTCGAGACCGACCTTGCCGAACATATCATCCAGCTGGCCGACGAGCGGCCCTCGCACATCATCTGGCCGGCGATGCACAAGACCCGCGAGCAGGTGTCCGCCCTGTTCAAGGCCAAGCATCGCACGCCGCATGAGGAAGAGACGATCGCCGCCATGGCGGAAAGCGCGCGGCGCGAGCTGCGCACCCAGATGCTGGGCGCGGATGTCGGCATTTCCGGCGCCAATTTCCTGATCGCCGACACGGGCGCGATCTGCACCGTCACCAATGAGGGCAATGCGGAACTGTCGCTCGTCCCGCCGCGCGTCCATATCGTGACCGCCGGGATCGAGAAGATCGTGCCAAGCATGCCGCATGCCGTGCATATGCTGCGGATGCTGGCGCGATCGGCGACCGGCGCGGCGCTGACCCAGTACACGACCTTCTACACCGGCCCCAAGCGCCCCGGCGACCGGGACGGGCCGGAAGAGATGCATATCGTGCTGGTCGACAATGGCCGCACCCAGATGCGCGAGGACGGGCTGGCCGAGATGCTGCGCTGCATCCGCTGTGGCGCCTGCATGAACCATTGCGTCGTGTTCCGTCAGATTGGCGGTCATGCCTATGGCGGCACTTATCCGGGGCCAATGGGCGCGGTGCTGACCCCGGTGCTGGACGGGCTGAAGCAGAGCCGCGATCTGCCCAATGCCTGCACCATGAACGGCAAGTGCCAGGAAGTGTGCCCGGTGCGCATCCCGCTGCCGACGCTGCTGCGCGGCTGGCGCGAGAAGAGCTGGCGCGAGGGGCTGGAGCCGCAATCGCTGCGCGCGGGGCTCAGCCTATGGGCCTGGGTCGCGACCCGGCCGCGCCTTTATCGGATGGGCACCAGCATGGCGGTGCGGGCGATGCGGCTGCTGGGCAGCAAGGGCTGGATCAGCAAGCTCCCGCTGGCGGGTGGCTGGACCCGCTATCGCGATATGCCAAAGCCCGCGGCGCAGACCTTCATGGAGCAATATCGCAAGGAAAACGGCCGATGAATGCGCGCGAGGCCATCCTTGGTCGTCTGAAAGATGACAGCGACATTGACATAGCAGCGGAGGCTGCGGCGCTGCTCGGCACGCCGGAGCGGCCGACGGTCGATGGCGCCCATGTCGAGGCGGAGTTTCTGGCGCGGCTGGCGCTGCCCAGCGTCAGCGCCAGTCATGACGTTATCGAAACGATATTCGACCTGCCCGCGGCGGTCGCGCGTTATCTGGATGCGCAGGGCGAGGCGCGCGCGCTGTGCCTGCCGCCCGACCCGCGCCTGGCGGGCTGCGACTGGAGCGGCTTTGCCCTGCATCAGGACGCCGCGCCCGACGAGGCGGCGGCACTGGCGATCGCGCGCAAGGGCATTGCCGAGACCGGATCGCTGGTCTTCGAGACCAGCCCGCAGGCGCCGATGCTGCCCAATTTCCTGACGCTGCACCATCTGGTGCTGCTGCGCGTGGCCGACATTACCCCCTGGCTGGAGGAGGCGCCGCTGGCCGGGCCGCAGCCGCGCGCCCATTACTGGATCACCGGCGTGTCGGGCACGACCGATATCGAGGGCACCTATGTGCGCGGCGCCCATGGCCCCCGCTTCCTGCATGTCATCCTGCTACGCGGTGATTTTCCTCATATGTCGGAACAATAGTCCACATTACGGGAAAACAGGCTTACATTCGTCGCCTGCGCCGTTATAAGCTTCGCCAAAGTTTAGATGGAGATTCCCGATGTTCGACAAGACCTATTATGCGACCCACCCCGACATGATGGAGTGCGTGTCGAACGAGGAGCTGCGGGATCGCTATCTGATCGGCGGCCTGTTCCGTGACGGCGAATGCGTGCTGAACTATACC